>Ga0208462_1001767_pt1 | contig 13422 bp, 13 predicted proteins | sample AD_SCU001_MetaG_FD_184452 | JGI IMG/M metagenome (GOLD analysis project Ga0208462, IMG submission 184452) | Active sludge microbial communities of municipal wastewater-treating anaerobic digesters from China - AD_SCU001_MetaG (SPAdes) (version 2) | ecosystem: Engineered > Bioreactor > Anaerobic...
GGGCACCCGGGCTGCACGCTCGGTGTCGTGAAGAACCGGGCGGACGTTGTGATCTACTGGGGGTCAAACCCGATCGACGCCCACCCGCGTCACCTCTCGCGCTACACGTGTTACGCGGAGGGTTTTTTCCTGGAGAACTCGTTCCGCGACCGGAAGGTGATAGTCGTCGATGTCAGGAAGACCCGGACGGCAAACATTGCCGACGAGTTCGTCATGGTCAGGCCCGGCGGGGATTATGCCGTCCTCTCGGCGCTCCGGGCGATCGTCAGGGGTAAGACCGACACCATCCCGCCGACGGTCGCGGGCGTCACGCGGGACCAGTTGATCCGGGTGGCAGACCTCTGCCTGAACGCGAAGTTCGGGGCGGTCTACTTCGGGCTCGGCCTCACCATGATCCCCGGGAAGAACAAGAACGTTCGGAATGCCATCGAACTCGTCACGGAACTGAACAGGCACACGAAGTTTACCATATCGGCTATGCGTGGCCACTACAACGTCTACGGTTCGAACGAAGTCAACACATGGATGACAGGCTACCCCTTCGCTATCGACTTCTCCCGGGGCATCGCCTTCTACAACCCCGGGGAGACGACGGCGGTGGACGTCCTGGCCCGCAAAGAGTGCGACGCCGCGCTGATAGTCGGGAGCGACCCGGCCGCGCACTTCCCGCGCAAGTGCATCGAACACCTTGCTGAGATCCCTGTTGTCCAGCTCGACCCCTACCCCAACGCCACCACCGCGTTCTGCAGCGTCCAGATCCCTGTGGCGGTGACCGGGGTCGATGCGGAAGGAACAGCCTACCGGATGGACGGGGTGCCGATCCGGACAAAGAAGGTTGTGTCGAGCGATTACCTCTCCGATGAGGATGTCCTCACCCGGATGTATGTGTTGATGCAGGAGGCTCTGAAGCGATGACCGAGCTCCTGGTTAAGAACGCCCATGTGATCGATCCTCTCAGCGGGATCAACGGCGAGACGATGGATATCGCCATCCGCGACGGGAAGATCGTCGAGGAGGTGAGCGCTGCCGCGGATGTGATCGATGCCCGTGGCATGCTCACGATGCCCGGCGGGATCGACTCGCACACCCATATATGCGGGACGAAGGTGAACTTCGGGCGCTACATGAGCCCGGAGGATATGCGGGCGGGGAGGACGCCCCGCCGGGGTCCGATGCACGCCACCTCCGGCTACAGCGTCCCGACGACCTACGGCAACAGTTACCGCTACAGCGTGATGGGCTACACCACACTGCTTGAGGGGGCGATGGCGCCGCTTGAGGCCCGGCACACCCACGAGGAGTTCGCCTACACCCCTCTCCAGGACACCATGGCAAACACCCTCTTTGATGGGAACTGGTCGATCATGGAGGCGATCCGCGATGGAGATGTGAAAAGGGTCGCTGCAATCATAGCCTGGATGCTCACGGCGGTGAAGGGGTTTGCCGTCAAGCTCACAAACCCTGGCGGTACCGAGGCCTGGCAGTGGGGCAAGAACGTATCATGCATCCGCGACCCTGTGCCCTACTTTGAGGTGACGCCGGCAGAGATCATCCGGTCGGCGATCGAGGCAAACGAACTCCTCCACCTGCCTCACTCCGTTCACCTCCACTGCAACAACCTTGGCACTCCGGGCAACTACACCTGCACACTGGGGTCGATGGGTCTTGTCCCTGACCTGAACCCGAAACGCCAGACACTGTATGCAACTCACGTCCAGTTCCACGCCTACGGCGGTTCGGGGTGGAAGGATTTCTCTTCAAAGAGCGAGCCGATCGCAAACCTCGTCAACATGCGGCCGCAGATCGTCATGGATATGGGGCAGGTGATGTTTGGCCGGACAACGACGATGACCGCGGATGGGCCGATGGAGTTTAACCTCTACCGCCTCCACCACGAGAAGTGGAGCAACCACGATGTGGAGCTCGAGACGGGTTCGGGGATCATACCGGTCATCTACCGGCGCAAGAACCTGGTCAACTCGATCATGTGGGCGATCGGTCTTGAACTCGCGCTCCTCACAAAGAGCCCCTGGCAGTGTCTGCTCACGACGGATAACCCGAACGGTGCGCCGTTTGTCAAATACCCCGAGATCATTGGCCTCCTTATGAGCAGGAGGTACCGTGACGCCGAGTTTGCGAAGGTCCATCCCGATACCGGGTCGAGGGTGCCTCTACCGGCGATCGATCGTGAGATGGACTGGTACGAGATCGCGGTGATGACACGGGCTGGCCAGGCGCGGGCGCTCGGGATCCAGGATCTCGGGAAAGGCCATCTGGCTCCAGGTGCGGATGCGGATGTTGCGATCTACCCCATCCGGATCGATGAGGTCGACCCCTCGGCCGAGTTCCAGAAGGTGATCGACGGGTTTTCCCGGACTGAGTACACGATCAAGCGGGGCAGGGTCGTCGCCCGCCGGGGCGAGTGCGTTGTTCACGGCAGCAACGCCACCATCTGGGTCAGGCCGAAGGTCTCTGAGAACTATGATATGGGGAAGGACCCTGATTTCGTCGAGAAGTTCGACCGCTACTACACCGTCCGGATGAGCAACTACCCGGTTCAGGAGAATTACCTGAGCAGGAGCCGATGCATCGAGACGGAGACGGAACTATGATGAGAGTCACGCTTGCAATGAAACCGATGGGGGGATGGTCCATCCCGATAGAGGCGGAGTCGATCGTCCCTGTGAACTTTCTCTCCGGCACCGATCTCTCTGTCTGGCGGGGGAACCGGGAGCTCGGTATCGAGGAGGCTTTCTCGGTCCTGGTGGAGGGCGATGCCGACCGGGCGGAGGATGTTGAGGTCGTCCTCTCCGGGGAGACCGCCCGGTTGAAGAGGGTCGGCGAGTACATGGGCGCGGGGAAGATCACCGTCCTCGGGGATATAGGGATGCACTGCGGCAACTTCATGAGCGGCGGGATGATCGAGATCCAGGGCAACGCCGATGGCTGGCTCGGCCGGGAGATGGCGGGTGGATCCATCATCTGCCGGGGCAACGCCGCCGATTACTGTGCTTCGGGTTACCGCGGCGGCCGGAAGGGTATGACCGGGGGTAGCGTGGAGGTCTTTGGCCGTGCCGGCGATTTCCTGGCGGAGAACCTTGCCGGCGGGACGGTCGTAGTGCACGGCGATGCGGGGGATATGCCCGGCGCCGAGATGCGTGGCGGTACGCTCATCATCCATGGGGACTGCAGACGGCCGGCGGCGAACATGAAGAATGGCGCCTGCTACGTCTACGGGACGGCGCGGTGGATGCTCCCGACCTTCAGGAAGGTCGGCACCGCCCAGCAGGATGGGCGGACGCTAATCCAGTTTACCGGCGATGTGGCGAACCGGGGGAAAGGAAATCTTTTTGTCGGGAACTACGAATATCTGGACTGATGGTCAGGCACGAGTGCGGGTTTGACGCCCCGATCCACTGCAAGCGTTGCGGGAGACCGCTGGTCAATAGCAAGCGCACGGGCCTTTACTGCCCGCACTGCGGCAGAAAAGTGAGCATGATCTGTCCGGGCTGCGGCCGCCTCTGGTGAGCAGCGATCAGAGGCGGCTCTTCACCCACCGGGCGTACTCTGCTCTCAACTGGCGGATCTCCTCTTCGTTCAGGTCCGCCTTTCCCGTCCGGTGGAGGTAAGATTCGAGTTGATCCACAACCTGTTCTGCATCCTGGAAGTCATCCGCATCCAGGTATATCGGCACCCGCTCCACGTTGATGACCTCACCGCAGATGGGGCAGAGCCTCCAGCGCTGGTAGCGGTCCACGTAGTTGAAGGTCTTGCAGCCCGGGCAGCGGATGACGAGATACATGATCAATGGGTGTGTTAGGGTGGCTGGATTTATAATTATCCATCCTGGCGATCTCCCATTGATGCGGTGCGGTGCTGGAAGTTGATTCCTTTCACCCGGGTTCTCTGCGAACCCTTTCGAAAATTCCTGTCCTCATCCCCGGCACGGCTTTCCACCGGCTGTCATCACGCACTGCCCGCCCCCTCGGGAGGGGGCGGGAGGCGGGGGTGTTTCCAGAGGTTAAAACAGTGTCACGGTGACACGTTGAGACAGGTGAGGGGGGAGTCTCCGTCTCCCCCCCTCCCCGTCAGCCCCACCCCAACGGGGCGATTCTCCATAGATACACTGCCAGGAAGCAGATAACCTCTCTGCTGTCAACGTGAAGACCCTACCGAAATCCTGTTCCTGCTCCCGTGCACGGTATCCGGACTATCGCCACAGACTGCCCGCCCCCTCGGGAGGGGGCGGGAGGAGGCGCGGAACGCGCCGGGAGGTGGGGGTGTGTCTACCTCACACGAAAAAGAGTGTCTGGTTGACACGTTGAGACAGGTGAGGGGGGAGCCGTCTCCGCCTCCCCCCTCCCCGTCAGCCCCTCCCCCACGGGGCGATTCTCCATAGATACACTGCCACGGGAGGAGACCACTTCTCTGCCGTCAGTGTGAACAACCTTGACTGAAATCCTATTCCTGCTCCCCGTGCACGGCATCCTTGTTGCGGCAACCGTTACGTACTGCCGCGTTCGGGGATGAACTCACCTGAGGGAAGGAGAGCGTGCCCGCCCCCCCGGGATCGGGCGTGCAGCAGACCCGGGTAAGCACGGCATCCAGCCGCACGAGACCCGAGCCTTTTTCTGGAAGCGGAGACGACCACTGATACGTGAATTCGATGGAGATCCAGGTATTCGGTGTTCGGGGTCTTCCCCTGATCCGGCAGGGCGACGACCTGCCAGGCATGATCTGTGAGCGGGTCGCGTTTGAGGATGGTGATATCCTGACGGTTGCCTCATCAGTCTACTCCAAGGCAAAAGGCTTCACCCGTGACCTTGAATCCATTGTCCCCGGTGCTGATGCCGTGCGGATAGCCGGAAAGACAGGAGAGGACCCGCGCTTTGTGCAGGCGGTGCTGGACTCCTCTGCTGCGATACTGCTTGAAGACCCGTTCATCCTCTCCGAACTGCCTTTCGGCCACATCGGTGTGCGGGCCGGCGTCGACCACAGCAACATCGAGGATGGCCGGGTGATCATCCTCCCCCCCGATCCGATGGCCGCCGCCGCCGAGATGAGGGATGCGATCCATCGGATCAGCGGAAAAGACGTCCGCGTGATAATCACCGATACCTGCGGCCGGGCGTTCCGCCGCGGCCAGACCGGCATCGCCATCGGCTGGGCCGGGATGACAGCCATCGACGACTACCGGGGCGACACCGACCTCTTTGGGCATGTCCTCAAGATCACAGAAGAAGCGGTGGTCGACGAGATTGCTGCCTTCGCAAACTTTGTCATGGGCGAGAGCCACCAGGGTGTACCCGCGGTGGTCTTCAGAAACTGCCGCACCTGGAAAGGGCACGATGCTGTATACTTCACCCCGGAGGAAGACATCATCAGGGCTGCGCTGCTAAAGGAGCATAAAAAAGATTAGAAGAGGAGATTTAGTATATAAACTGCCACTCCGGTCGCGAGGGCTATCACAAGAACGGCTGTCGGGCTGATATGGATGGCCCGGTGGTCGTCGCTGTCGTAGTAATTGACCAGGCCGGCAGAGGATACCAGTCTCCCGCCAGATTTTTTTGCCATACCAGATAATTATCATTTGCAATATATAAAACCGAGGTTGAACCAATGCGGCAGCCTGAAGATTGCGTCATCACCGGCCGGGCGCTCCTCGGCGAAGAACTCCTGGAAGAGGACGTCAGTATAACCGTCTCGGGCGGCATCGTCACCTCGATAGAGCCCGTCTCCCGGACGTCCGGGCTCTGGATCGTGCCGGCCTTCTTCAACGCCCACACCCATCTCGGGGACACCGTCGCGATGGACATCCCGGCCCGTGGAAGCCTGGCCGGCCTGGTCAAACCGCCGAACGGTTTGAAGCACCGGATCCTTGCAGCAACCCCGCGCGCCGACCTGGTCAGGGGGATGCGCGCGAGCATCATCACCATGATGGCAACCGGGACGGCCGGGTTTGCCGATTTCAGGGAAGGCGGGGCTGATGGCGTTGCAGCGCTGCATGAGGCGGCAGCGGGGCTTGACTGTTCCCCGGTCATCCTGGGCCGCGAGGGAGGAGAGACGGTCGGTGACGGGGCGGGGATCAGCAGTGTTCATGACGTGAAAAACGCTGAAGAGGTCGTGAGATGTGCGCGTGCCGCAGGGAAACTCGTTGCATTCCATGCCGGGGAGAAGAGCCCGGACGACATCGACGAGGCGCTCGCGTTTGAACCCGACCTGCTCGTTCACTGCACCCATGCAACAGATGCGCAACTGCGCCGGATCGTCGATATGGGAATACCGGTCGCCGTCTGCCCCAGGTCGAACTGGGTGCTCGGGGTCGCGGCATCACCCGCCCACCCACCGATCGCGCGCATCATCGAACTCGGCGGCACCCTTTACCTCGGGACGGACAACGTGATGTTTGTTCAGCCGGATATGCTCCAGGAGATGGCGTTTACTGCAACCGTCTATCGCGCATCCCCGGAAGAGATCCTGCGTGCCGCGATCGCGGGCGCGAGGCTTGCCGGGGTCTCCGGATACCTTGAAGCGGGGCAGAAGGCGCGTTTCATCGTTGTAAATCCGTTAAAAAGCAATCTGTCTTTCAGCAGGGACATCCGTGCGACCATTGTAAAACGGCTGGATTCGTCATCGATCGGCCAAAATATTTTAACCCTGCAATAGAAATGAGATACGCAGTATCTGTTCTGCGTGGTGTGTATGTTCCGTAAGATACTTGTTGCTATAGATGGCTCAGAACAGGCTGACCGGGCTTTTGAGGCGGCTCTCGCGGAGGCCGGCGTCTGGAAAGCTGAGGCTCATGTTGTGTATGTGGTTGAATCGGGGCTCTTTTCATCTCTTCCCATGGACAGCACACTCGAGATAATATACAGTGTTCTGCATAAAGAAGGTGAGGAGATACTCGAATCGGCCAGAAAGAAAGCAGAGACAGCAGGTATTCCGTTGACCACCCACCTTTGCCAGGGGCATGTGGGTTCTCAGATAGTCTCCATGGCAAAGGAACTGGGTGCTGACCTCATCGTCCTTGGTTCATACGGGAAAAGCGGGGTTGATCGTCTCCTGCTCGGGAGCGCGACCGACTACGTGGTGCGAAACAGTCCCGTTACGACGATGGTGGTGAGATCATAGCCTCGCCCGAGCAAATTCTTGTCCGGGACTTCATGGTGACCGATGTTGTCTGCGTCGAGATCCCGGGCAACCGCGATGATGTCCTGCGTATCTTAAAACGCACCGGCATCAGCGGTGTCCCTGTCTTAAAGGAAGGTGAGCTTGTCGGCATTATCACCCGCAAAGACCTCCTCCGTAAGGCTGAAGAGACACAGTTAGGGCTCCTGATGACACCCGACCCGGTTGTTATCAGGCCGGACGCCCCCATCTCAGAGGCGGCGCAACTGCTTGTGCGCCACAACATCAGGAGGCTCCCGGTCATCGAGGATGGAGCGCTTGTCGGGATTCTCAGCGTCGCCGACCTGATCAACGCCATAGCACAGATGCGTATCACCATACCCATCAAGGACAACTTCGTAAGCAAGACGTATGCGCTCTGGGAAGAGACCCCCCTCACGCTTGTCGGGAGGATCATGGAGATCTCAGGCTACGACGCCATACCCATCCTTATGGAGGATGGCACGCTCAGCGGAATCATATCGGAGCGCGACCTCATCCGCCATTCTCGCATCGAGGATGGTATAGAGGTCAGTGACTTCTCAAACGGCACCGACGATGACGAATGGACCTGGGAGAGTATACGCGATCTGCACACCATCAGTTACGGTATCTCAAGGATTCAGCTGCTCCCGATTCCTGTTAAGAAGGCGATGGTCAGGAACGTTCTTGCCGTTCCCCTCAACGCCGAGGTCAGCGAATGCGCCCTCAAGATGAGACGGGCAAGGATCGACCAGCTCCCGGTGATCAACGGGAACAGGCGGCTTGTCGGGATGCTGTTTGACCGTGAGTTGATCAAGGTCCTGCTGCCCGAACGGCAGGACCTGCGAAAGAATTAAAGTATAACGTCCATATACCTTATGGATGCCTGTATCTGTTGCATCTGTTTTATGATGCGGCGATAAGTTTATGATTTAACGTATCACCATACGCTTAACCGCTTCCAGGCGAGATAAAGCGTTTTAATGGTTTTAAGGGGTGTTTCAATGCTTGATATTTCCCACGAGATTATGAAAGGTACAACAACTGTAGGACTGATCTTCGACCGTGGCGTCGTGCTTGCAACCGAGATGCGGGCGACGATGGGCAACATGATAGCAAGCAAGCGGGCCAAGAAGATCTACCAGATCACGCCAAGAATCGGTCTGACCACCGCTGGAGGCGTCGGCGATGCACAGCAGCTCGTCCGGATAATGCAGGTTGAGTGCAACCTCTTTGAGATGCGCCGCGGAAAGACCATGTCTGTAGGTGCAGCCTCGACGCTGCTATCAAACTACCTGAACCAGAACCGCTACTACCCATATTACGTCCAGCTCCTGATGGGCGGGTTCGATGATGAGGGGCCGAGCATCTACTCGGTCGATGCCCTGGGCGGGGCGACCAGAGAAGACGATATCGTTGCCACAGGTTCGGGGTCTCCATTCGCCTACGGTGTGCTCGAGGACCAGTATCGTCCGGACATGAAGGAGGATGCGGCAAAAGACCTGGCAGTTCGTGCCGTTCGTTCTGCTATGCGCCGGGACTCGGCATCTGGTGAGGATATTATGGTGGTCGTGATCACGAAGAACAAATACGATGAACGCATCCTGGGCGGGCTGTATGAACCCTCTGAAGCCCGCCCTGCAGCCTGACATTTTTTCAGGACGGTCTTAATGGTTATTGAAGATAAACTCCAGGAGCTCAAGGAGCAGATTAACAGGATTGTTCCTGGTGGAATTACGGTCTCTGACGTCGAGTTCGAGGGTCCCGAACTCGTCATATATACCGATGATCCGAAACAGTTCGCCGACCAGGCGGACCTGATAAAGATACTGGCACGGGATCTCAGGAAACGTATAGTCGTGCGCCCGAATATCCTTGAAGACCCAGAGCGGGCGGCGCAGGAGATCCGGGCGGTTGTGCCGGAGAACGCAGGGATCACCGAGATCTTCTTTGACCCGGAGACCGGCGAGGTGCTGATCGAGGCTGAGAAACCGGGTGTTGTCATCGGGAAGAACGGGGCAACCCTCCGGGAGATCACAAAACAGATCGGCTGGACGCCCAAGGTCGTCCGGACACCGCCCATCGAGAGTTCGACGGTCAAGCAGATCCGTGCCTATCTCCGCTCGGTTAAGGATGAGCGGAAAGTGTTCCTCCGAAAGATCGGGCGCCGCATCCACCGTGAGGTCACGAGCAAGGACCAGTGGCTGCGGGTCACCACCCTCGGCTGCTGCCGTGAGGTCGGCCGTGCCGCGTTCCTGATCTCGACGCCGGAGAGCAAGGTCCTGGTTGACTGCGGGGAGAAGCCCGGCAGCACCACAAACGGGACGCCCTACCTCTACGTGCCCGAGATCTACCCCCTTGACGCGCTTGATGCTGTGGTGGTCACACACGCGCACCTTGACCACTGTGCGCTGGTGCCCCTCCTCTACAAGTACGGCTACGATGGGCCGGTATACTCGACCCCGCCGACAAGGGACCTGGCGGCGATGCTCCAGCTCGATTACATTGATGTCGTCAGGAAGGAGACGGACAGGATCCCTTACTCCTCAAACGAGGTGAAGGCCTACATCAAGCACTCCATAACCCTCAACTACGGCAGCGTGACCGATATCGCTCCAGACATCAAGCTCACCTTCCACAACGCCGGGCATATCCTGGGTTCGGCGATCGCGCACTTCCATGTTGGTGACGGACTCTACAACATAGCGTTCACCGGGGATTTCAACTACCAGAAGACCAGGCTCTTCTCTCCCGCGGTCCCGTCATTCCCGCGTCTTGAGGCACTATTCATGGAGAGCACCTACGGCGGGTCAAACGATATCCAGCCCCAGAGGAAGGAGGCAGAAGAGAAACTCTATGAGAAGGTCTCCGAGACCATAGGCCGCGGCGGCAAGGTGATCATCCCGGCGTTCGCCGTCGGACGGTCGCAGGAGGTCATGCTTGCCCTGGAGGAGGGGATCCGGCGGCAGAAACTCCCGCCGGTGAAGATCTATCTTGACGGTATGATCAAGGAGGCGACGGCGATCCACACGACATACCCGGAGTACCTCAACAGCGATCTCCGGAACCAGATCTTCCGGGAGGGGCTGAACCCCTTCCTCTCGGAGGCCTTTGTCCAGGTGGACTCCCCCGACCTCCGCGAACGGGTGATCACCGGTGAACCCTGCGTCATCATCACCACAAGCGGCATGCTGAACGGCGGGCCGGTGATGGAGTACCTCAAGGCGCTTGGCCCTGATGAGCGCAACTCGCTTATCTTCGTCGGTTACCAGGCGGAAGGGACGCTCGGGCGGCGGATCCAGAAGGGATGGCGCGAGATCCCGCTTGGCTGGCGCGATACGATAGTGATCAACCTTGAGATAGTCACGGTCGACGGGTTCTCCGGCCACTCCGACCGCAAGCAGCTGATGAACTATGTCGCCCACCTCCAGCCGCGGCCGGAGAAGATCTTCACCATACACGGTGACGAGAACAAGACCCTCGATCTTGCAAGTTCCATCTACAAGCGCTACCGCATCGAGACTCATTCTCCATTGAACCTCGAGACATACCGCATGATCTAGGATGCTGCAGAGATTCACCCTCCTGCTCGGTGTATTTGTGGTGATGGCGCTCTCAAACGCCGTCGTCCCCGTCCTCCCCGATTTCGCCGAAGGGACAGCGTTTCAGGGTGCGGTCTACTCTGCATACTTCCTTGGGGCGTTTGTCTCCGTGCTGCCGGCAGGTTACGCAAGCGACCGGATAGGGAGCGTGCCGCTCATCCGTGCTGGACTTCTCCTGACGCTTCTAAGCGGCACCCTCATCCTGGTTTTTCCCTCCGGCCTGCCGCTCATCCTCTCCCGGGTTATCGAGGGGATCGGCGGCGGAATCTTCCTCTCGGCAACGCTTGCATGGACAAATTCGCAGCCCTCGGCTGCCCGTGAGAGCGGTTACGTCATGGCGGCCCTGAACCTGGGGCTGTTCGTCGGGCTTATTGCAGCGGGCTGGCTCGATTCGGTGTTTGAGAGCCATCTTGCCGGGATTGCGGTCTTTACAGCGCTTGCTGTCCCAGCAGCCGCGATGAGCGCCGCGGTCAGGGAGGGCGAACGCGCTGGTTTCGTGAGGGCAGACGTTGCAGGGATCGTGCGGAACTACTTCTGGCTCTTTGCTGCGGTGATGGTCCTGGTGGGGGTGACGGGGGCGGTGGCTGCCATATATCCCGGCTACACGGGGAACGACTCAACGGTGATTGCCCTCCAGCTTGCAACCATCAACATCGCAACCGTCGGTGCCGTTCTCGTCGCACCGCGCTTCAACTTACGGCCGGTTCCGGCAATCCGGGCGTCCGCGCTGTTGATGGCGCCGGCGGTCGCAGTGGGCTGCGTCACGCCATATGCCTTCCCGGTCATCGGTGCTCTCTCGGGGGTGACCATAGTCGCGGTTCTTGAGTTCCTCGCAGCGACCGGGATCCAGCAGGGGGTGATGACCGGACTCTTCAACACCGCCTCCTACGCAGGGTTTACCATCCTTTCCGCCCTTGCCGGCGGAGTTGCCGGGCGGTTCGGGTTTTTGCCGGCGTTCCTCCTACTGGCAGTGATGGTGGCGGCAGCGGCCGTCCCTATCGGCAGGTGCCGGTGCGAATACCGTGGTTGACCCGGAGCGCATATTACCGCTCCTGCCGATAGGATCACGTATGAAGATGTTGATCGACGGCGAGTGGTGCGGCTCGGTCTCCGGGAAGGTCTTTCCGGTGCACAACCCTGCCACGGGAGAGGTTGTCGACCAGGCACCGCTCGGCGTGGAGGATGATCTCCGGGCCGCGGTGGAGGCGGCCGGGGAGGCGTTTTCAGACTGGGCCGCAAAAGAGCCCAGGGTTCGGGCAAAGATTCTCTTTTCTGCGGCGGAGGAGGTTCGCCGAAGGAATACCGAACTCGGGGCACTCCTGACCGCCGAACAGGGAAAACCCATCCGCGAGGCGATCGATGAGATCAACGGGTTTGCAAACATCCTGGAGTATTACTATGCTCTTTCAGCGGGGCTGCAGGGAGAGTTCATGGACATCAGGGGATACGGCCGCGCCACTGTCATCAGAAGGCCGCTCGGCACCTGCGGCGCGATCATCCCCTGGAACATGCCGGCGATCATCATGGGCTGGAAGATCGGCGCCGCGCTGACGGCAGGAAACACCATGGTCGTAAAACCAGCCCGCACGGCTCCGCTGACCTGCATGCGACTCGCTGAGATCCTGGAGGAGGCCGGTCTGCCGCCGGGGGTTTTAAACGTCGTCACGGGTTCGGGGGAGACGGTCGGCCGGGAGATCGCGAGAAACCCGGCAATCCGGAAGGTCTCGTTCACCGGTGCGGTCGAGACAGGGCGGGAGGTTGCGATGGATGCCGCGCCGGCGATGAAACACCTCACCCTGGAACTCGGGGGGAGCGACCCGATGATCGTCTGCGGCGATGCCGATATTCCTGCGGCCATCGAGGGTGTCATCAGGGGACGGTTCTACAACTGCGGCCAGGTCTGCACGGCGGTAAAGAGGCTATACATCTTTGACTCGATCGCGGATGAGTTCATCCGCCGATTGAAGACGAGGGTCGAGAGGATCGTTGTCGGGAACGGGATCGACCGCGGTGTCGATATGGGCCCTATGAACAACCGCGAGGGTCTTGAGAGGATCGCCGGTCTGGTGGATGCCGTGCGGGAACGCGGTGAGGGCGAGATAGTCACCGGTGGTCAGGCGCCCCGGGGAGAGACGTTGAGAGATGGCAACTTCTACCTGCCGACACTTCTCACCGGTCTTCCAGACGACTCACCCCTCTTCACGGAGGAGGTCTTTGGCCCGGTGCTGCCGATCGCTGCTGTCCGTGACCTGGACGAGGCGATTGAGCGCGCAAACAGCAGTCGTTACGGCCTCGGTGCATCGGTGTGGACGCGGAACCCGGATGTGATCGCCAGGGCGGCAAAGGACGTCGAGGCCGGAATAGTCTGGGTCAACCAGCATCTCAGGATTCCACCGGAGGTGCCGTTTGGAGGGACGAAGGCAAGCGGCATCGGCAGGGAGAACGGCAGCAGGGCGCTTGAGGACTACACCGAGGGGAAGGCCGTGCTGGTTCGGTTGTAGTCCCTTTCAAACCAGTTTTGCTCACGGCTTGATATCCTCTTCAGAGGCCATCAAATCAACGGTTCTGTGATATAAACTCCCCGTTTCTTCCCGGTATTACGCGACGGGGACTATAAAACCAGTTTGCTCATGGTGTGATGCCCTCCATAACCACGGCGGTGAAGCGTCTT
>Ga0208462_1001770_pt1 | contig 13410 bp, 12 predicted proteins | sample AD_SCU001_MetaG_FD_184452 | JGI IMG/M metagenome (GOLD analysis project Ga0208462, IMG submission 184452) | Active sludge microbial communities of municipal wastewater-treating anaerobic digesters from China - AD_SCU001_MetaG (SPAdes) (version 2) | ecosystem: Engineered > Bioreactor > Anaerobic...
TCCGGCTTGATCGGGCAGTTGGAAAATGCCGTTCTTGAAATCCTGATAAAGCGGAGTTCCGGGAATGAGCATCACGGTCAAAGCCCCGACAAAATCCGGATCCATGGCGCTGAGTACTTCGCCCGTGGCCCGGGCGTGCTGAAGCGATTTTTCCCGGCCGCCGATCCCCAGAAGAACCGTAACCCAAACCTTGAATCCCGCATCTTTCAATTTCCGCCCCATCTCCACACAGTTGGCAGCAGTGGAGCCCTTTTTAATAGCTTCTCTGATTTCATCGTCTCCGGTTTCGACACCGTAATACAGCATGCTGAGATTGAGACGGCGCAGCTGTTCCAGGTCTTCCTGCGATTTCTTTCTGATGCTTTTGACATTGGCATAGGCGCCGACTTGTTTTACCTGCGGCAGATGCTCCTTTATCTGTTCCAGCATCCAGGTGAGCCTCTTCTGGGGCACAATCAAGACGTCGCCGTCCATCAAAAAGAGGCGATCCTTGTGGGACATACGGCGCGCTGCATACCTCAGATCGCTCAGGATAATGTTTTCATCTTTAATTTTGAAGCGTTTGTCGCGGTACGTGCCGCAAAAGGTGCATCGGTTATGTGAACAACCGAGTGTTACCTGTAAAAGGATGCTGTCGGCTTCGCTGGGCGGCCTTATGCAGTATCCCTCGTAATGCATTCCTTCATCTGCGGAAAAAATATTCATCAATGACCTCCTTAATTTGGAAAACAAGGCTTTAAACCTCCTGATGTAATAACATTTACCTCAACATTATATTCATCAATTTGAATTTTTAAAACAGATTATTAAAGATAATTGAATACGTGCTTAAGTTAAGCGGGGAAATAGGGGAATGAGCAAGTTTTTTCGACCTTTTTATCATTTCTTTGCCCGGAAATGTGGACGATATTTGACATTCCCCGGCATAATACTTAACTTCATTAAGTTATGAATTGATAAGAACAAAGCAAGCCTTTACATTATTTCCAGTTGTGCCCGGATTCGCCGTTGATCGTAAAAGAGATATACCCATCGAAGTTGTCGATTAAGCAAAATTTCCAATTTAGGGGAGGAGGTTATGATGAAAAAATCACGTTTTGCATTGCTCGGGAGTTCTTCTTTATTCGCTTGCGTCTTACTGATTGGCGCTTTTTTTATTTCGGGGATATTGCCGACACCGGTGCAGGCGGCCCAATTGGCGAATGCGCAAAAGAGCGTTGCCGCGCTTGTTGACATCAACAGCGCATCACAGAAAGAACTGGAAACCATTAAAGGCGTCGGTCCAGTAATGGCGCAAAAGATTATTGCGGGACGCCCCTATAGATCAGTTGATGAACTTTCCCGGGCGGGGTTAAACGCCAGGTCAATTGAAGCAATGAAACCGTTTATTTCTGTCGGCAAGGTCCAGCCCGCCGCTGCGAAAGAAGTAACACCTGCGCGCTACCCCGCAAAAACGGGCAAAGATGCAAAGCCTGTGGCTAAATCTGCACCTGCCGCCGTGAAACTTGCTCCGGGCACAAAAATTAACATCAATACGGCAGACCAGGCCACACTCGAAAAACTTCCCGAGATCGGTCCCGTAAAGGCAAAGGCGATAATCGCCGGCAGACCATACAGATCCGTTGAAGATGTAATGAAGGTCAGCGGTGTTAAGGGAAAAACTTTTGATGCAATAAAAGAATATATTGTCGTGAAGTAAAGTACAGGTGTGTCTCACAAATTAATTTTCTTAATTAAGAAAGGATGTAATTATGGGATTATTGGACAAAATCATTTCCATGGCGACCGGAAGTCTGTCGGCGGATTCCGGGCAGGGCGGTATGCTTGATCAGTTGCTGAACACAATCAACAATCCGTCCATAGGGGGCATTCCCGGCCTGATTGAAAAATTTCAGAATGGGGGCTTGGGTGAAGTCGTATCTTCCTGGATCGGAACAGGAGAAAACCAGCCCGTTTCCGGCGATCAGATAGCAAATACCCTGGGAGCCGATAAAATTAAAGACATTGCCGCAAGTCTCGGCGTCTCCGATACGGAGGCGGCTGACGGACTGGCCTCGATACTGCCCCAGCTTATCGACAAACTGACCCCGGACGGGCAAATGCCGGAAGGAAATGCCCTGGAAGAGGGATTGCTTTCTCTTGTTCAAAAGATCATGAAAGGGTAATCAGCCGAAGCGGCAAGTGTCGGCATTTCCTGTCCTATACCGGGATGCCGCGCTTCCGTTAAAGCCGGTGCAAAATGCTGAACGGCCGGCCGTAGGGAAAATATATTTGACATGCGGGCCGGCTTTGCTTATATTACCAAAAAACCAGTAATTGAAATCCTGCTGAGAATACGGTTTCTTCTGACAATACCTGCTGCATGAATAATATTTATGGAGTAGATGATGGAAAGAAGACATTTTTTGAAATTACTTCTGTGAAGCCTCCAAAATGGTATGTGCCCTTTTGGAGGCTTTGCCATTGCCCAATTAATTAATCCGGTCAGAATTCATATGTAAACAAGCGCCTGGATTCTAATCCAGGTTTTCAATTTGTTGCCAACATAAATTATGTGAGGCTGTTGTTTAGTATTCCTCGCGTCTTTGAGGCGGTGATTAAAAGTGTTTCCTGCTGCAAAAGGTGACACAAAAAAGCTCTCAGAATTTCATTAGATGGATTTACTCCTCAACTGTTATTGAGGCTCATGTTGTTTGCCGGGTGAAAGTGCCATTGCTGACAGCACAAGGTGCGGGCACAATGAAGACCTTTTCTCCAATAGTGAAGAGCCGACAATCCGTCGCATTATACATGCTGAACTTCTGTAAATCTTGTTTGTGGAGGATGATTTTGTCTTAGTTAAAGCCGCCAATTTAATAGACGCGACAAGTAAACCTATTAGACAATATTTGGAGGCTGAAAAATGGATAATATGCGAATCACTAAAGAAATGATCGCTTTAAATAAAACTGTTTTTAATGACTATTTTGTTGCCAGAAACGTTTTATACGAGCAGACGGCAAGACTTGTGAACAAATTTTGGGAAAGATCGCCGATTTTTCCCGAAAATGGGAAAAAAGTTGTCTTTGAATGGATGAGAAATTACAAAATAGGCTGCGAAAGTTTTAAAAATATAGTGAACGAAAATTTCAAACAACTGGAGGATCTCTCTGACAAATCAACCTAGCCCTGTTCCCACGGTTCCGGAGTGGTGTTTAGCAATGGAGGAATTAAAAAAATTCATTTTTGGGAGGTGCGCCATGGTAAAAGAAGAAGAAAAAGAAGGATTGGTCAACGTGGAAGGAATACATCCGCTTACTTCTTTCTGGGTTGATATCTTTGAGGATGGCGATGATTTAATCGCACGGGCTGAACTCCCCGGGATGAAGAAAGAAGACATAGAAGTATCAATAACGGATGAGACCATTAAAATCTGTGGGGAGAAAAAGAAAGAAGAGGAAATCGATCAAAAATATTACCACAAATGGGAACGCTCCTTCGGAGCTTTTTGCCGGGTTTTCACTCTTCCGACCAAGATACAGGTCGATAAGGTAAAATCAACATTAAAAGACGGAGTTCTGGAGTTAAGAATGCGCAAGAGCAAGAAGGAAAAGAACAAGGAAATCAAAGTTAAAATTGAATAGTTCTCCATATGCCTTAAAGAAGATGAAGTGGGGAAAATATCCGAGAGAAAATCAGACGGGTGAAAGTCGAAGAGTTGCGAACAAAATCGACGAAAGGGCGGAAGTGGGAAATTCTTGCGCCGCCGGGATTGTAAAATATCAGGATGAACACTTCCACAAGTTGCCCTCTTTAAATCTCTGATGGCGAGACAACATAGTTGAGATTCCTTCTCTAACTGTCAGCGTCTAAGGAATAGTAAAAAATTATCAGCCAACACCCGTTAACAGCAAATGAGGGTAAATTATGAAGCTGCAAAAAGATAGTATTTTGTCCACTTTTAAGTCTTTGGCGCCGATCCTGTTTGTTTTCCTATTGACCATGGCTACGTCCGCAGAAGCATCCCTTTATCGCTATACATATGTTGGGGCTCCATACTTGCTAGATGCGAAGATGTCAATCTCATTCATATATGATGGCGATCTTCCAACAGGGATTATTCGACCAAATGCCGTCACAATTTCCGCTGGCGCGCACGCTTATAATTTAACATTGGCCAATGGCGATTATACGGGGGGCTATTACTATGAATATACACCATGGTTTTTTTTACCATCAATTCCTGTCACAGAAAGATTCTCTTCTTTCAGCCTTCAAGTCGACAAGACAGAATCAGGCCTGCCGACGATATGGAATTTCACAGCACACAACTTTATAAGACAATACCTAGAATGGATCATACAAGATAAAGATACGGGGATCGATTACCTGTGTTACATAGATCAAGGTGCAGCGCAAAGCATCAGCACCACATCGAACGGGTCTGTCGTGGTCGATGAATTTTATGGTCTTTTATATACCGTCTGGGATGAATACCCCTTTCCCAACATGGGGACCGGCGCAGAAGAAATCTATACGACACAGTTATCCGCAGCTGAGCACGCGGCCATGTATGGCTGGTCAAGGACATCATTCCCAATTCCAATTCCAATCCCCGCTTCACTGTTGTTATTAGGCTCTGGTTTAGTCGGATTGTTTGTAAACAAGATAAGGAATAAAAGATTGTAAACAGCAATTCACTAGCTTTGAGGAGGCGGATTGGTGCTTCACTTCCCTGCAATACTTTGACCTGAAATTGTAAGCGGAGAACATACTTCAAGGCGGAACCTGATTACGATAAAAAGCGGTGGTTTTTGACATAGTTCCGAGGATCTCATATTACACGTTCGGCAATAATAAAATAAATTAAATAAGATCTGCGCAAAGTCAGCCCGGGGAAAATATCCGGGTGAAGATCAGACGGGTGAAGGTCAAGGAATTGCGAACAAAATCGACGAAAGGGCGGAAGTGCGAAATTCTTGATCCGTCCGGATTATAGACAACTCTGACCGGCGCTTCCAAGACAGGCAGCCCCTTCCTTTTTGCCTGCACGAGAATTTCTACTTCAAATTGAAAGCGCTGCGCTTTGACAGGTAGGGCGGTTGCCTCCGGTAAAGGATAAATGCGCATGCCGCTTTGAGAGTCGGAAAGAAGGGTGCCGCCCGACACCCAGACCCAGAAATTGGAAAATTTCCGACCGAAGCGGCTTGTCCAGGGGACATGCTCTCCCTGCATGCCTTCTCTGGCTCCTACGATGATGGCACGTGATGACGCGGGAATTGCGGCAATAAGATTTAATGCATCTTCCGGGTGATGCTGACCGTCGGCATCTATGGTAATCGCCCAGTCGGCGTCTGATGCCGCGGCGGCAAATCCGCTTCTCAGGGCCGCACCCTTACCCATATTTTTTTCGTGGCTGATGATGCGGATGCCGGGAATATTTCTGATTTCATCGTAAGTGTTGTCGGTCGATCCGTCGTTGACGACAAACACCGGAAAGCCCAGTTTCTTCGTGCGCCGGATAACCTGAGCCACACAGGCGGCATGATTATAAGCGGGTATCACAAAGGCAAAACGACCTTTTGAATTTATTAAAGAAGAGGTTATTTTTTTGCCTGCTTTACCCATAATCACTCCATTTCGGGAAGAAAAGCTACTGCCCAGGTTCCCGGCCCCATGTGCGCGCCGGACGTCAGTGACAGTGGCTGAACTATTATCTGCGCCTGCGGAAAACGCTCGGCAATCAACGGCTTGATTGCATCGTGAACTAAATCATAATTGTCGGAATATTCAAGCATAATCAATGCCCTCGTTTTTTCCGGCAGAGATGCCGTAAGCCGCTGGAGCGCCGTCTTGATCTGGTCTTCCTGATTGTGCACTACACCGACCTTCTTTGCTCCTTCGGGCTGGGGCGATATCACCGGCTTCATTTTCAGCATATCGCCCACAAAGGCACCTGTTTTGGATAACCTGCCGCCGGCGGCCAGGTATTCCAGCTTATCCAGAAAAACATATTCCTCGCAGACTGATACAGCTTTTGCCGCAAATTCAACTGTCTTTTCCATGTTTTTTGTTCTGGCCAGGTAACGGTTGACCGCCAGCGCAATTACCGCCAGTCTTCCCGATGCCGCCCCTGTGTCCAGAACAATCAACCGGTCTTGCGGATCGTTTTGTTTTTTCCATTCCCGCGCAGCCGTGTAATTGCCCGTGTAGACGGAGCCGACGCATAAGTACAATACTTTCTGGAAACGGCCGAGGACGCTTTCATAAAACTGCTGCCTTTCAAAGACCGAGGCCTGTGAGGTCGTCACTTTGCTGCCATTGCGCATGGCCGCGTAAAGCTCCGCAGGATGCAGGTGCGTTTCGGGCAGGCATTTTCCATTCAGAGTTATGTAGCTGTGTAAGAGGGTTATGCCGTTTTTCTGTGCATCAGCATGGGTCAGGGAACCGGCGGCGTCGGTCATAATGTGCATTTGCGAATCGGATCGGGCATGGCGAAATTCATTGATCTGCTGACTGAGATCGTCATCTTCCCAGTTGATAACGCTGCCGAACTTTGCCGCTGCGGCTTTTATTTTTTCTCTGTTATCCGTGTGCAGGTGGATTTTGTAAAGATCACCGTCGGGAATAACAATAACGCTTTCTTCACTCCCCGTGATATTGGCCAGTTTCTCCCGGGATAAATTGTGCGCTTTAACTACAAAATCAACGCAGTACCCGGCTTGGGCATCTTCTTGAAATTCTTGAGAGATGTGCAGACGATTTTTAAACAGTTCCGTAATCGGCCGGTGATTACGTGCAGCATCAGTTAGCGAAAAGAAAAAACCTTCAAAAAAAATGTACATTCCCAAGGCGCCGGCATCCACCACACCGGCCTTTTTTAATTTCGGCAGCATTGCACAGGTATCGTGGACCGATTTTTCCAAACGATAAATTATGCGATTTATTGATTCCTGATCCAGGGAAGTCGGGCGGGATTCCAGGGATTCTGTCAATGCGTCAAATACGTTCAGCATTGTGCCCGGCTTTGGATCATTAACGGCCTTCCAGGCGCGTCTGCTCCCTTCCAGTGCGCAGTCATAAAGGTTTTCCGCTGAGTCGACTCGGTAAAACGACGAAAAAAATCTGGCGGCGATGTTGCCGGAATTGCCGCGCGCCGATAAAAGAAGCTGGTGGATAACTTTTTCTTTTTCCTGATGGTAATCAAGCAGCGGCGTCAGACTGACAAACAGGTTGCGACCGGTATCGCCGTCGGCAACCGGATAAACATTGATCGAATCAAGCAGATCCGCCCAGGCGGCAACACGCTCCACTCCGGCGGCAAAGGCTTCGGGCAATGCTTCAGCCATTTCAGCCATTATAGAAACCTAAAGCCCGGCGGATGTCCTCGGGAATCTTGAAAACTGTTTCCATTTCCGGCATCTTTACTGTTACCTGTTCTGTGCGGCCGCGGCAGCAGACTTTGCCGTCGTCTTCCTTTCGAATCTCAAAATCGACAATAAGTTTTACGCGGGCGTCCATAAGCGTTGCCCTGATAATAATATCATCGTTGTGGCGTAAAGGATAAATGTGCTTTGTTGATGTCCGAATTATGGGAAAAATTAATTTGTGGGTGTTGTAATAAGAATATAAATCAACGCCGTGCTGGTTGAGGAGTTTGGCCCGGGCAATTTCAAAATAGTTCAGATAGTTGCCGTGCCAGACAATATGCATCGGATCGAGATCGAAAAAAGGCACACAATATTTTATTTCTATACTTTTTTTATTTTCATCCATTATTGACATCCTCGCAAAAGTCATAAAAATGGCCATTTACAGACGGCCTCGTAAAAAGGTCGCAGGCAAGGCGCGCGAATACCGGGGAAGGAAGCGTACTTATGGTACGCTGCAGTGACACGGGATGAAGCGCAACGCAGCATCCGGCCTTTTTACGAGGTCGTCATTAAATCCTGAAAAAATCAGAGTATCTGATTGCAACGCACATCCGTTCTATATCGGAATCCAGAGGCCGGTCTTCAATAACCGGCTCACTGATCAACCGGATTTTTTCCTGAATTCCAGCCAATAACGGCCTGGCTTTAATGTTATCCCGGATATCACAGGCCTGCGCCGCCGCCAGAAGATGTATCGCCAGCACACGTTCCGTTAAAGTGCAAATCCTTTGCGCATCTCTGGCGGCAATGGTTCCCATGCTGACCTTGTCCTGGTTGTGCGATTCGGTGGAGCGTGAAAACGACGCCGCGGGCATTGTTCCCTTCAGCGCTTCCGCCGTCAACGCCGAGGCGGCAATGGACATCGCCTTGAAGGCGTGGCGCAGACCGGTTCCCGCTTCTGATGACCTTACCAGATCCCCCGGTAATCCCCTGTTCAAATGCGGATCGACCAGGAGCATTATCTGCCGTTCGCACATATCCGCGACGGAAGCCAGCGCCGCCTTCAATCCGTCCATGGCAAACGCGATATGACCGCCGTAAAAGTTGCCTCCCATAAGAACCTCGCCTGTTGCCGGATCGAATATGGGGTTGTCATTGGAGCTGTTGGCTTCGATTTCCACCCATTGCTTTATCCAGAAGAGGGCATCACGCAAAACACCCGCCACCTGCGGGGCGCAGCGCAGAGAATAGGGATCCTGCAGCGTTTCCGGGGCGTCATCTTCCAGATGTTCCGCGGCTGCCTTTGTTTGCAGCAGACGGGTAATCTGCTCCGCGACGTAGGTCTGACCGGGAAAAGGCTTGGCCTCCGCAATAAACGGATGATAGTGGTGAGCATTTCCTTTTAATGCATGGACGGAAAGCGCCGTAGCGTAAATGGCGGCATGTAAAATGCGGTCTGCTCTTTCGACCGTCAGTGCGGCGATGCCGGTCATGGTGGTTGTGCCGTTAACCATGGAAAGCGGCTCTTTGGGCAAGTACTTGTAAGTTTTAAGACCGGCTTTTTTCAGGGCTTTGCCGGCCGGCATCCTCTCGTCGCGGTAGAAGACTTCGCGTTCACCGGCGAGGCAGGCGCCGATATAAGACATCGGTGTCAAATCTCCGGAAGCGCCGACAGAGCCTTCGCAGGGGACAACCGGGGTTATTCCCTGGTTTAAAAAATCGGCCATTTGCTGTAAGAGCGCGATGGATACTCCGGAATAGCCCCGCGCCAGGCAAATGATCCGGCAAAGCATTGCCGCGCGCGTCTCCTCGATGCCGATAGGTTCTCCTGTGCCGCAGCCATGAAAGCGGAAAATATTTGCACTGTTTTTTAAAGCGACATTCATGGACATCCTGCTGCCGCAGGATTTGCCGTAGCCTGTGTTCACTCCGTAAACAGGAATGCCCCGGCGCAGGGATTCCATTAATATTTTCTGTGTCTTCTCCATCCGCCGCACAAAACTTTTATCTTTGCTTATCCGTACTTCGACACCGTCGCGCGCAACGGCGATAATATTTTCAAAACTGACATCGCTGCCGTCGATAACCACAACGGATTTGCCGCTAATTTTCTTCATGGTTAAATCTTCACTCTCTATTTTAGGAAACTAGTTGCGCCGGCGGGGCCTGTATGTATTGTCCGCTTTTTCTTTTTCCACAACCTTTTTCAGCAGTTTAAACATTCTGTAACTTTGCGGTTCTTCCTCGTAGAACTTATCCCAGGCGTAATGGTACATGCTCTGGAGCTCTTCCGGTGTCATTGACTGTGGCTGAAACACGACTTTATCGCAGGTGTAATCATTCCAGTCATAGGAGAAAATCCTGCCGGCATTATGCAGATCTTCAAAAGTCCGGGTGTGGGGAAACGGGGTGAGTACCGTAAATTCCGCCATATCCAGCTCGACCGCCAGCAGGAAGTCAACCAGACGCTTAATATAATCTTCCGTGTGATAATCAAGGCCCAGAAGAATGCTGCCTTCGACGCCGATGCCGTAATCGTGATAGCGCTTGATACGGTCGCGGATAAAATCGGAGGTATCAAATATCGCCTGATAAACGTACCAGGCGCCGGCCTGCGCCGCCAGGTCCAGTACCTTATCGTCGTTTTCGATGGGATGGCAGCACCATTTCTTTTTCAGTGGTATCATTTCGCGAAAAAGATTCATTTCCCAGTCTTTATTCTGTGCCAGCGAATTGTCGACGATGAAAAGCCTGTTATTGTCAATACTCGCCATTTCTTCAATAACTTTATCCAAAGGGCGGGGACGAAACCGGCGGCCACCCAAAAAACTGACGCAGCAGGGATAGCAATTAAAGCGACAGCCGCGGGAGGCATGCACCAGATCGACCATCTGCACGCCGCGGTAATTGTACATATCCCGGTTCAGGATGCTGCGGCGGGCTGTGCCCACCGCTTCGATCGGTGGAAAATCCTGATAATAGTTGTAAACTTTTTGCAGTTTACCGTTTTTGAAATCGGCGAAGACCTGCTCCATCCGGCCTTCCGTTTCGCCGATGAATACCGCATCGGCATGCAGCGCGGTTTCCTCGGCATGCAGCATTGTGGCAATACCGCCGAAGATAACCTTTATCCCCAGTTTCCGGTAGGCTTCGGCAATTTCCCAGCCCCGCTTTATCTGCGCCGTCAGCATGGCGGAAATTCCGACAAAATCGGCGTCGGCTTCAATATTCAGCGGCTGTACATTCTCGTCCACAAATTCTACTTCCACATCATCGGGAAGCGATGCGGCAAAGACAACAGGGCCGTGCGGCGGCAGGGTGAAATGCGTTTGACGCTCCAGCTTTTTCCATTGGGGATATATAAGTTTAAATTTCATTTAAATTTGTCCTGTATTATCGCCTTGGCAATAATCTGTTTCATCGTTTCATTGCTGCCGGCAAAAATACGGGTGATGCGAATGTCGCGCCAGGCGCGGGCAATCGGATATTCTTCACAATAGCCATAGCCGCCGAAGAATTGCAGACACCGGTCGACTACACGACAAGCCATTTCGGTGATCCAGAGCTTGGCCATGGTGATTTCAACGACGGAAGATTTTTTCTGAAAGTGCTCTGCTATCATTTTATCGACAAAAGCCCGGCCGATTTTTACTTCGGAAGCCAGCTCCGCCAGAACAAATTGCGTGTTTTGAAATCCCATCAGGGGTTTGCCGAACATGTGCCTCTCTTTGCAGTAGCGGATCGTTTCTTTCAGGGCGAATTCCGCTGTTGCCTGTGCGCCGATAACGGCCACCAGACGTTCCTGCTGGAGATTGGTCATCAATTTTTTAAATCCTGTTCCTTTTTTGCCCAGACGGTTTTCCTTGGGAATGCGGCAATCGGAAAAAAACAGTTCCGATGTGTCCTGGCTGTGCCAGCCTATTTTTCTCAGCCTTTTCCCCTTTTCAAAACCGGGAGTACCTGCTTCTACGAGAAAGAGATCAATGGCTTTGTGTGCATTGGTCTCTTTAGGGTCTCGGGCCACTATGATTGCCAGGTCGCAGTTGATGCCGATGCTGATAAATGTCTTTTGTCCGTTCAGAATGAATGATGATCCATCGTCCACTGCTGTTGTTCTAATTCCCGCCACATCGCTGCCGGCGGCCGGCTCCGTTATGGCGATGGCCGTCAGCATGTCGCCCGAAATGCAGGGGGGCAGATATTTTTTCTTTTGTTCTTCCGTGGCGAATTGCACAAGGTAGGGGACGGCGATATCGCTGTGTATTCGCGCGGAAAGCCCCTGAAAATTGGCGTAGCCCATTTCCTCGATCAAGATGGCGGAGTACAGAAAGTCGGCGCCTAATCCGCCGTATTCGGGGGGCACCGATGTGCATAAAAATCCGTTCTCGCCCATTTTCTTCCAGGCCCAACGGGGAACGATGCCGTTTTGCTCCCATTCATCTACGTGGGGGATAATTTCCTTTTCCAAAAATTTGCGGAATGCATCGCGGAAAATACGATGCTCTTCCTTGTAAGGTACGATTTCCATTGTCTTGTTATCCTTCTATATAAAATATTTATTGTCTGCTGATTATGATCAGCAATATTCTTTAAGCATCGGGGCATTTGCCCAATACCAGATATACGTATGTGCCGCCGAACGAAATGCCGGCGAGAAGCGCATTATTAATCTCAATTTTCTCTTCGCGCCGGCGGACAAATTTAAGTTGCGCCAGAGGAGTGTAAAGTCCGCAAGTCGGCGGCAGCGCGCCTTTTGCGCAAGAAAGCGCCAGGGCGCAGGTTCTTACGCCGCCGCTGGAAAAGCTCTCTCCCAGAGCGCCTTTCAGGGCAGTAATCCAGGGCCCGCTTTTATTTTCGGCAAATACTTCAGCATAAGCTTCGGCTTCAATTCGATCGAGAATTATCCCGCCGTTGGCGGCGGCGGATATCGCCCCGATTTCCTGCGGGGTTATTCCGGCATTAGTCAGTGCCCGGCTGATAGTCTTTTTTACACCTTCAGGATTTTCCGGCCAGCCGGTGGGCGTTGCCGGTGATGAGCCCTGTCCGAAGCCTTTAATTTCACAGTAAGGCTTACGCCCGCGGACGAGCGCGCTTTCCATACTCTCGATACAGATAATACCGCAGCCTTCGCCGGCAACCATGCCGTTGCGGTTGCGGTCAAAGGGCCTCGATTCCTCAATATTTTCATCCAAAGGTGAAAGAGCGTGGAATCGGGTCAGCGCTTCATAATAAAATTTCGATAAAATGTCCACACCGCCGGTCAGAATAAAATCCGCCGCTCCCCGCCGTATCTCTGATACGGCATAAGCGATGGCCGTTTCCGCCGAAACGGCAAAGTGAGTTATTGTGGTGTTGACGCCGCGGAATCCCAGTTCAATGGAAGTATGTCCGGCCGCTGCGTTCATGACCGTATTGGGAACCAGGATGGGATTGACGAAAGCCGGGCCTTCATTGATCAGCGTGCCGGCGAACTGGACGGTTATGTCGGTGGCGCCGAAAGATGTGCCCATTATAATGCCGATGCGGTCGCGGTTGTCGGGATTAACCGTAATTCCGGCATCTTCGAGCGTCAGCCGGGCGGCGGCTGCGGTCAACTGGGAAATCCTGTCCATCCGCCGGATGTTTTTAACCGAGATAAAATTGCGCGGCTGAAAATCGGTTACTTCCGCGCCGCAATGCGAGCTGAACGCGGATGCGTCAAAGGATTGGATGGGGGCGACGGCGCAGTCACCGGCGAAAATCCGGCGGCCAAATTCTTCCTTGCCGATTCCCAGGGGCGTTACCATACCGATGCCGGTAATCACAATTCTTTGGGCTTTTTCAATCGCCTTTGAATTATTCATGTTGGACTCGTAAAAAAACGAAAAATTTACAATTTTCAGGCAACCTCGTAAAAAGGCCGCAGGCAAGGCGCACGAATACCGAGAAGTGAGGCGTACTTAGCGTACGCCGCAGCGACGAGGGATGAAGAGTAACGCAGCATCCGGCCTTTTTTACGAGGTTGTTATCCATTGCGGACACCATTCTTATCACATTTGCCGAATATTACCGTCGTATT
>Ga0208462_1001773_pt1 | contig 13402 bp, 29 predicted proteins | sample AD_SCU001_MetaG_FD_184452 | JGI IMG/M metagenome (GOLD analysis project Ga0208462, IMG submission 184452) | Active sludge microbial communities of municipal wastewater-treating anaerobic digesters from China - AD_SCU001_MetaG (SPAdes) (version 2) | ecosystem: Engineered > Bioreactor > Anaerobic...
ATCCTCTGGGCTTCTTCCAACGATTCAGCCACAGCGACGCAGATCCCCCCATACTCAAAAGCCATAGAGTTTATCGGCCAGAGGTAAAACTTCATTCATCAGCCCCCATACTGCTGTTTTCTACCAGCTGTACATACCTGCCGGGCCATGTGAGCTCGCGGAGCTTGAGATAGCAGAGCAGGGCGGAGCCGCCAGAGGCAACCGCGATGCCCGCGAGCAGGGGTCTCAGATCCATCCCCACCCCCCGATCCCGGCCCCGCGAAGCGCCTGCCGGACCTCCTGCTTCCGCTCCTCCTCCTGCACCCGGCCGAGCCGGGCCGCGATCCGGCCCTGCACCTCCCGGCCGCTCTCCCAGCCGGGCTCGTCGGAAAAAAGTAAGGGGGCCATCTCTCTCCCCCTACCAGCAGACGATCAGCGAGCTCTCCCGCTGCCGCCGCCTCGCCTCGCAGACCGCCATCTCCCGCCGGGCCTCGTGCTCGAACGCGAACCCAGCGAGCACCTGCCCGTCCTCCCGGACGGTGGCCCGGGCGAGGGGTTGCCGGCGCAGGAACGCTTGAGCGTCGGCATGAGCGTGCGGGCCCGTGAACCGCGAGGAGACCAGACAGTCCACGCCGACCCCGGCGACCGTGACCGCCGGCATCAGCACCGCCTCCCGGCGGCCCCGGCAAAGAAGGCATCCATCCAGGTCAGGTGCGACGGGGTGACCAGCGGCTCGACGTTCTCGGCCGGAACCGTGATGATCCGGACCCGGAGGACCCGACCCCGGCGGACAAGAGAGATGGCGGGGCCAGTCAGGATCCGTACCCAATACTGCTGTTCATCCTCATTCGCTTCGAGGATCTCGACTTCTGATCCGTCCAGCAGCCGGGCGTGGCTGCCTGCGGCAAACATTTTACCACTCATTTTTTCTCACCAACACCTTTCTTGATAAGGTAACAGAGAATTGTAGGTTATCCTATAAGTAGGTTCCGCTTTCCCCCCGGGCCCAGGTCAGGCGAGCAGGAGGAGCAGCAGGTTGCTGACCGCCGGGGGCCAGGAGATCGCCGTGCAGACGAGGACCATCGCCCGGCTGTGGGCCGGCAGGCGGGCGTAGAGCCACCACGAGGTCCCGACCACGAGCAGGGCAAACCCGGCCTTGACGGCGAGGAAGAGGGGCGGGTCCTGGACGAGGGGCTGCATCAGAGGATTGGCTTCGATGCCGCCGGCACCGAGGGCGGCCAGCGTCGAGAGGTAATCTGCCAGCTGCCCGGCGACAAGCAGGGGCCAGCCGATCCAGAAGAGGATCGGCAGGGGATCGCGGGAGGGATCGCGAAACGGAGAGAGATCGCCCGGGACTTTTCTTGAACGGAGCCCGGAGAACAGGGATCGGGGATGCGAGCAGGAGTTCTCCCCGTCCGGGGCTCCGTTCAACAACTTCACCGGAGATTTTCGCTCCGATTGGGCTTGCGGGTCGTGCATCTCGAGGGTTCTCCAGCCCGCCGCCCGGGTCAGAACCACCCGGCACTCTGCCGGGGTTCCGGGGCTCTCGGCTTCTCCCGGCTGGCCGGGGAGGGCCGGATCTCGACCGGGGCGGGAACGCAGCCTGGTTCCGGGGCCTCGTCGGGGATGATCGGGCCCCGAGCCATCAACCGGGCCCGGAGACTCTCCCGGGTGAGGGGGTCCGTGCCGGGAACGGCGATGAACCCGGTCTGCCACCCGGCGGCGATCTCGGCGGGGTGCTCCTCCATCCAGGCGGCGGCCTCGTCGCGGCCCCGCCGGCGGGCGAGGGTGCGGACCCGGCACCCCTCGCCCCAGACCGCGGATCGGTCGAGGAGGACGCTCTCCAGGGCGGCGAGAGCCGCCGGAGGGACCTGCTGCGGGGCTGGGGGACCGAGCCTCATTTCCGGCAGATCCAGGTCGGGGAGGAGACTTTCGGCACCCTGGTCACGCTGGCGAACCGGCCCCGGAGGAGGGCGTCCACCTCGGCCACCGTCAGCCCGGACTTCCGGGGGGATGGCGGGTAGTTGGCGACCAGGGTGCCGCCCTTCTTCACGATGTTTGCGAAGAGCCCGATCAGCCCGGCGAGGTCCCGGGGCGAGGGCTGGACGTTCATGACATTCGAGGCGTATACCACGTCCCACTTCTTCGACAGGGCGTTCGGGTCGTGGATCGCGGGGTCGATGTTTGCGCCGATGTCGTAAGCCGTGACCCGGTAGCCCTGCGCCCGGAGCGACTTGGTGTGGATCGCCTTGGTGCCGGCCCCGAAGTCGAGGATCCGGTCGGTCTTCTTCGCCACCTGGGGGACGAGCTTCGGCACGACGGCCTTCGGCCCGACCGAGCCGGTCGCCCGGTAGGTGGCGTTGACTAACTTAATGTAGTCTGCATTTTTGACAGTCATTTTAACCTCATTTTAAGGAGCGGATCGCGGTAGGATCTCTCTGATCCGCTTATGGAGGAGTCAACTACCCGTCCTGAAAGGGGGGCTTTCTGCCCGTTTGATTGTGAAGCAATCTCTGGGCTTAAGCCGAGAGGTAGATAACTAGTTTACAACTCTCACGGCCCTGCCGCCAACCCACGCATAGACTCGGTACCCGGCTTGTTTCAGGTCCTGAATCTTTTTCTCAGCGGATTTTGCTAACCCGTCGATGTGCGTTTCGTCCCAGATGTGCTGTGTATGCGAGGTTCCGCGCACTCGGAACTCAATCGTATCAACGCGGTCTGGGGGATCAAACAGTTGATGACCCCGTTGTGCTACAAGGTTGAAGTACATATATTTTTTAGCCATCTTCCTCACTCCAGTTTAGACGGGGGTAGAACCCCGTAGATGCAATGGGGTTGAGAGTAAGAGGATATTAGTGTTGCCTATGGAGGTCTTGGTGCGTTGTCGAAACTCCGTGGCTTCTGTCGAGGCGTGGTGCGCGACGTGGCTTTATGGGAAGCGGATCGCGACGGGATCGCCGGGATCCGCTCATGGGAAGGTGGTGGATCGTCGGGGGATATGAGATCTCCCTATGGTGGGGGTTACTCCACCACCAGGAAATCATACTCCACGGCCCCGGTATCCAGCACAGCCTGGGCCGCGATACCGAGCCGTTCCCGGGCCTCCTGGATGCTGTCGGGGTTGAGTTCGATCCCGATGGAGTTCCGGCCTAATTCGCGTGCCACGAGGGTCGTGGTGCCGCTGCCATGGAATGGGTCGAGGACGGTGCAGGGCACCGGGGCGGCCGGGCTGCATGTGCAGGTCGGTTCCCACCCGACCGTCTGCTTGCGGCACATGCTCTTGAGGATCCGGGCTTTGATGGCGCTGGCGTCCTCGGCCCTCGCGGCCGCGTAGTCCTTCTTCCCCTTGCCCCGGTACCCGCCGTCCTTCCCCCCGCCGCAGGCCTGCTGCCAGGCGAGGTCCGGCTCCCCGATCTCGAGGAGCCGGCGGTAGGGGGCGCCGCAGGCGGGGCAGCAGCCCGCGGCCGAGGTCCCGGCGAGGATGCAGGTCCGGACCAGGGCTTCGGGGAAGACGGCGGTATGGCTCCCGGCGTAGTTCGCGGTCGGCATCGTCCAGACGGACCACTTGTTCCGGCCGCCGAGGGCCGAAGGATCGTAGGCGTTGCCGCTGTAGGTGGCGTTCGGGACGTTGCCCGGATACTTCTTCCCGCCGAAGAGGACCCCGGTGGCCCCCGGGTGCTTGAGCGGCTCCAGGATCGCCTCCCGGTCGTAGTAGTAGCCGGTCGGAACCTTCGTAAGGTGGAAGATGTACTCGTGGCTCGCGGTGGTGCAGTTCTTCACGGAGGACGGTTTGGGCTTGGTCTTCGCCCAGATGTTGTCCATGCGGAGGCAGAAGCCCTCCCGCCGGAGGGCGAAGGCCAGCATCCAGGGAATCCCGATCAGGTTCCCCTCGGTGATCCGGCCGTAGAGGGGATCGTCGTAGGTCTTCCGGGCGTGGGAGTCCCCGACGTTGAGGTAGAAGCAGCCGTCATCCCGGAGCGCCTGCCAGACCCCCCGACAGACCTCGACCAGCGCCGCGACGTAGTCGGCCGGGGTCTCCTCCTGCCCGATCTGCCCGTCTGCCCGGTAATCGCGCTGGTTGAAGTAGGGGGGGCTCGTGACGCAGCAGTGGACGGAGCCGGGCGGGACGATCTGGAGCCCGACCCGGGCGTCGCCCTGGAGGAAGAGGTGCCGGGTCATGGGGATATGCTCTTTACAGGGGGATCTGTCGTCTCAACCGCCTTGAGTGATCGTAGGGAGGCAACTTCAGCCACCCGGGTCTGGGCGATAGCGCAATAGGCTGGCGATAACTCAAACCCCAAGTAGTGCCGCCGCTCCTGGAGGGCAGCGACGGCGGTGGTTCCGGCCCCCATGAACGGGTCGAGCACCAGGTCCCCTTCGTAGGAGAGGAGACGGATGCACCGGAGTGGGATCTCCACAGGGAAGTTGGCTTTTGTCCAGGGCTTAGATTCCGGCCGGATCTTCCAGATCCCGCTGATCGCCTCCAAGAACTCTTCTTTCTCAATGGTGCTCTTCCCCGGCCGTTGTTTCTTCCAGGTGTCCTTGTAGAGGAATAGGATCCCCTCTGCAGGGTTAGTAATATACGGGGCAGAGGCAGAGAGCCAGGACCCCCACGCCGTGCATTTTGACCGGTGGCTGTCGTACCAGATCGCCACCGATTTGTGCGATAACCCGACCTCCTGAGCGATACCGTTCAGAACCATCAGGGGGGCAGTTCGGCATTTCCCCGATCCTAACGAGAAGTAGTGGTTCAGACAGAGCCGGCCGTCTGGTTTCAGCACCCGGTGGACCTCTGTTAGCCAAGAGGCGCACCAGCGATAATATTCCGCCCACGGAAGGGTGTCATCATAGATGTCATACGGTATGCCGACGTTATATGGAGGACTTGTCACCACAAGGTCAACAGAGTTCTCCTCCATCTCCCGCATCCCTTCGATGCAGTCGCGGTTGTAGATCCGGTCAATCTCCATCCGGCACCCCCGACTTGTAATACGGCTGGAGCCGTTTCGGGTCCGTGACCGTCATGCTCCCGGCGACTGTGAAGACCCCGTCCTGATAGAGGACCTCCCCGATCTCTTTCGTCCGGATCCTGACCGGCCGGGCCATGGGATCAGCCAGCGCCTGGAACTCCGCGAGGGAGAGGGGGGGCTCCCGCCCCCAGATGCCCTGCTGGAGGACGAGGTCTACCCCCTCCGCCGCGGCCGCGACCGCCGGGACCTCGGCCTCGTGCCCCCGGATCACCGTGTGGACGATCTCGAACTCCGGCAGGGTGCCGGCGGTGTGGGCGTCGCGATAGCGGGCGAGGGAGGCCTGGACGTGCCGGGCGCAGTTGAGATCGGTGACCTCGTAGTAGTGCGGCCACGCGGCCTTGATGTCGAGGGAGACCTTATCGACCTCCCCGATCAGCCCCGGCACATGCTCGGGGAATGCGCCGTTCGTGTGGATGCCGACCTTGAGCCCCAGGTCCCGGCACTCTTCCGCGAGGCGGCGGAGGGGTTCGGGCTGCTCGGTGCATTCCCCGCCGGAGAAGACCACGCCGGAGACGAGGAGTTTGGCCTCATCGATCAGCCCCATGACGTAGTCGGTCGAGACCCGGTTCTCCCCCCGCTGGAGGGCTTTGTTGTGACAGTAGAAGCACCGGGCGGAGCAGCCGCGGAAGAAGACGGTGCAGACCGCCCGGCCGTGCCAGTCCACGGTGCTCAGGGGGACGAAGCCGCCGAAGTTCAGGTCCATCACCGCCCCCCCGGCGGCCAGTTCCAGACCGCCCTGTCAGGGTCGTCGTTGCCCGGGAGGTAGCGGCCGGGCTCGGCCTCCGGCCGGACGTACTTCGCGAGATACACCATGCCGTCCGGGGTCTCCCGCCGGTAGACGACCCCTTCGGCGGGGTCCAGGGCCCCGTAGTGCCCGTGCTCCCCGAGCAGGAGGAGGGCGTCCGCGACCGGGAGCCCTTCCGGCCCGGCGGCGAGCACCGGGACGAAGGCGAGCCCGTGGGCCTGAACCCGGTCCTCCGCCTCGAGGGCCGGGAGCCGCCGGTCGCCCCGGAAGTAGTCGAAGACGACGAAGGGTTCCCGCCCGGTGAGGTCGTAACGGGTGCCGTGGGCCTGGGCGAGCCATTCCCCGACGACCCGATCCCCGTCACCGAGGCAGGCGGCGAAGGTATCGGCCTTGGCCCGGACCCAGCGGGCGAACATCCGGTGCTGCCGCCAGACGGACCCGGCGGCCGGGTAGCCGTTGCGGATCAGGGGGAGAATCTCGCCGTCTTTCTTGAGGGCGGCCACGCAGGAACCGTCTAACTTCTCCATAACCACAACCCGGTCGCCGGGGTGCGGCCGGTCGAGGTAGAGGCGGTCCTCGCCCGCCGGCACCCCCCGGTCCCGGCGGTCCCCGAAGTTCGAGCCGGGGAGGTGGGGGATCGAGCCGTAGGCTTTGCCGCCGAGGGGTTTCCCCGGCAGAGGGGCGTGCTGCGGCTCGCCCGCCTCCTGCATCCGCATCCGGCGGAACCAGTCGTCCCCGCCCGGCCGGTAGGTCATGAGGCCCGCCCCGCGAGGAGGTCCTGCCGCTCCTGCTCGGTGAAGACGTTCTGGCCAGCGAAGAGGAAGGTGACGGTCGTCCGGCCGCACGCAGAACAGGTGAGGTCGTGGTAGCCGACGAGGGTTCCCCGCTCGATCCGCTCGGCCGGGGTGTCGCGGTCGGGGTCCCGGAAGAGGGTGCCGCCACAGGGGCAGGCGATCGCCTGCCGGTCGCCGTCCTGCACGGTCCAGCCGGGCTCGAGGAAGACCAGGTACTCGGTCTCGCTGCCGCAGGCCGGGCAGGCGGTCTGGAGGTAGGTGTACCGGGTCTTCGCCGCCGGGTCGGGGTCCTGCAGGAGGGCACGGGTCCGCACCTGCCGGGGGCAGCCGCACGTTCCGCAGACGAGGTCGAGGGGGGCCTCGGGGAGGGTTTCGCTCATTTTACACACCCATTTTAGGGACCTGCATGTGCAGCCGGGCTTCCGGCGGCGGGTGCAGGTGGATTAGAGGAAAGGTGGGCGCTTCTGGGGCATAAAGGTGTCTTCAGAAAGAGGCTGGGGGATCAAAACCGTTCCCGGTAGTAAATCCAGTGTTTCCCCCCGTGTTCGACAACCCTTGCGGCATATCGGCCCCCCCCGCCGGAGGGCCGCCAGCGCCAGGATCCCGCGCCGGATCCTCACAGCACCAGCCCCGCCGTGTTCGCGATCCCGACCAGCGCCGTGATCTCGTAGACTCCGAACATCGCGGCCAGCCAGGGGTGCCCGGCCCGCCACTCGATCCCCATCAGGGCGAGGTTGCTGATAACCCAGCACCCGAACCCGGCGAGCATCAGGGCCGGGGTCCGGGTCTGCGCCACCAGCGCCGCACCGGCGATCCCCAGAGCGCAGGTGAGGATCTGGACGCGGTCCTCCCGGATCCGGGCGGCGATCCGGGCGAGGGTGCGGAAGATCGGATACGCATACTCCGTCATGAGGTCCTCCCTCGGCCGAGATACTCTGCGAGAAGGGGGAAGACCCCGCCGAGCCCGAAGGAGGTGGCGAGCGACATCTCGACCGGCAGCGAGGCGGCATCAACTAGGATGAGGGCGAGGGCGCTGAACCACATGCCGACTGCAACCCCCGCGAACCGGTCTGCCGCCCGCGGGTTGATACCGGGGGTCATGCCCCCTCCTCCCGCGGCACGACCTGGTTGCCGAAGGCGTCCCAGCCCGGCCGCTCCCGGCGGGAGAAGAGCTCGATCGCCGGGCCGCCCCCCCTCGCCGCCAGCGGGGCGACGAGGCCCCAGAACGCCTCCGGCTTGACCGAGTGCCCCCGGGCCTTCTCCTCAAGGACGATGGCATCGCAGAGGTACTCCTCGGCCGGCTCGTCCTGGATGATGTTCACGGCACTACTCCGGAACGCCTTCACCTTGCCCCGGATCCCGATCAGGCAGGGCTCCACCCGGCCCCGGAACCAGAAGCCGAGCGGATAATTCTTTTTATCCCAATACAGGGCCGATTTATACTCGAATCCCCACCGGTCCAGCACCGCGAGCCCCTGCGGCAGGAGCGGGGTCGTCGTCCAGAGGAAACAGCAGCAGTCCTTCGCGGCGATCTCCGGCACCGGGAGGTTCAGGATGTCGTCCATCGTCATGACGGCATACTGCGCCGCCGAGCCGGAGGTCATCGACCCGCCCGTCTTCACGTTCCGGTACGGCCATGGCGGGTCCGCGACGATCCACTTGTAGGGTTGCCGGAAGTCCTCGAAGGGCCGGGGGAAGCGGGTGTGGATCATCCTCGCTCCCGCCTCGCAGGCCTCAGGCCGGAACCCTGCCGCATCCATCGTGGGCCTTTCTGCGGCCGGGTCTCCACCACCTCCCGCAGCGCCTCGCGGAAGTTCCGGTCGTCGCGAGGCGGTTCCGTCTGCGGAGGTTCCGGCGGTCGCCAGTCCGGCCCCACCTGTTCCAGCGGACACCAGGCGGGGATGTGGGGGAAGTCCTCGAACGGCCGGATCCGTATGATCCCGGCATCGTCCCAGAGCGCCTCCGGGTGGCGGCACCCCCGGGACCCGACCGCGTGTGGGCACAGGCCGTCGCAGGTCTCGATCCGGTGAATCCGGGTCATCCTCGCACCGTCTCCGTCTGGATACTGCCCGGGGTCACGGTAATCGTGACGGCCGTCCCGGGGGTTTCCGCCCGAACCGTGATCCCCAGATCATTCCCCTCGTCAGTAACGACCAGCCGCACCCCGAACTTCTCGTATTCGGCGTGGACCAGAGGTAGCCCCCGGGGACCCCGGAGATACGCGAGCACCCGCCGCCCGTCCTTGCAGTCGAAGGCGCGGAGGACGAACCCCCACTCGAGGAGTTCCTGATCGACCGCCCCCCCCTCCTGGGGGATGACGGCGACGAGGCCGCGGGCATTCGTCCGGGCCGCCAGGTCGTGGAGGACCTTGCGGGGCTGGAGGCCCAGGATATCCAGGTGGGTGAACCAGAGGAGGTTCCCGTTCCGCCAGACGTAGGTCTCCGGGCCGAACCGATCTAGGGTCAGGCCGAGGTCGGCCGCCTCCGGGGAGGCCGGGCGGATGATGTAGCCGGTCGGGTCGGGGGTCACGCTTCACCGTCCGTGACCCGGGGGCTCGCGACGAAGACCCACTTGGTCTTCCCGCCGTCGAAGCTGACCGTGATCGCCTCGACGGGCGGCAGGTCGTCCGGGACCGCGACGGGGCGGTACTGCTTCTCCTCGGTCCAGACCGGGATCCCGTCCTCGTCCTGCTGGAGCCGGGTCAGGGTCTCCCGCACCGCTTCGAGTTCTTCGTCCACCCGGTCCAGGAGACCGAGCTCGAAGAACATCGCGGCGTAGCCGATGCTTGGCGTGGTGCCGGGCAGTTTCTCGTTCAGGAACGCGAGCACCACCCGGTCCAGGGCCCGCTGCGAGAGGAGCCCCTTCGCCTGCAGGTCGGTGACCTGGGCCGGGGTCAGCCCGTCGAGCTTCGCGGGGAACTCCTTCAGGAAGTCGTCCCGCCCGATCTTGGCCCGGGTCAGGACGGTCTTCCACGCCTCCGCGACGGTCGCGGGGTCGGTGAGGTCGAGGTCGATCAGGAACTCGGCCTCGTAGACCGGGATCTGGCAGGGCGAGGTGCCGGCGAAGGGGAACCCGCCGTCCGGGGCTTCCACGACAAGCCAGACCGTCCCGGCCTCCTGCTTGAGGGCGAGGGGGTGGCCGTTGATCGCGAGGGTCGGGCCGGATAGGCTTTCGGGTCTGATGGGGGCCGGAGAGCAGACGGGAGGGGCCTGCGGGACCGGAGATCTCCTGAAGGGGAGAGACATCGTCGGGTTCGGCGGGACAGAGAGGAAGCCCGGAGGATTGGCTCTCATGCCCGGCGGCGGGGTCGGGGTGTCGGCATCCGGCCGGTCCCGCCGGATCTCCCGGAAGGGCGGGAGTTTTTTGAGGAATGCCGGGCTCAGAATGCGCCTCTCCGGGGAGAACCCGCACTGCGTACAGGTGAACTGGCCGTCCAACAGCTTCTCGATCACAGGCCCCCCGCAGACCGGACATGCGGTTACGTCCCCGGCCTCCCGGTACTCGATCCGGGCCCGCTCCGCCATCTCGTCCAGGTACTCGCCCTTGATCCCGTTGTCCTGGCCGAGCCCGCACCGGCGGCAGGCATACGCCCCGGTCTTCGACCGGTAGTAGACCTGCTTGCTCCGGCAGAGCGGGCACTCATGCTGGACCGCCCCCCGGCGCTTGACCCCGTGGCCGCAGACCTTGCAGCAGACCGCACCGTCCCGCTGCCGGACATAGGTCGAGGTGCTGCCGCAGGCGGGGCAGACGGGCTTGCCGTTGCTCATGCCGGGACCCCCTGCAGGGCGAGGTGCTCTCCGGTCAGGATTATGACATCGGAGTAGTCGGTCTTCGGGTCGGTGGCCGCCCGGCGCTCGTACTGCGCCGACCCGGCCGCGACCCGGTCGATCTGCCAGCATTCAGGGCCCTGAAGCCCGTAGCCCGCCCGGAGGACGGTGCCGTCCGTGAATGCGAGATCGATCTGCTCACCACAGGCGACCGGGATCTCCTCCCGTACCGCCCCGTCCAGGACCAGGAGGTCGCTGGAAAATCCGTAGATTAGAACTTCTTCCATTTTACACCACATTTTAGAGGTCAGTAGGGGTTACGCCGCGACCAGGGCCGCGTTCTGCTGGAGCCGGTCTTCCCGGATCCAGACCCGGTCGCCAGCGACGCCTTCGCTGACATAGCCGAGCGCCTTGAGACAGAGCTGGACCGAGGTCTTGAGGGTCTGGGTGCTCCGGAGCCGTTCGAGGGTCTCGGCCCCGTGGGTCTCCTCGAGGTCGCGGGCGATCCAGAGCGGCCGGCACCGGACGGGGAGCCCGGCGGCGATGACATAGTCGGCAACAAGGCGCATCAGGTCAGGGTGGATCTGGTAGTACTGCATTTTGCATCCCTCATTTTTTCGATAGAAGCGTTTCGCCGTATTCCAGGGTTCGGCGGACCCGTTCGACATACTGTTCTGCGGCACATTCGGGGTCCGGGGCGGCGGGACGGGCCAGGACCCTCGCGATCACCCGGCGGCACCGGGGAGGCAGAGTCACGGCTGACCCCTCCTGGCGGCCAGACGGGCCTGCCACCACTCCTCCTCTTCGCGGAGGAGGGTCTGGTGCAGGGTTTCCTGCCCGGACCCGGGTTTGATCCAGATGAGAACGAAGAGTGTGAGGAGGCTGTTGAGGAGAGCGACGGCGAAGAGGAGGCTCAGGAGGAGGTTCTCACCATCAGAGATGAGGAAATAGCCCAGAGATACCGCCAGGATCAGACCATGGAGCAGGCGGTTCACGGGGACACCTCCTCGTCCTCGTCCGCGGGCTCGTCCTCCCACGGATCGGCGTTCTCGTCCACGAAGGGCGGCGGCGGGGGGAACCGGGTGGCCAGCAGGCGTTCCGTCGCCTTCGCGACGATGTAGAGCCCGATCAGGCCGTCGAGGAGCAGGAAGGCCTTCGCCTCCGGCGTGGAGAACCCGCCGAGGAGGCCCCAGACGCTGAAGGCGAGGATCGCCCCGCCGGCGAGCATCCCGATGAGATCCCGGCGGCTCATGGCTGGCCTCCGGCGACCCGGACTTCCAGCCCGTTCTCGGCCGGGACCTCACCGATCCCGTCCGCCCGTGGTCGATACGATACGATCATATTGGTCCTCCTATGGCATTAAGGTGGGCCGTGCGGGGTGAAAGTGAAGAAGGGGCTCCGCTTTCACCTCCCTCCTTGCGGAGGGAGCCCTCCCGCTCTGCCCCTTCAACCCCGCAGAGGTAGAGGTGGTCGTCGAAGACGTCCTCGACCCCGTCCGGCCCCTGCCGCGAGAGGCGGTAGCCGTTCGCCCGGGCCGTGCGCTCGAGATCGACCGGGCAGAGGCAGACCCCCGGCTCGAAGCCGCCTCTCTCGAGGTCGGGCTCACCGGCCGGGGGGAAGAACCAGATCCCCCGGGGCATCGCCTGCTGGAGGTCAGCCTGGCACCGGCAGACGGTCTCGGACCCGTCGCGGTGATGGAGGATCGCGTTCCGGCACATGGCTACCCCTCCCCCCAGCGGGTTCCTTTGTCCAGAGATTGGAGGGCCGTCGCCGGGACCGCATCGGGAACTCGGATGGTGTAGACCGTATACGTTCCGTCAAAGTTCGCGTCCCGGTCGCTGACGTAGCCGGGATGGGCGGTGAGCGCCGTGTTCGGATAGTCTTCGCGGTTCCCCCCGCCCGTCCGGGCGAGGATCTCGATGGTCCTCGTCTTGGGAAAGACCCGGCAGTCGCGGTACCGCTCGATCTCCTCCTCGGTCAGGTCGAGGAGGGCGAGGATCTCTTTGCTCTTCGGGTGCCGCCCGTTGATGGCATTATACAGGGACATTTCTGTAGTTTCCTTTGTTTTCTGCACATGCAGGTTTTTTAGTCCCAGTCGTGGACCGGCAACCCCCGCACCGCCCGGAGTGCCCGGTCGATGTCGCACTGCGGGATGTCGGCCTCCCCGGAGGGGAGGAGGACACAGGTGATCCCGTCCAGGAGCCCGGTCGCGACCATCTTCTCGGCCAGGTCTGCCCCGTGCCGCTCGATCACCTGCTTCCAGGTCACCATCACCGATCCCTCCTCGTGGCCGGGGAGGGGAGCGTGACCGCGATCCCCTTCTCCGCGAGCCGGGCGACGAGGTCCTCGATCCCGCACCGGTAGCCGAGCCACCAGAGCGGGTTCTGGAGGGCCGGGTCCGCGAGGCGGCGGCAGCACTCCCGGTACTCGAGGGTGAGGGCGGATGCCAGGGGGTCGGCCACGATGGCGAGGGCTTTCTCGGCCCAGACCCGGTCGGCATCCTTCTCCTGCTCGGAGAGGTCCGCGTAGGGCACCCAGAGCCCCCGCCACCGCTCGACCCGCTCCGCGGAGAGGGGTTCTGCTGCGGCAAGGCTCTTCGACCAGGCTATCCACTGCTCGTGCTCGAGGGCCGCGAGGGCCTCCGGGACGTTGCTCATAACGACCTCCGGTGGGCGATCTCGCGCCGGCGGAAGAGGTCGCGGAGGTATGCGGCCCGCTCCGGGGCGGTCATCGCCTCCATGGCGGCCAGATCGAGGTCGAGCGATGGGTGGAACTCGTCGGCCCGGACCCAGAGCCGGTTCCACCAGAGTTTGAGGCCGCAGTGCCAGAGCCGCGGCCACCAGGAGGTCATTCGGCCTCCTCCCGCAGGATCTCCTCTCTGGGAACAACCCGCATGACGGTATGGCCCGGGCAGGCCGCTCCCCCGCAGGTGTAGGGGTGGCCGCCGATCGCGATGTTGTCGAGATAGGCCGTCCGGTCCACCCGTTGGACCCTCCCGCAGACCGGGCAGGCGAGCGTGAGGACCTCGGTGTCGGGGATGCCGAGCTTCGCGAGGAGCCGGGTGATCATCCCGCGGGAGGCGGCGCC
>Ga0208462_1001776_pt1 | contig 13374 bp, 17 predicted proteins | sample AD_SCU001_MetaG_FD_184452 | JGI IMG/M metagenome (GOLD analysis project Ga0208462, IMG submission 184452) | Active sludge microbial communities of municipal wastewater-treating anaerobic digesters from China - AD_SCU001_MetaG (SPAdes) (version 2) | ecosystem: Engineered > Bioreactor > Anaerobic...
CAAAAGGCACTTTACCTTAATGGGTAGAGTGCCTTTAAGTTGACCACTAGATTTTGGAAAGCGGTATTTAACCACCTAATTTTGGAAAGCTGAATACTTAGCTTACCACCTAATTATTTAAAGGGCCTTTGATAAATATACCTAAACCAATGACATCAGGACCAATATGTGCACCAACTACGGGTGTCGAAGGTGCTTCATAAAGATTTTCTAGGCTTAATTCAGCCTTTAAAACATCTAAGAAATAATCTCTTAAACTAGGATTTCCTGTATATAAGACATAGGCATCATAAGGTTTCCCTTGTGTATACTCTTTGACTTTATCGGTGATCGATTCTAAAGCATGTTTGATGTTTCTAATCTTTTCTATCGATACAATATGACCACTCTGTTGAACTTGTAAAATCGGTTTAATTTTCAATAGTTTTCCAACAAAGGCTTGTGCTCCTGAAAGCCTACCGTTTAGTACAAGATGAGTTAATGAATCAACAGCGAAAAAGATTGTATTTTGCTTTCTCATCTGATCAAGTTTGTATTCGATTTCATCAAATGTTTTTCCCTCTTGAAGCATTTTATCCGCTTCTAGAGCAAACAAACCTTCAGAAAAACAGACGGTCTTTGTATCAAATAGACGAATATCCATTCTGCCTTCGAATTCTTTGATCGCAAGTTTGATCGCATTATGAGTTCCAGATAAAACAGAGGCAATCGTCGTAACAAAACATGCTTCATATCCCTCTTGATAGAGGTCTTCAAAAAATTGAATCACTTCTCCAACAGAGGGTTGACTCGTTTTAGGTACGACATCGGGATGCTCTCTCATGATACGATAAAACGTATCAGCTTTCATCTCTAAGCCGTCTAAATACGCGCGATCATGCATAAACAGTTTAATGCGAATGATCTTGACGTGATGTGGATATGGATAATAATCTAAGCCACCTGTTGATGTGTCAACCACGCAACGTTTCATGAAAAGAACCCCCTTCATTATGAAGCAACCTTATGCTATCACACTTTGAAAAAACTGTAAATATGCTATACTGAAATAGGTGATGAAAATGCGTTATTTAAGAGAAAAAACACATTTTACATATGAAGTCAATAAATCTGAGTTCATCGCGATTCTCTATCCGATTAATACCCAAGATGATATCAAGCGATGCATCGAAGAGACGAAAATAAACTATCCTAAAGCCAATCATTATACCCATGCATCGCTTTTCGGTGATGACCAGGAACAACAAACTGCAAACGATGATGGAGAACCTCAAAGAACCGCTGGAATCCCTATTTTAGACGTTTTAAAGCATCACGACGTCACCAACATCCTCTGCGTTGTTGTCCGCTATTTTGGCGGTATTAAACTTGGTGCTGGAGGGTTAATTCGAGCATATAGTCATGCTGCAGCAGGTGTGATGAAAGAGGCACGTTTCTACATCAAAACATGGGTAAAAGCCTATCAGATTCGTTTTGACTATGCGCATCTCGATCCGATTGATCGTTACTTAAACGAAAAGGTTACCATCATCAGTAAGTCGTTTACCGAGATTGTAACCTATGAGATTTCCTTGCTTCCTAATATTTCAAATATCGATGATATTCTCTATCTTTTAAAAGACATTAAACCTTTAGATGACCAGCTACGCTTGATTGATGCGTAGCTTTTTTAATCACCAAATATACCATTAGCATATCGTGACGTTTCCATCTCTTCTGACATCCATGATACACGATCGATGACATATCCTCTGACGTAATTCACCTGTTCTTGATAGGTCGTACGTGAGACGATTTGCCATGGATTGGGCCAAATATAGGTCGATAAAATCGGCCAACGTTCAAAATTCCGTGATGCTGCTTCTTCTAAGGATTGTCCTAAGACATCAATTAATGTTAAGAAATCGGGTAAGATCGATTGATAGAATAGTTCAAATTGAGCTTTGAACTCATCCCTAATTTCAGGAATCTGCATCATCAAAATAAACATTCTGTTTTTCCATGTACGCATACCATACCAATTCTCAGGATTGTAATCTATATAATCTGCATTTCCATATGCAAAATCAAAATCCCATAAAGGTCCGTAACTGATCGGTCCATCTTGATGTTTGATCATAAAGACAGAACTCCATCCAACATCCACATTTTTCGCAAGTTCATGAATCATGAAAAAGATGATGGCTTGGTTGACATCGAGTAATGTTTCATAACCTTGTTTGTTGATCAGTGCGTCTTCTAATTGATACATCGATGTTCTTAAATAATTCGTATGTTCTCCTGTATATAGAGGGTCATCGGGATCAGGATCTTTGATCTGATAAGCGTGTCGATCAACTAAAAACCAATCAAAGCCTTCGACCTCTTGTTGTTCATAAAAACGCATATCAAGTTCAAATAAATAGTTGGTATTCAGTTGACCTGGAATAGATTCTAAATTGAGTTTATTCGGATGATTTTCAACGTGTTCGGTGAGGAGATAAACACCACGATACTCATCATTGATATAGAGTTCGACAAATCGGACATCCAGTGCATAATTGATGACTGAAAAACGACTCGCTAGTTTTTGTGTGATGGCATTACGCATCAACGATTTATCAGCATACTCAGCAAGTAGAACATAGTTCTTTGCTTCCCTCATACCTAAAAGAGATGTGTTTTTGTCAAAGCGGAGCCGAAACGGCTTTTTTTCATAGACCCACCAGGTTGAATTCCCTCGTCCCCGAAGTCCTGCTTCACCAGTCTCATGTTCAATGACTTTAATCCCATTTTTTACTGTTTCTAATGTGACATGCACACGCTCATACTCTTCTTTTGTGATTGCATCAACAGACACCTCAAGATCAAGATACATCACGTTTTGATTGTATCCCGATTCATAGGACAATAAGGTAATCACTTTTTCAAATGTTTGTGATGATCGACCACGTTTAATGGTCACATAGAGGATATCTTCTTCATCATAAAAAGGGCTAGTATAGGAGAATATATCCTTAAATGTTTGATCTTTCCATGTAAACGTGATGTCATAATCACCTAAATTAGGAAACTCAAGATCATCATTCACATGATCAGGAATCGCTAAAAGAACATCTTCTTCAAGCGCTAAGATATCTTCTGTAAAATCTTTGAATGTATCACATGCTTGAAGTACGAAAAGCATTCCAAACATGATCATCAAGATGACCCATTTTTTCATATTCACCTACAAAAAAGCATAGGATGTCCTATGCTAGTCGAAATACCCAATTAAAAGCTCTGACCATTTCACCATCACCTCAGCGAGCATATGCGCCATAACGAGTGAAAGTAAAAAGTAAGCTGCCTTAATTTCCCAAATCTTGAATTTTTCAAACTTATTTTCAATATGGAGTGCACGAAGTATTCTTAACGCAACAGCAAAGAAGATGATGAGTGACATGAAATAAATCAGTTCATTCATATAATCCCTCCTAGAGTTGACCTGCCTTGCTCTTCATGATGTTTTCTTTTAACTCTTTTTCTAATTTTGAAAAATCGACATTTTCTTTTTTCGTGAGTTCAAGTTTTTCTTTCTTCATCGCATCAAACGCATGTTTCGCTTGCTCGAGTGTTTGTCCAATTTGAGCCTCAAGTGCTAAGATGGATAAGGTGTGATCGCGAAACTCGACGATAGATTGTTCAATCACCAAGAATGTCGTTTGTTGACCACGTTCGAGTTTGACATAACCTTCTTGAATGGAAATCACAATCGGTACGTGGTTATCAAGAATCCCGATTTCACCATCTTGGTTTTTGACCACGGCAAAATCAATCTCATCGGTGATCACTTTACCCTGTTGGGTTAAAACCTTGAAGATCATAAGGACTTCGCCTTCTTCACAGCATCATCGATGGTACCCACCATCATGAATGCTTCTTCAGGGAGCTTATCGTGCTTACCATCGATGATTTCTCTAAATCCGCGAATGGTTTCCTTAAGCGGTACAAATGATCCTGGAACGCCCGTAAATTGTTCAGCAACGTGCGTGTTTTGTGATAAGAAGTTTTGGAGTCTTCGTGCACGATGAACGATGAGTTTATCTTCATCGGTGAGTTCATCCATCCCGAGGATTGCGATGATATCTAAGAGTTCATGATAGCGTTGAATCATCTTTTGTACGGTACGTGCGACATCATAATGTTCTTTTCCAACGATATGAGGTGCTAAAGCACGTGAGGTTGATGCGAGTGGATCAACAGCGGGATAAATCCCAATTTCAGTGAGTTTACGTGAAAGGTTAGTGGTTGCATCAAGATGTGAGAACACCGTGGATGGTGCAGGGTCTGTGTAGTCATCAGCGGGAACGTAAATGGCTTGAATCGAGGTAATCGAACCGTGTTTGGTTGAGGTAATACGTTCTTGTAAACGACCCATTTCAGTTGCGAGTGTGGGTTGATAACCGACTGCGGATGGCATGCGTCCTAAGAGCGCAGAAACTTCACTACCTGCTTGAATAAAGCGGAAAATGTTATCAATAAATAAGAGAACATCCGTTTTTTCAGTATCTCTAAAATATTCAGCCATGGTTAAGCCTGTTAAACCGACTCTCATTCTCGCACCAGGTGATTCATTCATCTGACCAAAGACGAGTGCGGTTTTATCGATAACGCCAGATGCTGTCATTTCTTGGAAAAGTTCATAACCTTCTCTTGTACGTTCACCAACACCAGCGAATACGGAAATCCCTTGGCGTTCTTGAGCAACGTTATGAATCAACTCTTGAATTAACACGGTTTTACCTACTCCGGCTCCTCCGAAAAGACCAATCTTACCACCTTTGATATAGGGTGCAAGTAAGTCAATGACTTTAATGCCTGTTTCAAGAAGTTCAACTTCAGCAGAGAGTTCATGAAAGGCAGGTGATGAACGATGAATACTCATTTTAGGTGCATCCGTGATGGGCTTTCCATCATCAATCGGTTCGCCAAGTACGTTGAAAATACGGCCTAAAACGGCTTTTCCAACAGGGACTTGAACAGGGCTACCGGTTGCTTCAACGATGAGGTCGCGTTTTAATCCTTCAGTCGGTTCGAGTGCAATCGTACGGACAGCATTATCACCCAGATGAAGAGCAACTTCAAGGGTAACTTTCTTATCGCCATTCATGACAACAAGTGCATCATAGATGGCAGGTAATTTATTTTCAAAATAGACGTCAACGACGGGTCCGATCACCTGTGTAATTTTACCTTGCATCGCTAATCTCCTTTTCTAAACATTGGAGCCATTGACAACATCAATGAGCTCGGATGTGATTTCTTGTTGACGCGCACGATGATACATCGTATGCAGACGTTCAACAATCTCATTCGCATTATCGGTTGCATTTTTCATCGCAATCATTCTGGATGCATGCTCAGAGAGCTTAGCATCGGAGAGGGCTTCGAAAATGCACGATTCAATATAGATTTCCATTGTCTGTTCAATGACTTCTTCTGCGGGTATATCATAGATATAATCCGAGATACCTTGTTCAGGCTTTTCAAAAAGAACAGGCAAAATGGTTTGTTTGTTGATTTCTTGTGTTGCCGTATTGATGTAATGGCTATGGTAGAGAACCACTTCATCAATTGATTTGGCGAGAAAGACATCTTTAATAATGGTTGCATATTGACGGAACGCCATCGTCGTAATATCATCACGGTTATAGATGATTTCTTGATTGACTAAGGGTAACTTATGCTTTTGGGCAAAGTAAAATCCTTTTTTCCCTAATGCAACTACGCGATAGTGATCTTTATCTAAATCGTGAATCTCTTGCAAAAACGATTTGAATAGATTGTTATGATATGATCCACATAAACCGCGATCTGAGGTGATGAGAACAAAGAGTTTTCGTTTTCCTTCACTGGGTTTCATCATCAGATGTGCTTCATCCAAAGAATGACCTGCATATGCTAAAATATCTTCTATTTTCGTGACAAATGTTTTCGCAAAACCATGAAGTTCGGTGGCTTTTTTAATTTTGGATAGTGCGATGTTATGCATCGCTTGAGTGATTGCAGATGTCTTTTTGACAGCATTTATCCGCAACTTAATATCCTTTAATCCCATCAGATCATCCTCTTTAGATTGGTGATGAAGGTATCAAGATCTTTCTTTTCAGGAAGAGATTTGGTATCTACTAAATGTTTGTGTATCTTTTTACCCAAATCATTCATCTTTAAGCCTTGATTAATTTCAGCTTCGAGCAGTTTAACTTGTTCAATCGAAAGATCGTCCATTAAACCTTCTGATAAAGCATAGATGGTGACAATTTGAGTGGGCATTTGTACGAGTTCATGGACATCTTGTTTAAGAAGTTCTACAGTCTTACGACCTCTTTCAAGACGCTTTTTCGCACTTGGATCGAGATCAGAACCAAACTGTGCGAACGCTTCAAGTTCACGATAGTTAGCAAGGTTAATACGCAGTGTACCCGCAACCTTCTTCATACCCTTCCATTGTGCAGCTCCACCGACCCGTGATACGGATAAACCGGCACTGATCGCTGGACGAATACCTGAATAGAAGAGTTCAGCTTCCAAGAAAATTTGTCCATCGGTGATCGAGATGACGTTGGTTGAAATGTAGGCTGAAATATCGCCAGCTTTCGTTTCGATAATCGGGAGTGCCGTAATGGAACCTCCACCTAATTTATCATTTAAACGTGCTGAACGTTCGAGAAGTCTTGAATGGAGGTAAAAGACGTCCCCGGGGTATGCTTCACGTCCTGGTGGACGACGAAGGAGGAGTGAGAGTTCACGGTATGCAACCGCATGTTTTGATAAATCATCATACACAATTAACACATCTTTACCTTGTTCCATAAAGTATTCACCCATGGTGACACCCGCAAAAGGTGCTAAGTAAAGTAAAGTTCCTTCTTTAGATGCTCCGGCTGTGACCACGATGGTATAATCCATCGCATGATGTTGTTGGAATAATTGAACCAGTGATGTGACTGAAGATTCCTTTTGACCAATCGCAACATAAATACAGATCGTATTTTTTCCCTTTTGGTTGAGAATCGTATCGACAGCGAGTGTTGTTTTACCCGTTTGACGGTCACCGATGATAAGCTCGCGTTGACCACGTCCGATTGGAACGAGGGCATCAATGACTTTAATCCCGGTTTCCATGGAAGCATTAATCGAACCACGTTGCATAACGCCTTGAGCTTTTCTTTCAACGGGTAGATATTTCTTCGCTTCAATCGGTCCTTTGGCATCTAGTGGTTCACCGAGTGGGTTGACAACACGACCAAGTAATTCTTCACCAACGGGTACTTCAAAGATACGTTTCGTTGTTTTAACAGTGTCGCCTTCTTTGATCAGTTCACTGTTACCAAGCAAAATAACACCGACACTGTGTTCTTCTAAGTTAAAGACAAGCCCTTTAACGTGATGTGGAAACTCTAAGAGTTCACCCATCATCGCTTGTTGAAGACCGTAAACAATGGCGATTCCATCCCCTACAGAGAGGACCTTACCGATGTTTTCCAGTTTGACATCCTGTTCATAGGATTCAATCTGTTTCTTTATAATTTCTGTCATTTCTTGGACTTTAATTTTTGACATGGGGTCACCGCCTTATATCATCTGATAGAGTTCTTCAAGCTCACGTGCGATCGAGCGGTCGAGTGCTTGACCTTGGTACTCTATCTTTAATCCTCCGATTAACTTCCGATCAACGTGGAGATGCAAATGGACGTTATGGTGAGGAAAAGTAGGTTGAATGGCTTGAAGTATGTTATGTTCTTGTTCTTTGGTTAATGGTTTTGCAGAAAAGACATTGACATGTGCAATCTTGAGATGCGCACGTACAAGTTTATTCCATTGTGCAAAAATCTCAGAAAGTGCAATCATTTGGTTTTTTTGAGCAAGCATCTTGAGAAACGAACGAAAAACGACATCGTAACCAAGATCATCGATTTTTGTTTCTTTGTCATGCATATTCACCATGGGTGAATCCATCATATCGATCCATCCAGGCATATCTTGGAGCGCACGTTTGAGTGATTCAAACTGATAATGGATGATGTCAACTTTTTGACTTTGTTTTGCAAGTTCAAAAAGCGCCTTCGCATAATTTGAGGTGCGCATTATCGTGTGTTCTCCCGAATGATTTCATCGATCAGATCTTGATGAAGCGATTCATCAATTTCGCGTTTGACAATTTTCTCAGCTGCAGCAAATGCAATCGTTTTAATCGATTCTTTAATCGATTCATTGGCTTGTTCAATTTCAAATTGAATATCTTTTTCAGCTTGTTCAAGACGACGCTTCGCTTCTGCTTTCGCGGCTTCGATCATCTGTTCTTGTTGTTCATATGCTTCTTGGGTTAATTTTTCTTTGAGTACACGCGTTTCTTCTTTCATCGCTTCATAATCTTTTGAAGCTTGTGCTTGGATTTGAATCGCGTGCTTTCGCTGTTGTTCAGCTTCTGTAAATGCTTCATGCATCACTTGCTGACGCTTCTCTAAAAAAGCAGTCACTTTAGCCCAAAAAAACTTTTTAATCACGAGGACCAAAATCATGAAAGCAATTAAGTTGAGAATAACAACATCTGGACGTTGTAGAGCAGAATTTAATCCCTCTTCGATATTTCCGACCAGTTCATTAAAAATTTCATTTAGGTTCACAACCATCAATTCCTATCTTATTTGGAAGTTAAAATAAAGGCAATGATTAATCCGTAAATACCTGTTGTTTCTGCTACTGCTTGAGTAATCAATGTGGTCACCAAAATCTTGCTTTGAGCTTCGGGTTGACGTCCTACTGCTTCAGCTGCTTTTGCAGAAGCCATACCTTGACCGATAGCAGTACCAAAACCAGTGAAAACAGCGATACCTGCACCGATATATGCGAGACCACGTGCATAAAATTCATTAGGAACCACTTCTAAAACGCGTGGAACCACATCAATGAGTTGATTGAATACATTGAGCAATACATTAAACATAATCTTATTCTCCTTTAAAAGTTATTTGTTATCTTGAAAGTCATCTTCTTTGACCTTCATAGATGAAAAGATAATTGTTAATAAAACAATGACAAGTGTTTGGATTGCACCAAAACCGATATCGAAAACAACATGAAATGCAGGTGTTACAAGAATGGAAAACCATCCGAGTAAACGATAGAGCAATCCTAATAAAAGCGCACCTGATGCGATATTACCGAAGAGACGTAATGCCATCGATAAGATGGGGACAAATTCACTTACGATATTTAGTGGGGCAAGAGGTGGAAGTGGTTGGAAAATACCGAGGAAGTGTCTCCATCCTTGACTAATAATCCCAGTTGATTGGATCACAAGAAATGCTGTAATTGACATTGAAAAGGTGATTGCAGAAAAGGATGTGGGTGATTCTAGTGCAATTAATCCCGAGATATTGGAGATGAATACATAGATGGCCATCGTCATTGTGAACACAGCCACGTGTCCCCAATGTTTTCCAATATAATTTTTAACAAACTGATTAAATCCACCAACTCCAACTAAAACCAAGGTCATCCCTTTAGAGGGTTTACTCTCTGGTGTTAGTTTTTCTACACGAAATCCTATGATCACGAGGAGTATGGCAATCGATGTCATAAGAATGAGTGAGGTTATAAAATAGCCCGGTAATCGAGATAGATAGTCAAACACTGTTTGTAACATCATTTTCGTCCTCCTTGATCCATTTTTTCCGAATTGGTGGGATATGCAACGTGTAAATTGCAAGTTTGAGCATAGATATACCTAAGATAAGAAAAATCATGCTGTACATCATCACATTTTCTCCAGCATCCTTGGTTGTCAACCATGTGTAAACAATAATGATGAAGTAGAATGTATAGCGCTGGAAAAGATGAAAAACATGCTTTTGAGCTGAATACTTACCCTTTAATACACGTATCATCAAACTATGATTGAAAAGTGCAGTTGCTGAACCAAGAATTGCCCACAAGGTATAATCATTAAAAAAGATAAGAGCAACTAGCGCTAGTATGATGGAATAGATGAGTGCTGTTATACTAATGGCGTGCATTTCTTTCATAACGCTCTTCGCTCCTTACAAACTGTATTAAAACCATAAAACCAAAGATGACTCCAACACTTAAGCCTATGCCGGTTAAGATGAGTTGAAGTGATGAATCGGGATTGATTTTCCCACCGATCCAATAACCCAAGAGTGCTAAACCCAAGACGGTGAAAAAGAATTGCATGACCATCATATAGGTCATCATGTAACGTTTGGCTTTACTTAATTTATTTCGTTCCAAATAAACGATCCCCGCAATCTCCGAGTCCGGGCACAATATAACCGTTCTCATTAAGATGTGAATCCATAGCTGCTAAATAAATCGAAACATCAGGATGTTCTCTTTGCAGACGGCTTACACCTTCTGGACAACCAACTAATCCGACGTAACGAATATCGGTCGCACCTTTTGATTTTAATATTTCAATCGCTTTGCATGCAGAACCTGCAGTGGCAAGCATTGGATCAACAACCAAGACAACACCGGTTGTAATTTCTTTTGGAAATTTTTGATAATAGACTTGAGGTTGTAATGACTCCTCATCACGATAAAGACCAATATGACCAATTTTAGCGGTTGGAATCATGTTATGGATACCTTCCACCATACCGAGACCTGCTCGTAAAATGGGAACGATCACGACTTGTTTATCAAGTTCGTAAGCGATTGTTTCGCACATCGGTGTTTCAACGGTGATTGGACGGGTGGTCAAATCACGGGTGATCTCATAAGTGATGAGTCCACCTACTTCCGATACGCTTTCCCTAAATTCTTTGGTTCCTGTTCTTTTGTCTCTGATCTTGGCCATTTTATGGTTGATCAGTGGGTGATTCAGAATCACGACTTTGCTCATTTCTATTCCTTCCCCTCTATCGATGTAATTTTGTCGAGACGTTTTTGATGTCTTGACTCAAAGGTCGCTTGCATAAAGGTGTTGATGATGGAAATGGCGTTTTCATAGGTGGTCGTTCGACCGCCTAAAGCAATGATGTTTGCGTTATTGTGTTCTTTAGCGAGTCGTGCGGTGTTCTCATCATAAACGAGAGCTGCGCGAACGCCTTTGACTTTGTTTGCAGCAATGCTGATGCCGATACCTGTTCCACAAAGAACGATACCGAAATCAAAACCACCGCCAACAATGGCATGACCTACCTTCTCACCATATTCCGGATAATCAACAGATTCATTGGAGTTGGTACCATAGTCAACCACATCGACATGCTGTGATGTTAAGTATGCTTTAATTTTTTCTTTGAGCGAATATCCACCATGGTCGCTTCCGATCGCAACGCGCATATGAATCCTCCTTTGACTTGACCTATTAGTTATTATATCATAATTCAAAACGCTTTATAGTAAAATACTATAAAATCCCAAAAACGAGACCTAGTCTTCCTGGGTCTCGTTATAGTATGCTTTTTTACGTTCATTCGCTTTTAAGATTGCTTTTCTTAATCGAATGGAATACGGGGTAATTTCGATGAGTTCATCGTCATTAATAAATGCAAGACAAGCTTCTAAGTTCATCTGTCTTGGCGTCTTGAGGACAACCGTTGAATCTTTGGATGCACTTCTCATGTTGGTGAGTTGTTTTTCCATGGTCACATTGACGACTAAATCCGTATCTTTATTGGATTCACCGACAATCATGCCTTCATAGACGGAAACGCGGGGTTCTAAGAACATTTGTCCACGGTCTTCTAAGCGACCAATCGCATAGGCGGTCGTCATCCCTTGATTCATGGAGATAAGTGCACCAGTACGTCTGTTACCCACAACATCATAAACCATAGGACGATAATCCACATACACATGGGATAAAATACCATAGCCTTTGGTAGCTGTTAGGAATTGGGTCACAAAACCGATTAATCCACGGGATGGCATCACATAATGAATGCGTGCGTAATCACCGTGTTGACTCATCTGAATGAGATCACCCTTGCGATCACCAAGCATTTCAATGACGGTTCCCATAAATTCTGAAGGACAGTCAATTTGTACATCTTCATAAGGTTCATGTTTCACACCATTGATCATCTTGACGATGACGCGTGGACGCGAAACCTGAAATTCATAGCCTTCACGACGCATCGTTTCAATGAGAATACCCAAGTGAAGTTCGCCGCGTCCTGAAACGATCCACGCTTCAGAGGTTTGAATGCGGTCCACACGAAGTGAAACGTCTTTTTGAGTTTCTTTAAATAAACGATCATCAATTTTAGATGCTGTAACAAATCGTCCTTCTTTACCTGCAAAAGGAGAGTTGTTGGTCAAAAATGTCATTTGTACAGTGGGTTCATCGATATGTAGCGGAGGAAGTGCTTCTTCACTACCTACTTCAGTTACCGTTTCACCGACATGAATATCGGGTAAACCAGCAATAGAGACAATGTCACCTGCATACGCTTCTTCAACTTCGTTTTTCTCCATACCCAAACTTTGTAAAATCTTTTGAATGCGAAATTGTACGATCGAATGGTCTAATCGAATGCAGGAAACAGTTTCACCAACGCGAAGTGTCCCACGATAGATTTTACCAATCCCCATACGTCCAACATAGTCATTATAATCGATTAAGGCTGGCTGAAATTGAAGATTTCCTTCACGATGCATCGAGGGTTCTGGAATCGCCTTTAAGATGGTATCAAGGATGGGTTGCATCCGCTTTGAAGGATCTAAGATAGGTTCATAGTTGGCTAAACCATGAAGACCTGATGCGTAAATGACGGGGAAATTAAGTTGATGATCATCGGCACCTAAATCAATGAATAAATCATAGACTTCATTGACGGTCCGTTGAATATCAGCAAATTTACGGTCAATCTTATTGATAACAACAATTGGCATCAAATGTGCTTCAAGTGCTTTTTTGAGAACGAAACGAGTTTGTGGCATGACACCTTCGTAGGCATCAACAAGCAATAAAACACCATCGACCATGTACATGATGCGTTCAACTTCACCACCAAAATCAGCATGACCCGGTGTATCCAAGATATTAATGCGCGTATCTTTGTAGATTATCGCGGTATTTTTGGCAAGGATGGTAATACCACGTTCACGCTCTAAGTCGTTGGAATCCATGGCACGTTCGTTTAAGTTTTGATGTTGATCAAATGTTTCACTTTGTTTTAACAGTTGGTCAACGAGTGTCGTTTTGCCATGATCGACGTGAGCGATGATCGCAATGTTTCTAATTCTCATAAAGTTCCTTGTATACTCAGTTTATGGTTATAGTAGTGAAGTGAGTATACATATCCTTTCCAATAATCCACTATAATCTAATTAAGGCGCCGTGGATTTTTTCCATAAAGTTAACGCTGGACGTTTACAAGA
>Ga0208462_1001780_pt1 | contig 13368 bp, 10 predicted proteins | sample AD_SCU001_MetaG_FD_184452 | JGI IMG/M metagenome (GOLD analysis project Ga0208462, IMG submission 184452) | Active sludge microbial communities of municipal wastewater-treating anaerobic digesters from China - AD_SCU001_MetaG (SPAdes) (version 2) | ecosystem: Engineered > Bioreactor > Anaerobic...
TTAATGAGGTAAAGGTAGAAGTAGGATCATATTTTGAGGAAGTACCTCAAATCACTCTTCCACAAATTGAAACCATGGCAGCAGAGGATATTACTAATACAGCAGCTTTGATCAAAGGTAAGCTTTTAAGTAGCGGCAACTCAAGTAATGTTTCACTATCTTTTGAATATGGAAAAGAAACAGGAACATATACAGATGTTAAAGAAGCTCAATTTGATCCATTTGAATCAATATTTAAAGCTAACTTAACTAATCTTGACGAAAACACAACTTACTACTTTAGAACAAAAGCATGTAATGAAACAGGATGTCAGTATGGACAAGAATTAAGTTTTAAAACAAGTATGACTATTGATATGCCAAACTTAAAAACAATGTCTTTTACTGAAAAACAAGACAAAAGTATTGTTTCATTTGAAATTGCATCAACTGGTCACAAAGACATATTCGTTAACAAGGCTACTTTAAACATATTTGATAGTAGTAATTTAGTTGCTTTAACTAGTTCAAAAGAAGGAACATTTGAACAAGATATTCCATATGTATTTGAACTTGATACTTCTTCTCTTAAAAAAGGAGAAACATACTCTTACTCAATTACACTTGAAAACTCTTCAAAAACATATGAAAGTCAAAAAACAGCATTTACTACAAAACCAGGAGATGTTTCAAACATTAATGTATCTAAAGTTAGCTTAAACAAAATCAAGCTAAACTTTACAATGGGCCAAGGTTCAGCAGGAACTATTGTATTAAACAAAGACAAAAATGTAGTTTACAAGGGAAGCCAAAATACATTTGAATACAACTTATCTAAAGAAGACACCTACCTTTTCCTTATATCCTTCACAAATGTTAATGAAACAGAACTTCAAGGATTTAATGAAGTAAAGGTAGAAGTAGGATCATATTTTGAGGAAGTAAAAGGAGAGAAGGGTGCGTTTAATAAAAGCTCTGCTGACCATCCATTAAGATTAGGAAATCATACTCAAGCTGCTGGAACTCAGAATTGGACTACAAACTTAACAAATGTTAATGCAAACGACGAATTAAGATTTTCTGTTTATTATCATAATTCAAGTGATAAGGTTGCAAAAAACGCTAAGGTTAGTATAGATTTATCTTCTGACTCACCATCAAATAACTTTGAACTAACATCAAAGTTATCAGCAGATGATTTTGAGGATTATGTTACAAGTGCAAATATTCAAATAAATTCAGTTGAATCAATAGAATTTCAGAATACTGCCAAATGGTACAAAAATTACGATGGTTCAAAATACGAAATAGTTGATATTAATGTAGATGTTTCAGAAAAAGGATTAGTCTTTAATTTAGGAGATATAGAGCCTGGTTATAGACCAAATGATGGCTACATTATTTTCAATGCAGTTGTTAATGATGTTTTTCCTAAAGAGGGGGATCAAGTTTTTGAAGCTCTGCAAAACAGTGAACCAGAGGTTGATAAAAGACAAGAATTATTCGAAGAAATTTTAAATGAAGTTAATGAAATTAAATCAAGAGAACTACTTATAGAAAATGATTTTATTATACAGATTGATTATGGAGAAGAGTCTGAGAATTATACAAATAATTTAACTTTTCCTTTTAATGAATTTAATAAAGAATCATTAAGTAGATTAGAAATTAAAAATGGGCTTTATTACAAGATTAAACTATGTAATGAAGCAGGAGAATGCCTGTTTGGAAAAGAGCATCTGTTATAATTAAAAGAATAAAAAAATGGACTTTTCAAGCAAATATAGTATAATGAATAAAAATAATAATTTTAATAAAAATATGTATAAGAAGATTGGATTTATAACGCTAGGAGCTTTCCTATTTGTAAATAGCGTTTTTACTGGCAATGTTTTTGCTGGCACAGACACGGTAATAAATGTTAATGGGTTAAATATTGAAATAACTAGAAATATTGGAGAGGAAGTAGAAACATATAATGTAACTGCTAATGATGTTTTGAATACTTTGAATTTTAATTTTACAGGGACTAGCAACCATTTAAATTTAACAAGAGCTGGAGATAATTGGACTATAGATTTTCAATATGGCTCAACTTATAATTTCAGTGGAAACGCTGCAACAGGATTGATATTAGATTTTATAGAAACTAATAGCGAAGCAGAAGTTGAACTAAATATAAATAATGATAGCGGAGTAACAACAGCAACTTTTGCTATCTCAAAGGAGTTGTCAGACGCCTATTTTAATAGAATTTTAGCAAGTGATGCTCCTTTTTCGTTAAGTGCATCAAGTCAAAGCGGAAAAACAATAACCGCAAGTAGAAGTGAAGGTGAGTATATTTTTTCTTCAAATGAGACTTTGAATACCGACCCTGCTTTCATAACAGATGGAGGCAACAGTCTTCACATTCAAAGAGTCGGAGACAAATTTACCGTAGAGGGATCATATAATAATAGAGTCATCACAGTGGAGGAGCTTGATTTATCTTCTCCAAAGACAGTAAATTATGGAGATATGAGCTTAGCGGTAATTCTTAGCGAAGATCAAAAACAAATTAAAATTACACCAAATGCAGCCCTTGTCGAGGAAATTAAAAATAGATTATTAAAAGAAAAAGCAACAGAAGTAAGTATTCCTGCATCAGGTAATCTTAATATTTCTGAATATCCTAATGCAAGAGATATTGAAATACCAGCAACTGCAAGTAATCCAAGCGTTACATTTGTAGCAAGCGGAAATCAAGCACAAATTAGTAACGATCTTACTATTAACGCACAAAATGCAAACCAAATGCAGGTTGTTTTTCCACAAGATACAACAATAACTGGACCAGCTGGATGGAGTGGGCAATTGATGCTTCCAAAAGTTATTTCAGCGACAGCCACTCCAGAAGCAGAAGACAACCATATTAATACTATAGATTATACCATAAAAGTTGGTTTAGATGATGGTCAAAGTTTAAGTTTTAGTAAACCAGTTAAATTAATTTTTCCAGGAAAGACGGGAAAATTAGTTGGATTTGTAAGTGGTGGTCAATTTAGAGAAATAACAAATTCATGTGGCAGTGACAATCCGACACTTTCAGAAAATTCTGAATGCAAATTTGATAATGGTTCTGATTTATTTGTTTTTACAAATCACTTTACAGAATTTTCCGTATTTACTAAATCACAAATTACAAGCGGAGGGGGTACTATAAACTATTTTTTAAATGTATCTAATGTAAATGTTAATAATCAAAATAATTCTGTAATTATTACATTCAACACTAGCGAACCTGCTTCTGCTATTCTAAAATATGGAACAAGCCAAGGAAATTATACAAACGAAGTTAGTGAAGCGCAATTAAAGACTTCTCACAGTTTTACACTAAATAACTTAGTAAATGGCACATATTATTATGAAATTAATGTAGATAATCAAAATGGGTCTACTGCAAGTAAGCCTAATCTAAGTTTTACCATCGGAACTCAATCACCAAACAACAATCCTAATAACAACGGAAACACACAGAATGTAGACGAGATGGAAACTTCTACAAAAGTAAAGGAACAAAAAACATATAATTACAATGGTATCATTACAACAAAACCATTGAATGAAATGAATAGAAACGAACTATACAGATTGTTTCTAATGTTACTTTTAAAATCATTATTAGCTCAAAGAGGAATTACATTATAAAATAAATAATCTTTAATAAATATATGGAAAACCAAACAAGAGAAAAAATACTTTTATCATGTTTAGTATGCTCTATTATAGCTTTTGGAATTTTCTTTGTTCTAAACGAGAACAAACAAATTGATGAAAACAAAGCTTCAGTAACTGACTTATATGGAGAAGGATTAAAAAAAGTTAAGTATAATATTGATGGTCAAATAATAGAAACATATATTGATCCAATATCGGGTAGTATTAAAACAGAAGATACCGAAGTAGACTCAACAGAAGTTATATCAAAAACAATAGCATACTTAGATGACTATTTTGCAGACGAAAGTTCAGTTTCACTTAAAAAAGTAGAACAAGACAAAGATTCAAGCTTGTACAAATTAGAGTTTCAAATTGGAGAAAAGGTTTCAGAATTCTATGTTACTAAGAACGGAGAAAAGATATTTATGGGTGATTTTCTAAACATGGATAAAACTCAAGATAAAGAGATTGTTGGAGGATTTTTTGAAAAAGATATGGAGGCTAGATTATTAGATAACAAAATACCTGTATACTTTTATGGAGTTTCTTCTTGCAATCATTCAAAATGGCAATATGAAGTTATGAATGAAATAAAGTCTAAGTTTGGAAAAGACATAACTGTCTATGATTACATGGATTCAGATAATGAAGAAGATTATTTCTTTAAATATAGTGACGGATCAATGCCTCTTATAGTTATTGCTGATAAATATTATAGAGTTGGATCAGGAGAGAAAATAGGTAAAGAAGCTGATATTAATGCAATTTCTTCTATAATATGCAGTATACAAAACTTAAACGCTTGTAAATAATTTTAAGGGGGAAGGCTGAAAAGCCTTCTTTTTTGTTTCAAAAAATGATATTATTTTATCAATGAATAGACAAAAATCCTTTACTTTAATCGAACTATTGGTGGTTATTGTAATCATTGGAATATTAGCAGGAGTAATAATGATCTCTACTTCTTCTTCGATTGATAAAGCTAATATAGCTAAATCAAAAGTGTTTGAAGAAAGTATAGAAAACAATCTTGCTGCTAATATGGTATCTAGATGGAAATTGGATGAGATAGCTACTACAAATAAAACTCCTGACCAATGGGCAAGCAATACTGGAACATTAGGAGATGGAGTAACTACAACTACTTACCCAACTCTTTTATCTGAATCAGAATGTGTCAGTGGCAAATGTATGAGATTTGATGGTAATGATTATATTCGTCTCGTAAATTATAGCTTTGGTCAGAACGATTGGACCATTTCAGTATGGATAAAAGGGAATGATTTTACTACTAGTTATACACATCTTTTTACATCTTTGAATCAAAGTAATTTTGCTTGCAAGATTGGAATATCTTCCTTATCTACAAAGCCTTATTTTTACAATTCTTTAACTGGATCAATCATGGCAAACACTAACTTGCAAACAGGAAAATGGTATTTTCTTACTTTTACAAGAGATAAAGATGCCATTTATGTATTTATCGATGGGAAAAAAGATGGAAGCGGTTCAGCGACGGCATTAAATTCTAGTAGCGAAGTTTTTTCTATTGGGAATTATTCTAGTGAGTATACAAGAGGATTAATAGATGATTTGAGGATCTATAATGCAGCCTTGTCTTCTGCCCAAATCAAACAAAACTACATCGCAGGACTAAACTCAATGATAAGTAATGGAAATATATCTAAGGAAGAGTACAATGAAAGAATAAATACACTAGCTTATGAATAAGAATAAATCATTTACACTAATAGAACTACTAGTAGTAATAGTAATTATTGGAATATTAGCAGGAGTAATAATGATCTCTACTTCTTCTTCAATTGATAAAGCAAGCTTTGCCAAAGCTCAAGCATTCTCAAGTACTGTTCAAGAAGAACTATTATCTAACCTAGTATCTGAATGGGCGTTTAATGAACCAGAAGTATCTGGCAAAACATTAGATTCTTGGGGGAATAACGATGGAACAATAATAGGAGCAGTTTACAGGGATAATACTGCTAATAAATGTGTTTTTGGAGGGTGCTATGAATTTAATGGTTCTAGCAGCTATATCGATTTAGGAAGTGATATTTTAATTTCTCAAACCAACCAGGGATGGACGGCTATGTATTGGATAAATAGTGTAGACACTTCTTTGATACAACATGTTAATTCTGCGGAAGCGGATGATTTTAATGCGAATTGGTTAGCTATATACAATCGTAAATTGGCGGTTTGGAATGTAGATCCTGGATATTGGAAATACGGAAGCACTATTTTTGAGAATAATAAATGGTACCAGATAGTTTTTGTTTGTGATCCTGGTGGAACAAAGTATAGATTCTATGTGAATGGTGGAACAGAGGCGGGGGATCATGTAAATAATGTATGGTCACCGGCATATAGTGCTTTAAAGGTGAGATATATAGGAAGATATGAATATGCAGGAAGTTATAGTAGATATTTTAAAGGACAAATAGACGATGTGAGAGTTTATAGCGAAGCTCTATCTAGTTCTCAAATCAAACAAAACTACATCGCAGGACTAAACTCAATGCTAAGTAATGGAAGTATATCTAAGCAAGAATATAATGAAAGAATAAATACACTAGCTTATGAATAAGAATAAATCATTTACACTAATAGAGCTATTAGTAGTAATAGTAATCATTGGAATATTAGCAGGAGTAATAATGATCTCTACTTCTTCTTCAATTGATAAAGCTAATATGGCTAAGGGAAAGGTTTTTTCTGAGAGTGTAAAAGATGATTTGGTGCTAAATTTACTTTCAGAATGGAATCTTGATGAAGAGTCTGGAACAACAATCCATGATTCTTGGGAAAACATTAATAATGGAACATTGACTGGTGGTGCGTGGAAAACTAGCGAAAATTGTGTTTCTGAATCTTGCCTTTATCTTGATTCCTCTGGTGACTATGTTTTAATGCCTCACAACATGACACAGAATATAACAGATAGACTAACAATGGAACTATGGATAAAGACTTTTTCTAACCAAACAAAACTTTACCCATTTATCTTTGGAAAGCATTGGAGATATTACATAAGCATCGCTCAAAACAGCAATCGCGCTGTGTTTTATTTAAGCGGTATAAATAATATAGCAATGGTTGAGGATTTACCATTTAATAAATGGATTCATGTTGTAGGAACTTATGATAAAGATGTTATTGTTAATAATATGAGATTATATATTAATGGAAATTTGTATCAACAAATAACAGCTAGTGGGTCAATGACAACCACTACGGGTAATTTATACTTTGGTGTTGCTGATACAAGTTGGACAAATGATGGTTACAGTGGATGTATAGATGAACCAAAATTATATACAGCTGCCCTCTCTTCTTCAGAAATCAAACAAAACTACATCGCAGGACTAAACTCAATGCTAAGTAGTGGAACTATATCTAAGGAAGAATACAATGAAAGAATAAATGAACTAGCATATGACAAATAGAAACAAAAGAAAATCTTTTACCTTGATTGAGCTTTTGGTTGTTATCGTAATTATTGGGATTTTAGCTGGGGTAATTATGATTTCTACCTCATCTTCTATTACTAAAGCTAATTTTGCAAAAGCTCAAACTTTTTCGAATACCGTTCAAGAAGAGCTACTTTTGAATTTAGTTTCTGAATGGTTATTTGATGAGGATGTTTCTCCGTATACAGCAACTAAAGATAGTTGGGGAAGTAGTAATGGAACAGTTTCTGGAGCAGCTTACAAGTCGAAAGGTTCTGGAGAATGCGTTTCGGGAGGGTGTTATAGTTTTAATGGAACGAGTGATTATATAAATTTTGGTAATTCTACTAATTTACAATGGGAGGGAAGCTTAACTTATGCTACTTGGATAAAAGCAATAAGCATTGCAAGTAGTGCATATTTTTTATGTGATTATCAGACGAGAGGCGCATTTCTATATACGAATGTCGACGGCAGGGTGGGCATGGATGGAAGAGGAAAAATAGGATCCATTTATTACCAATCGGGAGTTAGCGTAACATCTATTAATGATTATCTATGGCATTATGTTGTTGGAATTTGGGATGGCACAAGCGGAACAAATAATCTAAAGATGTATGTAGATGGGAAAAAAGAAAATGCAAACAATGCCCCCGATGAAGCTTCGACGATTAATTCGACAGATTTTGTTATTGGTAAATTTTCCAGCGGATATTACTTTAATGGTTTGATGGATGATGTAAGAATATACAATACTGCTTTATCTTCCGCCCAAATCAAACAAAACTACATCGCAGGACTAAACTCAATGCTAAGTAATGGAAGTATATCTAAGGAAGAATACAATGAAAGAATAAATGAACTAGCCTATGATAATAAATAGAAACAAACAAAAATCTTTTACTTTGATTGAGTTATTAGTAGTAATCGTAATCATTGGAATATTAGCTGGAGTAATGATGATCTCTACTTCTTCTTCAATTGATAAAGCTAACTTTGCCAAAGCTCAAGCATTCTCAAGTACTGTTCAAGAAGAATTATTGTCTAATCTAGTGTCTGAATGGGCATTTGATAATGCTTCAAATATAGGAGAAGACACTTGGGGAAATAATAATGGAACACTATATAATTTTGCTAATCCGGCTACATCTATTTCAGGACTTGCAAATGCAAGTGAATGTGTTTTTGGAACTTGTTTAAGATTTGATGGAGCTAATGATTATGTTGATACGAATACATATTTCAAGGGAGGCAATAAAACAATAAGTTTGTGGGTAAATCCTTCTAATGTTTTAGACGATTACAATGGAATTTTAGGAGATTGGTGGTGGTCGGCAGATACTGGTGGAGAACAAGATAATTTAGGGTTACATTTAAATAAGGTTTATAGTAGAAGCTTTTCTGATGATACAAATATTGAAGGAGGACTAGAGCATAGTAATTATAATGTAGTAGCGAATTCTTGGTTATATATTGTGCTAGTTACAAGCCAAACATCGGCGCTATATCTTAATGGATCTAATATTATTTCAAATGCAATCGTCATTACAGGTGAAAATCATTTAAAAACAATATTAATAGGAATCTGGAGGGCAGGTGGAACTGCTGGATTAAGTAGACCATTTAATGGCTTAATTGACGATGTCAGAATATACGACATAGCACTAACTTCTGCTCAAATCAAACAAAACTACATCGCAGGACTTGATTCTTTATTATCAAAAGGAATGATTTCAAGCGAGGATTATGATAATAAAATTGCGAAATTAGCAGAAAAAGAGTAGATAAGGTGGGACCCTTGATTATGTGTTTTTTTTATGCTATAAGAAGGGTATGCAAAACGAGACATTATTACAAAAATTAAATGACGCAGTAAAGGTACCAAGACCGGGTGACATCATAAATGGCACTGTTTTGGCTATTGAGAATCTATGCATTTATTTAGATATTGGTCCAGCAAAAACAGGTGTTATTTACGGGTCAGAATATCAGGGTGCAAAGAATATTTTAAAGAATTTGAAAATAGGTGATCCTATTTCAGTAAAGGTTGTTACTACAGAAAACGAAGATGGTTTTGTAGAATTATCTCTTAAGGAAGCTGCTCGTGAATTAGCATGGCAGAAAGTTAAGGAAGTTAAAGAATCAAAAGAACCATTTGTTGTTAAGATTGAAAAAGTAAATAAAGGAGGATTAATAACTCAATTATTTGGTTTTCCAGCATTTTTACCAACATCACAGTTATCTTCAGTTAATTATCCAAGAGTTCCAGAAGGAGATAAGGTTAAGATTTTAAGAAAATTACAATCTTTCATTGGTAAGGAATTTGAGGTTAAAGTTTTAGATTTTGATGAAAAAGAAGGTCAAATTATCCTAACTGAGGACTCAAAGGAGGCAGGAGAAATCGAGGACGTAATTTCAAAGGTTAGCGTAGGAGACGTTGTTGAAGGAACTATATCAGGAATTGTTAACTTTGGAGTATTTATGAAAATAAATATTGATGGAAAGGAAGTAGAAGGATTAGTTCACATTTCAGAACTTGACTGGCAATTAATCGAAGATCCAGCTGAAATTATTCAAATAGGTGAAACTGTTAAGGCAGAAGTTATTGATGTTTCTCAAGGAAGAATTTCTCTTTCAATTAAGAAGTTGAAAGAAGATCCTTGGAAAAGCTTAAACTATAAGGTAGGAGATATCATCAAAGGAAAGATTTTGAAATTAAATTCATTTGGAGCCTTTGTTCAAGTTTTAAGAGAAAACGTTGATAATGACAATTCTAAAATTCAAGGATTAATTCACGTTTCTGAATTTGGCACAGAAAAGAAAATGCAAACAGAACTTGAACTAAACAAGGAGTATGATTTTAAGATATTAAGCTTTCAACCAGAAAGACATTGGATGTCTCTTAAACTCATAAAAAAATAATAATATTTCTCTTATGAAAAAAAGAAACCCTTTCTTAAAGGGACTATTAAAAAATATATTTTTTGTTGTTTTTATATTTATTTCACTTTGGGCTCTTTTAAGTTTAACAGATTTTAAATTAGGTAATGATAATGTAGAAGAATCTTCTATTCCTAAACTAGTTCAATACATTAATAGTGGAGAAGTTACTAAGGTAGAAGTGTATAAGAATAATGTAGTGGCTCATCTTAAGAACGAGTCTAAGCTTGAAATTAAAAAAGAACCAGGTATTACATTGACAGAAAATTTATCATATTTTGATATAGATGAATCCAAAATGCAGGATGTGGGCTTTGTATACCACGAAGATACTTCTGAATGGCTTTTTCCATTTCTTTTAATGGTTGTTCTTCCTTTTATACTACTTATTGTATTTTTTTGGTTTTTCTTTAAGAAAAGTAAGGGTGGAATAACTCAGACTTTTGATTTTACAAAACCAAAAGCCAAAATGTTTTCTCAAAATGCTCAAGAAAAGAAGGTAACTTTTAGTGACGTTGCTGGATTAAAAGAGGAAAAAGAAGAATTAACAGAGATTGTGGATTTTTTAAAACATCCTCAAAAATATTTAAAAATGGGAGCTAAAATACCAAAAGGTGTTCTTTTGGTTGGTCCTGCTGGATGTGGTAAAACACTTCTTGCAAGAGCTATAGCAGGTGAGAGTAATGTTCCTTTCTTTTATGTATCAGGTTCATCTTTTATTGAACTTTTTGTTGGAGTTGGTTCAAGCAGGGTTAGAAATCTTTTTGAAGCTGCTAAAAAACAGCAGCCATGTTTAATTTTCATTGATGAATTAGATAGTATTGGTAAGGTAAGAGGACTATCAATGTCAGGAGGAAATGAAGAAAGAGAACAAACATTAAACCAATTACTAACTGAAATGGATGGTTTTGAAAAAAATGATAAAATCATTATACTAGGTGCAACAAACAGAGTTGATGTTTTAGATCCTGCGCTGCTTCGCCCAGGTAGATTTGATAGAAAGGTTGTTGTAAATCTCCCAGATATTAAAGAAAGGGAAGAGATACTTGCAATTCATGCTAAAGGAAAACCATTATCAAGTGATGTTAAGTTAAGAGAGGTTGCAGAGAGAACTCCTGGCTTTTCTGGTGCTGATTTAGAAAATGTTATCAACGAAGCCGCTATTTTAACAGCCAAAAATGGAGAAGAAAGTATTTCTCAGAAAAACGTTTTAGAGTCAATTGAAAAAGTTTTACTTGGACCAGAAAAGAAAAGCAGAATACTTGCAGTAGAAGAAAAAGAAATTGCTGCATATCATGAGGCTGGGCACGCCATAGTTGCTTCATTTGTAGAAAATAGTGAACCTGTTAGAAAAATATCGATCATATCAAGAGGAATGGCCGCAGGCTATACACTTCAAGTTCCCGAAAAAGAAAGAAAACTGAGAAGAAGATCTGATTTTGTATCAGATATTGCAGTTCTTTTAGGAGGATACTTATCTGAAAAAATGATTTATGGAGAAGTGAGTTCTGGAGCATCTGATGATCTTAGAAGAGCTTCTAATTTAGCAAGAAAAGTTGTTAAAGAACTAGGAATGTCTTCTTTTGGGCCAATTGCTTTTGGTGAGAGAAATACAGAAGTATTCTTAGGTTATGAAAGCCCTGAAAATAAAAATTATTCAGAAGAAACTGCTATAAAAATTGACAATGAAGTTAAAAGTATTATATTAGAAGCTGAGGAAAAAGCTAAACAAATTTTAGCTAAGTATAAAGAAATTTTAGAAAGAGTAACAAAAGAATTGATTGTTAAGGAAACACTTGAAAGAGAAGAATATGAGAAGTTATTGAATGCTTAAGCGCGTGTAGCTCAGTTGGTGAGAGCGTATGTCTTATAAACATAAGGTCGTGGGTTCGAGTCCCACCTCGCGCACTATTTGACAAAAATATAAATTTATTTTATTATATCGAAGGTTCGCATGATGATATATTGGATCTACGCAGCTAAGGGAAATATCATCTCTGTGCTCACATGGGCGGCATTGGCCTTTGTTCTTGGTGGGACTATTGGCGTCGCAACCTATGTGGTATGTGTAGTGAGTATATTAGTACTTTGCTTCATAATCGGACAGGTTCAGTTCCGTTACGAAGAAATGAAAAAAAGTAAAAATTATTAAAGGCTCTTTATTTTAACAGTTATTGTTAGATAAAAAGGGTCTTTTTGCTATAATAGGTCTATTTGACAAAATATAATTGCTTGTGCTAATCTTTAAGCAGAAATAAGGGGGTCATTGTTTGTAGTGACAGATTTAACCACCAGGTGCAGAACAGGAGGAGAATATTCTATGTGGAGGTGATCCAAAAAAAATTTATCCTTCAGTGTGATCCACTTCCCCCCGGACTATCCCGCTGAAGGATTGAGGCAGTATATTGTTTTTTAAAAGAAGACAAAATACTGTCTCTTTTGCTTTTTGGGCCTATTTTTTAACTTGCCCTCTAGACAAATTTTGTAATTTATGTTATACAAGACACAGTAATCAAAAACCAATAGAGGAGAGAATGTTTACTATTCTTTAGCGATTGCCTCGGGAAGAGGCGCGAAAAGCAAAAAAGGGGCAAAAAAACAGATCCCCGCCATGGAAGAAAAAAGAATTGCGGTTAGCCAGCGCCAGTCGTCGCGCTGCGTGCCTCCGTTCAAATACACACCGAAAGGTACTCATGGAGGAGTGAAAATGGTAATCATTTAATTATTGCCTCGGGAAGAGGCGGAGATATATCTTCTCGCACAAAGGGATTTACTCCCTAGCGCCTTGTGTTGAAGATAGAATTCTCCTTGATCTCTTTATTAACAGTTTGTGATAAAGAGATGTTCTCAGCTTCTTGCGCACAATCTTGCGTAAGGTATGCTGGGAGGCATCGTTGTTAAGCAAGCGGCTGAACTATTAGTTCACCGCTTTTTACTTTGTTTTAGGAACACACATATGGCGGTTTTGAATTAAATTTATCTAATGAATTCAAAACCATTTCATTTGGAGTTTTTCCATTAAGTGAAATGTGTTCTAAATTGTTGTATTTATCATTCCATATTCTAATCTTTTTCTCAAGATCAGAAATATCTTTAAACTGATTTATGTCATAAAAATGTTCTTGGTCTGTTCTGTGAGATCTTTCTACCTTTCCATTCTGTGCAGGCTTTCCAGGATCTATGAGGTAATGAATAATATTATGTTTTTGGCAGAATAGATCTAAAGCATGTAGCTTTGGATCCAAAGGATCTTTTGACTTAGCATATCCAACATATCTATTGG
>Ga0208462_1001782_pt1 | contig 13363 bp, 8 predicted proteins | sample AD_SCU001_MetaG_FD_184452 | JGI IMG/M metagenome (GOLD analysis project Ga0208462, IMG submission 184452) | Active sludge microbial communities of municipal wastewater-treating anaerobic digesters from China - AD_SCU001_MetaG (SPAdes) (version 2) | ecosystem: Engineered > Bioreactor > Anaerobic >...
TGAAAATATCTTTTCCCGGTATGTGATTTCGTATGCCCCGGTTGCAGGCAGTCCTTTCCAGATCCTTGACACACTGCATGATATCAACATAACCAGCTTTATCCATTATGGCGCGAATGCCCAGCAGCAACCGGGGTATTACAAACTGGAGGCATATTTTAATTACAAGGGTAAAAATGTGATCGTCAATATGTTTAATGACAGCCCTCCCTATATCGATGCACCATCACATGCCTGTATATCCGAACCTTTTACGATCAGTCTGAATGACCCCAATCAGGCTACCGGCACGCTGATCTGGGATCTGAGCAGTGTACAGGTTATCAGCGGGAGCGGCCCCGGACCATATGTGGTGCGGGTTGATTCATTGGGAACTTTCGTTGTTGGTTTACAGAAGACGGGGGACTGCGGAACGAGTGTGTTATTGAAAACCATTCAGGTGCATCCTCCCCCACAGGTCAGTGTCCTGGGGAAAAAGTACTATTGTCCTGGTTCACCTGTCGTTCTTGAGGCAACCGGCGCTCAGACTTACCAGTGGAGCAGTGGCCATTCCACGGCCCAGATCTCCCTTCCCCAGATCCAGTGGCCTGTAAACCTTACTGTAACCGGATGGGATACGGTGGGATGCAAGGACACTGAGATGGTGTATATCCGGGGGATTGAAACCTGGGACAACAATTCTATTTGCCTGGTATCCAATGACATTAACTCAAATCATCTTCAAATCATATGGGAACCGGAACCCAATGTGGATATCCAGGCCTATCGGATTTCCTGGTTAAACGGGACCATCTGGACGCCTTTGGATTCCATTCCTTTTGATATAGCCGGTGTTTATACAGATAGCCTCCATAACGCAGGCCAGATGCAGTATCTCTATCGTTTACAGGCTGTTGATTCCTGTGGAAGGCTGTCTGAATACTCAGATCCCCGCGGAACCATGCGACTGCAAGCCGTGGCCTGGGGACAGGATGTCACACTGAGCTGGCTGCCTTATGTGGGCCCGTTTAGCTATTCCCATATCCAGATATACCGCTATGATGATGTCTCCGGCGTGTTCTCTCTGATTGACAGTGTTCCCGCTAACAACATCATGTATATTGATCATAACCCACCTTATGGAAACCTTCTTTACTACCTGGCTATTCATGGACAGCTCTGTGAACCTGCTCCGGGGATCACTTATTCATCGGCCTATTCCAATACCAGTGCGGTAGCATTCTTTGCCGGTATTCCGGACTTCGCTTCTCCAGCCAATCTGCGTGTCTTACCCGATAAACTTCGCCAATGCCTCGACCTCAGCTGGCTGCAGCCACCAGGAGGTCCCGTCACCCTCACGCTGTTGGATGCAACCGGCCGGGAAGTTCTGAGACATCCGCTGAACGGGCAGGAGAACAGGGAAACTGTGTTCCTTCCCCGTCTGCCCGGGGGCGTTTATTTTTATCAGGTTCAGGATGCTTCTACAAGCCTAGGGCGTGGAAAGATTGTCTGGCCCTGATGAAGTCTGTCAGACGTCAGGGACAACACCTTGAAGTTTCAGGGTATTGTTTCCTGTAAACCTTATGTTAATTAATAACAAATTATCATAAAGGAGCACCCAAACGATGGGGTTTTTTACAATATTTGTTGATTATCAATTGAATGCTCCATCATAAGGTAGAAAGGAATCATGCCACAATGAAATTCTCTCAGAATCTATTTCTACCCCTTAAAAAACTTAGGTCAGAAATATATAGGACTTCCATAAAATTGGGAAGTAAGCGGCAATGCAATATCTGCCATAGCAAGTTTCGGAAATTTACCAAATACAAAGGTGGTTCGCGCAATCTATCTGAATGGATCAAAAAGCTAGATGTTATTGGAAGTGATGTAGATCAGTTTGGTTGTATCTATTGTGGATCACATGACAGAGAAAGACATCTGGTTATGTTCTTTGACCGGCTTGATTTGTGGAGATTGTTTCCTGGTAAAGATATCCTTCACATTGCTCCTGAACAGAATCTAAGCCGGCACATCAGTAAACTATCGCCGAAAAAATATGTACTGGCTGATTTGCATCCCTTCAATGAGGAAACCGTAAAAATTGATTTACAAAACATTCCTTTCCAGGATAACTCATTTGATGTTGTTATCTGTAACCATGTGCTGGAGCATATTCCAGATCATATGAAGGCCATAAAGGAAGTCTTTAGGGTTCTGAAACCCTCTTCTGTAGCGATCTTACAGACACCCTATTCAATGCGTTTGACACAGGATTTTTGTGATGAGGGGATCAATACAGATGAACTCCGGCTGTTATTTTACGGGCAAGAGGACCATGTCAGGCTGTTTAGCAGAAAAGGTTTTCTGGATGCGCTCATTAAAGGTGGCTTCAGCCCAGAGATCACCCCACATAATGCGTTATTTGACAATGCATCGGGGAAATATTATGGTGTTAATATCAAAGAAGAGCTGATACTGGCTCACAGATTTTAAGGCACATTGAAGAAATACCAGCAAAAACAAGCTGTTGAAGCACTACTGACACATTGTCAATACTCTTCAACTGTCCATTAACTGTCAGAACTCTTCCTTTGTACACTAATCTGACGGTAGCATAATTTAAAATCCCCGCAAGTCATTTACCTACGGGGATTTACGTTTTTAAGAAGTAGCCTCACTAGGAATCGAACCTAGATTTAAAGTTTAGGAAACTTCCGTTCTATCCATTGAACTATGAGGCCGGGGCCGCAAAGATAGCCAATTTTTTTCCAGACAGTATGGCTTTGACGGACTACTTCACTGTTGAGCCATTCATCACATTTTCAACAGGTTCAACAAAAACCAGTTTACCATCCTTGTCTTCTGCCATCAGAATCATGCCGTGAGAAACGATGCCACGTATCTCCCGTGGCTCCAGATTAACCAGGATAGCTACCTGTTTACCGGGTAAATGCTCCGGCGCATGGTATTCAGCGATGCCGGATACCACGGTACGCTTGTCGATGCCGGTATCTATCCTCAGTTTTAGTAATTTCTTTGTCTTGGGAACCACCTCCGCTTCGAGAATGGTGCCAATGCGTATATCCATCTGACTGAAAAGGTCATATGAAATGGGTTCCGCAGCAGGTCTGGCGGATATCACTTCGCCGGCGTTCGCCGCACGGGTTGCCTCAAGCCTGGCAACCTGCCGCTGAATGGCCTCATCCTCAATGCGTTCAAATAATAGCTCAGGTTGTCCTATTTCATCATCCTCCGACAACATACCCGAATGACCAGCCTCAAACCACGACAGCAGCGGCATTTTCAGCATTTTTCGCATACGCGCTGTTGTAAAAGGAAGGAAAGGCTCTCCCAGGGTGGCCAGGTTGGCACAGATCTGCAGGCTGAGGTTTAAGATGGTCTGCACTCTTTCATCTTCCTTGCCATATTTTTTCCAGGGCTCCTGATCTGTGAGGTATTTGTTTCCCAGACGGGCCAGGTTCATAAATTCCGCCAGGGCTTCCCTGAAACGATATGCTTCCATGCTGGCTGAGATGCGGCCGGGAAACTGACTGATCTCTTCCATCAGGATCCTGTCTTCTGTTGTGAGTGATCCCAATACCGGAACCCGTCCGCCAAAATACTTATGTGTTAGCACCAGCGTTCTGTTCACAAAATTCCCAAGGATAGAAAGTAATTCGCTGTTATTGCGCGTCTGGAAATCCTTCCATGTAAAGTCGTTGTCCTTGGTTTCCGGAGCATTTGCTGCTAAAACATACCTCAATACGTCTTCCTTGCCCGGAAAATCATCAAGGTATTCATGCAGCCAAACGGCCCAGTTACGGGTTGTGGAGATTTTGTCGCCTTCCAGGTTAAGGAATTCATTGGCAGGCACATTCACCGGAAGGATATAGCTTCCTTCCGCCTTCAGCATGGCAGGGAAAATGATACAATGGAAGACGATGTTGTCTTTACCTATGAAATGTACCAGCTTAGTATCTTCATCCTTCCAGTAGGGTTCCCAGTCTACACCTTCCTGCAGAGCCCACTCACGGGTGGCCGAAATATAGCCGATAGGAGCATCAAACCATACATACAGGACCTTTCCGCCGGTCCCGTCAATGGGTACCTTAACGCCCCAGTCCAGGTCACGCGTGACGGCCCTGGGCTGCAGGCCATGATCCAGCCAGGATTTGCACTGACCGTATACATTGCTTTTCCAGTCCTCCCTGTGTTTTTCGAGTATCCATTCTTTCAGCCATCCTTCATATTTATCCAGCGGCAAATACCAATGCCGTGTATCCTTCAGAACCGGTGTGCTTCCGCTAAGAGCAGAGCGGGGTTGTATGAGTTCATCGGCACTGAGCGAGGTGCCGCATTTTTCGCACTGGTCGCCATAAGCCCGCTCGTAGTGACAATGTGGACAAGTGCCTATGATATACCGGTCGGCCAGGAACTGGCCGGCTTCTTCATCATAATACTGTGCAGTAACCTTATCTGTAAACTCGCCCTGGTCATAGAGTTTTCTGAAAAAGGCCGAAGCAGTTTCATGGTGAATGGGCGCTGATGTGCGCGAGTACACATCAAAGGAAATTCCAAAACGTCTAAAGGAATCCTGGATCAGGGCATGATATTTATCCACCACTTCCTGAGGGCTGACCCCCTCTTTGCGGGCTTTGATGGTGATCGGCACCCCATGTTCATCTGAGCCTCCGATAAATACAACATCTTCACCCCTCATTCTGAGGTAACGGACATAGATATCGGCTGGGACATAGACACCGGCAAGGTGACCGATATGGATCGGTCCGTTGGCATAAGGCAAAGCAGAGGTGATGGTATATCTCGTAAACTGGTCTTTTTCTGTTTTCATGTTGGATATTTTTCCGCCAGGGGTGGTGTTTTTCGTATATTTTAGCAAAGATATGGATTTATATACACGGCATTCGATATGAGACCTGCTGTACCTTTACGCAAACCGCCCTATCTCTGCAAGGGAGATACCATAGGCTTGATTGCGCCAGCGCGCCAGATCAGCCACGAAGTGCTGGAACCCGCCTTCCGCATTTTCCAGGAATGGGGATTCCACGTCCTGACAGGCCCCCATCTTTTCGGAAGCCACCATCAATTCTCCGGAACGGATGCTGAAAGGGCAGCGGACCTGCAGTTCATGCTGGAACGACAGGATGTTAAGGCCATCGTTTGCGCACGGGGTGGATATGGCAGTGCCAGGATCGTCGATCTCGTGAATTGGCAGCCCTTGCAACTGCATCCTAAATGGATCGTTGGTTACAGCGACATCACCGTGTTCCATGCCCACCTTCAAGCCAGGCTGGGTATGGAGTCCCTGCATGCCACCATGCCACTGAATTTTCAGGAACCGGGAGCAGTAGAAAGCCTGGAAAGCCTGCTGAAAGCCTTGACCGGAGAGCTAAAGGAGTATGTCGTTGACGCAAATCCCTCCAATCGCAAGGGAATGGCTACAGGACAATTGGTTGGGGGTAACCTGTCCGTCTTATACAGCATTCTGGGAAGCCCTTCAGACCTGGATTATCAGGACAAGATCCTCTTCCTGGAAGACCTGGATGAATATCTGTATCATATTGACCGTATGATGGTTAACTTAAAACGCAGTGGACGGCTTCAACACATCCGGGCCTTGGTCGCAGGTGGATTTACAGAAATGCGCGACAATACAGTTCCTTTTGGAAAAACGGCAGCAGAAATCCTGATGGAAATCACTGAGAACCTGGACATACCGCTTGTCCTGGATTTTCCTGCCGGGCATGCCGGGAGAAACCTGGCGTTGTATATGGGAAGACATATCCGCCTGGAGGTTGGAGATCAAGTAAGGATGCTGTTTGATGAATGAGAGGACAAGACCATGACAACGTTGGAGATTGGGAAAGAAGGCGAAGAGATCGCGCTGAACTATCTGAAAGGCAAAGGCTACCGCATCCTTGAGCAGAACTGGCGGTTTGGTAACAACAACGAAGTAGACATCATTGCCCTGGATCGGGATTATCTTGTTTTTGTTGAGGTGAAGAGCAGGAAGAAAGGCAGCCTGCAGACGCCGGTGGCGGCGGTAGACCGTAACAAGCAACGGATTCTGATCCGGGCAGCCAATGCCTATATCTCACGCTATGACATGGACTACAATGCCCGTTTTGATATTATCGGGATAGAATTCAGCCGGGAAGGCCATACCCTGGAGCATATCGACCAGGCGTTCTATCCTACACTCAGACCTTGAAGATGAGCAGAGGCGCCTTTACGTTGGCCAGGAGTTGTTGCGTCGTGCCCTGGTCCAGCAGTTTTTCGAAGAATCCCCGCTTTCTCGTTGTAAGAGCAATCAATCCAATATCATGCTCCAACTTATAGCGCTCAATTCCGCGTAAAATCTGATCTTCTCTTATGACTTCGCAATGGACATCCATCTTGTTGTAGCGCTCCCTGAAGTGGTCTCTCAGCCGGTTCATTTGTACCTCTTCTACCACAGGGTCTTCCGTTGTTTCAACATGTAAGCAGTAGAACCGGAGCCGGAAAGGCGCCAGGAAATTCATAAGTCTTTCGATGGCAACATAATCCGATTCATCGAAGCGGGTCAGGTAAAGCACATTGTGAATATGAGACGGATCATCGATGCCTGAGATTTCAGGGATGGCAATGACCGGCACAGGAGAGTTTTCGATCACCCGGGTGCTCACGCTCCCGAAAAGGCGGTACAGCATTCCTCCCGTTCCCCGGCTACCCATAACGACAACACCAGGATGCAATTTGCGGGTATACTCCAGGATAACATCCTCGGGAAGCCCATGACCCAGGGAAGTCGTAATCCTTACATCGCGTATGCCTTCGTTCTGGACTCTTGCCCGCAAGGTGTTCCCCAGTTCATTCAAGTCTTTGCGTGCCCGGGTGACGATATCCTGCAGATAGGTATCCATACCGGCAGGGTATGCAAATGCTTCATTGATGATGCCACTTCCCACTGCAGGACTGTAGTAGGCATGAATGAGGTTCACATCCCCTTTCAGCTCCCGGGCCAGTCCCAGTGCAAAATGAGCAGCCCGCTCAGAATAGGTGGAGAAATCAACCGGAACGAGGATCCGGCGTATGCGGCTAACCCTTTCAACCACTTCCGGCTCACTGGCGGTCCTTCGGACCTCATCCAGGATTTTCAGGGCATGACTAAGGTCATTGCGGTGGATCATAACCCTGACCCCTTCAGAGATATCTCCCCGCAGTTGGTTAACATTGGATAAAAAACAGGATATGCCTTCCGATTCAAGCCTGCTTTGCAGGATGGCTGCACGGGCATAATTCAGGCTGGTGAGTTCAATGATCTCGTTCATTGTAGTCATACTTATTGGCATACACTTAATATGAACGTATGCCTGATTCCATTCATTGTTAAAATACGCAATTTTAGGGGTATTTGTCAAGTATTCCTTGTTTCTTCCTGCTATTAATGGGCAGCTATATCGATAATTTACTGAGCAGCAACATGTTTTCTTACCTTTGCGCCCACCAATAAGGGTATCATGGCAACAACAGGCAAAGGGCCGGGTCGTAAGTCCGGTAAACCAGCAGAACGAAAAGAGGAAAATCCATCACGCCGTTCCAGAGAGGTAAGGGAAACAAAGGCCACCAAACCAGGCAGCCGGAAACCCGCCAGCCGGCCGGCTCACAAGGATGAATACGGAAAAAAGGAGGGAGCCCGGAAGCCTTACCCAAAAAAACAGGAAGAATCCGGCAGATCCGAAGGACCACGGAAACCTTACGGAAGAAAACAGGACGAGCCCGGAAGGTCTGAAGAAACACGCAGGCCCTACGCAAGAAGACAGGAGGAATCTGGAAGATCTGAAGAAACACGCAGGCCCTACGCAAGAAGGCAGGAAGAATCCGGCAGATCCGAAGGATCACGGAAACCTTACGGTAGAAGGCAGGATGAGCCTGGAAGGTCTGAAGAAACACGCAGGCCCTACGCAAGAAGGCAGGAAGAATCCGGCAGATCCGAAGGACCACGGAAACCTTACGGAAGAAAACAGGACGAATCCGGAAGGTCTGAAGAAACACGCAGGCCTTATGCAAAAAGACAAGAGGAATCTGGCAGATCCGAAGGACCACGGAAACCTTACGGAAGAAGACAGGACGAACCCGGAAGGTCTGAAGAAACGCGCAGGCCCTACGCAAGAAGACAAGAGGAATCCGGAAGGTCTGAAGTAACCCGCAGGCCATACGCAAAAAGACAGGAAGAGGAGCGGCCTGTGAGGCGAAGGAGCACAGAACAAGAAGGTAAGACGGAAAGAAGTGATGGTCGCCGTCCTTATGTCCGGCAAGAGGACAGAGACCGCAATCCTCGTAATAAAAAAGAGGATGAACGGGGATACCGGAGTAGCTCAGGCAGGACCGGATCGAAAAAGGACCATGCAATAGCCAGGGAGGGCATGCGTTTGAACAAGTACATTGCCCATGCCGGTATCTGCTCCAGAAGGGAAGCCGATACCCTGATCGCTTCAGGTGTCGTGCAGGTCAATGGTAAAGTCATAACCGAAATGGGTTACAAGGTTATGACGGGCGATAAGGTCCAGCTTGGAGAACAAACCCTGCGGGCAGAAAAGTTGTTTTACGTAGCCCTCAATAAACCAAAGGGATACATCACGACAACCGATGATCCTGAAGAACGAAGAACCGTTATGGAACTGGTAAGAGAAGCCTGCAGGGAGCGCATCTATCCGGTTGGAAGGCTGGACCGCAATACCACAGGTGTACTGCTGCTTACCAATGATGGTGAAATGGCGAAGAAGCTGACACATCCCCGGCATGGAGTGCGCAAAATTTATCATGTACATCTGGACCGCAACCTCAGCAAAAAGGACATGGAGCAAATCGTCGCCGGTGTTGAGCTGGAAGATGGCCTGGTAAAGGTCGACGACATCGCCTGGGTTGAAGGTGCGAATGATAAGAAACAGATTGGAATAACCCTGCATTCAGGACGTAACCGCATCGTGCGCCGCCTGTTCGAACACCTGGGTTATGAAGTCGTCAAACTGGACCGTGTTTCTTTTGCCGGAATAACCAAGAAGCTCATTCCCAGAGGGAAATGGCGTCACCTAAGCCAGGAAGAAATCAATATCCTGAAAAGGCTGAAGTAATCGTATGACAAAAGAGGGAGCTCAAACCCAGACAGCATCCAAGGTCAGGCGTGTGATCAAACGTTTCCTGCTTCTGTTGCTGGTCTTCTTCTTCCTCATCCTGGGCGGAACCTGGATTATCCTCCACCTTCACCAGGATAAGATCAAACAAGTTTTGGTGGAAGAAATCAACCGCTACCTCCTTATTCCTATCGATGTTGGTGGCATGGAGCTCGGGTTTTGGCGGCATTTTCCCTATATCAGCCTGGATGTTCGCCAGGTGCAGACACGCGAATCCTTTCAGATACCCGGTCAGCCCGTCCTCCTGAAGGCCGGTCATCTTTACCTCAAGATGCACCCCCTGGATATCGTGCGTAAACAATACAGGATCAGGAAGATCCTTATTGAAGACGCTGAATTGAATATCCTGTTGTTTGAAAACGGCCAGGATAACTATCATATTTTCAGGTCTGCAAATGATACTGCTACTGGTTCCCTGGACATTCAACTGGATGCGGTGGGTATGCGGCAGTCGGTTTTCCGGTTCAGAGACCTGGCAACTGGACAGGATTATGCCTTCTTCCTTCAGCGGATTGATCTGAAGGGGAAGTTGTCTGATACCCGTTTTGACGCTTCCTTACAGGGGAAGCTGGAGGCCAGGTTATTAAAGACCGGCGAAACCGTGATCCTGCAAAACCGTCAGGCCGAGCTCTCGACGATCCTGCAGGTTGACACGGAAACGGGGCGGGTTCAATGGAATGACGGCCGCATACGTACCGAGGCGATGACCCTGCTTACCGCAGGAAACGTATTGCCAGGAGATACCAGTGACAGCCTGGATATTCATCTTTCCTCCGGAGAAGCCAAGCTTTCCGGCCTGCTTAGTCTTCTGCCCGAAAACCTGTCTGGCATGGCCTTGAAGCATCAATGCAGCGGAGAGGTCACCTATGATCTGCGTATTCAGGGACTCTTTGGTGGCGGCGCTTTCCCTTCCGTTATCCTCAACTGGCGAATGGATGATGTAGCCATGCTGGTGTGCCCGGATGCCGGACTCTGGATCAAAAACCTTCAGGCGCATGGGATTTATGACAACAAGGCCTCCCCTTCCCTACCCCTTCAGCGACTCGAAGTGACCGAGGCCCGTTTTAACCTGGCCGGCAAACCTGTCAAGGCCTCGCTATCCATGGAAGATCTGGATGCACCCCTCCTCAGTGGAAAAGTACAGGCCAATCTAGATCTGGAAGCCATTTCGGCATGTTTTAAACAGCACTGGCCCTTTCAGGTGCAGGGGCTGGTTGACCTGGAGGGAAGCTTTGACCTCCAGCTGGCACCGGGATGGAAACCTGGCCCTGACTGGTCTCAGACAGCCCGGATAGACGCCAGGGGCGCCCTGCAATCCGGCCGCCTTTCTTATCCTGAAGCTTCGCTGGAGCTCAGCAAAATGTCGGGGTCCCTCCGGCTCCGGCAAGGTGACCTGCTGCTTCAAGGCATTGAAGCCAGCAGTCCGGACGGCCCGATAAAACTGAATCTTCGCATTGCCGGACTGCTCCCCTGGCTCGAGAATCCGGCGAATACAGCTTATGCTGATGTCCAGCTTGAAGCGGAAGCACTACCCATTGAAGCCTGGTTCTCCGGCAATACTTCAAAGCAAGAGACAGCTTTCAGTCTGGAGGGCATGGAATCCAATATCCATGTAAAGATCTCCAAAATAAAATATGGAAAGTTCGAGGCATCCCATGCACAAGGTGAAGTGACCTATTCCACTTCCGGCCTCATCGCACGTCAGATATCCCTGAAGACCATGGGCGGTGATATCTTTCTGAGTGGCAGTATGATCCCGCATAAGCCCGGCCAGCACATCCAATGCCGGGCAGTACTGAAAGACATAGATATAAAAGCACTTTTCAGGCAAATGAATGATTTTGGCCAGGACGAAATCACCCATCGTCATCTTCAAGGCATTCTTACCGCGGAGGTAGACCTGGGATTAGACCTGGATGCAGGCTACCTTCCGGTAACCTCCAGCATCGTTGCACTGGCCAATGTTCAGGTAATCCAGGGCATCGTACAGGATTACGAGCCCCTGCAAGGACTGGCAAAATTCATCAAAGCCGGTAATCTAGATAAAGTCAGTCTGGCCCCCCTGCGTAACCAGATCTATGTACGCGACAGCCGTATCTTTATCCCTGAAATGGCCGTCAATACAGATGCTATCAATATCAACCTATCTGGTGTTCATCACTTTGACAATCAAATAGATTACAATTTCAAGGTGTTGCTGTCCGAACTCCTGGGCCGGAAAGCCAGGGAAGCCCGAAAGGAGAATTCCGAATTCGGGGTTGTTCAGGATGACGGGCTGGGCAGGACGACGCTTTTCCTGCGCATGACCGGAACCAGCGATAAACCTGTCTTTGCTTATGACAGGGTCGGTTTGAAGCAGAAGATCAGTCGGGACCTGGACGCAGAAAGAAAAGAGGTCAAAGATGTTTTGCGCCAGGAATTTCACTGGCTCAGGCAGGACAGTCTGAAGCGGGAGCAACGCAAAAAGGAGAAACGCCAGCTGAGGCAACAGGAGAAAGGAGAGTTCATCTATGAGTGGGAAGATGACAGCCTCTGAATCCTTATTAACAAGAATTAACAGTCAAAGCATACGCTGAGACCAAAAATCCCTGATTTTTGCACACATAAATACATTCGGCATGAGTATCAACCTGATCATCTTCATTTTATCCCTGCTGCTTATCTGGGCATCCCTGACCGGAATCTTCAGGAAGGCTGGCAAACCTACCTGGCAGGCCCTGGTTCCTTTTTACAATATTCTTGTCTGGCTACGCATAACAGGTAAACCTACATGGTGGTTGGTGCTTTTTTTTCTGCCCTTCATCAACCTCTTTATGTTGCTCCTGCTGTCGGTCGAGACAGCCAAAAGCTTTGGGCGCTATAAGCTGCTGGATCATGCCCTGGCCGCTGTCTTTCCCTTTATTTATCTTCCGTGGCTTGCATGGATAAGCAAAGAGAAATACCTCACACCGGAGAAACGCACACCCCTCAAGAAATCGGTGGGCAGGGAATGGTTTGAAGCCATCATCTTTGCAGTGGTTGCCGTAACCGTCATCAATCTCTTCTATTTCCAGCACTACAAAATCCCAACCTCCTCCATGGAGAAGAGCCTGCTGATAGGAGACCACCTCTGGGTCAACAAATTCGTTTACGGAGCACGGCTTCCAAATACCCCCCTTTCATTCCCACTGGTACATCATACCATGCCTATGAGCAGCGACCGCAAGTCCTACCTGGAATGGGCGCACTGGGATTATTTCCGTTTCCCTGCCATCAGGCCGGTTCGCAACAATGATGTGGTCGTATTCAACTATCCAGAAGGCGATACCGTATCAAGTGCCTTTCAGAGCAACCGCAGCTACTATTCACTGGTCAGGGAGTTTGGAAGAAGCCAGGTGCATGCGAATAAAACCAATTTCGGGAATATAGTGTATCGCCCGGTTGACAAGCGGGAGAACTTCATCAAACGATGCATCGGGATTCCGGGAGACACGCTGCAGATCATCGAAGAACAGGTTTACATCAATGGCAAAGCTTTAGAAAACAGATCCGGGTTCCAGCATCAGTATATTGTGGAAACCAACGGACAGGATATCAGCAAGCGCGCATTGGAAAGCCTGGATGTGACGGATGATGTGATCCGCATCGGCAACCGCGAAGTCGTTATGAATCTTACAGACGAGTCGCTTGAGAAACTCAAGGGTTTCCCGAATGTGACCGGTGTTACCAGGGTCATCTATGAACCTGGCCTGACAAGTCCGGAGATCTTCCCTTATGATACCAACTATCCCTGGAATGTGGATCATTACGGACCGGTTGTCATCCCGCGCAAAGGCATGACCGTAAGCCTTGATGCCATAACCATACCCCTGTACAGGAGGATTATCGACACCTACGAGGGCCATGATCTGGTTGAAAAAGACGGACGGATTTACATCGATGGAACCGAAGCCACGCAGTATACCTTTGAGATGGATTACTATTGGGTGATGGGCGATAACCGTCATAATTCCGTTGACTCAAGGTACTGGGGCTTCCTTCCTGAAGACCATCTGGTTGGTAAAGCTGTGTTTGTCTGGATATCTTCCGATAAGAACAAGCCCTTACTGAAGCGCTGGCGGATCAATAAGATGTTCCGCGTTATCCGCTAGGCCATATTTTGCGATGTCATGCTTTTTGGTGATATTTGAATAATATCATCGAATCTG
>Ga0208462_1001783_pt1 | contig 13363 bp, 12 predicted proteins | sample AD_SCU001_MetaG_FD_184452 | JGI IMG/M metagenome (GOLD analysis project Ga0208462, IMG submission 184452) | Active sludge microbial communities of municipal wastewater-treating anaerobic digesters from China - AD_SCU001_MetaG (SPAdes) (version 2) | ecosystem: Engineered > Bioreactor > Anaerobic...
TCGACGAGAATGGTGCAGGCGCCGCATTCCCCTGACCCGCAGGCTTCCTTTGTCCCGCAGAGGCCCAGATCCTCCCGGAGGAGGTCGACGACCCTTCGGTCGGGAGCCGTTTCAAGATCGGTTTGCTTTCCGTTGACGATGCATCGGATCTTCATGCTGCCCTCCGGAGAGCGGTAAGGATCCGCTCCGGCGTAAGCGGGGCATCGTAGATCCTGAACCCGATAGCCCCGGCAACAGCATTCGCGATGCAGGGGAGTGCCGCGACGATCCCGATCTCCCCAACCCCCTTCATGCCAAAAGGCCCGCTCTCCTCATAAGTCTCCACGGGAACGGACAGGATGTCAGGGACATCCATTGAGGTGGGCAGGATGTAGGTCGAGAGGTTCTTCGTCACAACGGCCCCTTCCGTTACCCGGAAATCCTCCCACAGTGCATACCCCATGCCCTGGATGACTCCTCCCTGGATCTGCTGCTCGTATACATGAGGATTCATGATCCGCCCGGCATCCGTCAAGGCGAGATATGCATCAACGACCACCGCCCCGGTGATCTCGTCGATCTCTACCCTGGTCAGGTGCGTGGTGAACGTATAAGCAAGGTGGGGGAAACCATACGTTTTAACGTCGGGTGCAACGGCAAGCTGTTGCCGGTTGACCGGCGCGGTCCAGGTTGCTGTTGCAATCCAGTCCGTCTCCTGCATTCCTGCGATCGTATGGAGTGCGATATCGTTTCCATCCGGAGTATGCCGGATGCTCCCGGGCACAAGGATAAGGCTCTCCCTTCGGTACTCAGGATGCAGCTGCACGACCCTATCCAGTATCCGTTCTTTCAGCAGACCTGCTGCGAGGATAAGGGCATTCCCGTACGAGTAGGTCGTCCTGCTTGCAGCCGAAGATGATGAGTTCAGGCACCGGAACGTGTCCGGCTGGACCAGTTCGAACCGATCCGGGGGCTGGCAGAGGATATCCCCGGCGATATGGATATTTGCTGGATTGTTGCCCTGGCCCATATCCGCGACCCCCGCATAGATCCTGAACCGGCCATCGGCGAGAAGTTCCAGTTTTGCGCTGGCGATATCGGGGATGACCGGGCCGTACCCGATGCCAAGAACCCCTGCCGCAATACCGACCCCTCTCTTTTTGTAATCGGGAGCCTGCCGTATCCACTCGTCCCGGCCTGTCCAGAGCGGATGATCCCTGACCTTTTCAAGGCATGTGATGATATCGGCAGAGTTGGACATCCGGACCCCTAGACCCGTCTCATCACCCACACGTATCGCATTCTTCAGCCTGAATTCCAGCGGATCCATCCCGATGCTCTCCGCAAGCATATCCATGACCTGTTCAAGGGCTGCGATCACCTGGGGAATCCCGAACCCCCGGAATGCCCCCGATGGGGGGTTATTGGTGTACACATTCAGCCCTTCCACACGGCTATGGGGGATGCGGTATACCCCTGTCGCATGCCCCATGCCATATACGGCGACCGGGCCGCCAAGGCCGGCATAGGCGCCGGTATCAAAGATAAGCCGGCAGGAGAGGGCGTGCAGGGTGCCGTCCTTTGTGCATCCCAGCTTCAAGGATACCCGGCCGGGATGGCGTTTTGTCGAGCTGATGAAACTCTCTTCACGCGAATTCCATATCTTGACCGGTCTTCCCCCGGAGTGGAGGGCCGCAAGGCCAAGGTGCCCTTGCACCGTTATGCCGTCCTTGCCACCGAACGCACCGCCAAGATATGGGGCAATCACGCGGACTTTTTCGGGTGGAATACCGAGAGCCGCTGCAATCTCCCGGGAATCCCGGAACGGGCTCTGAGTCGATACGATCATCTCAAGCACCCCATCCCCGTCAACCTTTGCCACGCCGGTCTCGGTCTCAAGGTACGCATGCTCCTGCCGCGGGAGGGAGAAGATACCCTCCCGGACAGCTGCACATTCGAGAAATGCAGAGTCCGCATCTCCCTTCGCGATCACGCCGGAGAAGAGCAGATTTCCTTCCTTACGGTTTTCGTGCAGGACGGGGGCTCCCTTTGCGAGAGCTGAGTCCGGGTCGAATACTGCAGGGAGGGGTTCATATGTCACCCTGACCGCAGCCATTGCCTGCCTGAGGAGCTCTTTATCCTCAGCAACGACCAGCACCACCGGATCCCCGGTAAACCTGACCTTTGTATCGGCAAGGACGGGTTGGTCCATCTCCGGAAGGCCGGTTCGGTTCGTCCCCCGTATATCCCCGCTTGTCAGGATAGCGATGACACCGGGGCAGGCAAGTGCCTCTCTCGTATCGACAGCGAGGATTCTGGCATGCGGGTGCGGAGATCTGACAACCCCGGCATACACCAGCCCGGCAGGGTATTCATCTGCTGCATAACGCTCCCTGCCGGTCACCTTTCCATAACCATCGGCCCGGGGGAGATCTGATCCGACCGGGATCGGCAGATCGCTCTTATTCATCACTCCTCCCCTGGCGATCAAAGGCAGGATCTTCCATCCTCCTGAGTACTTCCTTGTAATCCGCCTGTGTGTTCATATTCAAAAGGACTCCCGGATCGTCGACGATTACCGGAACAATTGCATCTGAATACTCATAAAGAAGCCCTTTGAGTCCCTGCGGACGATCCTCTTCAAGGATTGTTCTCCCAAACGATGCCCCGATGATCGGGGGATGGCCTCGCCGTCCCTTATACACCGGGCATATGATATGGTCACCGGCAGGATCTGCGGATATACAAAGGAGCCTGATGGTCCGGGGCGTGATAAGCGGGATGTCAACCGGATGGATGAAATACCCCGAGATCTCCGGGCCGCACGAAGCAATCCCACACCGGACGGACGAGTACATCCCCTCGCGGTGCCGGGGGTTATTGACCTCCCTGGCCGGGATCTTCTCAAGAACGGGCCGGACCTGTTCGCGATCATGCCCGGTCACTACCCGGATATCCGTGATTCCGGCGAGGAGATAGGTTTGAACGATATATTCCAGAACCGTCTCTCCTCCAAGGGGGAGCACGGCTTTTGCGGTGCCCATTCGGGACGATGAGCCGGCTGCAAGAATAATTGCGCATAACGGTTGCTTCATTTCCCTTCCCTGCATCTTTCTGCCCGTTCCTGGCAGCCCATTCATAGGGAACGCTTCAATTTTCCTGTAATTTGTCTGAGCCCGGTCCCCTTGTCCGATCATTCTCCGCGTATGTTCAAATACTTTCTTCCAGAAAAAAGATCGATACCTACTGCCCCGTGTCCCCTAATCTTGTAGAATTACCGGGTAGAGTCGCTTGAGTTTTATTCTCGCATCCTCCGTAGTGAACTGCCAGTCAACACCCTTCTGGGATTGGTTGCGTTGCCGGTTCCAGGCACTTGTTTTTCGTTTTCAGCACATCGATGGTTGGGATTCTCCGGTTCAGACATTGCCGGGTCAGGGCACTAAGTTCGATCTCGGCGATATTGAGCCAGCTCCCGTGTTTTGGTGTGTAATGAATCTCCAACCGGCTGAGCAGGGCTTGTGCTACCGTGGGGTGGAATGCTTCATAGAATGATCCCGGCACATGGGTATTGAGGTTGTCGCAGACAAGAACCACCTTCTCTGCATCAGGATAGTCCACGTCGAGGAGTTGTTGCAGTTGATGTGCCCAATCTTTCTTGGTTCGGGTTTCTGTGATGGTAACCCGCCGCCACTGGCCCAGTGGTTCAGAGAACAGAAAGGCATTGGCAGTTCCATTACGCTGGTACTCGTAATCGTATTTTTCTGGGTACCCCGGTTGTGCCGGAATTGGTTCTCGCACATCGGCGTGCAACGATATGGGTTGTTCATCCATGCAGATGACAGGTCGCTCCGGATCATACGGGCGGTGATAGACCTCTAACACATCCTCCATTGCGGCGACGAAGTTTGCGTTCTCATCTGGTGGAATGACCCACTGTGTTTGGATATGGGGTTGAAGTTCGTTTTTTTTAGCGTCCGCTCGACCGTCTTGACCGAGATGCTCTCGACAACCTCCAGTTCTACAAGTTTATCGGCAATCATCTGCAGCGTCCACCGGTTACGGCCTTCGGGTGGTTTGCTGCAAGCAATCTGGATCAGGCGAGCTTCCCCATCACCATCCAATTTTCGAGGTCGCGGTGGTGCTGTCAATGGCGGGATACTTTTCCCCAAAAGTGGCGGTATAATTTTCCCCACTTGACCTCATAATTCTATCCATATCACCCTGGGAGTGTGTGCGAGAAGAGCCCCTGCTTCCGTCGTTCTTTCAGGCGGTAGCTATCCCCTTTAATATTAATCGTCGTACAATGATGCAGGATCCTATCCAGCACCGCAGCGGCGATCACATGGTCGCCGAAGATCTCGCCCCACTCGCCGTACGACTTGTTCGAGGTGAAGATCGTCGATGACTTCTCATACCGCCGGGAGATCAGGCTGAAGAAGCAATGAGCACCCTCGCTATTGAAGGGCAAATATCCCATCTCATCGATGATCAGGAGGTGGAACTTCGTGAGTGCCTTGATCCGTTCTTCGAGTTTGTTCTCCCGGTTTGCTTTCATCAGCCGCTCAATAAGACTGGATGCATTCGCATAGTAGACCCGAAACCCCTGTTTCACCGCCTCATGGCCGAGAGCCAGAGCCAGATGGGTCTTTCCAACACCAGGAGGCCCGAGGAAGACAACATTCTCCGCATGGTGGACAAACCGTAGCGACGCCAGATCCCGGATCACCGCCGGATCAAGCGAGGGTTGAAAACTGACATCAAAATCATCGAGTCGCTTCTCCATGGGAAACGCGGCCAACCGCATCCTGAACTCAAGAGCACGCTCTTCTTTGCTCTTCACCTCCTGATCCAGAAGATAGTCGAGGACTTCCAGGGTCGATCGCTCTTCTTTTGCAGCAATTTCAAGATAGTTGTCCAGGAGCGCCTCGAATGTCGTCAACTTCAGACGATTCAGGTTATCATGCACCCGCTCGTAGATCAGGGCGCTCATAACTGCACCTCACCAGAGAGTCCCTCATAGACCGAGAGGGGTCGGTGTTCGACTTCAGGTTCGATCATCCGAAAGAGCGGGCGTGAAGTCTTCTGACACCGGGAATTACACTGCATAGCTTCTCTAAGGAGGCCGGCAAAGTGCTTTTTCTCCCGGATGACTCTGGCATGCCCAGGGACGATGATGTGTGAGCAGATGACATCGGAACCGACCCGGACGGCCATCTGGTCGTTATGAAGTTCCAGAATTGCTTCCCGGCCAGCGTACTGATAGGGAACAGAATACCGGTTGCCGAGATAGGAGATATACGCATCTCGCGAGACCTTCCGATGTTCTTCGCGCCGGAGGATGTAGGGTGGAACACCAGTCAGGGGTTTGAGGTTCTCCTGGTGCAAGCGATCAAACGGGATCTCATTTGTTGTCCCGTGAGGTGTGGCGTTGACCCGGTTGAGCCACGGCACGATCTGTTGGTTCATGTCATCGAGAGATGAAAAGGTTCCTCCGAGGAGGAAATCACGTTTGACATACCCAATGGAGTTTTCAATCTTTCCCTTGGTCTGAGGACAGTAGGGCTTGCAGAGTCGGGAAATGAATCCGTGATGCGAGGAGAAATCCTCGAACTTCGGGTTCCACTGGTGATCACTGGCGCGGAGCGCCCGTTTGAGAATCACCGTTTTGACATTGTCATACAGGATCTCCTCAGTGTATCCACCGAAGTATTCGAAAGCCTTGAGGTGGCACTGGATGAGGGTATAGACATCGGTGGAGAAGGTAAAGATCACGTAGCGCATCCGGGAATACCCTAAGATCATGCTAAAACAGTAGACCTTGCGCTCACGGCCGTCTTCTTCGATATGGCCACATTCACCCCAATCGACCTGTGCCTGGATGCCGGGTTTGGTCTCATACCGGAGAACAGCCTGTACGGGTATGTGAGGGCGGATGGTACGGATGTAGTCCTTGATGATGGTGTATTTCCCGGTAAACCCTTGTTCCTGGATCTCACGAAAGATCCGAGCAGCGCTCAAAGGATATGCAGCAATACGGTTCTGGATATATCCCTTGTAGGGATCGAGTTTACTTGGCTTGGGAACCCTCGGTTGGGGTGAGGGCGGTGCCCGAGTACAAAGGTACTTGCGTATGGTCTTGCGGTCAAACCCAGTTTCCTGGGCGATCTGACTGATAGTTAGTCCTTGATTGTAGAGATCGCGGATCATGAGAAAATCCTCCATATTCAGCATTGCCACAACCCTCATGTGTGTGCATGAAGGTTCTCAGGTGGGGAATTTTATTCCGCCGAAAGTGGGGAATATTATCCCGCCGGAAATGGGGATTTTTACACCGCCGTTGACAGTGCATCGCGGATCTTGCGATGCAGTGCCGCATCGAGACCCTGGGTAACAAACGTTTTCCGAATGTTGAAGACGGATTGGGGGTGACACAGGACGATCTCAGCAACCTCGTTGTCAGGTTTATCGGCATGGAGCAGGATATAGGCATGTCGGATTGTGGAGGCAGCAGGTTTCCCACGGTGAATGATGCCTTCGAGGAACGACCGCTGGTCGTCGGTAAGGTGAACGGCGTACTTGCTCTTTCCCATGATAATTATATTTGAGTTATTAGAATATAATTATTATTATAATAATAAGGGGCATGATGCACTAGGGGGAGGGGCTGACGGAGAAGAGGGAATACCCCCCAGTCTCCACCTCCATGTGCAATTTCCGTGAGAGATCCAGTTCACACCGGTTCACAATGATGTGAACGACGAAATGAAAAACAAGGTAGTGCATCCCAGAAAAGTGGGAGATGTGTTATCAATTTTCCACATTAGTGACAACTACTTTTACCAGTGGTCCATACTCATATAAGCGTTTAAAATCATTCAGATTCTGTGCCCTTAATGTAATGGGGATATGTTGTGTAGTTTGTCCCTTTGGATGGAGATCTTCAAAAGCAATATTTTTTGAGAGTAACAATGCTCCATCTCTGGGAGAATAGAAGTAGATTGTTGCTCGGATATTATGTGCATCGACGTATCCGACATTTGTTGCTGTCGTCAATAGGGTATAATTCAATGCATAATCATCGATATCCGAGTAAAAACCTCCGTAAACATATGTAAAGGTGTTTTGAAGGTTATCATCGAGGATGACATTTGCAGAAACATAAACCTTGGCCGTGAGAGCATCCGCAACAACAGGCGGCGCCAGCACGAGCCCAAGAAACAGGCAAACGTAAATAACAATGTGTGAATTTTTGTAAGGAGTGGGCGTAATTGATCCGCTATTCATCTTCTTTGCAGTACTGTATGCGTGTACTACACCGACAAGTAGAACTACGATCCTGATTATTAAACCAAAGATCAAATTATAAAAATTAGTTACGAGCGCACCGAGAAAACTAGCAACTAATAGTAAAACCGCAGGCACTAATTGCCCGTTATAAACTTGGCCTGCGCCAAAAAACAGAAAAGAAAGAACTGCGGCAGTTGAAGGGGATTTAACCACAGTAGAGTTATTAATTTCGGATTGTTTCGCCTCTTCATTCAGGACGTTTTGATCGACGATTGAATCATTATTGATATCAGTATGCAACGGAAATCCACAAGAAGAACAGTATTTTGCATCAGGTGGATGCTCCTTCCCACATTCAGGACAATACATAGTAGTGGTTTTACGTAAATATGGAAGAAAAAGTTATCTTTTTTGTTGCTGACCCCGGAAGTTAAATATTAGAATTCGCTCTCCTCTTACTAATCCGTATTCGCTCTATGTCGACAGGCGATGCCCTGCGATCTCCACTATTGCCCCGCATCCAGTACTCGCCCTGCTTGAGCCTTATGCCGTCCTTATTAATCTTCAGCGACACACCTTCGGGTGAGGGATGAACCTGTATGATAAGTATTGTTTTCTTCAAATAAGTCCAAAAACGCGGTTTAACGTACTTGAGAGCAGGTTTTCCGATATACTGAACAACTGTTTGATCCAAAATCTGAAGATACAGATCATCTGCTTCAGATTTCTCCCCGTTCCGAACAGCGTTCCTATGGAGAGTGTTACGTTCGCGATCGATTCCCATTACAGTTCTATCATCGTTAACACCGACAAGTATTTCACCGCCCTCAGAGTTCATCATTGCTACGATATTCTTCATCACACGGTATTTCATCTCGTTAAACAGCAACTGCAAGGGTAGATCTATTGTTGTTCCTGTTAGAGCCGGTTTGAACTCGACTTGTGAAGATTCTGGGCTATACAACATCTTCTGGATTCTCGCACTTTCCTCCATCGGCCATCCTTCAGGTGGAATAACGGAAGGAGATAAGCAGCATGAGTCTTTGACATAAAGTCCTTCAATTCTCTCGAAGTCACCATCGTTCATATTGAGGAGCACGTTTCGGGTAAATTTTCCAATAAAACGGAGACCCTCAGCGCCTGCAAAATGCTCACTGTGTACGTGGAAGACAGTTGGTCCCGCCTGTTCTTTTATCGCACTCCAATCAACTAGATTTCGATATTCCTGCTGCGCGGTGAGATCGATGACGAATCGAATATTCTTCGCTATAACGTACTCTGTGATGCTATTCGTGAGAATATCATCACCCCAGAGTGTTTGGATTTCTGGGATATCTTCAAGTGGGGATTCGTATAGTTGGATAAGTTCGTTTGGGTAAATGATGCCATATAATCCGGAAATGATGAGGATATGATGGCCTGATGAAACTATCTTTTCAAACCTGTCAGAACCCAGGCCACCTTCATTGTAAAATCGTCCGATATATTCTTTTAATGCAGGAAGGTACTTCCCCTCCTTCATCCCCCCTAAGTCAGGACCCAATACCAGATTCTCGTTATATGGGTTTGTGGTAAGCCTTGCCCCGCTATTATACAACCTCTTAACTAGATCGTATGCCTTCTGACGACGTTCTATGAGATTTCGTCTGACTGCCGGGAGCACATTTACTATTGAACAATTAGGATCATACTGTGCGATTCTAGGGGATTCATCATCTTTTGTCCCTGAACAAATGAAAACGAATAGGGTCTGAGATGAAGGGGAGTATGGTAGTAGATTGGTCATGCTGGGTATCCTCTCTTAAGCCTCAATTTTTGATGGCGTAATGATAGACGTTTCGCTTTGAACCCCACCACACGCTGGTCGCTGTGTTTCATATTCAAACGAGAATTATCGATTATAACCAATCCCTCCTCGATCTACGATAATTACCTGAGTGCTAATGGTTACGAGTCCGGGGAGTTGACCTGACTACAGCGTCTTACTCGATAGAGCCGTGAGGGGTTAGTTTTGGAAATCGTCCCAAAATGCCTTTGCCGGGAGGGGGACACCCCCTCCCGGTCCCTCCCCCGCGCGGCGATACCCAATAGAAAGCCGTTTCACCCCTCCTGCCAGGGATATGGTTCAAATGGCAGATAGCTGGAAGGCAAGTGCTCTGATCAGGGTTTGCCGAAGGGTTCGGAGGTCATTTTGAGAAAAACTCTTGGACAAAAAGCACAATGAAAAAGGTTAGTAGTCAACTGCGCTCAGGCAGCCCCAATCCCCGTAACGAAAGCTCCCTGTTGGAAAAAGGAACTGTTCGTTTATCCCCTTCTCCGCACCCGCACCGACTCCGCGTGGGCGTGGAGCCCCACCCGTGTGCTCACCCGGATCACCGAGCACCGGCCGAAACGACTCGTGTCGAGGCCCGAGCAAGAACTTAATGCTTCACGAATGCACTGATCCCAAAATAACCGATCCTGTCCGGCTTTCGTCGTATCTCCCGTTGGGCGCTCCCATCTGTCTCCCCACCCCGTCTCCTGAAGCAGGGGGCGGGATACGATCAGATAACCCATACGCTACTGCACCGATTCAAAATGAGTATAATGCTGAATCCGGCATAGCCCTCCATTGGGCGGACGGGTCGCCGCCGACGGCACCATCCCAGAATCTACGGCTCGCGTTCCTGCTCGATGGCCCGATGGATCTCCCGCCTGAGTTCTGGAGTGCGGTTAATTACCGTTTGCCAGACAAGCGTCGTATCGACGCCGAAGTATGTGTGGATCAGTCTATCCCGCATCCCTGCCATCTCGCGCCAGGGGATAGCGGGGTACCTGGCCTGGACGGGCGGTGGGATCTTCTTTGCTGCCTCGCCAATGACCTCGAACTTTCTGATGACGGCACTCTGGGTCTTATCGTCGAGACGAAATTCATCATAGGTCATTCCCGCGACAAATTCCTCGATCTTTGCCATGGCATCGGCGATATCGGTGAGGTAGAGTGTATATGCCCTCATGCAACGAGGAGATCCCGGATGACTTGCCCGCGAATCTCAGGCCGGAGCGCCGTTTCCGGCACAACATCCACGCGAGACGCGAGTTTTTCCTCAAGATACTGCGACAATCCAACAAAATCAAAGAGATCCGCACCGGCACCGAACTCGACCAGTACGTCGATATCGCTGCCCTCTCCCTGTTCCCCGCGGGCATACGAACCGAAGAGGGCGATACGATCGACATGATATCGCTCTTTGAGTTCATCCTTCAAAGAACGGAGTATCTCAAGGACTTCGGTGCGGGTCTTCATGTGCGCCATATCTCCTGCTCTATGTCACCTTTTACCGTTGGACCACTTTAATCTATGGTCTTTAGGTCCGAAACACCGTACAGGACATTCAATCAGGCCTTAACCCATTCGTGAGGGCAAACGGTGAAAGGCGCTCTCGATATCTACCCCCTTCTCCTCACCCGCACCGACTCCGCGTGGGCAAAGAGCCCTTCGGCATCCGCTATCGTCTCCACGACATCCCCGATCGCCTCAAGGCCCTCCCGCGTGATCATCTGGACTGTCGCGCGCCGGCAGAAGTGGTTCACGTCGAGGCCCGAGTAGAGCCGGGCATACCCCGCCGTCGGGAGGACATGGTTCGTCCCCGACGCGTAATCGCCGCAGGCCACCGCCGCGTAGGGGCCGACGAAGATCGAGCCGGCGCCTTTGACCCGGGTGAGAACCGCAAGTGGGTCGGCCACCTGTATGGAGAGGTGCTCGGGGGCGATACCCTCGACCGTTGCGACCGCTTCATCGATGTCGTCGGTGATTATATAGCCCGAATGCTCAAGCGCCTGCACGACGATATCGCGCCGTGCCGCACCCGCCGCCATCCTCTTCACCTCGGCGCCGACCGCATCCGCTATCTTTGCATCGGTCGTGACGAGAACGCAGGCGGCGTTCGGGTCGTGCTCCGCCTGGGCCAGTATATCGGCCGCGACGAACGTCGGGTTTGCCGTGGTGTCGGCAAGGATCGCTATCTCGCTTGGCCCTGCCGGAAAGTCGATCTCCGCCTCGTCGCGCAGAAGCATCTTTGCTGCGGTGACGTAGACGTTCCCCGGCCCGACGATCTTTTCGACCCGCGGTATGGTCTCTGTTCCTATCGCCATAGCCGCTATGGCCTGAGCGCCGCCGACCCGGTAGATCTCGTCTATGCCGGCGATATCGAGAGCGACAAGCGTGATCGGGTTTATAGGCGGCGGGGTGCAGCAGCAGATCTCTCTAACCCCTGCGACCTTTGCCGGGATGGTGCACATCAGCGCCGTCGAGGGGTATGCCGCCCGCCCGCCGGGGACATAGGCCCCGATGCGGGAGAGAGGCGTCGTCCTGACGCCGAGGGTGATCCCGGGCTCCATCTCCTGCAGCCAGAGGTCTCGCCCGCGCTGCATCTCGTGGAACCGGCTGATCCGCACCTCGGCCTCGGCGAGGCTCTCGACGAGTTGCGCATCCACCAGATCGTAGGCCACCTCCCGTTCTTCATCGGAAACGGCGATATCGGCAAGATCGATCCCATCAAACCTCTTCGTCAGATCGATGAGGGCCGCATCGCCCTCCTCTCGCACCTTGGCGATGATCTCAGATACCGATCCCTTCACCCGGTCGAGGTCCGACCGCCGCCCGGCGATCCAGGCCTCGATATCCAGCGCCTGCCACATGGGGAAAAAGGTCGGCGGGGAGGAGCGTTAAGGTTTCGGCACCCGGAAGGGCAAACGCCCTCCCGCGATGATGGGTTTATAGGAGATATTTTACAAATGATATTTATCAATCATTATACAAAAGAATAAATATAATCCCGATCCATCCCGGCCCACATGCGATCGAGAATGTGGGTGCCCATTCTGGGCATCATGGTGATGTTGCTTGCCGCAGGTGCCGTATCTGTCTCGGCACAGCAGACAGCAAACCCGGACGTGCTCCGGATAGCGACGACGACGAGCCTCTACGACACCGGGCTCCTGGATGCACTTGAGTCGAAGTACGAGAACACATCCCATGTGGATGTACAGATCACCGCCCAGGGCACGGGCCAGGCGCTCGACACCGCACGGCGCGGGGATGTCGACCTCGTCCTCGTCCACTCGCCGGGGCTTGAGAAAGAGTTCGAAGACGAAGGCTACGGCATCAACCCGCATTGTTTTGCCTACAACAACTTCCTGATCGTCGGGCCGGCATCCGATCCGGCGAAGATCGAGAACATGACGCCTGAAGAGGCTTTCAAGGCCATATACATCGCCGGCACGAACAACACGCCGGGCGTGGCCTTTGTCTCCCGAGGCGACAACTCAGGCACGCATAACCGGGAGCAGCAGATCTGGAAGGCGGCCGGCTACAACTACACAACGGATATCCAGGACTCCGGGAACTGGTATATCGAGACCGGGAGCGGCATGGGCGAGACCCTGACCATCACAAACCAGAAAGAGGCCTACACGCTCACCGACATCGGGACGTTCCTTGCCTTTAAGAGCCATCTCAACCTGGTACCGCTCGTCACCGAGGGCGGTGAGCTCCTGAACCGCTACAGCGCAATCGCGGTCAACCCCGAGAAGAACCCGGGTGTCAACATCGATGAGGCGAACAGGTTCATCGACTGGATAACCTCCAACGAGACCAAGGAGTTCATCGGGGACTTCGGTGTCGCGGAGTTCGGCCAACCGCTCTTCGTCCCGCTCTACCCGCCCGAATGCGGACTGCCGCCGTTCAACTGCACCACCTGCTCGTCAGGAAAGGTGAACGCCACGGCGTGAACCGATAAGCGGGGACGATCCCTGCCGCCTGCCGGAAAGTCGGGGCGGGCGGCAGAAATCTCTCCGTCCTCCCCGGTGCGGGTGGCCGAATACAGGGCCGCTCTTTTTGCCCGGATCGCCACGGTCCCCCGGGGGCGCGCTGAATGCGAGGATAACTATTTATAATGGACCATCGTGTTAACGCGTTGCCATGAAGACGAACGTTGCCATTCTATCGGCCGGCACCATCGCGATCCTCTTCATCCTCGCTCTTCTGGCGGGATGCACGGGGACGGCGCCGGGCGAGAACGTAACACCGAACGTAACGACGGCCGCACCCTCTGCC
>Ga0208462_1001789_pt1 | contig 13353 bp, 13 predicted proteins | sample AD_SCU001_MetaG_FD_184452 | JGI IMG/M metagenome (GOLD analysis project Ga0208462, IMG submission 184452) | Active sludge microbial communities of municipal wastewater-treating anaerobic digesters from China - AD_SCU001_MetaG (SPAdes) (version 2) | ecosystem: Engineered > Bioreactor > Anaerobic...
GAAAGTGTCTCCATCACCTTTACCCCTTAGGGCACTACCGTTCATCCCCACGTGCATGGGGAACGCTAGTTAGTTGCAATGTGCTCGTACAGCGCGCGCGGTTCATCCCCACGTACATGGGGAACGCGGTACATGTTCGGGAAAGTAGCGGAGAACTTCCGGTTCATCCCCACGTACATGGGGAACGCTGCGTTCAGCCGGTCGCACTCGCGATCCGCTGCGGTTCATCCCCACGTACATGGGGAACGCGTTGTCGTCCGACTCACCCGGTGTGCGGGCGACGGTTCATCCCCACGTACATGGGGAACGCTTGAACGGGTACTCCCGCACGACCATGTAGTCCGGTTCATCCCCACGTACATGGGGAACGCCAGCGGCCGCACCATGCGTAGACGTCGTCAGTCGGTTCATCCCCACGTACATGGGGAACGCTACATCGGCGCATTCTGGGCGCTCCGGATCGTCGGTTCATCCCTACGTACATGGGGAACGCTTTCCGTCATGCTGCAATCTCCAAAATAGTTACGGTTCATCCCCACGTACATGGGGAACGCGAGAGTTATCACATCTTCGGGCCAGATCACGACGGTTCATCCCCACGTACATGGGGAACGCATACTCCCTGGGGCATATCCTCCAGAATCGGACGGTTCATCCCCACGTACATGGGGAACGCTCCGGCGCCACCACGGACCTGATCGGCGACGCCGGTTCATCCCCACGTACATGGGGAACGCCTCCTGCTCGCTGTCGGGGCCGGGTGGTTTCTCGGTTCATCCCCACGTACATGGGGAACGCTAACGGTGACACTGTTGCGTTAGATTCGGTGTCGGTTCATCCCCACGTACATGGGGAACGCTCTTGCAATCGTCACCCCGTTATCACGTGTAGCGGTTCATCCCCACGTACATGGGGAACGCACGCAGAGAGGTCGTGTTAACGCGCACTGGTGCGGTTCATCCCCACGTACATGGGGAACGCCTCTGAACGTCGCGTATCAAACTCTTGACATGCGGTTCATCCCCACGTACATGGGGAACGCGAGAGATAGGTACCGCCGGCCGACACGTACCGCGGTTCATCCCCACGTACATGGGGAACGCGGAACAATACCGATTGATTTGTGGATAATTCTCGGTTCATCCCCACGTACATGGGGAACGCGAAATGTTCCTGCGCTTCTCACGTACGGATTTCGGTTCATCCCCACGTACATGGGGAACGCTCCTCGTCATTTACGGAGCCCGCTATCTCCGACGGTTCATCCCCACGTACATGGGGAACGCCCTCGGCAATCCAGGAGCCGGCGCTCAGCACCCGGTTCATCCCCACGTACATGGGGAACGCCCCAGACGTTCTGCCACTTCATCTGGTGCGTCTGGTTCATCCCCACGTACATGGGGAACGCGCGGAAGTTCCGGGCATCGAGCCAGGCCGTGGCGGTTCATCCCCACGTACATGGGGAACGCTGCATGCAGGCGTGGCAGATACAGTGCCCCGCCGGTTCATCCCCACGTACATGGGGAACGCTGATCTTATCTCTGATGCTATCGGGGTGCTGGAGGTTCATCCCCACGTACATGGGGAACGCTTCTGTTTCCTGGATTGTGGAGTTGTGGCTACCGGTTCATCCCCACGTACATGGGGAACGCCGCGGGACAAACGAGTTTCCAAATTCCTCCATCGGTTCATCCCCACGTACATGGGGAACGCAGATGGCCGGCGACCCGATTCGAGCAGCGTACCGGTTCATCCCCACGTACATGGGGAACGCTCCCCCACTGGCCCTCCCGTGCCTCGATTCGGCGGTTCATCCCCACGTACATGGGGAACGCAACCGGCACCTCGATGGGGCGTCGGAATTCGTCGGTTCATCCCCACGTACATGGGGAACGCCGGAAGTAACACTTTCACGGCGCACACTATACCGGTTCATCCCCACGTACATGGGGAACGCATAGAACGCTGCGAGCAGGAACGCCGCGACTGCGGTTCATCCCCACGTACATGGGGAACGCAACCGATTCTTAACCTCTTCATTGACTGCGTCTGGTTCATCCCCACGTACATGGGGAACGCGAGATTAGGATTATGATTGAGATTACTACCGACGGTTCATCCCCACGTACATGGGGAACGCCGACGGCGAATGGGAGCCACGGGATCCTATCACGGTTCATCCCCACGTACATGGGGAACGCCAGGACCGGTTGCGCAAAGAGGGGACGGAACCCGGTTCATCCCCACGTACATGGGGAACGCATCCCGTCCCGCTGGACCGGGGCCATGCCGACCGGTTCATCCCCACGTACATGGGGAACGCCTCCCATTCGCCGTCGAGGACGTTGATGGATACGGTTCATCCCCACGTACATGGGGAACGCCTCGAACCATGCTTCCTCTCGTGGAACACCGGCGGTTCATCCCCACGTACATGGGGAACGCTGCCAACCGGTAATCCAACCCTTTGGCGCGTTCGGTTCATCCCCACGTACATGGGGAACGCTTAGAAGCCCCCCTCGTCTCAAACTCAATAGACGGTTCATCCCCACGTACATGGGGAACGCCTTCTCGTCGCCCTCCTCGGCCGCCTTCATGACGGTTCATCCCCACGTACATGGGGAACGCCTGTTTCGCGGCCTCAAACTCTACCAGGGACTCGGTTCATCCCCACGTACATGGGGAACGCCGTGGCGTACCTGGTCAATCACCCTCACAGATCGGTTCATCCCCACGTACATGGGGAACGCAGACCGCAGCAGCACCCACACCTGCAGCGCCACCGGTTCATCCCCACGTACATGGGGAACGCGGAGGACCTCGACGTCCCGGGTCTACGGGGCGCAGGTTCATCCCCACGTACATGGGGAACGCACGCGGGCAAATGCCGCGATTCTGTTCTAGGACGGTTCATCCCCACGTACATGGGGAACGCGGTGTTGGCCAGGTGCAGGTAGGTCTCCAGCTCCGGTTCATCCCCACGTACATGGGGAACGCTATAGTTATCGCATTACCTCCACGGCTGGAGGCGGTTCATCCCCACGTACATGGGGAACGCTTTCTCTCATCACCCGGAAGATGGCTGCCGACCGGTTCATCCCCACGTACATGGGGAACGCCCCCGGCGAGGAATACGAGGGGGATATTTCGTCGGTTCATCCCCACGTACATGGGGAACGCCTTTCGCTCTGGTCCTTCAACGAGAATATCGCCGGTTCATCCCCACGTACATGGGGAACGCCCAGAGTCGAGAGTGGGGAAGGCACATGCAGACGGTTCATCCCCACGTACATGGGGAACGCGTTCTCAACCAGTAACCGGTCGGCGTCGACCTCGGTTCATCCCCACGTACATGGGGAACGCATTGTGCAGGCGACCGAAGACGCGATCAATTCCGGTTCATCCCCACGTACATGGGGAACGCGCCTCCGGGGGGAGGGTATAGAGGATCCGCTGCGGTTCATCCCCACGTACATGGGGAACGCCAGATGAGCAGCGTCGATGTCGTCACTGTTGGCGGTTCATCCCCACGTACATGGGGAACGCAGGTGCTTGCCGACGGTCACGACGACTGGTACTGGTTCATCCCCACGTACATGGGGAACGCGTGCTGGATTCTCCTGCCCCCCGTACCTCGATCGGTTCATCCCCACGTACATGGGGAACGCTCTACCTGTCGCCGGCGGCCCGGAAACGGTTCCGGTTCATCCCCACGTACATGGGGAACGCTCGATATCATCCTCGGCCACGTAGATTATCGACGGTTCATCCCCACGTACATGGGGAACGCGGGGGACGGGCGGGGTCGAACCCCCCATCCTCCGGTTCATCCCCACGTACATGGGGAACGCTCAAAGTTGAAGAAGGTTGGATCGACTGATGCCGGTTCATCCCCACGTACATGGGGAACGCGAAGATCGGGTTTACGCCGAAACGGTATCCTGAGGTTCATCCCCACGTACATGGGGAACGCTCCGACCGGAACCGCTTCGTCGCCGCAACTACCGGTTCATCCCCACGTACATGGGGAACGCCTCGTTAAGTATGGTGACAACCCGGCGCAGATCGGTTCATCCCCACGTACATGGGGAACGCAGGGGGCCGAGTTCGAGACTCGGCTCTCTGTCCGGTTCATCCCCACGTACATGGGGAACGCACCGGGACGTCGCCGAGCGTCGGGATGGATCCCGGTTCATCCCCACGTACATGGGGAACGCTCCGGACCTGGAACCAGCGCACGGGAGGCACACGGTTCATCCCCACGTACATGGGGAACGCGAGGACGTCGCCGCCGCCGCGCTCGGCGTGATCGGTTCATCCCCACGTACATGGGGAACGCGCAATCGACTATGGGACCAACAATCCAACGGTCGGTTCATCCCCACGTACATGGGGAACGCTCCCGCCGCCAGGCTGCCAGGGCCTCCGTCGACGGTTCATCCCCACGTACATGGGGAACGCATGACAAAGGGACTGCCGTGCGGATTGAGAGGCGGTTCATCCCCACGTACATGGGGAACGCAGCGGGTGCTTTTTGAGAGCGGCGACTGTACTCGGTTCATCCCCACGTACATGGGGAACGCAATAGTAAACCGATTATCACGTGTAGAGGTGACGGTTCATCCCCACGTACATGGGGAACGCCGTTCCGGCAGATATGGGAATTTCTCTGAGTTCGGTTCATCCCCACGTACATGGGGAACGCTGATGCCGCATCCCGGGTACTCTTAGCCGCCCCGGTTCATCCCCACGTACATGGGGAACGCGGATCCGACGCCGTCACGGTGATGTATATCACCGGTTCATCCCCACGTACATGGGGAACGCTACTCGATATCCCCCGGGTACGCCAATGCCTGCGGTTCATCCCCACGTACATGGGGAACGCAGCGCTGATTAAACGGGAATTGGGCCGGGAGGCGGTTCATCCCCACGTACATGGGGAACGCAGGACCGTAAAACGGGAGCCCTCGCGGGCAAACGGTTCATCCCCACGTACATGGGGAACGCGTCACCGTCTGATGGATAATAGGCTCCGTTTGCGGTTCATCCCCACGTACATGGGGAACGCCCTCGATGTCCTCGGGGATTATCCCGTACTGCAGGTTCATCCCCACGTACATGGGGAACGCCCCTGTATCACTATCAAATAGTGAGTCAGTGCCGGTTCATCCCCACGTACATGGGGAACGCAAGTAAAGTAACTCCAGTAAATTTATTAGTTTCGGTTCATCCCCACGTACATGGGGAACGCATAGGCGCGATCACCGGCACAGTAAGAGGATTCGGTTCATCCCCACGTACATGGGGAACGCTTTGGTCGGAATTGGCCGGTCTCAAGCTCGGTCGGTTCATCCCCACGTACATGGGGAACGCTACGGGTTGGCGCACGGCGTGGACCCGGATTACGGTTCATCCCCACGTACATGGGGAACGCATGATGATTTCGCCGACCGGGAGGAGGAGCGGCGGTTCATCCCCACGTACATGGGGAACGCATTATGCGACGATCGGCGTGCTGCAGTATTACCGGTTCATCCCCACGTACATGGGGAACGCGAATGTTTGTTCCCCCGGAAAATTTTGGTTTTCGGTTCATCCCCACGTACATGGGGAACGCACCGGTAACGACCGCGCGACGAGAAAAACGCCCGGTTCATCCCCACGTACATGGGGAACGCTCGCTGTTCAGTTTACCTAATAACTCTATTTGCGGTTCATCCCCACGTACATGGGGAACGCCAGGATACCACGTTGCCGTTCGTCGTCGGGATCGGTTCATCCCCACGTACATGGGGAACGCTGGTATAAACTAATCCTCGTGACGATCGCGCTCGGTTCATCCCCACGTACATGGGGAACGCATCGACACCGGCAGAAGGAGGCTCGTAGCGGGCGGTTCATCCCCACGTACATGGGGAACGCACCAGGGCAGGATGATAAAGCCCGGAAAGCGGCGGTTCATCCCCACGTACATGGGGAACGCTCTTACCAGTCGCATAGGTTGGCTCCCGTGTGCGGTTCATCCCCACGTACATGGGGAACGCTTTATGATCATATGGGGTACGCTCTGTATGGGCGGTTCATCCCCACGTACATGGGGAACGCTCCGGGAGAGACGCCTGCGACGGCGCAAACGGCGGTTCATCCCCACGTACATGGGGAACGCTGCAGGTGTCGATCGACCACCACCAACACCACCGGTTCATCCCCACGTACATGGGGAACGCGTTGCCTACGCGACGATCGTGTACTTCATCACCGGTTCATCCCCACGTACATGGGGAACGCGCACACGTGCACCCGTTCGCCTTTCACCCGAACGGTTCATCCCCACGTACATGGGGAACGCTACCCGGCGGCGTCGTCGGGTATTCGGTGGCACGGTTCATCCCCACGTACATGGGGAACGCATGGCTCTTGCCGTCTCTGTGATCGGGGCGATCGGTTCATCCCCACGTACATGGGGAACGCCTCAATGTCTCCGATGACCTCTTCTCCCGGGTCGGTTCATCCCCACGTACATGGGGAACGCGTATTTGCGACGGCCCCGGGCTACAGCCAGATCGGTTCATCCCCACGTACATGGGGAACGCCGTATCGAGGGCTGCAACCTCTCAGACGTTCCCGGTTCATCCCCACGTACATGGGGAACGCGACCGGATTTCCCGGTAAAATAATTAATATCCCGGTTCATCCCCACGTACATGGGGAACGCCTGTTGGGATGGCCTCGTCCCAGACGGGCTTCCGGTTCATCCCCACGTACATGGGGAACGCGATATGGATAGTTTGATGTATTCGCCGCATCTCGGTTCATCCCCACGTACATGGGGAACGCAGTTTCACTTTCACCCCGCACACTTGGTACTACGGTTCATCCCCACGTACATGGGGAACGCCTCAGCTGTCCCGCCTGTGACGGCGAGGGAACGGGTTCATCCCCACGTACATGGGGAACGCCTACAGATGTGGTGACGGGTCACTCTAGCGTCCGGTTCATCCCCACGTACATGGGGAACGCCAGCAATGTCCCCCGGTGCCGGCCCCCTCCGCCGGTTCATCCCCACGTACATGGGGAACGCATATGCCATGATTATTTCCCTCCCGGTAAAACCGGTTCATCCCCACGTACATGGGGAACGCGGATACGTGCTCCAGCTCGATGTTAAATCCTACGGTTCATCCCCACGTACATGGGGAACGCCGGTTACGGGGCCGGCGGCTACGGCTACTGTGCGGTTCATCCCCACGTACATGGGGAACGCTCAACAGTCGAAGTGGTCGAGACAGTCAGCGTCGGTTCATCCCCACGTACATGGGGAACGCGACCAGGAGGGCGAGGCCTACCTGGTGCGGACCGGTTCATCCCCACGTACATGGGGAACGCATTGGCGAAAATGGAATCCGCTTGAATGCGGTAGGTTCATCCCCACGTACATGGGGAACGCGATATGGTGGGCACTCTTGCCTTTTAGGGCAACGGTTCATCCCCACGTACATGGGGAACGCCTATCCGGGAGGATGAGGTATGAGTTCAGGCACGGTTCATCCCCACGTACATGGGGAACGCTCGAAAGTGGCAATAGTTAAATCGTGTGCACCCGGTTCATCCCCACGTACATGGGGAACGCCTTCCGGAGCCGGACTAATACCGAATCAACTACGGTTCATCCCCACGTACATGGGGAACGCGGGGCGTGGATCGATTTCGTTTTCAGTTCTGGCGGTTCATCCCCACGTACATGGGGAACGCTCAAACATGGTAGTTCACGTTCTGGCTCTCTACGGTTCATCCCCACGTACATGGGGAACGCGGGCACTGGATCGGCTCCAGACGACGCACCGTCGGTTCATCCCCACGTACATGGGGAACGCATTGAGTCAATCTCGTACGACCACATCGCCGCCGGTTCATCCCCACGTACATGGGGAACGCGCGCTCCCGCTCGGTGCGGTACTGTATGTGTTCGGTTCATCCCCACGTACATGGGGAACGCTCCCAACGGATCCTATCGATCACCTGGTGGCCCGGTTCATCCCCACGTACATGGGGAACGCTGCGTCGCGGAAACGCCCAAAGGCCCGCGGATCGGTTCATCCCCACGTACATGGGGAACGCTCCACGAATGCGCCCGCTAGGCCGTTTCCTGACGGTTCATCCCCACGTACATGGGGAACGCCACTGGATAACAAATTCGGCTGGTCACGTCGCCGGTTCATCCCCACGTACATGGGGAACGCATCTGTGCGTCCTTTCCCCACAAGCGGAGCGCCGGTTCATCCCCACGTACATGGGGAACGCGTTGTATTTCGTGGAGTCCGGCTCACCGATTTCGGTTCATCCCCACGTACATGGGGAACGCCCACGGCAAATAAACGCGGTGCGCGGCGATACCGGTTCATCCCCACGTACATGGGGAACGCATCTGCTGCGAGGATCGCGGCACCACCGCGACCGGTTCATCCCCACGTACATGGGGAACGCCTCGACCTGCTCCTGATAGATGCCCACCTGCACGGTTCATCCCCACGTACATGGGGAACGCCCACGGCAAATAAACGCGGTGCGCGGCGATACCGGTTCATCCCCACGTACATGGGGAACGCATCTGCTGCGAGGATCGCGGCACCACCGCGACCGGTTCATCCCCACGTACATGGGGAACGCCTCGACCTGCTCCTGATAGATGCCCACCTGCACGGTTCATCCCCACGTACATGGGGAACGCTGACAACTGATACCCATTTCCTGCTCCGCGCTCGGTTCATCCCCACGTACATGGGGAACGCATATCCGCTGCAATTCTACAACACGCGGTTGCCGGTTCATCCCCACGTACATGGGGAACGCCTCTGGCAGACCACGAGAAACGTCTTCCCCGGCGGTTCATCCCCACGTACATGGGGAACGCACACCTGCTCCCGGTCGATCGCGTCCTGCTGCCGGTTCATCCCCACGTACATGGGGAACGCCATATTGTCGTACCCAAAATGCCAGGTAGACACGGTTCATCCCCACGTACATGGGGAACGCAACGCGCCGATCGTTGCGTAATCGATCTCGATCGGTTCATCCCCACGTACATGGGGAACGCGAACGAAAACTCGGTATCGAGCGCCGAATCCGCGGTTCATCCCCACGTACATGGGGAACGCGCGCCTAAATCGAGCGCGACGTCCATAAATCCCGGTTCATCCCCACGTACATGGGGAACGCATATCCGCTACAATACGGGAGTACGCGGCGGCCGGTTCATCCCCACGTACATGGGGAACGCTTCCCGCACCCCTTCGATCCGACGATGCCGAACGGTTCATCCCCACGTACATGGGGAACGCAAGATGGGCATACCGGGTATATTGACTGGTTACGGTTCATCCCCACGTACATGGGGAACGCTGTTTTTGCCGGGTGCGGAAAATTTTGAGGCTCGGTTCATCCCCACGTACATGGGGAACGCCGTGTCGGCCCGGAATCTGTCGACGATGGGGGCGGTTCATCCCCACGTACATGGGGAACGCACGCATGGGATCAGGCGTATGGTGAAGATGGGCGGTTCATCCCCACGTACATGGGGAACGCCTTCCCCGCCCTCCTCTGCCTGAACTGCCTAACGGTTCATCCCCACGTACATGGGGAACGCCAAAAAAAGAGATATATTATACACAGCATTTTCGGTTCATCCCCACGTACATGGGGAACGCGATACCGAGTTTTCGTTCAGGGCTCGTTGTACCGGTTCATCCCCACGTACATGGGGAACGCACCGGGCTGGGGACGGTAGATGACGATGTCCGCGGTTCATCCCCACGTACATGGGGAACGCGACCCGTCAATCTTCGCCGGCGCTGCTACGACCGGTTCATCCCCACGTACATGGGGAACGCACTGGAGATGCATACGATGCGTAACAACGTGCCGGTTCATCCCCACGTACATGGGGAACGCTTTTACCGTCCGGCCCTAAGACGCCGCCGTACCGGTTCATCCCCACGTACATGGGGAACGCGATTATCGTCGCGCTGATTCTGGCAATTTTACCGGTTCATCCCCACGTACATGGGGAACGCGATTATCGTCGCGCTGATTCTGGCAATTTTACCGGTTCATCCCCACGTACATGGGGAACGCGATGTAGAGTGCTTCATAGTCGATAACGACGGCGGTTCATCCCCACGTACATGGGGAACGCCCAGATGATCCGGGAGACACGAGACCGTATGCCGGTTCATCCCCACGTACATGGGGAACGCGAAACAGACTGGCACGAGATCAGGAAGTACTTCGGTTCATCCCCACGTACATGGGGAACGCTTCAGTTTAACCTCAAGAAAGACCGCGTGAAGCGGTTCATCCCCACGTACATGGGGAACGCATGCCCCGTCGCACACGGACAACGGCATCGTGTGGTTCATCCCCACGTACATGGGGAACGCATCCTCCGGAGCCGATAACAACCACGTCAATGCGGTTCATCCCCACGTACATGGGGAACGCGTACCAGGCAACGGCAGCGTCCTGGTGTGTGTCGGTTCATCCCCACGTACATGGGGAACGCATATCCGATGCAATACGGGAGTAAGCGGTAGCCGGTTCATCCCCACGTACATGGGGAACGCTCGGGGAGATACCGCCGACCGCCTCGTGATTTCGGTTCATCCCCACGTACATGGGGAACGCCGCTTTGAGCGATATCGACCCGTTCCTGCCGTCGGTTCATCCCCACGTACATGGGGAACGCGTGCACAGGCTCCTGGTATGCGCGCACTGATGCGGTTCATCCCCACGTACATGGGGAACGCTCCTCCCGTGCCTTGTAGTAGACGCGGACATACGGTTCATCCCCACGTACATGGGGAACGCGTACCCGGGAGCAATGAGGAGGCCCGGGCGCCCGGTTCATCCCCACGTACATGGGGAACGCATTACGTGCGTGGTCCGATCGGTTTGCCGAACCGGTTCATCCCCACGTACATGGGGAACGCCCTGGACTGCTACCGGCCGATACCCGGGAACCCGGTTCATCCCCACGTACATGGGGAACGCGATCTGTCCGATCGGATCCTCGGGCACCGGGCCGGTTCATCCCCACGTACATGGGGAACGCGAGAGCCCGTATTCAGCATCGGCTGTATCATTCGGTTCATCCCCACGTACATGGGGAACGCGTTCTCTTCGGTATGGGCCTCGTTTGCCTCCTCGGTTCATCCCCACGTACATGGGGAACGCATGATGTGGATGTGGATGGGTCACGTGGTGATCGGTTCATCCCCACGTACATGGGGAACGCGGTGAGAGATGTAGCACCCTCCCTCCGGGTACAGGTTCATCCCCACGTACATGGGGAACGCAAAGGGAAAAGGAGGGCGGTGGGGGCGGGGCGCGGTTCATCCCCACGTACATGGGGAACGCAGGAGACCGCCTTTCTTGATGATCTGGCGTTTCGGTTCATCCCCACGTACATGGGGAACGCCGGATAATGCCCGTATGCGTCCGTGTAGCCGCCGGTTCATCCCCACGTACATGGGGAACGCGGCGGGAAAAGAGGCGGGAACCCCGCTCGTGGCGGTTCATCCCCACGTACATGGGGAACGCTTATCAGATACCGTTTCGGTGACGGTGACGGTCGGTTCATCCCCACGTACATGGGGAACGCCTCCGGGCGGCGGCGGTCTTCGCCATGAGGGTCGGTTCATCCCCACGTACATGGGGAACGCTCGGCATCCAGGATACAGATCCCGACGGCCGGCGGTTCATCCCCACGTACATGGGGAACGCCGGCCGAAGTGGGGGCTCGAGCGCAACTGGATCGGTTCATCCCCACGTACATGGGGAACGCGGTATTGGGAGATCGATTTTTTTGAGGTCGCCAGGTTCATCCCCACGTACATGGGGAACGCCATCGTCGAGGCGGCACAGCTGGACGACGGGACGGTTCATCCCCACGTACATGGGGAACGCAGTTCTGCTAGCACGGCGTCGAGTGAATCTCCCGGTTCATCCCCACGTACATGGGGAACGCTCTTTGCAACCGGCGACGGGGAGGTCCGGTTCACAGTCCGAGCACGGTTCATCCCCACGTACATGGGGAACGCAGGAAATGCCCGGCGCATCCTGCTGATACCTGCGGTTCATCCCCACGTACATGGGGAACGCAGGTGCGTTTCGAGTGGAACCCCTGATCGAGGGGGTTCATCCCCACGTACATGGGGAACGCAGAAGAGGAAGATGACGACGAGGAAGAGAAGTCGGTTCATCCCCACGTACATGGGGAACGCACGGTAGCGGAACAGTCTCGTTTAAGTTTGTCCGGTTCATCCCCACGTACATGGGGAACGCGTGTGGTTTCTCCGGGTGAACGTTGTTCCGTCCGGTTCATCCCCACGTACATGGGGAACGCGAAGGGGAATGCCCGCACATGGACAACCCCGACGGTTCATCCCCACGTACATGGGGAACGCGTTCGGCTGAAGTTCGACGACGATCCCGATGACGGTTCATCCCCACGTACATGGGGAACGCCTACCCGGGAGAGTCGCTCACCGGACGCCTGACGGTTCATCCCCACGTACATGGGGAACGCCTCAATCACCACCCGGTTTCGGCCGTCCGCGCCGGTTCATCCCCACGTACATGGGGAACGCTCGCGTGGTTAAGCGAGGCGATCGGTAACGGACGGTTCATCCCCACGTACATGGGGAACGCGGGAGAGGGGGCTGTTGGAGTACGAGGGTGCGTGGTTCATCCCCACGTACATGGGGAACGCAGTGCTAAATAGGTGTATGCACACCAATCATACGGTTCATCCCCACGTACATGGGGAACGCATATAGGGTGCGCTGGTAGCAATGCCCATTCTCGGTTCATCCCCACGTACATGGGGAACGCAACACAAGCGTATAGTCTGCGTAATGACCGGCTGGTTCATCCCCACGTACATGGGGAACGCGATCCTCGTCGCAGCATTCGTACACGCCGTAACGGTTCATCCCCACGTACATGGGGAACGCAGTGTGCAAATACCGCCCGAGACGGTCACTGTCGGTTCATCCCCACGTACATGGGGAACGCCACCGGGCCGTAGAGGAGCGTTGCCGGATCGACGGTTCATCCCCACGTACATGGGGAACGCAGCGTCGGCGACGTCGCTGTAGCGGTATCCGTCGGTTCATCCCCACGTACATGGGGAACGCGCGTTGAACGTGGCGTAAAAGATGATTTGCGCCGGTTCATCCCCACGTACATGGGGAACGCTCATCCCTTTTTATTCCAGAAAGGTGGAAGGTTACTTCCACCGGCCCAAGCAGAGGATCAGGAGATCGTCACGGGGAGCCGGCTCCCTCATCTGCC
>Ga0208462_1001790_pt1 | contig 13323 bp, 8 predicted proteins | sample AD_SCU001_MetaG_FD_184452 | JGI IMG/M metagenome (GOLD analysis project Ga0208462, IMG submission 184452) | Active sludge microbial communities of municipal wastewater-treating anaerobic digesters from China - AD_SCU001_MetaG (SPAdes) (version 2) | ecosystem: Engineered > Bioreactor > Anaerobic >...
CAGGATCAGATTGGCCATGGTATCGGGATCCGCACCTATTGCCCAGAGGTCCTGAAGTAAATAGGGGATATGCTCCAGGAGGGCAAGGTGTGAGCCATCCAGGGATGCAATGATGCTTTCATCCAGTGTTTTCATAACGTGCCGGCCAGGCTCAGTATGGCCAGACCGTTTGACCAAGTTACGAGGTAAAGTCGAAAAAACCATAAAACAGCGAACCATGGATGCAACGCAGGCAGGGGGCGTTGCCAGTAAAAAACCCTGCGTTTCTGTATCCGGAGGTGTCGCTTATACATCTATTACATATAGGGCTTCCTTTAGGACTAATATTGAATAAGATCCAACCAAAAACTTTACCATCATGAAGACAACCTTTACTACATGGACACTGCGCATCAGCTTGCTGATGGGACTCCTGATGCTGTATTCACAGGCCCGTTCACAGATCCAGATTCAGGGTCTGGTGAATGAGAACGAGGGCTGCGCAGCCTGGAACGCAAACGGCACCGGGCCTGAGCCTCCCGGAATAGGGCATAACGGAACCGCTTATTATGCGGCAACCAGTGATTATGTTGATGCTGCTAGCGCCTATGGAGCCCATGCCACCTCGGTCACGGGTGCGTTTCCAAACTTCGTGCAGGCATTGAGCAGCAACGGTTTCACCATCTCCCAACTCAAGCTGAGAATGGGCCTGGCTTCCCAGGGTGCTCAGGTGCAGGGAGTAGACTGGTTCCTGTTTGCAGGAAGCGAGCATTATATGAATTTTGGGCCTATCACCATATCTTTCTATCTGAACGGAGAGCTTATGATATCCGGTCAGGCCCGGTACATGGTGTTCCATATCGGCCCTTCAACACTGAGTCAGTTCCAGGTTGAGAGCAACTTTTTCAAGCCGGCCAATGCCGCGATGGGGTCTTCGGCGGCTGTTCAGGCGGTAGCAGCGGCTTTCCTGCAGGATGTCGGATCCAATGAACTGAGTCTGAATCTTCAGACATTAGGCACTACTGTTCCTTTATCAGGAAATGGAAGATCCGGTTCGTATTGGAACTTCCAGGGAAGTGTGACAATTGGTTTACCCAGGCTACCCTACCAAGGTCTTGCCGTGAACCATGAAGGCTTCGCCGGATGGGACGCAAGCGGGTTTGGTCCGGAGCCCAAGCGCAACGGGCATGGCGACCAGAAGTATTACATCGCTTCGCGTGATTATGATGATATCGACCCTGATACCAATGCCGCCTTTGCGCGCTTATTAACCACCGGATGGGCAGGCTTTCAAAACTTCGCCCTGCAGCTTAGGAATCAAAACTACCTTCCTACACAGATCCGTTTAACCATGGGGCTGCGTGGTCTGGGTAGGGACATTCAGGGTGAGGACTGGAGTTTTATCAACAATATTCATGCTGTCAACTTCTATCATTCAGTGGTCATGGCCACCCTGGACGGCGAGCCTGTCTTCGGCTTCGTTTGCGATACAGCCAAGTCATATAACAATTACAGTGCACCTGGACCTTCAGTTTGGTATGGGACATCTGCCTATACCTTAATATTTGACGCCTCAGAAAACAGTTCTCCGGCCATTCAAGCCATCGCTGCATCCTTTTTAAGAGACATGGAGAGCAGACAGGTTCATGCCGAAATGTACCGGGCTACCGCCGCCGCCGGCGTTATTAACTCGAATGGACGCATCGGCGGCTTCTGGCAGGTGGATAGCGCTGCACTGATTTTTTGTGAGGGGCCTGGTACAGAAGTCCTTGCCGGTAATGTATCAGGGCATTGGACCAAGTCAGGGCACCCTTACATTGTGAGCGGTGATATCACCATCCCGGATGGACAGTCGCTCATCATCGATCCAGGTGTATGGGTTAAATTCACGGATAGAATCCAATTAGATGTGAAAGGTAGCCTTCAGGCCATCGGAAATGCAACCCACCAGGGAAGCATCGTATTTACTGCAGTCAATCCGGAACTGGGATGGGGCCATATTATCTTTGACAGCACTGCCATCACGAACCCAACGTCTGTCTTCAAATATTGCACCTTCGAATACGGGTCAGCGCCTCCCCCTGTTCCTGCTTCCAGTCCGTACAATTGTGGCGGCGCCATTGCCATCAGGTATTTTGACAAGGTCACCATCGATCATTGTCTGTTCCAGTATAACCGTGCACTTTTCGATGGGTCGTCGTTGTATGGCAACGCAGGGGCTATCGCACTCTGGACAAGCAGCCCTTACATCAGTAACTCCATTTTCCAGGAAAACAAAGCCCGGTGCACAGGTGCTATCACCTGCTACAACGGATCATCGCCTGATATCGTCAACTGTTTGTTCCATGGGAATTATTCCATTATTAACATCGGGTACGGTGGCGGTGCGATCATGGTTACCGACCAATCACATCCCAAAATCATCAATAACGCCTTTTTCAGGAACCATTCCAACTATAAGGGTGGTGGTGTCGAAATCGCCAATGCCTCAAATCCTAAATTGATCAACAACATTTTCTGGAGCAATACTGCGCTCACAGGAACCCAGATATGTATCAACTCCAGCAATTGCAACCCGGATTTGAGATACAATGACTTACAGGGAGGCATAAGCGGTATCGGTCCCTTCGGGACGGGTAGCGGTCTGGTTGAAAATAATATAGATGTGTATCCCGACTTCATCGATACCCTGGCATGGCATTTCCAGTTGAAAGCCATCTCTCCCTGTGTCGATGCCGGCATCCCAAGTCTGAGCGGTTTGAATCTGCCTTCCGATGACCTCCTTGGCAACATCCGTGTGTGGAGCACTGGAGGCGGCACTCCCCGCATCGATATAGGGCCTTATGAATACAATTCTCCACCCTTCACAGGTTTGAATGACCCTCGTCCGGCCGCTGGCGCTTCCGGTTTGCATGCTTACCCCATTCCGTTCTCAACTGAACTCACGCTGGAGTTCCATATTCTGCAGGCGGAGGAGGTCGTCATCACCCTTTTCAATGAGCTGGGTCAGATCGTAACAGCCCCGGTTCATAGGGTCTGTCAGCCCGGAGTGAACAACATTACCCTGAATACCCAAACGCTGAAGCCCGGATTCTATGTTGCCCGCCTGGATCAGGGCATGGCTTTCAGGATAGTCAAAGTACTGAAGCGAATGCAGGACTAAGGCTCCCTGTGATTGCAAGACAGGATTGTCCTGATTTTGTAATAATACCGTCGCTCGCCGTTGAAATGTGCCGGCAGGAAGCCGGCCTGTGATGAGCATACGATCTTTTATTTTGATTTAAGACTTAAATCCCTTACATTAGTGGAAACAATCTACATGATACGGGCAGTCATTGTTGACGCTGATCCAAAAGCCAGGATCATGATCCGGAAGGCGATGGAAGCTTACTGCCCTAATGTCACTTTGGTCGCCGAAGCCGATCGTGTCACTTCCGGGGTGTCCGCCATTAATGAACATGAACCAGATCTGGTCCTGCTAGAGGTGAAATTGCCGGATGGCAGTGGATTCGACCTGATCAAGCACTTTGACAAACCTGATTTCAAGGTGATCTTCATTACGAATTACATTGAATATGCCATCAAAGGTTACAAGTTCGCCGCCGTAGATTACATCCTGAAACCCATAGATTCTGAAGAACTTGCAAGGGCAGTTAACCGGGCCGACGACCTGATCAGGTATGAGGAGAAGCTCAGGTTTAAGGCCCTTGCTGATAATCTAAAAGCGGAAGACAAGCATGAAAAAATTCTGCTGAAGACGAGTGAGTATGTGCATCTTGTCCTGCTGGATGAAATTATCAGAATTGAAGCCGATGGCAATTACAGCAGTTTTTTTCTGGAAGATGGCAGGAAGATCCTCATTTCCAAAGCTATCGGTGACTATGAGAATGAACTCATCGACAAAGGTTTCTTCAGGGTGCATAAATCACATATCATCAATATGAATAAGATGATTGGATTTAGCAAGGGCGAAGGCGGTGATGTGATTATGAAGGATGGTGGCAAGGTTCCGGTAGCTTCGCGCAAGCGGAACAGCTTGTTGGCCCTCTTTGACAACTTCATGTAAGTCAAATAAATACACCATTATAAATTGCGTTCCTCATGACGGGGATCGAAACGGGAGCATCATCAGCCAGGGCATGCATCCTGCATATGTCTCTCTCAGGTGTGCAAAGTCATCAGCATACACTGGGGGATGCACAGACAGCCGGTATGATAGGGAGATGTATGTCGCAGATCGATGACCTGGTGAAGATGTACGGCGGCAAAGTCGACAAATTCATAGGAGAAAGCGCCATTGCCATTTTCAAGTCCGGAAGGTGTGAGCAGCCTGAATCTGTCAATGCCCTCAGGGCTATCAGTGAAATTCAACGCGTTATCAGCTACTGGCATGAATGTGAGGATTTACCATCCAGCATACAGTTGAAAGCTGGAATCGTGAGCGGAACAGTCTACCGCGGGAGTATTACAACGGCCTCAGGCACACAGGAGAACCACTTTGGAGAAGCCATGCACCTTGCTTCCCAAATATGCGCTGCCGCTTCACCCGGACAGGTATTGGCAGGTGAGGAAACCTGGCATGAAACCAAGGCACATTTCCGCTACCAGGTCATGGAGCCCCTTCCTATCAAAGGCTACAGGGAACATATTCCCTTGTATGAATGGATTCCCCGTGCCGAGAAGCCGGCCAGTGCTGATATCCCAGGCGGGAGGATCATTCAATCGCTCATGATAGGCCGGGAGCGGGAGTCGGCCATGGTGGAAGATATGCTGAAGCAACTGCTGAATGGGCGTGGTGCGGTCCTGCTGATCGAAGGTGAAGCCGGTGTTGGTAAGTCAAGGCTGATGGCAGAGGTGAGACAGGGTGAGATGATTCGTCAGCTCACCATACTGGAGGGCAGGGCCTTATCTGAAGGTAAGAACATGAGTTTTCATCCTATCATCCAAATTCTGAAAGCCTGGGCCGGAATTGCGGATGCAGATAAACCAGAAGCCGCCTTCCGTAAGCTGTCTTTATACATCAGAAGATCAACCGGTGAACAGGCCATGGAAATTATCCCATTCATTGCCACCATGATGGGATTACCACTTTCACAGCTTGACAAGGAACGTCTCAGCGGTATCAAGAAGGAAGCCCTTGAGCGACTGATCCTTAAAAATACGCGTGACCTGGTGTCGCAGGCTACAGGATCAAGGCCAGTCCTCATCATGATTGAAGACGCACATTGGGCAGACCAATCGACCATCGTCTTTATGGAGTCCCTGCTAAAACTCGTCAGGACACGGAGACTGCTCTTTATCCTCATTTTCCGGCCTGGTTACAAAGAGACCGGAGAACGTATAAAACGGTATGTCCAGGAGACGCTTCCCGGACATTACCGGTTGATACAATTAAATCCCCTTGAAGAAAAGGACTCCGCAAACCTGATACGCAACCTGCTAAAAAACAGCGACCTGCCTCCTGATATCACTGGTCTCATCATACAAAGATCCGAAGGGAATCCCTTTTTCATTGAGGAAGTCATACGCTCCTTCATTGATGATGGGCTGATTGAAGTGCAGGGCGGCGCATTCAGAATGACCGATGAGATCAGGTATGCCAATATTCCGGAGACCATCGACAAGGTCATCCTTTCCAGGATAGAAAGACTGGATGAGAAAACCCGGAGCCTGCTCAGAACCGCCTCCGTGATTGGGCGAAACTTCTATTATAAGGTCCTGGAGGAAGCAACCCAAACCATTGAAGAACTGGACAACCGTTTGGCTTATCTGAAGGAAGCCCAGCTGCTCAACGAGGACAAGCACAAGGAGGATGTTGAATTTCTTTTCAAACATGCCCTTGCCCAGCAGGCAACCTACGATTCGATGATGCAGAGCACACGGAAGGAGCTCCATCTGAAGATTGCGAAATCCATTGAAAAAGTGTTTGCCGGCAACATCCATGCGTTCTATGGTGTGCTGGCCATGCATTACAGCAAGGCGGAAGTCGCTGAAAAAGTGGATGAGTACCTGGTTAAGGCAGGGGATGAGGCTTTCAAGAGCGGGGCTTCCAACGAGGCCCTGCATTTCTATACGGAGGCCTTGAAAAGACTTCAATACCATAAGGATGATGAGCAGCACGCTGCCAGGTACCTCGATCTGGAAATCAAGACGGCCTTTGCCCATCAGGCAGCCGGGAATAACATCGAAGCCACCGCCTTCTTCAACAATATTATACCCAAATTTTACCATGTCAGATTTCCGGAGAATCCTGTCCGCCACCGGATCTTCAGTTTCTACAACATGGCCAGGTTTATTTTCAAACTTTACTTCCATAAGCTCTATTTCAGAAAACGACCTGACACCAAATTCGAAAACTATACCCGCGTCCTGTCCCAGTGGGGTGAAGCCATGTCAACCCTCAATCCACGCCGGTTCTTCATGGAGTCCTTCACCTATCTCCAGCACCTTGCCAATTACGACCAGCGGTATTCTATTCACAGCCTTTCGCTTTTCACCGAATGCGCCAACCTGTTCATATGGACGGGATTGTCATTGCGGATCAGCCAGAAGATGCTGAATCATGCCCTGGCCTCTGGCGTTAATAACCAGGCCGTGTCGATGATCAACTACCGCTTTACCCGGAAAATGCAGGAATACCATACCGGCAAGCTTGAAAATGAGCCGGATTTTGGTTTTGTTTTTGATACCGCTATGCAATACGGGGAATTCTGGCCTATCATTATTTATACTGTATACTGCGGCTATGTTAATATTGAAAGGGGGGATTATGCAGGGTTGATGAATATGGTTGATAAACTCGGGGAGATCGCGGATTCTATTGAGAACAGCCATGCTCGGGCACAGGCATACCGGCTTAGCGCGGTAGGTTGGCTTCGCTTCAGGTTGCTGAACAAAATATTTGAATCAGCTGATGAAGCGCTGGAGTATACCCAGAAAACAGGTCACTTTACAGCCTTGCTGATTATTTGGTGCGTGAAAGCATCTGCGCATGCCATGCTGGATGAACTGGTGGAATCAAAAGCAGCGTTCCAGGAGGCCACAAAGCTCATTCCGGACAAAAAGATCATTCCCACCTATTACATCCATTATCTTCAGTCCAGAGCCGGTATCGAGATGCTCGAGCTGAAGAATGCGATGGCAAAGGGCATTCCATACAGGAAAGAGGTTGAAATACTGCGCAAAACCGTAAGGCTACTTATCCGCCTTTCAGCATCGGTTCCTTCATCTGCCATAGAAGCCTGGCGTTTGATGGGACTATTGCAATGGTGGACGGGACATCAGCGACAGGCGCTGCGATCCTTTGCCAAATCCATCAAGGCCGGCCGTCAACTCGGTTGTAACCTAGAGCTATCCCGGACCTATGCTGAGACAGGCAGGTTTCTGCTGGATCCGGGAACGAGGTACAGTAGTCTGCTGGGCACAAGTGGAAGCGAATACCTTATGAATGCCAAGGCCATGATGGAAGAACTGGATCTGCAATGGGATCTGGCTGCCTGTGAGAGGTATCTGGAGGCTTAGGAAAGCATCAACTTAATGATAGCCCAATACTGCATGGCAGATTCTGTTTCATGTATGATGATGGATATGGAAAATTAAGCTTCTACTTCATATCAGCAAGGGCATTTTTGCCAGCCAGTACATCGGTTTTCAGGATTTGGATGAACTTCGTAGTTTCCTCAAACATAGGGCTATGGGCTGATTCTTCAAAGATGTAGAATCCCTTGATAGGAGCCTGAATCGTCCTGAAATAGTCTGCTGACAAAGAAAATGAAACAGTGTAATCCCATCTGCCACTGATGAAATAGACCGGGATCTCCAATGCCCTGATATTGTTCATCAGGTTGACAGAGACCATATCCTTCCAAAGCGCACTGACACCAGATTCAGATTTACCCTTCCATAAATTGAATTTCTCTTTAAGGGTATAGGACCGGGATGTCCAGGAAGGAATGAAGATCCCCCGCACCACAGAGGTCATATCTCGCATGGTACCAATGCCCAGCTCATGCATGGCTTTGTCACGGAGTCTGAGATAGGCATCAGGAGTGTTATCCTCAACTGGCGCATGCCTGAGCTTTTTCACCATCCTGTTATTTCCTTCATCTTTATACCTTTCTAACATAAATGCATGGGCCAATCTCTCTGATGTCAACTGATCAGACATTTGCGCAACACCTATATAGGCGTGAAAGAGTCCGGGTGCCGTATTAGCGGCATGTATGCCGATAAACGTGCCTCCTGAATGTGCCATCAGGTATACTTTTTCAACCCCGAAACGCTGCTTCAGGTATCCTGTAACTTCAATGACATCCTTCACCATCTGCGGTAGTGTCATCGTCTCTGGCGGAATAGACGGGCTGTAGGATAGTCCTGAACCACGCTGCTCCCAGTAAACAACGGTAAAATGATCCTCCAATGGTCGCGCGTAGCGCTCCGCAAGGAAGTATTCAGGCATGCCGCCATGAAGGAAAAGTAAAACCGGATGCGTGCTATCCTTGCTCTTAATAAACATGCCCTGCCTGATCCCTCCAATTTCTATGAATACCTTTTCAGCCAGGCTGGACGGTAGCATGTTCCCTTCGGCATCTCTGAATGAATCGGGCCTTCCCGGACTAATCCTCCACAATACGATGAAAAGCATTAGCAGGATCAGTAATCCCAGTGAAAGTACCATCGCTATTCCTCTCATTAATTGTTTCAATAAGTGGCTTATGAGGCCGTGAATAATCATCCTGGTTTAAAAACTCAAACTTTCAGGCATCCCCGAAACCCCCGGGAACTGTAATAAGATTCAGCGCCATTGTGGTAGGTAAAAACATGTCCATACCGCCAATCACCAAATAGTGCGCCTCCCAGGCCCCGGATGGAATCAGGCGTTTTCAGCCAGCTGGACGTCTTCGTATCAAACTTTCCAAAGTGCTGCAAGTATGCGTACTGCGCTTCTGTCAGAAGTTCTATCCCCATCTCCGAAGCCATGCCTGCAGCACTATGTGCAGGCTTGTGCTCTTTCCTGGATGCCAGAGCGGCCGGATCGTAACACAGACTTCTCCTGCCGGCCGGACTCTCAGCTGCGCAATCCATGAATACGTAGATCTGCTTCTCTGCGTCATAGCCTACCACATCCGGTTCCCCTCCTGTGCGTTCCATTTCGTGCAATGACGATAGTTTTCCGGGGTTTAACATCAGCTTCTCCTTGACTGGCACCCAAAGCAGATCACGATGACGGTGCATATTGCCTTCAAATCTGGATTCCAGGATCCGGAGCAGCGTTTGTTGCTGGTCTTTCGAAAAATCAACCATTGCATATAAGATTTAAAAAGGATTATATCCTCATCCGGAGACCGTGATATCTGCGTCCCTGGCAGAAACCCTGCCTTCCAGAAAACGGCTCAAAGATTTGGTATAAGTTATGGTTAGCTTGTGCAAAGCCCGGGTCACCCCAACGTAAAGCATCTGCTTGTCCATCTCTGATTCGTAATTCCGCAGAGAACAGAAGGGGATGATCACCTGATCGAACTCGAGGCCTTTGGAAAGGTAAGCCGTTGCAATAATAGCGCCATCTGAAAACGAGGTGCTGCCTGGATTAAGAAGGACAAGCCGTTCGTGCCGGCCGGCCAGCTTATAATACAGCTCATCGGCCTGCTGCTGGGTTTTACAGATAATCCCCAGCGATTGAGAGCCGGACCTTTGGAATGCCGCGACCAAATCGTTTATCAGCGCGATCTCCTGGGCAGATGAGCCTGCCTTGTGGAATTCAGGCACCTCGCCATGACGATCAATCAACTGAATATCAGGATTATATTTGATCGCCTGCGCGACCTGGGTGATTTCCATGGTCGAACGGTAACTCTTTTGCATGATGACCACTTCAGCACTCCCCAATATCTGGGCGATCTCCACAGCCCGCGAGGCACTGTAGGGGTTAACAGACTGGTAAGTATCACCCAAAATGGTCTTATTACAAGCAAACAGCCGGGCCAGAACACTGTACTGGATGGCGCTGTAGTCCTGCATTTCGTCAATCACCAGATGTTTAATATGATCATAAGCCCGGACTCCTTCCAGATGCATCTTTAGATACACAAGCGGGAAGACATCGCTGTACTCATAGATATGCCCTTTCCTCAGTCGGTGGTAATCGGGCTGATTGAGCCAGGAATAGAAATCTTTGTATATCTGCCTGATATTTATGACCTTAAACATCCCTTCAATCTCCTTCCTGATCTGGGTTCGCTCCACTGCCGTCGCGTCATAACCATAATAAAACGACAAATCGCTCACGATATCCCGCGCAATGGCAGCAATCCTCTTCTGCAATGGCAGCCTGAAATAGGTATTATATTTTTCCGTCAGATAGAAGGCAGGAATCGGAAAGCGCTTCACCACGAAGTCAGTGGGCGTGAAATTGTTGTTTTCAAGATGGACAAGGTATTCGTTCAGTCTGGAGACAAAGGCCGCTCCTGATTTGAATTGGATCCTTTCCCTAAGGGCCTGATCATCCTTACCGAGCAGGCATGCCATTTGATCATAATAGGACTGAAACACGATTTTGCCCTCAAGTATCTCGTTGGCAATGTCTTCCATCACGGTCTCCTTCATCTTTTCCTCACCTAGTTCGGGGAGGACGTTGGAGATATAATCTGCGAAAACCTTGTTTGGCGAAACGATGAGGATATCTTCGGCCCGGATAGATTCTTTGTAACGGTACAGCAGGAAGGCTATGCGGTGCAGTGCGATGGAAGTTTTTCCGGATCCGGCCACGCCCTGGATAATCAGGGTCCTGGCGTCCTCGTTCCTTATGATGGCATTCTGGTCGCGCTGAATGGTCGCGACAATATTGCGCATCCGGTCGCTGGTATTCCGGCTGAGTTCCTGCTGGAGGATATCGTCCAGGACATTCAGGGATGTTTCCAGCATGAATTCCATACGTCCATTCCGGATCCGGTACTGGCGCTTAAGGGTGATCTCACCCTTGACTTCGCCGGATGGTGCCTGGTAGGAAGCTTCTCCCAGCTCAAAATCATAAAACATGGCCGATACCGGCGCCCGCCAGTCATGGATCAGGTTTTCATTATCAACCGTATCATAAAAAGAATGAATGCCTATATAGACAGGAGATTCGCGTGTGCTGGCTGCTTCTTTGAAATCGATCCTGCCGAAGTAGGGTGATTGCAGCAGCTTCTGCAGCCGCTTTTTTCGCTCAATGACCTTCTCGCCACTTAGGGCCATCTGGGCGATGGATTTTCTGACCGACAGTTTCTCCATGCCATCCATCTCAGCCTTGTTCTCCCACATATAGGCCGTTGTTTCTTTCACCTCACCTGCGAGCAAATCAGCCGAACGGTTCGAAATATCAATAGCCTGCTCCACCTTGCGCAGCACCTGCTGCAGGTAGGCATGCTCCTCCTTTTCCGTCCGGTTTTTCCTCTTTGGGTCCATTCTTTCCTTACATATGAGAGCAATATGACGACAGTCACCTGGCAAAGATAGAAGAATAAAAGGCCATGCCGGGAAGCAATCAGGCCATAACCTGACGCTGTATGGATTTCAGGAGGGCCAGCATGAGGCCCGATTCAAAAGCGGAAATCAATGCGCCATCACAGAAGCGGTCGTTTCGCATAATGGCCGTGATGATCTTACATTTTGTCGGTACATCGATCGTATCAAAATCAAAATCTTGCTTACTGGCCATTTCTTTTCCTTCATCCCATTCCATATAATTAAAGGCGACAGTGACCGGCAGATTGTAAATGATATCCCGAAATCGTGTAATTACCTCCTCCTCAACCCAGAACGGCCACATCATTTCTCCTTTTTCGTTATCATTTCCACCTAACATCTCACCGAATTCCTCTGACCGCTCGATCTCAGGTATCAATTCAAACAGGGGCTGCCAGTCCTCCCTCGGGATGGCATTGATGATTTCCACGTGCTGCGCTTCAGGTATGATCATCGCATATTAATTTATTCTGAATACTTGATGGCATAAAGATCATGTACAGGGGCTATTCTGTTTAGCTCGTTAAATATTGTCTCACCTGCCGACATGGCAGGTTCAGGATTTTATTGTAAACCTGGTCTCAATCAGGGTGTTACCTTTCACCATCGACCAGACCGGACAGCAGGGTGTGCTTCAGGGCTTCACTTTTTTCTCAATATACTTTGAATTCAGGATCCGCAGAACACCCATGTAATCAAGCCGGAACTCAATCAGGTCGCCCACTTTGTAGTTTCTCTTATTCTCGAACAAATCTATGACAAACATATCTGAACTCCCACCCACGATGGAAATATCTTCGTCAATTGGTATAAGTTTATTTCTGTCGACATCCAGCAAACCAATGTCGATGATCGCCCTGTAGCTTGTCTTTCCCGACAAGGCCTCATCAAAATCAGGCGTGTCCCCTTCAACGTTTGTTCCAAATTCACCCATGGGCACCTTGGGCTTTTCCATCAACTCGATGATTTCCGAATAGAGTTGAAAGACATCAGTCTCCATATTTCCCAGGCGGGTATTGTTATATACATCCGTTCCCAGAAACAGCGATTCACCCACCCTGAAGTGGTTAATGCCTTGCGGAAGCAGGTTTTTCAGGATCAATGGAATTGTTACCGAGGAGCCACCCGAGACATAAGCAATCTTTCGGTCGAACCTGGCCTCGATGAGCTGCTCATAAAGACTTAACTGAATGAGTTTATCCTGGTTAGGAAGAACCCCATACAAACAGGACAAATTGGTTCCAATTCCGACCACTTCAATATTGGGGAGATCGAACACCCTGGAATAGAAAGCCATCAGATCCTCCCGCATAATTCCTTCGCGCAGCTCGCCCATTTCGATCATGATGATGATCTTGTGAGTCTTGTTCTGGGCCCTGGCCTCAGCAGAAAGCAGTCGAATGGTATCATACTCGGTATTCATGCTAATATCGGCATACTGAACAATCCCTTTCACAGCCCTCCTGGCTGGCGGCTTGATGTAGACCGTTTCGATTTCAGGATTTATCCGCTTGATCATACGCAGGTTAGATATCCTGGAATCGCAGACTTGCCGGATGCCCAGGTCCAACAGCTCTGTCAGGTACAACTGGTTACCACAGAGTAGCTTGGAGACTACAGACCAATGGATACCCCGTTCTTTAAAGAGACGGTCAAGAAAATCAAAATTGGATCTGAGCTTAGACCGGCTTAAGGTGATAAATGCCATATTAGCTTGAGGGTGTTCGATTAACTGTGTCAATTATACAAAACGTAAATTTGACAAGTTATGGCAAAACAAATTAACTGGGAAGAGTTTAGCAAAGAAGCAGCTAAACAAATCCGATCAGGAAAACCTATAAC
>Ga0208462_1001792_pt1 | contig 13309 bp, 12 predicted proteins | sample AD_SCU001_MetaG_FD_184452 | JGI IMG/M metagenome (GOLD analysis project Ga0208462, IMG submission 184452) | Active sludge microbial communities of municipal wastewater-treating anaerobic digesters from China - AD_SCU001_MetaG (SPAdes) (version 2) | ecosystem: Engineered > Bioreactor > Anaerobic...
GCCGGCGACGCGGTCCCGGCGGTTCCGTCCGGATCGGTCTTCAAGTTCGCCGGCTACGCCTACGAGGCAGGCCCCGACGGCGCGACCTTCGACCCGGCAATCACGCTCTCGCTCGACATCCCCGAGGACGTCTGGAACTCCCTCGACCTCACGAACCAGCAGTGCATGATGAAGTGGTACAACAAAGAGTCCGGTCTCTGGGAGGACGTCCCGACGACCATCATCCCGGGCACGAGGACCGTCGAGATCCGGATAACGCACTTCAGCATCTACGCGCTCTTCACCGAACCGGTAACGACCCCCACCACCCCGACCGAGACGGTGACCACGGCAACGCCCGCGACACCCACGACACCCACGGCGCCGCCCGCCGAAGGGCTGTCCATGACGATGATCCTCGTGATCTTCGCCGTGATCGCCATCGTCGTGGTGGCCGGATACTTCCTCATGATGCGGAAGTAATTTGAAAACCTCTTTTTTTTGCCCCGGGCCTGTAAACGTTCCGCAAATGCTCATCGGGTGAGATCCCCGGGCATCGCACGACCCCGTCGCACCGGAAGGGAGAGGGACATCTTCTCTCAACATGAACGACTGTTCATGGAATATGACCGATACCGCCGGAGCTTATATGGAGATGTGTCGCCGTTCCGGACCTCGCTCTTCCCTATCCGACGTGGCAACATCTAAATCGTAGAGTATCGAGATCATAACTTGGACGGATGCCATAATCCGCCTCGCCAGGTATCTCTCCGTCTCCTGTCCGAGCCGTGCGAAATCAGCCGGATCGTAGCGACACGCCCGAAAACATGCCCTGCCGGATCATCCGGGGTAAAAACCGCATGATGCCCAAAGGGCCACATGCATACCGGATGAAAAAGGAGGAGGGCATTTTCATGCGAAGGGGGAACAATGAGTATAGAAGAAAATTTTGACATACCACTGATTGCCGCAATGGCACTCAAAGAAAAACAGATTCAGCAGAATTATCGGCCGATTATCGCGGTTCATAAGTGGTTTGCCAGAAGGCCCGGCACGTTGTTCCGCGGTTTGATCTTGTCGGAGTTCGGTGGGCGCCCGGTTGCCGATACGTTCTTTCAGGCTAACAGCCTCCCCGGCCGTACGATTGCCGATCCGTTCATGGGAGGAGGCACTCCGCTTCTTGAAGCAAACCGTGTAGGATGCGATATCGTAGGTTTCGACATCAACCCCATGGCCACCTGGATTGTACGCGAGGAGATAGAACACCTCGACCTTCAGGAATATCGGCGTGAAGCCGAAAGAGTAATCACATCATTGGAGCAGGAGATAGGGGAACTCTACAGGACCGACTGCCCTCTTTACGGGGAGAGCGGTGTTCCCGTAAAGTACTTTCTCTGGGTCAAGACACTCGACTGCGAAGAGTGCGGGACATCCGTCGACCTGTTCCCCGGATACCTGGTTGCAAAGGATGCACGGCATCCCCATAACGTCGTGGTGTGCCCGTGCTGTGGAGAGCTCAACGAGATCGGCGATCTGCAGGCACCAGGTGCATGCGGGTGCTGTGGGGAGAGATTGCTCTCGACCGGCCCTGCAAGGCGTAACCGGTGTATCTGCCCGAACTGCGGACACCAGAATACCTATCCCCGGCCGGAGTCCGGCCCCCCGCGCCACCGGTTGTTTGCGATTGAGTATCATAACCCGCACAGGACGGATGGGCATGAGGGCCGGTTCTTCAAGAAGCCCGATGAAAAGGATCTGGCTGTGGTGCAGGAAGCCACCCGGAGATTACGATCGCTTTGTCCAAGCTACATCCCGGCGCAGAATATCCTGGCGGGAGATGAGACCGACAGGCTCCACCATTGGGGTTACAACCACTACAGGGAGTTATTCGGCGAACGGCAGTTGCTCGGCCTGGAGTTGAGCTGCCGTCGCATCGCCGGGGTTCCGGATGACCGCATAAGACGGGCTCTTGCTACAAATCTGTCCGATCTCCTCCGGTACCAGAATCTGCTGTGCCGCTATGATACCACGGCTCTGAAATCCCTGGATATCTTTTCTATCCACGGATTTCCTGTCGGGTTGATCCAGTGCGAATCAAATCTCCTGGGAATTGCAAACGGGCAGGGCATGAACGTGGGTTCGGGCGGATGGCGAAACATCGTCAACAAATATACGGCGGCCAAGCAGTACTGCGAAGCTCCCTTCGAAACCTATCAGAAGGGAAAACGAAAGATTCGCGTGCCTATTCCGGGCGAACGGATTGGAGAGTATTCCGGTACCGGCAACCGGCGGGAGGTGCATCTGCACTGTGCAAGTTCCGCCGGCGTAAAGCTAAAGCCCGCAAGCCTGGATGCGGTGTTCACCGATCCCCCGTACTTCGGGAATGTCCAGTACGGCGAGTTGATGGACTTCTGCTATGTCTGGTTGCGGGGTCTTGCCGGAACTGGTTCAGAAGGGTTTGACAGGGAGTCAACCCGCTCTCCGGAAGAGTTGACCGGGAACGAGAGTCAGGGCAGAGATCTGGAACATTTTGCGGATGGTCTCTCGTCTGTTTACTGTACCATGGCAGATGCCCTGAAACCGGGAGCACCGCTTGCTTTTACATTTCACCATAACAACGTCGAAACATACTATACCATCGGCGTTGCGATTCTCGATGCCGGGCTCAGGTGTCTTGCGAGCCTGCCCTGCCCTGCCGAGATGGGGGGTTCTCTCCATATCCACGGCACGAAATCGTCGATCGTCGATACCGTTTTTGTCTGTCGGAGGTATGGGTATACCCGGAGAGGCCAGGACTTCGAGACCCCGGTACAGCTGACAGGTATCGTACAGGACGAATTAGAGCAACTGAAACGAGCAGGCATGAGACCCACCGAGGGGGATATCCGGTGCATCGTATATGGGCACCTCACCCGTATGACCGTAGAGAGATTGTCTGGAGAATGGAACTCAACGCTACCTGTCGGCAAGCGGTTGAACCGGTTCGCAGAGGCTTTCTCGAGTTTTGGGGATCTGCAACCGGTCCTGGATCTGCTTACCCGGCGCCTGACATCTGCAACTCCCTGCAATCTCCAGGTTCAAACCCGTCTCTACGAGGAGGACCGCGATGCCGTTTCCCTTTGAGGTGCCGTTTGAAGAGGTGCAATCGGATCTGGAGAGTTACATCGATGCAACATTTGATTCTCTGGAGTCGGCGTTCTTAACGATGCCCAGGGGAGAAGGATTCATCGAATACCCCACGTTCGAAGAGGGTTACGAAGCACTGAAGCGCGCCACGCGCAATTTCCAGGACCTGTCGCCGGAATCGGTGACTGCAGCGGTATATGATGCCCCGATCGTCTTCATCGTGCTCCGGACGATCCTTGGCTTCACCCCTCCCGAGTGGGCATATGTCACCACGCAGAGAACAGGTAGGGAGGTGACTCAGGGCGCTGCCCGCGCGATCGAGCGAAAGATCCGAACCAATCCATTTGAGCCGTTGTGCGCCGCTAACCACGGCATAACGGATATACGGATACAGGCGATGGTACGGGCTGCCTGCGAGTTACTCCACGAAGGCCCTCGCGAGAACATTGCGGGCGTACTGCACCGGCTGGATAAGGCCGATACCAGGCAGGGACTGAACAGCCTCCAATCACTGGCCGGCCTTGGCGTCCCCTACCCGATGCTCCTCTACGAGCGGTTTTTGGGGAGACCTTTTGCCGCACACCGCGACTCCGTCTCCGGGCTGATCGGGGATGTGCTGGAGGCCGCAATCGAAGACGTGTTGTCGCGCGGAGGGATAAGTTTTCGGAAGACAAAACGCGCAGAGCGCGTGATCGGGTTCGACCAGGCCCCGGATTTCATTATCCCGGATGAATTCAACCCCCGGATCGTCATCGAAGCGAAGATTGCCGAGGACGACGGTACGGCGCGCGACAAAGTGACCCGGGTGCAGCACCTGAGCGAGCTTGGCATGCAGGGCCGCCGCACCGGCGAGGCCCCGAAGTATGAAGTAATTGCCTGTATTGCCGGCCGGGGTTTCGGTATCCGTCGGGAGGATATGAAGAAACTCATTCTCTCGACTCGCGGGAAGGTTTTCACCCTGGGTAGCCTGGACCGCCTGATCGAATGCACAGGATTGAAAGAGTATACGGCAGGATGAAGCGGGTTCGTCACGACGCCTCCCGGCTCTTTCTCAGAAGCCCCCCGGACAAATGATTCAGCACCCGGGCCGGCAATCTGAAAACCAGGACTCCAAACTGGCGCGGCCCGACACCCCGCCAGCACCGCATGATCCGGCATCGCTGCACCGCGCCGCCATACGGAGCCCCTTGCCCATAGCCCGTCATCCGGGAGTTTGACCCGCCCAGGGTGCGTATCGACAAAACAGCTCGTGTTATCGGCCGGATGGCAGAGTTGCAGGAGGCCCTCCGACACCACGGTTACCCTGCATCCCGGCTCTCGCACCAGGGGTAAACTTTATCTACGCCAAGAAGTATCGTCTGCCCCATGAAGAGAATGTTTGGTATCCTTGCCCTCATGGTGATCGCGGGCGCCATGATCGCAGGGTGTGTGCAGCCGGGGGGCAACGAAACAGCGGCTCCCGGCACAACGACGCCGGGTGCCACCGGGACACCGGCGGCAACGACGGCAACACCCGTGGGAACCACACCGGCCTCCACCGCGAACGCGACGGAGACCCCGCCCGCACCGCCGGCAGCCGGCGGCGAGAGCGTCTCTATCACCGATAGAGGGTTCGTGCCGGATGTGCTCACCGTCTCCCAGGGCACAACGGTAACCTGGACCAACGACGCCGCCGAAAACGAGACCGTCACGGCGACCGGTCAGGCGGCGGACTTCGACTCGGGGGTACTTCAGCCGGGCGACTCGTATAACTTCACCTTCGCCACGCCGGACAACTACTCCTACATGTCACTGCCAACCGGGTTTACCGGGCTCATCGTCGTCACCGGCAACACGACCTCCTGACCCCTTTTTTTGCTCTACGACCGCCGGTATGCCAGAGCAGCCTGCACCAGCATCCCGGCAAACCCCTCCGTGAAGTAAGCGTGGGTATATTGCCCGACCGCGTTCTGCGCGATAAGTCCGTCCCGGCCGCCGTCGATCCCCTTTCCCCGGAGGAGGGTCAGGGCGAACCTCGCGTCAGGGGCGCAGTCGAGGCGCGAGTAGTGGAACTCGTGGCCCCGGAAGGCCGAACCCGGTGCAAGGACCGGTGTCCCGCCGGCCACCCGGGCCTCCACGTAGCCGAGAGCCTGGATCCGGTCCGTCATCACGGCCGCTGCGGGGAGGATCCCTGCCATCGGGTAGTCGCCCCCGGCGGTCGCGAGCTGTTCCGCAAGGTAGATGAGCCCGCCGCACTCCGCGTAGATCGGCATGCCGTCGTCGGCAGCCCGGCGGATATCCTCCCGGCACCGGGAAGCCGCGAGCGCCGCCGCGTGGAGTTCCGGGTAGCCGCCGCCGAGGTAGAGGGCATCCACATCCGGGAGTCGGTCCGCCACCGTCGAGAAGAAGACCAGGTCCGCTCCGGCCCGTGCGAGCCGGTCGAGGTTATCGGCATAGTAGAAACAGAATGCCGCATCCTGCGCGACACCGATCCGCACCCGGGTCTCCGACCGGCTCCCGCCCTCTGCCGGCGCCGGAAGGGACGGGGCAGACCGCGCGAGATCCACGATCCGGGAGAGATCGCATGTCTCCTCCATCACCGCACCGAACTGCGCCATCGCATCATCCTCAGCCGCCATCGCAAGACCGAGGTGCCGGCTCTCGACCGCAAGGTCCTTTCGCCGGGGGACTCCTCCATAGATGGGAAGGCTCTTTGTCTCCTCGATCATGGCCCGGTGGCGGGCGCTCCCGATCTGGTTGAGGATGACGCCGGCGACCCGGACGCCAGGGTCGAACCCCGCGTAGCCGAGGGCCATCGCATGCACGCTCCGTGACGCGCCCCCGGCGTCCACCACGAGAATGACCGGAGCATCGAGGATCTTTGCGACGTGGGCCGTGCTCGCGGTATCGCTCCCCTCAAGCCCATCGTAGAGCCCCATCGCACCCTCGACGACGGCGACGTCGGCACCGATCGAGGCCCGGACGAACGTCTCCCGCACGCCCGCCTCCCCCATCATGAAGGGGTCGAGGTTACGCGACGTCCGGCCGCATATGGCCGAGTGATGCGTGGGATCGATGAAGTCCGGGCCCACCTTGAAGGGCTGGACAGCGAGCCCCCGGGCGGTGAGCGCCGCCATCAGTCCGCTTGCAAGCGTGGTCTTGCCGCAGCCGCTGTGGGTTCCGGCAACGATAATCCGTGGAATCGAGCACATATCGTCTCTGTAGTGTTGCAGATCGCAGGGGATAAATATGACCCGGTATAACCTCGATAGGGAAGATTAATTTGTATTAACACAAATCGATTTGAGTGACGCGCCAACACGGCGCTTTACAGGTGATCGTTATGCACATCATGGAAGGATTCTTACCAGGACCCTGGTGGGAGATATGGTTCCTTGTCTCCCTGCCCTTCATCGTCATCGGGCTCTACCAGGTAAACAGGCTCGTACAGGAGAAACGGGAAGCGTTGCCGCTTCTTGCGGTTGCGGGCGCGTTCGTCTTCGTCCTCTCTTCGCTCAAGCTCCCCTCGTTCAACGGGAGCTGTTCCCACCCCACGGGGACCGGACTCGGCGCCATTCTCTTTGGCCCCTGCATCGCCGCCGTCCTCGGTCTGATCGTCCTTGTCTTCCAGGCGGTCTTCCTCGCCCACGGCGGACTCACCACCCTCGGGGCGAACGTCTTCTCGATGGGGATCGCCGGACCCGCCGTCGCCTACATCGTCTACAGGGCCGGGATAAGGGCGGGCGCGAACACTTACGCGACGGTCTTTGTCGCCGCAGCCCTCGCCGATCTTGCGACCTACGTCGTCACATCGGTCCAGCTTGCTCTCGCCTTCCCCGGGACCACCGGGTTCTTCGGGGCGTTCTTGACCTTTGCCGCGATCTTCGCCGCCACCCAGGTCCCGCTCGCCATCATCGAGGGCGCGGTCATTGCGCTGGTCTTCAAGTACATCGTCCAGCTCAAACCCGAGATCCTCACCCGCCTAAACCTCCTCTCCGAGAGCACCATCCAGAAACTCCGGGAGGTTCCGGCATGAAGTACGGCATGGAGATCGCGGTCGCCGCGCTCATCGTCATATTTGCCGCCGTCTTCCTGTTCCAGGATGCCGCGATCCGCGCCTCGGGAGAGGAGGCCTGGGGCGGGGCCGACAGCAACGCCGCCGATCTCATCGAGGCTTCGGGCTACGAACCCTGGGTGGAGCCCTTCTGGGAACCCCCGAGCGGCGAGATCGAGTCGCTCCTCTTTGCCCTGCAGGCCGCCATCGGCGCGATAGTCATCGGGTACATATTCGGCTACTGGCAGGGCGGCAGGAAGGCCGCCTGACTCGCGGCGATCGGGGTAAGGGGAACAGGGATATGCACGAGGTGCTCGAAGACTTTGCCCGGACAAACGCTCTCCGGCAGGTAAACCCCGGCCTCAAACTCTTCGTCGGGCTTGCGAGCATCCTCCTCTCCGTCTCGTCGCCCGGCCCTGTCGCCCCCCTGCTGGTCGCGGCATCGATGAGCGCCGCCGTCCTCCTCCTCGCGCGCATACCCCCCCGGGTCTACGCCCGCCTCCTCCTCATCCCGGTCTCGTTTGCTCTGATGAGCATCGCCGTGGTCCTCTTCATCACCGGAGGCGGAGCGGTCCTCCTCGAGGTTCCCGGCCTTCCCCTCGCCGTCACGGCCGGCGGCGCAAACCTTGCCGTCCTCCTCCTCGCCCGGGTCTTCGGCGGCATGTGCTCGCTCTACTTCATCGCGCTCACGACGCCGATGACCGAGGTCTTCGATATACTCCGGAGGCTCGGGGTGCCCACCGTCCTTCTCGATATCGCCATGCTCACCTACCGGTTCATTTTCATCCTCATCGAGGAGGCCGGCCAGATCTACCGTTCGCAGGTGATGCGCCTCGGGTACGGCCGGTTCCGCGAGTCGGTGAACTCATTCGGGATGCTCGCGGGAGCCCTCTTCATACGGACCTGGGAGGGCGGCGAGGCCCTCCTGCTTGCGATGGATGCACGCTGTTATGATGGAAAACTCGATATTCCCGGGGAACTCCGGCCGATATCCCTCCTAGCGCTCGCCGCGGCCCTGCTCTACACCGCAATCATTCTCGGCGTCTTGCTCTCCACCGGAGGAATTGCCCTCATATGACGACACCACTGCTTGAGACCGACAACGTCGCCTACACCTACCCGGACGGCACGGCCGCCCTTGCCGGGGTGAGCATCCGGATCGCTGCCGGTTCAAAGACCGCTCTCGTCGGCCCGAACGGCGCCGGAAAGTCGACGCTCCTCCTGATGCTCAACGGCATGCTCCGGCCCGCCTCGGGCGAGGTCCGCTTCTCCGGCCGACCGATCGCCTACGACCGCCGGAGCCTCCGGGAACTCCGCCGGCAGGTCGGGTTCGTCTTCCAGAACCCCGACGTCCAGATCATCGCTCCGACCGTCGAGGCCGACGTGGCCTTCGGGCCGGTGAACCTCGGTCTCTCTTCCGACGCCGTCCGCCGGGCGGTCAAAGGCGCGCTCGGTTACGTCGGACTTGACGGTTACGAGAGGCGGCCGCCCCACCACCTCTCCGGCGGCGAGAAGAAACGAGTCGCCATCGCCGGCATCCTCGCGATGGATCCGGCGGTCCTCGTCTTCGACGAACCGACGAACACCCTCGATCCCGCGAGTTCCGAGGAGGTGATGGAACTCCTCGACGAGCTTGCCTCCTCCGGGCGGACGGTGCTCATATCCACGCACGACGTCGAACTCGCCTATCGCTGGGCCGACTCGGTCGTCCTCATGGAGCGGGGAAGCATCCTCGCCCGGGGGTCGCCGGAGGAGGTCTTCTCTGACCACGATCTCCTCGCGGCCGCCCGCTTAAAGCCGCCCGCTCTCCTTGACCTCTACAACGAGCTCGGTCTTTTGGGCATCGTCGCTCCCGGCACCCCCCCAAAGTGCGTGCTTGAGTTCACCGACCGGATCGAGCGGGCGATGCACGGCCGCGCCCCGGCCCGGTGTGAGCCCGGGGCGATCTCCGTCTGCGACGCCGACCGGATCGACGCAGCCCATATCCGGGCGCTCGTGGAACGGGGCACGGTCGCGCACGTCGGGGCGATGGGCACCCGCGCGAAGGAGTTCGCCGGCCGGGAACAGATCTTCCTCGACTACACCTACGGGGTCATCGACAAGTGCATCTTAAAGGCTCTCATCGGAGAGAACTCGCTCATCATCACCACCGGGGGGATGGTCGAGCATGCCCGCCGGCGTATCGGGGAGTACAGCGCCGGGAGCGGGAGGGCTATCAGGGTGACCACGGTGCAGGAGCCGGCGAACGACCTTGCCGCCCGGGAGTGATCGGGGCCGCACCACCGGTGAATTGGCCGGAAACCTTCGTGTATTCTTCTTTCCCCGGGTCCGCCGGTCTTGCCGGGCGAAGGTTAATCCGGTGTCGGCACCTGAAGATACTTTATGATGCTCGAAGAGGTGCTGCAACGGATATCAGAACAGGCAAAACGGAAGCGGTTGACCCTGCCTGACCAGAAGACCAAGATCGTCTGTACCATCGGGCCCACATCCCGGTCCCCGGAGGTGCTCGCCGGGCTGGCCCGGGCCGGCATGAACGTTGCCCGGCTCAACCTCTCCCACGGAACGTTTGACGAGCACCGGGAGAACATCAGAAACATCCGGGCCGCGGCCGAGGAGACCGGGCTCCCCATCACGATCCTGATCGATCTTCCGGGGCCGAAGATCCGGATCGGCGACCTTGCGCACGAGCCCCTGGAACTCGAGAAGGGCGAGGTCGTCACCCTCACGACCGCCCCGGTATCAGATGACCCTTCCCGGATACCCGTCGAGTTCCCACAGTTTCCCCAGCTGGTCTCGGAGGGGAGCACCGTCTTCCTCAACGACGGGTTCCTCCAGCTCCGGGTCGACAACGTCGCCGAGAAGGATGTCCGGGCGACCGTGGTCATCGGCGGTCCCCTTCTCTCGCGCAAAGGGATGAGCCTCGTCGGCGGCGGGGGGATCGTTGCGCTCAGCGCCGTGACCGACCGCGACCTCGAGTGCATCGACTTCGGGCTCAACGAGGGGCTTGACACGTTCAGCATATCCTTCATCGAGCGGGCGGAGGATATCCGGAAGGCCCGGGCGCATGCGGCCGGATCCGGGAAATCTATCCGGGTGATAGCCAAGATCGAGCGACAGGAGGCGCTTCATCACCTCGATGAGATCCTCGGCGAGACCGATGGGGTCATGATCGCCCGCGGCGACCTCGGCGTCCAGACTCCCATCGAGGAGGTTCCTGCGGTGCAGAAGCGGATCATCCAGAAGGCCAACATACTCGGCCGGCCGGTGATCACCGCCACGCAGATGCTGATGTCGATGACCGACAACATCCGGCCCACCCGTGCGGAGGTGACCGACGTCGCGAACGCCATCCTCGACGGGACGGATGCGGTCATGCTCTCCGAGGAGACGTCCATCGGGAAGTATCCGGTCGAGACGGTCGCGATGATGGCAAAGATCGCCCGATCGACCGAGGAGAAGCGCACGGCCGTCGGAGGCAGGTGTGCCCCTCTCAGCTACTTCCGGGAGGGGAAGGGTCGGGAGAGGATCACCGTCAACGATGTCGTCTCCTTAAACGTCATCGAGGCGCTGGATGCGCTCAATATCCGGTTCGTGCTGACACCCACCCGTTCCGGGAGCACTCCGCGAAACATCTCGCGGTTCAAACCCGGGGCCTGGATCCTTGCGTTCACCCGGAACCCGGCCACTTCCAGGTTCCTCGCGTTCTCCTACGGGGTCTGCCCGTTCCTGATCCGGAGCGAAAAGGAGTACTGGCACGGCGCGATACTCGACTCGGTCCGGGATTCGGGTCTCATCCGTCCCGGGGAGCGCGTGGTGCTCACCGAGGGGGTATCCCCCGGGCGCGAGGGGACCGACTCGCTCATCATCCTCACGGTCGACTGAGGGCGGGTCCTCTCACCTCAGGACAGACATCTCCACCTCCGCCGGTGTCGTGATCGGGCTCATCCTGATCCGGCTTACCGGGCTTGACCCCATCGTCGTGCCCGATGTCGCCGCCCTCATCACAAAGGCGCGTTTTGACCTCACGCGTTGAATCGCCTGCGGAATCTTTGCCGCCTGCCCGGAGTGCGACCGGCCGGCGCTCCATGAGAGATCGGAAGAAGAGCGGTGACCCACGGCCCACGATATCTCAGAGCAGCAGCGTGAGGGCGAGGCAGGCCACGACCGGAATGACGAGGTTGTCGTCCACGGGGCTCACCAGCTCGGCGACGGCTGCGGCCGCGGCCGTCACGAGGGCGACCGCCGGTGGGACGAGGAGACAGAGCGCCACCGTCGTCACCGCGACCCCGGCGAGCGTCCCCTCAAGAGACTTGTGGTTGTAGATCCGGGTCTTCCCGAACCGGGTGCCGGCGAGGGTGGTGACGCTGTCGAGGAGCGAGAGCACCACAAGGCCGGCGAAGACTATCTCTCTCTCGAAGAAGACGAGGCAGAAGAGAGCGCCGAGCGCGAAGAAGAGTGCTCCCCGGCCGGGTGCCGCGTCCCGCCGCTCGAGGTTGATGATGATCGTCGATATGACCGGGATGGTGTAGCCCCGGGAGACGGCGTCGGAGAGGATGAACCCCATGAAGAGGGTGAGCACGAGGACGGAGAGGGTGAAGTCGCGGTCGAAGGCGAGGATAAATCCCGCAATCCCGAGGCCGAAGAGGAGGTGGACGACCTGGCGGAGCGGTTCGTTCATTGTATCAGAGGTTGGTGCGGAGCCGGTTAAACCCTCTGCAGGCGGGAGCTGCAGAAGGGTGTTTTAGACACCCGGACAGGCCTTTGCGGCTTCGCGCGAGCTCGAGGGTATGGGCAGTGAAACGGTCTCGCTCGTTGAGCGCGAAGGGGAGTTTTGCCTATCAGTCGATCTTTTGCGTTTCCCGCGGCAACGCGAGAGGGAGATTGCCGGCAATAAGGCCCTTTGCGAGGGGCCGGCGCCGCCCGGCGGTCTCACCGCGAACGGCACTCCCGTATGAACGCCCGGGCCTCCTCATCGGTGATCGCATAGGTCGCCTGGGCCTCAAGCGCGATCACCCGGAGGATCACCGCCACGTCGTCGAGGCGGCGCTTGTGGTCGCCGCGGACGTGTCTTCTCACCTCGCGGAGGGTCTCAAGCGCGGTTCCGACGTTTGCTATCGTGCATAACGCGCTCTCCCGGGTGCCGCTCTCGACGGCGGGGGTGCGCGGTGGCGACCGGGCGGAAGGGGCAGGAGCCATCCTGCTTACTCTCACGCTCCGGAGATTTGAACCTGCTGGAACGTTCTCCGCGAACGTATTTATCCAGAAACCTCAAACCAGAACTGAGTATCTCCCACCCCGGGAGTTTCATCCATGACCGTGGACCATACAACCAGCGCCCCCGGGCCGGCCCGGTGGAAGGCCTTCCTCCAGAACGCACACCTCATCGGCCTCATAAAATTCGTCCTTCCGCTCGCCCTCATACCGGCCATCTTTGCGGCGCTCTACCTGACCGAACCCTACCAGCAGTTCCTCGTTCTCTCCGGCCTGCTCGTTGCCTACTTCGTTCCCCCGGCAGGCAAGGAGACGATCATACCGTTCGCGATCCTGATGGGTTACCCCTGGTGGCTCATCATGCTCGTGATCTTCCTCCTCGACGTTGCCGTCTCCCTCTTCGTCGTCTGGAACTTCGATCTCGCGCTGAAGATCCCGTTCATTGGCCGGTTGCTCGAGAGCGGTATGGCGGTGGCCCGGAACTACACCGAGTCACAGCCCTGGCTCCGGCGGCTCTCGACGGTCGGGCTCATCCTCTTTGTCTTCTTCCCGCTCCAGGGGACCGGGGCGATGAACGGGTCGATACTGGGAAGGCTGCTCGGGCTCGATGAATCCCGGGTCTTTGGTTGCGTCTGTATCGGGTCGTTCGCATCCAGCCTCATCATCGCGCTTGGCGCCGATGTCCTCATCGATATCTACCAGGAGGATCCGGTGCTCGGTATCGGGCTGCTCGTCCTGATCGTTATCATCATCCTTGCCGGGGTGGTGGGATGGCGGATGCGGGACCGGAAGCTCAGGGGCCGGGTACCCCGGTGAGGGTGCCGGCGCGGGCTCTCTTCCGGCGATAAATCGACAGTTCTAACATTTCCCGCTCCCCATCTCTCTACGAGAGGGATAGAATGAGTTCTCTGCCATACCCATGGGTCATTGCTGCCGTGGCGGTCCTGGTCGCTGCCGGCG
>Ga0208462_1001798_pt1 | contig 13271 bp, 11 predicted proteins | sample AD_SCU001_MetaG_FD_184452 | JGI IMG/M metagenome (GOLD analysis project Ga0208462, IMG submission 184452) | Active sludge microbial communities of municipal wastewater-treating anaerobic digesters from China - AD_SCU001_MetaG (SPAdes) (version 2) | ecosystem: Engineered > Bioreactor > Anaerobic...
ACAGTATACAGGGTGTCACAGAGGTATTCACGTGTTGAGAGAACAGTGTTTAAGTCGCCACGAGGGATACTCACCTCCTCCCGCCGGGTAGCAAATGCCCCCTTACCCTTTCGTGTACTCCCTGGCGCGACCTGCGTGGTGTGGTAGTCCCGTAGAAGGCTGCCCGTAGCGTGAGCAACAGTCGCCATCAGGTAGCCGTCCCGCAACCTGGACTGGGAAATGACATCGTCCCGCCGAATACCGAGGGCCGCCCCGATCAACCCAAGGATTGCCGACTTTGCAGGGCTCCTCTCACCTGGCCGGAATTCTCCGATGGCAATTCCGCCCCACGACGCCATCGGGCCGTAAAGCCGGAAACCAAGATACTCAGGCATGGTCACCAACAACAAACATAAGGATATCCTCGAGTCTCCCCTCCCCGGTCAGGGCGTTCATCTCCCTCCACTCATCGGTGCACGCTCCGTACACCCGATCCATGTTATCCCGGGTCTTCTTCAGAGCCCTGATCGCGCGATCAAGGTAATCATCCCCCTCGACAGGCTTTAAGAACGCCGCTGCAAGCGATCTCGGCTGCTGGGTCCCGCGCTCTGCAAGGAGGTAAGAAGCATACACCCGCGAGGCAAAACTGTTCTGCTTCCCTTTTGGCCCCACCTTCGTCGCAGTCTCCGTGAGAGCCCGGATCGCTGCATCAGCGAGGGCGGCATCTCCACCCAGATTATCGATCAGCAGGCCACGGTTGATACATATGTAGACATAAAAGAGCCCGGCTGCAAACTCGGCCTGGCCAACATGCCCCGCACCAACATCCTCCACACCCCTATTGAGATCATCAACAGCCGTGAAGTAGTCGTCCTCCACCGCAACCTTGTGCACGGTGATCGCATGCGCAACCTGCACAGCTGCCTCCTGGTTGAATGACGGCGATGCAGCAAGCATCCGGCCAAACATGGCGATATCCACAGCCGTGTTCTGCGCCCGGAGGAGTTCAAGTTCCTTATCGTCAGGTGCCCTGTCCTCCCTTGAGATCTTTGCAATCAGATCCCCGATCGCCGAGATCTCCTCGGGGCTGAAGTGAACCAGCTGTTCGACACAGAGAGAGTCCTTCTTATCTTTCTCTGGATCTGGAGGAACATTCGTCTTTGCTTTCCTTGGCTCCTTTAACTTACCGAATTTGCCGCTGATCGCCTTTGCCCATTCAACGGCCTTCCCATCATCTACCCCCGGGTTAACAGGTTCTGTATCCTTCTCGGCGATGACATCCTCAAGTGCTCGCCCGCTCGTAAGGGCAAGATAGATCTGCCATCCCATCTCCTTGGTCCGTACTCCAAGATGGCCGCTAAAAGCCTCTTTAAAGTATGTCGATTCACGCCACGCCCGTTTAAGGCTTTGCGAGGAGATCCTGAGTCTCCGGACACCCCCCATCATGGCAGTTTTCGGCGTTCCAAGGTCGTCGCGGTTTAAATTTGATGGTGGATACGATGCAAGGATATGCAACTGGATAAAATCGGTCATTTCTTCACCTCAATCTTCAAGTTCGTGGAATATGTTCATAATACGCTTCTGCCCAGGATCTCTTCGTCTTCTGATCCCATCGATAGATGCCCCAGATCAGGCTCGGCATCGCTGACTCAGGAACTTTCCTTTTGATCTGGCGGATTAGACGCGTCACGATAGGATAAAGTTCAGCATAATCGAAGTCAGCCACCCTCAGAAGACGACGGAATCGCGGTTCGCTTATACGCGGGGCCGAGCCGCCATCGGCCGGGCGGGCGAAGAGTTCAGCGATCTCAACTTTAGGACCCTCCCCGCGCTCGATCTCAACGTGCGAGAGGATTCCAGCGACGGCCGCAAGTCTTTCTGGATCGAAATTCTGTGGCACCATCATCTTCAGCCGGTAAAACGCCGGCACAAACGCCACTTCGGCAGGGCTTCGGCATCGCCGGAGTTCTGCCCTATCCCCGCGGTTCTCGTTCACCGTCTCCAACCAGGCAATCACAGCATGAATGATCTCCTGTGGAGATTTTTCCGTTTTTGGTGTAGTTTCAGTCATCATTCTGTCTCACACACTATTTTTCGCTTTTTTTTGGGGGTCGGGAATCCCGAGATGTTCCCGGATTGCCCTGTTCGACTTCGAATAAGGATTGAGCAGCAGTCTACGAGCATTAACAGCTCTTTGAGCGTTGATTGCATCGATAGAATCGATCTGCGAATACTCGTCGAATAGTTGCGTGCTGACGTCTCTGAGCGTCTCCAGCCACATCCTCCTTATACCAGACAAATCTTTCCCGCTGCTGAGGAGAGAGGCAACTTCCTCCAGATTCTGGAAAAAAATCTTCTCCGTTGCCTGATAGAAACGTGCAGGGATCACCGAGAATCCACCCCTGATATCGGACGGATTGTCATAGAGGGCAACCTTCACACACCATTGGGTGTTTTTCGCCGATTCACCGGCAGCTCTGACCATACCTGCAGCGACTTCTTCAAATGAGGCCGCCCACTCCCCTTCTGCAGTGATGATCGGCATCGTCCCCTCGTAGTAGCAGCGTGGCTTTTTGTTGTCCATGTCGTAGCCAAAAACCCAGAGACGCGGCCGACCCCCGTAGCCGGAGTAGATTGCCCTGATCTTTCCAGGTGGTGTCCGCCCCGGAAAAAGCGCCACATTCTGGGATACCCATACCCCTTTTGATCTGTCGTTGACAACCGTTCCAAGCCAGTTCTGGTAGGTGATCCCGTCCGCCTGCAGGTGGCTGGGTAGCAGGTCAGTTGAACTCCTGTCCTTTCGATAATAAGGGCTGAGCGGGTGAACCCAGCCGACGTAGCTCACACCATAGGGTTTCGTCTGGAATTGTGTGACCAGGTGATCGGTCTCCTCACCACAGAGATCACATCTCCCGGGAAGAGCATTCTCAAAGTCCAGGAGGATCCTTCGCGGTGTGGCCCAGAACGCCTGGTCCGGATGGGCATCACGGGGAGTTGTTTTTCTGTCCCCCTCCAGGGGAACCTTCGCGAATCCCCGGCCGTTGCAGGGTTTCCGTCGCAGTCTCTGCTCTCCTGATCGATGACGTTAACCCAGACCGTCTGCCAGAGCGTCTGGCCAAGGATTATGCAGGTCATCGGCCCTCCGCCCCGTAAGGACGTCATGTGCCCACGCCCGCCTGAAGGCGCGTTTGTCTGAAGGGTAAAAAGCGCCATAGCGGCACACTTCGGACAAAGTCCATGCACCGTCCCTCGTTTTACAAACCAATCGGTGTTTTCACTGATCTTGGTCTTTTCAGGCATACCGATGATGAGGTTCTCGATCGACCAGTAATCCCTATCCGCGGCGCCGGGATCCTGCATGAACCTTGGGCCGTTGCCATCGAGGTTGAACGCCGGCTGGATGGGTTCCAGTTTTGCTCTAAGTTCATCCGGACCCGGTGGATGGAGCAGCATCTCCCGCCATTCCTCATAATCTTCGGGCGGAATGGCCGTCTGGCAAAGACCTATGATGAATTGCACCAGAGCCCCATCGAAATCAGGACGAAGAGCGGTTACCGCCATGACCGGGTTACCGCTCTCATCTCCATCAGTGATCTGCCATGGTGCAATCTCTTCATGCTCGCCGTTCTTTCTTCTGACCGGGATCCACCGGTCGGTGATCAAATTGGTAATGGTTATCACCTATCCATACCTTATCAGCTCTTTTCATCTCCACGCTGTTCTCTCTAACGATGCACTACTATGCCGCTCGAGACACCTCAAGCCCCTCTTCGCGGCTGTACCTCACCCTGGCCTCCCTTCCAGAGGCCTGGAGTGCGACACCGGTCCACTCACCGTTCTCGAAGACGAGTGGGACGATTACGGCATTTCGCCCCCGGTCTGGCATCGAAGCGATTGCATCCTCGACCGCTTTGCCAAGGCTGCCGTCGTAGTCTGCTGCGGCCGCAACCAGGCTCTCCCTGACGCTCACCTGACTGAGGTCCCACGCGATCCGGGGATCAGGATCTTCGGCCCATGGGAGAAGCCGTTCGCCATCCCGTCGGGCAAGCCTTAGCGTCACCGACGGTTCTCCAAGGCGTGTAGGTGTCCTGACGTCATTCCTCCACACCTCTTCGGTGGCCGTGTAGCCCTTTCTCAGTTTAAGGGCGTTCTGTATCGCAAACGATGCATCCGCTGACTCTGCCCCTCGCACCCTCGCGGCCAGCATGCGGAGCGTGGGCGGGATCTCTTTCTCGCTCTCGTCGCCGAACACAGCTTCTATGAATGGATGAGCGTCCCCCGGGATCACGATCTCTCCCCCGGAGAGGATTCTCGCCGTGAGCCAGAGGCGTGCGTGGTCAGGGTAAACCGCTGCACCTCGAGGGAACATCCTGGAAAACCACCGCTCATCAGGATCTTTCACCATTTCTGGAGCAAGTACCAGGATGTGCGGCACCCCACGTTCACCGCGATCGTGCCGGTGAACCCTCCCTGCCCGCTGGATGATCCGATCGATGGGGGCGAGGTCAGTAACCATGAAATCAAAGTCAAGGTCAAGGGATTGCTCTACCACCTGTGTTGCGACGATTACCTGCCCCTTCCTTCTCTCCGGCGTGCTGTGTTTACCGAAATGCTCTTCAACCTCCCTCTCAATCTTCAGACGATCTCCGAGCGTGAAACGGGCGTGAAAGAGGCAGACCATACCCTCAGGAAGGACGCTGGAGAGATACCGCCAGGTTGCGACTGCGTCGTCGACGGTATTCCTGATGCGGCAGACGCACATACCTTTCTGCGCCGCGGCGATGACCGCTGCATCCGCCTCGTCCGTTGATGAGGTCAGGGAGACAGCGATCCGCCGCTGCTGTGCCATGGGGAAGACACGTTCCTCTGTCAGCGATGGTGATATGTGGGTGAGGAGAGGGTAGCCGTCAGCCTGTAGATCGGGCTTTACGCCGGGTATTCGGCGTGTAAAACTTTCTGCCAGGCTTTTCCTCTGGTTTGATGGAAGCGTCGCTGAGAGGAGGATGGCGCTGCCTCCCACAGCACCATGAAACTCCAGGAGCCGTTGCAGGAGTTCGTGCATGTAAGGGTCACAGGCATGCACTTCATCTACGATCAGGATGTTGCGTGAGAGACCAAGGAGCCTCAGTGACTGGTGGCGGACGGGGAGAATCCCGAGGAGTGCCTGATCAATGGTTCCCACTCCTACCTGGGCGAGAAGGGCTTTCTTCCTGTTGTCGGCGAGCCAGGATACGCCAGGGGTGTATCCCCGTTCATTCCCGACCCCCTCGAGGTATCCCCTCAACAGGCGGTAGAGCCGGCTGGATGAGTGAGCAAGGACCATGGAGTAGTTGTTGTCTTCAAAGATCCTTCCTGCCACATCTTTGACCCTGCCGTACATGGCATTGGCGGTTGCCATGGTTGGAAGCGCGATGTAGATCCCCTGACCCTCGCCTGAAGCCATGAGTCGGTGGGCAAGAATGATGGCTGCCTCAGTCTTTCCGCTGCCGGTGGCGTCTTCTATTATGAAGAGGTGCGGCCCTTCTCCCAGGGGGCATGAGGAGGCATAAGCTTGAAGAGGAGTTGGGGCATGTTCGAAGAAAATCTCCGGAAAGAGATCCTCGATCCTGCGTTCCTGCGACGGCGTGGAGGGTATGACACCTTTCCCCCGAATCGCCGTCTCGGCATTAGGGATAGCGGTGCCGGTCAGATACCGGGCGAGGTCTACTGTACCTTCTCTGAATGGGAAGTAGCGTTCATCTGAACCGATCCAGTCAGCAAGCACACAGAGGCCGGCGAGGATCCAGGATGCTGTTTTGATAGCCTGGAGATTCTCACGCCCTCCTGAGAGTGGAAGCGGTCTGTCTGCGAGGAAGAGTGCCGCACAATCCCGCACAAACTCTTCTGCTGCAAGTCTGTCTTCAGCGGTGAACCACTCGTTGATCGAGATCAGTTCTTCATCCGGGGGTCTGCCGTGGTGGCCGCAGGATAGTTTTAGCAGAGGGTCAACGATGCGCCAGGCATCATCGAAATCCACACCGTCTCTGATCGTGATCCAGCCCTCATCTACCGCCTTTTTCCAGAGGTGCTCCCTCCAGAGCTGGTAGCCAAGGTCGGCATGGTGCCTCTTCATCTCGTATTCCGCGGGTGGGTCCATGCCCATCCGCTGGAAAGCCGGTGTTGAAAATTTGCCTGTGTCGTGGACGGCGAAGAAAAAACCTGTCAGGGATTCAAGGTCATCCTCGTTAAGGCCGAGTATGCCAAGACGCTTTCGCAGCGCCGGGTCGCTCTTGAGCAGGTGTATGCCGACGGCTGCTACATCGAGGGCATGGTATGGAAGCGGGTGGAAGACAGGGTCACGCTCGCCCCTACTTTTTTTGCCCCAATACTGGAGATAACGAGGTTTTACTGGATTCACGATCCTCATCGCCGGTGAGAGGAGGCGGCATCCCTCTAAACCACCCGCAACCAGGGTGAGGGGGCTGCGCCTGTGGATCTGCACATGCTACTTTCCGCTGCAGGGGTGTCATCCTGGCAGAAAGACCATGGGTCTCTTTAACATGATGATACACCCGTTTCGGCAACCCGATGTCAGGAGCAGGGCAATCGGCGAGAGGGTGCTACAGAAATCGCTGGAAGACTCCCCCCGGGCAAACATCGTCTGACAGTTCACTGTGGTGGGGTGGCGCGCAGGAATAACCAAGACACAGGTTGCACGCATCTACCTTATACATTCACTCAATATTAACCTTCACCATGCACCGTGAAAGTGTATGGGGGGCATCAAACAAACGTTCTGAAATATGAGTCCTTCACCTTTTCCTGGCGGTATGCACAAGGATCATAAAACCATTACACTCTGGTTGGGGCAACCCTTCGAGTGCCGCATGAAATTGGATCATGCCCGTGAGGCCACAAGGGATGCCGCATGAAATTGGCGGGAGCATTTCCATGCAAAACTCAAATAGAGGTTCTTTGCCCCGGCACTTATAAACAACCACCTGGTTCTCGAAGCATGACCGGGCCTGCACGGGTGGTTTTTACTTGTCGGTTCATCCCCCACCCGCGGGGAAACGTCCTCTCAGTGGAGGGAAGTTGCCTTCCAGAGAGGGTCATCGATCCCCGGGACACCCTCCAGCCGCAAGGGTGCAGCAGCGTATCACTGTTCTGGCAAACCCCCCTCTGCGCCGGCCGCCGGGCTGAAACAACCTGCGCACGAACCCGGCATGCACCCGCGCCCCGCCAGAATTTACTTTAAGCCTTCTGATCCCCAAAAACGCCACCGAAATAGGCAATCCAGGCTCCACCACCCCCGCCAGACCCCGGGTGCACCCCGGTAACCCTTTTCCCTTCAGCAAATCAACGCTTAACCAGAATGTTGATATAATATTCATTATTAATAATGACTAATACGGGGTAAACTAATGGCCGAGAAATTCGATGTCAAACTTGAGGAAGGGAAGTATTATCTGCCCGATGCCAGTTACAAGGAACGGTCCTGGATAGGCGACTACAACCGTGCCTACCAGGAGTTCCTGGCTGACCCCGATGGGTTCTGGGACAGGATCGCCCGCGATCTCGAGTGGTTCCAGCCCTGGGACCGGGTGAAAGAGTGGAACTACCCTTACGCGAAGTGGTTCACCAACGCAAAACTCAACATCACCCACAACTGCCTTGACCGCCACGTCAACAACCAGCGGCGCAACAAGGTCGCGATCATGTGGCGTGGGGAGACCGAGGGTGAGGAAGAGGTCTACACCTACCGCCAGCTCCTGCAGGCCGTCAGCCAGTTCGCCAACGGCTTGAAGAGCCTCGGTGTCGGCAAGGGCGACCGCGTCTGCATCTACATGCCGGTCGTGCCCGAGCAGATCATCGCCATGCTCGCCTGCGCCCGCATCGGGGCGGTCCACACAGTTGTGTTTGGCGGGTTCGGTGTCAGCGCACTCAACCAGCGTATCGTCGGCACCGATGCGAAGGTTGTCGTCACCGCCGACTTCACTTACCGGCGTGGCAAGGCAATCCCGCTCAAAAGCATCGTCGGAGAGGCGGTCGTCAACGCCCCGAGCGTCGAACGGATCGTTGTCCTCCGCCGCGACCAGGAAAAACCCGTGGAACTCCACCCCGAGATGGAGGTTGACTTCTACGAACTGATGGAAGAATCAGACCGGGAATGCCCGGCCGAAGTCATGGATGCAGAGGACCCTCTGTTCATCCTGTATACCAGCGGCACCACAGGCTTCCCGAAAGGCATCGTCCACACCTGCGGCGGCTACATGGTTGGGACATACTACACAACCAAATACGTCTTTGACATCAAGGACAACGACGTCTACTGGTGCACCGCTGACCCCGGCTGGATCACCGGCCACAGTTACGGCGTCTACGGCCCGCTCTTAAACGGCGCCACCTGCCTCATCACAGAGGTCACCCCCGACTACCCGACCAACGGCACCTACTGGGACATCATCCAGGACTACGGCGTCACCATCTTCTATACCGCCCCGACCGCCATCAGGATGTTTATGCGCGTGGGCGAAGAGTGGCCCAACCGCTACAACCTCTCATCGCTCCGGATCCTTGGATCGGTCGGCGAACCGCTCAACCCCGAGGCGTTTGAGTGGTTCTACCATGTCATCGGCAAAGCCCGCTGTCCGGTTGTGGACACCTGGTGGCAGACCGAGACCGGGATGCACATGGTCACCACGATGATCGGGGAGCCCATGCGCCCGGGGTTCGCCGGGAAACCGATCCCCGGTGTGGTTGCCGACGTTGTCGACCGCAACGGAAACCCGGTTCCGCCTGGCACCGGCGGCTTCCTCGTCGTCAAAGAGCCCTGGCCATCGATGATGCGAACGGTCTGGAATGACGATGAGCGCTACCGGAAGTATTGGTACACCATCCCCGGATGCTACACCACCTCCGATCTGGCGGTGAAAGGCACCGACGGCTACATCATGATCCTTGGCCGGTCCGATGACCTGATAGTTGTCGCCGGGCACAACATTGGAACCGCCGAGGTCGAGAGTGCGCTCGTCTCCCATGACGCCGTGGCAGAGGCCGCTGTCATTGGAAAACCCGACCCGCTGAAGGGGAACATCATCAAGGCCTTCGTCATCCTCAAGAACGGTCGCGTGCCCGGCGATAAACTGAAAAACGATCTCGTCTACCATGTCCGGATGACGCTTGGACCCATTGCCATGCCCTCCGAGATCGAGTTCGTCGATTCGCTCCCCAAAACCCGGAGCGGAAAGATCATGAGGCGCGTCCTCAAGGCTCAGGAACTGGGCATGGATCCGGGTGACATATCGACCCTCGAAGAGTAGAAACCCAACCATTTATATACCTATTTTAAATATGCTATATATATGTCTGAACACAGACCAGAGGAGTCTCTCAAGATAGAGAATATCGTTGCTTCAGCAAAAGTGACCGACTCTCTCGATCTCCCCTCCCTTGCTTCCCGCCTGAAAGATGCAGAATACAATAAAAAGCGGTTCCCTGGCGTTGTTCTCAGGATGCAGGACCCGAAGATCGCAGCGCTCGTCTTCGGTTCGGGGAAGGTTGTCCTGACCGGCGCAAAGAGCATAGACAGCCTCTCACGGGGACTGCAGATCCTCACAGACCACCTGCGAGCGCTCGGCATAGAGATCCCGGGAAACCCCGAGTACAAGATCCAGAACATAGTCACCTCCGCTGACCTCGGGACACCGATCAATCTCAACAAGATCGCCGTCGGTTTCAACCTGGACCGGATCGAGTACGAACCCGAACAATTCCCGGGCCTCGTCTACAGACTCGACGATCCAAAAGTGGTCGCCCTCCTCTTCGGTTCGGGCAAACTGATCATCACCGGCGGCAAGGTGCCAGATGATGCACGTAGAGCGGTGGAGCGGATCGTCTCAGAACTCTCGGGCCTCGGCCTCCTCTAACACCGGGCTGGTCTGGCACTTCACCCTATCTTTGCGGCAGAAGATTTGAACCGGCAGGATTCTCCCGGCAATTGGCAATTTTGAGACTTCTGCAATTGCTGCCCGCCTCATTGAAGCAATAATATTTTTATAGTTAGATTTAAAAAATTAGATTAAATCTGATGGTGAATGGATGGGACTGGAGACGACGAATGGTTTTACCCCCCGTGATGAAGAGGTTGCCGAACTCTTAACGGACATCGGAATCAAGAGAAATGTCGCCAGAGTGCTTGTATTCCTCACAAACAACGGTGAAGCTACGTCAAGGGAGATCGAACGGGGCACCGATCTCCGCCAGCCTGAGGTCAGCATAGCCATGCGCTATTTGAAAGAGTGCAACTGGATCGATGTCCGCGAGAGCAAGTCGGAGAGCAAGGGAAGACCGGTGAAGATCTACAACCTATCCCGCTCCATATCAGAGATCGTGGACACGATCGAGAACGAAAAGATGAGAGAGGCCCGGCACCAGCTGGATCTGATCCAGAAGATGCGCGATTGCATATCAACCCGGTGAGAGGATGCGATACCCGCCCTCTTCTCCAAGAATAACCGTTATCTTTTCTCCATAACCTGTAAAAAGGCCGCATTCGATCACACCCGGGATCGATATAATCTCCCTCTCCAGTCGAGACGGGTCGGTGATCGCCCCGAACCCACAGTCGATGATGAAGTTGCCGTTATCGGTGATGACCGGGCCATCCTTCCTCACCCCTTCCCTGAGGACGGGATCGGCGCCGAGCGCTTCAAGCCTCCGGGAGACCGTCCCGGCGGCAAACGGGAGCACCTCAACAGGCACGCCTGCATCCAGGGTCTCCACCATCTTTGAGGGGTCAACGACGATCAAGACCTCCCTGGCCGCATCGCAGACGCACTTCTCCCGGAGGAGCGCCGCCCCGCGTCCCTTGATCAACCGGAACAGCGGGTCGACCTGGTCGGCGCCATCGATGGCCAGATCGAGTTCAGGGTGTTCATCAAGACCGGAGAGGGGGATGCCGTAACGGCGCGCCCGCATGGCCGCCTGGTAGGATGTCGGGACACCGGTGATGGAGAGCCCCTCCTCCGTGATCCGCTCACCAAGCCGCTCCATCGCAAAGAAGACCGTCGACCCCGTGCCAAGACCGACGACCATGCCGTCGCATACCGCCCCGGCCGCCCTGTAGCCCGCGACCCGCTTTACCGCAGCCGGATCGGGTGCACTCATGGCAGACTCATCTCCCTTTCTCCTGAAATCATCTCGCCAAAGATGCGCTGGAGATCTTCTGCGGCATCAAAAGCCGTGCAGTCGAGCGTGATCGGCGTTATGGAGACGTTGCCCCGCTGCACCGCGTGGACGTCGGTCCCCTCCTCCGCATCCTCATAGAGCGGGCCGTCGATCCAGTAGTAGGGGCGGCCGCGGGGGTCAAACCGCTCCTCCACCCCGGTCTGGAAGAGTTTTGCGGCAAGCCGGGTGACCTCGTAGCCGCCGCGCACCTCCGCCGGGATGTTCACGTTGATGACGTGGGCTGATCCCGGAAACCCCATCTCAAGCACCCTCCCGCAGACCTCGCGGACCACCCGTTTAGCGCCGGAGAACCGTCTGGTGATCCCGGAAGGTTCGTCGAACTTGTCCCCCTGATCCTCCACCTGGAGCGAGAAGGCAATGCCCGGCACCCCCTGGTTCGAGGCCTCGAGCGCGGCCCCGACCGTTCCTGAGGTCATGATCGACTCAAACGAGAGGTTCTCGCCGATGTTGATCCCGCTGACCACCAGGTCAGGGTTCAGGCGCAGCGCAAACAGCCCGATGATCACGGCATCGGTAGGTTTCCCGCCGACCGAGTAGGCCGTAACACCGTTTATCATCACCCTGTTTGCACGGATAGGCTCAAATATGGATATAGACCGCCCCACAGCGCTCTGCTGCGTGGCCGGCGCGACCACGGTGACGTCAGCAAACGGCGCAAGCGCATTATATGCCGCCCAGAGTCCCGCGGACGTGATACCATCATCGTTTGTGAGCAGAATCCTGCGTTTCATCCTTGCATATAGGGGTGGTCCCCCGGAACCAAAAACCTGCCCGATCGTCAGGGTCATGTGTTGGGCGATCAACCATATACTGGAATGAAGGTCTTTCTCGCCGAATACACCGTCTGCAACGACCCCGACCTTGCGCCGGAGGGCGCCGCGATGCTTGATACGCTCGCCGGGAGTTTTGAACGCTGTGGCCACGAGGTGATCACACCGGAGAAGCCCGATCTCGAGGCCGAGATCCGGAGACTGGCCCCGCAATCCGATGCGGGACTAGTCATAGCACCGGATCATCTCATATTTCGCTACACCCATCTCCTCGAGCAGTTCACCCACAACATCGGTTGCGGGAGCATGAACGCGGCGGTCTGCGCAAACAAACAGCGGACAGCGGCGATCCTCTCCCGGAACGGCATACCCGTCCCTCCACCCCCCGCCGCTGGGGGGCGCAGGGTCGTCAAACCGATCATGGGCTGCGGCTCCCGTGGGGTCAGGCTGACGGAGGATGAACCCGGCGATGGCGATTTTGCCGAGGGTTACGTCGATGGGGAGGCGCTGAGCGTGAGCCTGGTGGGGAGCCGGGTGACCGGCAACGTCTGCGAATTTTATTCGGGCGCCCCGCCGCTCCTGCTCGCGATCAACCGCCAGGAGATCGCTGTCAGCGATGACGGGCTGTTTCACTACATGGGGGGCGAGACCCCTGTCCACCCGGCGCGGGAGGACGAGATCATCGCGGTCGCCGTCAGGACGATGAACGTTCTCGGTTGCCAGGGGTATGCCGGGATCGATCTTATCGCCGGTGACCGGATCTACGTCCTGGACGTCAACCCGAGACCCACTACAAGCCTTGTCGGGATTGCGGCCGTCATGAAGGAGGAGATCGCCGATATCCTCATCAGAGCATCGTACGGCGACGCCCCCGGAGAGGTGCACCTCTCCGGCAGGGTGCGGTTTGACAGGGACGGGGTGATCCACAGGCTATGATCGGGATCGATATAGGGGGTGCAAACCTCAAGATCGTCGATGAAGACGGCGTCCATATCCATTACTGCCCCCTCTGGCAGGGTGCGCCGCTGGCCAAACTTCTCAGAGACTACAGGCGTCCTGCTGCCGTGGTGATGAGCGGGGAGCTTGCCGACTGCTTCCCAACCAAGATGGAGGGGATCCGCTGGATCGTGGGGACTGTACTGGAGGTCATCCCCGACGCCCTCTTCTACGGCATCGACGCCGCCTTCCACACCCGCCCCGTCCCCGAACTCGCGGCGGCCAACTGGCTGGCCTCGGCCGATTACCTCCGGGAGGACTACCCCGACGCCATCCTCCTGGATGTAGGGAGCACAA
>Ga0208462_1001800_pt1 | contig 13254 bp, 8 predicted proteins | sample AD_SCU001_MetaG_FD_184452 | JGI IMG/M metagenome (GOLD analysis project Ga0208462, IMG submission 184452) | Active sludge microbial communities of municipal wastewater-treating anaerobic digesters from China - AD_SCU001_MetaG (SPAdes) (version 2) | ecosystem: Engineered > Bioreactor > Anaerobic >...
AAGATGAGAGCAGTCCCTGCGTCGCCCCGGTAGATCAGACCCGGGAACTGTTCGGGCTCGTACTCGACCTGCTCCATCCTGAGCGCGACGACGAGTTGCAGGAGCGGGATCTCGATCTGGAAGTCGTCCATGCCGACGATGTTCCTGACCTCCGGCGGCGACGCGAGCGAAGGGTCGATGAGGGGCGAGATAAGAGTGAGGAACTCCCGATAGGAGGTATCGACCTCGTCGAGGGAGGCGAGGCCGTAGATGATGTATTTCCCGCTCCTGTAGATGGTGGCCTTCCCTCGGGAGAGGAGGATGTAGGCCCCGTGGTAGTTCTCAGGATTATATCGGTAGTTTGTATCGGGGAGTTCCGGCAACCGCTCAAACGGGACCGGCTGGTGAAGGTCGCCGGAAGTGACGATATTGATGATCTTCATTCCCGAAAAAATATGGAACTTACTCCCGGAGATACCTTCCCCCGACCGGCACAAACTGCTCAGGCTTTCTGACAGTCTTGTATTCCCGGACATCCTCAAGTTCCAGTGCCATCCAGGGCCGCTTTCGGGGCACCTCCTTCCTGACCCGGACCCCCTGCCAGCGCTCCTGGTTCTTGACGTAGGCTTTTGCCTCCTCTTTCGTCAGGAAGACCGCGTCCCCGAAGGTCTCGAAGAACGCGAGAGGGTCTTCGCCGATGACGATCCGCTTGATCGTCGCCTCCCCGACGTAGCCGGTGTCCTCGTGGGACTGGTAGAAGACGAGTTTCATCCCGCTGCGAAGTTCCTTGAAGACGGTGGCGGGCTTGATGAAGACGGTTTTGCCTTCGGCAAAGAACCGGGGCATGAGGTGTTTGGGGACCGGGAAGGTGACGCCGGTGATCTCGGGCATCGGTTACACCTCCACGCCGGCTCGCCTGAGGATGAGCCGGTAGTCCTCCTCGGGGATCTCGCGCATGGCTATCCTGAGGTGGCCGCTCCACATTGTTTTGTTCGTGATGAATGTGAGGTCTGGAATCAGCGGCTTGAACTCAAGGGGTTCGGGGAAGGTCGCGATCGGTCTGACCTTCATACGATAGGGGAAGACCTCGTCGCCCATCTGCGGCGGGGTGACGAAGAGGCGGGTGTGGTCTTCGTAGGGCTCGGAGGCGACTTCGTAGGCTCCGGTTATTGCTGAGGGAAGGAGCGTGTCGTCCTCTTTCTCCTGCCGGACGTATACGAGGATGGTGTCGCCGGGCTTCACCCGCTGCATGAAGGTTTTGTTCCGCTTTGGAACTCCCCAGATGTGCTTCGCATCGAGGATTTTCGCGTTGTCCCGGTTGGAGGAGGCGATCCAGTGGGTCATTGATAGTAGTTTTACTCCGGTTTTAAATAAATATCGGGTGCCGGTCTCCTGCAGAAGTCGGCGAAAGCAGAAGTTGGTGAAGGGTATACCGCAGGAGCGTGCTTGTAGATCGGCATTCGTACCGTACGATAAAATAGAGATGTTATTTCATAACTTCAGTCAACAGCCCATCGTAATCCTTAACGACCTCGTATTTTACTGAATCAGAACTGATCCTCTTGAAGTGCTCTCTTGCGCAGTGAATTTTCAAGGATTCTATTTCGCGTAACTGCATTGAGGATAAATCTCCTTTTGTCTCGGCAACGAAATAGATGTGTTTTACAGTCCCTTCATAGAAGGCGATTGCCCAATCGGGGTTATATTTTCCGACTGGTGTATCGATATAGAACCCGCCCGGCAGTTTGACATACACTGCAACGTTTTTATCTTTGTCGAGGTCTTCTGCAAACTTCCTTTCGGTATCGGAATCTGTGATGACATAATTGTAAAGGCTCTTCTTTGCCGGGATAGCGTTCTTTCCGAGTATTCCTCTCTTGAGAGACGGTTCGGTAAAAATGCCGGCATCGTACCTGTTATCGAGCAGGTTGTACTCAATGTGCTCTACAATTATAGTCGCTTTCTGCTCATCGATGTGTTTTGAAGCTTTGATGATAAATTCTTCGGGATTTCTCTTGAACTGATCAAAAGTGCTCTGTTTAATTCCCTTTAGTATCTCGGCAACATCCTTTCTGGTGAGTTTCGTAGACTCTGCAATTTTTCCGACCAGGTCATATTTCACGTCAACACTAGCTTTTGCTTCTGCAGGCGCACTCTCACTTACACCCGCCTCAAAGGATTCGCCATCAACAATGGATTCTTTATCGGTGATGGTATCCATTTGTACACCATATTCAACTCTGTAGAATATCTTCTGAACTTTGAGGTTTTCATCCAGATGGGCGATAGATTTTCTTATGAGTTCTCTGGAGTCGAAATTGACGATATATGCTGTTTTGGAGTTTATCTTCTCCCAGAGTCTTTTAAACTGCTCTTTTCCCAAGTTATCATTGACTATCTGCAGATTGATATTCGTACCCCTTGCATCCTCCGGTTTAAGCGCGTCAGGATTATAGATATTATCAAGTATTGTGGCTATTGAGGCTGAATAATCTGCTATATCGTCCGGGAGACTGAAATTTCCTGTTTTGACATCCTCATAGTATTTGTCTGTGAGTGCGCCGTTATCATCGACATAATCATTCCTCACCAGACTGTTATTGATCTTTCTTGCAAGGTCTGGATCGATGACCTGCTTAACATCGCCTGCACCTGTAATCAGCATGCCCTCAAACAATCTGGCATCGACGACATGCGGTCTATCTGCAACAGCCTCTGCCATCTCGCTTTGCAGGCCCCGGACAAATTTATCATAACTTTCGTTGGCGATGACGGTTAAGACGTTAACGTTGTGGACATCACCGCCGAGAACGTTTGTATCCATCCTCTCGCCGTTATTATTCACGCACAGTCGAAGCCCTCTGCCCACTTCCTGCCTCTTGCGTACCTCAGAACTGCTTGTTTTCAATGTACAGATCTGGAATACATTCGGGTTGTCCCACCCCTCTTTGAGGGCGGAGTGTGAAAATATGAATCTGACCGGTTCTTTGAGGTCAAGGAGCCGCTCTTTGTTCTTCATGATCAGGTCGTAGGCATCGACATCATCAGAGGCCTGCTCTGCTCCCTTTGCTTCGCTGTTGATGTACCTGCCTTTTTTGTCGATTGAGAAATACCCCTGATGTGTAATCTCCGCGTTTATTCCTCTCAGGTATTTGAGATAATCCGCCTCTCCAGAGGATAATTTTAGATTCTCAACTTCGGAGAGATATTCTTCTTCAAATATTTCTGCATATTCACCTTTTATCTGGTTCTCATAATCGCCATACTGCCGGTATTTGGCAACTTCGTCGATGAAGAAGAGAGATAACACCTTGATTCCTTTATGGAAGAGAGCACGCTCACGCTCCAGATGGGATTTGATCGTTTCGCGTATCTGTATCCGGCGTATCTGCTCCTCATCTATGAGACCACGGACCTCACCGGCAGCGATGGTAACGCCATTTGTGAAGGAGACCGTATTTGTAAGGCCATTGATATCCGAGACGGTGTATCCTTTATACTGATTCAGTTCGCCGGAGTGTTCATACAGGTTGTATCCTTCAGAGACGTTCCGGGTGACTTTGCGAAGTCCGTTCTTTCCCCTGACTTCAAACTCGAGCGTGGCGGTTGGAGCAGAGGACGTTGAGAAGTTCAGACCTTCGAGGTAGAGGTAACCATCCGTTCCCGTGGAGCCTGTGACTGATATCCCTTTTACGGCGATCTTTTTTACCAGGCGTTTATTGTAGGCTTCAAGCGCGTCGAGCCGGTAGATCATGTTGTAGGTTTCGTTTTTCTTGAGGGTTGCGGAATAACGGAGGGTGATTAAGGGGTTGAACTTTTTAAGCGCCTCCTTTGTTGCTTTTCCTTCAACTGACTGCGGTTCATCAATTATCAGTATCGGATTTATCTTTGCGATGACGTCTATCGGGCGGCGGCTCCTGAATGAATCGAGTTCCATATATATCCGCCTGGCATCCTTTCCCCGTGCATTGAACGCCTGGGAGTTGATGATCATCACATTTATCCCGCTGTCATTTGCAAACTGATCGATCTTATGGAGTTGCTTTGAGTTGTAGACGAAGTACCGGATCTTCTTGCCATAATCTTCCGCGAAGTGGTCTTCTGTCAGTTGAAATGACTTGTAAACACCTTCACGAATGGCAACGGAGGGGACGACAACGATGAACTTGGTAAAACCGTACCTTTTGTTGAGTTCATACATCGTCTTGATGTAGGTGTAGGTCTTTCCGACACCGGTCTCCATCTCGACTGAAAGGTTATAGGTGCCTTCGAGTTCTTTTGAGGGCTCTATCTGTAGGTTCCGCTGGATCGTCTGGAGGTTTTTCAGGATGTCGCTGTCGGCGATCCTGAATTTGCTGTTCCTGTAGCCAGTGGTGTCGATGTAGTCCTCATCGACCAGATTTCCGTCGCCGAACTTTATCTGCCGGTCTTTTTTTCCGATGAGGCCTCTATCAATAAGATACGTGGGAGTGATCTTCGGCTGGCCGGAAAAGACGTCGCATACCGCCTTTGCAGCCTCGGCCTGGAATGCCTGGTGCTTGAATTTTATCTTCATCCCGAAAGACCACCTTTTAGATAACTCGCAACATTGTGTCCGGTGCAATCGTCTTGAAGATCCCCTCGATGTTGAGTTTGCCGGGGCTATCCCTGAATGACCCATCCCTGAATACAGCCCTGAGCGGCTTTTTCTCTGCAATCTTCCTCATCACACTTTCAGAGATGTTCGGCTCAAAACATGCAATGAGAGCATCGGTATCAACAATGTGGATCGTAAATCCATCGATATCTTCCATCTCGTGTTTGAGATCCAGGGGCAGGCCCCAGTTGATCAGCACCTGGTACAGAAGGTCAAGGTCGGTTCTGTCTCCCTTGACGTTGTCAATCAGACCCTCAATCGTCTCCTGAGAGTATTCTGCGGCCGAGTAATAGACGTCCTTCATGTTGGTGTCGTCGATCTTAAAGACCCTGAAACCAATGTCGGGGATGGGTTTTGGCTCTTCTCCAAGTTTCGTCTGCCGATTCTCCTCTTCGGTTCCTTTCCTGATCTGTTCCCCGGCACGGCGGATACGTTCTTTTCCGATCTCGGAGATATTTTTGAATCCGGCTTTGTAGGCCTCCGTGTTTTCGTCGCAGGCCTCGGGTAACTGTACCATGATGAATTTGCGGTTGCCGCCATCCTCTGCATTGAGTTGCATGACGGCATGGGCGGTGGTGGAGGAACCGGCGAAGAAGTCGAGAATGATGTCATTTGAGCTTGTTGATAAAAATGAAAGTGCTTTTATGAGTGACGCGGGTTTTGAGTATTCGAAGATTTTATCCTCAAATAATGTTCCAATATTCTTCCTAGAATTATCATTGGAATACTGATTGTCGATAAAATCTAATGTTGTAGCCGGTTTTGTCCTTTCCTGTATTTCTACAAGATAATTGCCGTTACTTTTTGAAATAGTCGCATTCTGATAGGTTTTAGTATATATTCTAAATCCATCTTTCGATTGCTTTAAAACTATAAATCCGTTCTTTAAACCAAATTGATATAGATTTTCAGACCATCTCCAACAAAAATCACTTTTAGGATTTCTCCTTTTTCTCTCCTCCATTTCTTCTTTAGAAACATTCCCCGGACGAAGTATTTTACCTTCAATTTCTATTTCATAATCCAATGATGGTGAATATTGTATAGAACTGTAATCAAGCGTTTGGTTTAATTTATATTTGCCTCTAACGCTCTCATACTCATCACAATGTTTAAAGCCCTCATCCGTATGAACATACGCGTAAAGTTCTCCTTTATGGGACTTATAATAGCACAAGATGTAATCATTATTTTTAGCTATTTTATCTGTTGATTTTCCGGCCTTTTTAGTAACTCGTGGAAATTCTCCAACAAAGTTATCCTCCCCAAAGATCTCATCCATCATCTTCCGGAGATTATGCACTTCATTATCGTCTATAGAGACGAAGATCACCCCATCGTCCCTCAGAAGATTACGTGCAAGTTTTAATCTCGGATAAAGCATCGAGCACCAATCGGAATGGTACCTGCCCCGTTCTTTATTGTTCTTGAACATCCGGTTGCCATATTCATCCACTGCACAGGTCTCTTCCTCATACTCATCGCTATCCATCACAAAATTATCATTGTAGATGAAGTCTTTCCCGGTGTTATATGGGGGATCGATGTAGATCATCTTGACTTTGTTGAGATAACTCTCCTGGAGGAGTTTGAGGGCGTCGAGGTTGTCCCCTTCGATATAGACATTTTCCGTATTCTCCCAGTCCTTACTCTCCTCGATGCAGGGGCGCAGAGTCTTCTGTATCGGCCGGTTTGCCTCGATTATCGCCTGTCTCTTGCCGACCCAGGTGAAATCGTAGCGTTCCTCTCTTCCCTCGACATAATCGTCTGACAACTCCTGCCTGAGGAGATCGAAATCGATCCCCTTCCGTACACTCCCGTTCCCGTCCCCGATCTCGGTGATGACACTCGGAAAGAGTCCGGCAATCCTCTCAATATTCGCAGCGGCCATATCCGCAGTTTCCATCTTCAATTTTTCAGGTCCAGATATGCTCATAGAATTTCACCAGAAATTGTTCTGAATTTCGTCAACGGGTTTCCTCTAAATTCTTCAGAGACAGCAGTTCGTCCAGTTTTGTCCTCTCCTCTCGCAGTTTGCGGTTGAGTTCCACCTGCAGATTGAATTGACTTTCGTTCTTCATCCGTTTTTCAATTGATTCGCACAATGCCGCCTGCTTTTCGATCTCCTTCTGGAGGGCAATGGTCTCCCTGAGATCTCCTACTTGCGGTCTTTCTTTAGGGATAAACTGCCTCAAGAGGTTTTCATAAATCCTATCCAGATTGAGACCCCTCAGTTCAAGGACAAGCTCATCGGTGATGACCCAGTCTGAAAAATAATATCCCTCAACCCGGTATTTAGTATCTCTCTTTTGGCTTTTCTCCTTATAACCAATTGCGACCTGTATCTCCTCCTTAAATGTCAGGGCAAAAACAATATGATATGGAATGCCCCGATCCATGACCTCAAGAATATTATCGCTTACACCCCTCTGGTGAAGCCGAATCTCAAAAACCTCGATCTCGGTGACTTCTTCGCCTGCAGAGACGGGCATTGTGTCCGGTGAGATTTTGTTCTGCCAGATAACGGTGTCAATCTCATCCACAAATTGCTGCCTAACCTTATTCGGCAGATCCAGATTTCGGTAGAATTGCACCTTCGGAATCCGCTTATTGTATTCGGTGCTCTTTGGCAAACCCAGCATACAGATGCCTTCTCCCCATGCTCACTTAACGATCAAAAAGCAGATCAGCTCAAAATCATCCATACCGGAAATATTCGTCAAAAGAGCCGACGTTCCTCCCGGTCTGAAGAGACTGCCAATATCGCTCTCATCTTTTACATCGATGATCGAGGATATAGCATCCTCAAGGAGGGTGGAATATTTCTCCATATTCCTGCCATCCTTTGTCTCTTTGTTAAAATCCCTGCAGAGAACCATATCCGGTTCACCCTTGCTTCTGCAGAGATACCTGATTGTATCAAGAATCTTCTTGGGAGAAAGATGATTATAAAGCGCTTTCCCGGAGTTACTGACATATACAATGTAGAATGGGTGCAACAGGTTAGATTTGTTTATGTTTACACCTTCATTGATGTTTTTCAGGACGAATATCACGCCGGGGGATATCTCATCACCACACCCCTTTACAACTGCATGCATGCCAAAAGGAGCCCTTTCCAGGTCCGGGTTATCCTTCATATAACTTAAAAGATCGATCCTGAATTCGTTCAACCCGAGATCCATGATCGAGATCCCGCCTGACATATCCTCGATATCCACAACCTCGTTCTGAAGTCTTTCAAGCTGTCGTTTCCTGTACTCAAGATCCCCCTTCTCTTCGTTAATGGGATCATCATCGCCGGTTGAGGTCATCACCGAGATCCTCATCCGACTCTCGACCCGCGATCTCAGATTGATATAATCGTCAAGAGAGATATCAGGCCAGAAGTTTATGAGCTGGATTACTGCGTTTCTGCTCCCGATACGGTCAATCCGCCCAAACCTCTGGATAATCCGGACCGGATTCCAGTGTATGTCATAGTTTATGACGCAGTCGCAATCCTGAAGATTCTGCCCCTCTGAAATACAATCTGTTGCGATCAGTATATCGATGTCCACCTGTTCGCTAGAAGGAAGCAGATACCGATCCTTTGACATTGGAGAAAAGCAGGTGAGAACCCTGTTGAAGTCAGCCTTAAGACCGGGGATTGTTGTTCTGCCGTCAACAGATCCGGTTATCATTGCGGTATCAAGACCGAACTCCGATTTCGCCATCTTACTGATATGCCCATACAGATAATCGACAGTATCGGCGAATGCAGAGAATATCAGTATCTTCTTATTTCCTGGGTTTATTGGATTATCGACCTTTTTCCTGATCTCATCACACAGAACCTGCAATTTTTCATCAGCCTCGGGAGTAATGATTGACACCGAATCAAGAAGTCCTTCCAGAATTCTCTTATCATAAGTGAGATCATCGAACCAGCTCTTGTAGTCCATATCCCGAAGGTCGATACTGACCTTCCCTGATGTCATAAAGAGATCGTAGTTCAGGTCATCGAGATCAAAATCGCAAGAAGTTCTTCCACCGTTAAATTCGATAGATCCTTTTGATTGAAACTCTTCAATCTGGTTGATCGTCTCTGAGATATTATCTAGAATTCTGCCGACAGTAAGCCGGAAAGCATGAACGGAACTCTCAAGTCTCTTGAGAAGATTCGTTCTCATAAGGAAACGCAGGCTGTTCTCACGGTCTATTTGCTTAAATGAAGTATTCCTTACTTTTGTGTTATATATCTCTTCATATTTTGGGATTTTACTCTCATGAATGAAAGCAGAAGGCGTATAGATACTCAGATTCAACTGAGATAATCTGTCATATATTTCGTCGTAATCTATTGCACTCTGAGTCCTTGTCAGAGGACATCGGATGGAAATTGGTTTGTTTCTCACCGGAAACTTGCCGATCTCTTCAGTGTTGTAATATTTTTCAATATGTTTCCTCGATCTTGCTATCGTGACGCTATCAAGGACTTCAAAGAATTCATAGTCAAGCATCTCAAGAAGTTTCCCGGTCGTCCTCTCGTCAGCATCGAATTTGCTCCAGGTATTGAATGCCTGCTGTGCCCGTCTGAAAATATCCTCAATACTCTGTCTGGCATTTAACTTTCTATTGATGAGATCGCTATTTCCCTCGTAAGCAAGCGCAAGTTGATTTCTAAGGTCTGAAAACCTGTTATTTACAGGCGTTGCAGATAACATCAGAACTTTTGTTTTCACACCTTTCCTGATAACCTGACTCATCAGACGTTCGTACCTGTTCTCTCTCCGGTCTTCGCCACCATAACCGCCTATTTCTCCACCATTACGGAAGTTATGTGATTCATCTATCACAACCAGATCGTAATTGCCCCAGTTCAATCTGTCAAGCGGGATGCCATTTGTATAACCGCTGGTTCGGGATAGATCAGTATGGTAGAGAACATCGTATCTCAACCGATCTCCGGCGATTGGATTGTTGAGGAGATTCATCTTAAAGGTATTCCAGTTATCCGATAACTTCTTGGGACACAGAACCAGGACGGATTTGTTACGATTTTCGTAGTATTTTATGACAGAGAGAGCGGTATACGTCTTTCCAAGCCCCACGCTATCAGCGAGAATACAACCGTTATACGTCTCAAGTTTGTTTATGATCGAGAGCGCAGCATCCTTCTGGAAATCATATAATTTACTCCAGATCAGGCTATCCTTAAATCCGGTTGCCTCGTTAGGAAGCACATCTTCAGAGATATCGTCGAGAAATTCACTGAAGATGTTATAGAGAATAACAAAGTAGATGAATCCGGGTGGATTCTCCTTATATACCGTTGATATATTTTCAATGACTTCTTCAGTTACATCGTGCAATCTGACTTCATCGTTCCAGATCTCATCAAATATCCTGAGATATTGCTCACTATGAGGAGCATCTAATTTGGTTACAAAATTATAAGCGTTATTTCCTTTCTCGCAGCCGATATCAACGGTAGTAAACCCGTTTATTGGTTGATAGGTAAAACAGTCAACACTATTCTCGACATTGATGAAACCGCCCATGTTTTCATTGGTGGTGTTGGATTTAAAAGTCACTTTTTGTCGGATCCACTCTGCGCACTCCCTGGCAATGGCTTTTTGCGTCAGTTCGTTTCTGAGTTTTATCTCATACTCAGTCCCATAGAGGTTCCTCTCCCGCTGTAATCGAGGGATATAAAATTCTCTTCTTTCTTTTTTTGCTCTCTCAGTTAAGAAAGCAGGAGATGTGAAAATAAAGCGTAACTCTGTGACTCCTTTTAACTGCTCTTTTAATTCTTGAAAGGCGTATATTGAAAAATAAGAGGCCGCGATAGCAACCCGGGTGTTTCTATTAATTGTAACCTTTAGATCATCTCTTAAGGTTTCGTTTATGTTATCGATTATTTTCAATCTACCCCACCAGCCACTGTAATTGTTGAAAATATTTACCCAGCACTATATGTATTCTACGAATAGTCGTATAAACCCCTTTTTGTGATATCAAATGTGATTCAATCGAAAACTAGAACAGTTTATCGCCGTTCCGCATGGGTTATAGCTGGATTGCAGTTGCTTGGTTTCAAGTACACAGTAGTTAACTATAGCAAGCAGGGTCCTCGAATAGTGTGTTGGCAGGACTCTCGATCTGGTTCCAATACTGTTGAATCCTATGTCCTTCCAAATCCCAAACCGGCGCCTTTAAGGCAACCTGCAGGAATAACAACCTCTACGGAGAGGCGGTTAGATGGTCAGGTTCCTGCACACGGCCGATTGGCAGATCGGCATGAAAGCATCTCATACCGGCGAAAAAGCAAAAGCTGTCAGGCAAAAGAGGTTTGATGCGGCCGGACGTATCGTTGAACTTGCGAAGCAGAAGGGTGTGGACTTCGTGCTGCTCGCCGGGGATACGTTTGAGGATCACAACGTGGGCGATGTCGCCGTGAAGCGGACGGTCGACATCCTTAACCGGTTCGATCCGGTCCCGGTCTATGTCCTGCCAGGCAATCACGACCCCATGGTGCCGGGAGGCATCTGGGATCTTGACAGCTGGCAGCGGATCGGGTCGCATGTTACCCTGCTTCGAGAGCAACGGGAGTAATGTCACAGTGATGACGTCGCCCTCTATGCATGCCCGCTCATCCAGAAACAGAGTGGCCTTGACCCGACAGCGTGGATCCCGGACCGCGAGGACGGAGACGATCGCATCCGGATCGGCGTCGCGCACGGCTCGCTCAATATTCTCCCTGACCGCGTTAACTTCCCCATAGCCGCAGATCGCCCGGAGCAGAGCAGGCTTGACTATCTCGCGCTTGGGGACTGGCACGGCCACCGGATCTTCGGGCGCGCAGTATACCCGGGCACGATAGAGCCCACCCGTTTCGACGAAAATGACTCCGGAAACGTGCTCGTTGTCGATATCGACGAAGCCGGTGCCGGACCCCGGATCGAAGCCTGCCGTGCCAAATCCCTGACGTGGATCGAGTTCGACCCGAAGATCCAGACGGTAGATGATGTCGAAACCCTCGATATAACTATACGAGATCTGGGGCCACTGGCTTCGTCTCTCCTCAGGATTTCGCCTGATCTCAGCGGATGCACCGATAGCAGAGCCCTGCAGCGCCTTGAGACGCTCCGGGAGGAGATTAGAGAGAGCGCCTTCTTCCTGGAGTGGATTGACCCCTCCCATCAGCCCGTCATCAGCAATGGAGTGGACCGGATCCCGGACGGGATACTCTATGAGGTAGACGAAGCTCTCGCCACCATCCTTAACGGCCGCATACCTGAAGGCCCCGGGCACCAGTTTGCAGACCGGGATCCGGAGTTTGTCCAAGCAGCACGAATGCTCCTGCACCGCCTTGCCGGGGGGCGGTCGGCATGATCATTGAAGAGATCACCCTCCGGAACTGGCGCAGTTACCGCGAACCGCACACGTTCCGGTTCGGCGAAGGGTTCAATCTCCTCGTCGGTCGCAACGAGGCCGGGAAGTCGACCCTGTTTGAAGCATTCACCCGGGTACTCTTCGACCGGCACAACTCGCGAACCGAAGAGATCCGGCTGATCCAGCCGCTGGGAAGCTCGCTCGGCCCCGAGGCGACGATCGTTTTCCGGGTGAACGGTGATCGATATAGAGTTTGGAAACGTTTCTTGCAAAACCCTGCTGCCGAGTTCTTCACCTGGCGGGGCAACGATTGGGATCGTGATCACGAAGGAGATGCGGCGGACAATGCAGTACGGGAGATCCTCCGCGGAGAGACACCCGGGCGAGCATCAAAACCCGAGCACCGGGGGCTCTGCCAGGCACTCTGGTACCTCCGGGGCGATACACCTCTCCCGAAAGAGGCGTGGGCAGACGAAGTAAAAGAGGGTCTCTCGGGTTTCGTCTCCCTGGTTGCCAGATCCCCGGACGAAGACCGGGTGCTCCAGAAGATTGAAGACGAATTTAAGGAGTTCTACACACCGACCGGCAGGATAAAGTTGGGAAGCCGGCCGGATCAGCTCCAGAAGAAGATCCCGGAACTTGAAAAAGAACTGCAGGCTCTCTATGAGCGCGATCGGAGTGTAAAAGCCCTTCGCTCAGAACTGGAAGGTTTTGCCGAACAGCTGCGGTCGATAGACGGAGAACTCAGCGCCCGCCGCGCCGAAGTCGCCGAACTCAAGCAAAAACTCTCCGAGGGGACCGTTCTGGAAGAGAAGAAGAAACAGAAGGAAGAGATTGTTCGGCAGGCTGAAGCGACCCGGAAGAAGCTCGCGGATGATCTTGCGGCTGTAGAGCGGCGCATAAAACAGATTGAGGAGGAGGTCATCCCAATACTCTCGCAATCATGACGCTGCATGCTAGGTGAATCAGTCCCATGAATGAGTGCTCATACCGCTCGTATCGTGGGACAATCTTCTTAAATGCTTCAATCCAGCTGAAGAACCGCTCTACCGCACTGCGCTTCTTGTAGAGTTCTGTATCGAACCAGAATGGCCTTCCTCGCTTCGGATATTTCCGGGATCTCCGGTTGACCGGAATATTACTTTTGATTCTTCGTTTCCGGTTGTATTGTCGGATCTCCCGGGCATCGTAGGCTGCATCTGCGGAGATGATCCTGGGACGAACTTGCACCTCGGGAATCTCAAATGCTTCGAGAGTTGGCT
>Ga0208462_1001805_pt1 | contig 13243 bp, 11 predicted proteins | sample AD_SCU001_MetaG_FD_184452 | JGI IMG/M metagenome (GOLD analysis project Ga0208462, IMG submission 184452) | Active sludge microbial communities of municipal wastewater-treating anaerobic digesters from China - AD_SCU001_MetaG (SPAdes) (version 2) | ecosystem: Engineered > Bioreactor > Anaerobic...
GCCGGCCATCCCCTCCCACGAAAGGCCTCCTTCATGAGCAAGAGACACTTGCCCCTCTCCCGGCTCTTGAGTTTTCAGCCTATCAATCCCGTTCAGCCCGGATCTCAAAATACTCGCATGTCGTCTTCGAGTCAAACTACTATTCGGTGCCGGATACCTATCCCGGGAAATATATCACCCTGAAATGCTCTCCTGACACCGTTGAGCTGGTCAGTGGCAATGCGTTGCTTGCACGTCATGAACGTCGATTCGGAAAAGGAGAACTGGCCTACGACCTCACGCACTTCCTCAAAACCCTCTCACGAAAACCCGGGGCACTCCCGCATTCCCGGGTATTCCGGCAGTTAGACGAGACAATTCAGCAGCTCTTGCAGCATCATTATGCCGGGAGACACAAAGACTTCCTGCCGATCCTCTCGCTGTTCCGCGAAACTTCGGAAGAGGAACTCGTTGCCGCGATCCGGCTCCTGGAAGATCATGGCATGGTGCCCACCTACGAGACCCTGCGATGCATCATCATGCACCAGGCCGTTCAACTGCCGGAGACCTCGTTTCCTCCGGATCGTATCAGCATGGAGGAACCGAACTTCTCTCACTACGATAGTTATCTCAGGGGGGTTCTCTGATGCCTGCCGGAATTGAGGAGCTCTGCCATACCCTGCGTCTCTCGGGGTTTGCTGCGGCAGTACAGGAACTTGAACCGGGTCCGTGCTCCGAGGAAATTCTGGGGTTTCTCCTTCATGCCCTGGAGTCTGAGTACGAACTGAGATTAGCACGAAAACGGCTGAATGCCATCCGGATTGCAGGATTTCCCACGATGAAGCGGTTTGATGAGGTGGTGGTTGATCTGTTGCCGGACGATGGACGAGCGTATCTTTCTGTCCTGAGACAACTGCAGTTCATCGAAGAACACCAGAATATCCTGATGATAGGGAACTCGGGAACCGGGAAGACCCATCTTGCGATCGCTACAGGTATCCTGGCCTGCGAACAGGGATATCGGGTGATGTTCAAGACGACGGCGGGACTTGTCAACGAACTGGTTGAAGCGAAACAGGAGCGACGGTTGACATATCTTCTCCGGCAGCTGAAACGAGTGGATCTCCTGATCCTGGACGAATTAGGGTATATTACCTTTGACCTTGCGGGAGCTGAACTCCTCTTTCAGTTGCTTGCATCCCGGTATGAGACGGGGAGCACGATGATCACGTCAAATCTGGTGTTCTCTGAGTGGGTGAAGATCTTTCATGATAAGGCACTGACAGCTGCTTTGCTTGATCGAATCACGCATCGAGCCCTTGTCCTGAATATGGCAGGAACCAGTTTCCGTCAGCGGGAAACACCCAAGGGTTCATCAGGGAGGAGACAAAAGTGATAGCTCAGGTGGATCAGTTTTAGATGAGCCTTGTGGATCACTTTTGAATGAGCCAAAACAGCCGGACTCCTGTTCTGGCAATCACGCGTTTGCTGAATCGAGCAATTTGCGAATTCACCGGAGCATGCTTCGTATAGTTTAAATGAGGCGCTATATCTGATGCGTGCATCTCGTGGTTTACGCTCTCGTACACCAGTCGTAACACAATCAAGTCGCGTTCTTCTGTCACTGTTCTGTCTACCAGCACTTCTGCCCAGGCGTCAGTGCTGATCTCTACCAGATCTTTGTAATCTTTCATACAGCTCCCTCCACAACCGCGATCTCCTCCTCCGTGAGTCCGTAGAGCTCATACACGATCCGATCGATCTCCCGGTCGGCCTCCTCGCACGCCGCCTCCAGCCGCGAGCACTCTTCCGGCGTGAGATCCCCGGCGAGCGATCTGTTCGTCGGGACGGGTAGGGCGGTGATCAGAGGAGGTTACGATCCCATTACGATCCTTCAAACCTCCCGGGGAACAAAGACCAACTTTTGTAGCACCTCCTGATATGGCCACGACGGCTTCCGGCTGAGGATGCAGCGTCCCCGCGGGAGGAATACCTCTTTGCCGCGTGATGGCTCCCGGAGGGTTCAGCCGATCCGGAACATCGCCCCACCCCTCTACGAAAGCGATCTCCTCCTCAGAAAGCCCTTAGGGTGGTGTACTGGCCGTTTGTGAATGGGCGGTAATTGTGCGGATGATGAGGGATTACAGGCAGGAGTGTTCGAGGAAATACCATGTATGGTACTCTCCCAATCGCTGCATTCTGGATCCATTTGATGTAACCCGATAGGTATATTTGCTACCCCTTCCTTTCTCCTCTTTGACAGGATTATTCCCAAAATGGAGGTTGAAGATGCCTGAGAAGTACAAACCCGACCCTGTCACTCCTCTGATAGATGCCCTATCGGCACCATCTTTGGGGGTGCGATCTGTTGCCGTACGTGGGCTTGCCCGGCTGGGCGATATCAGAGCGATCGAGCCTATCACGGGGTCGATCAGGGGCCTGGCAGATGAGGATGAGGATGAAGTTTCTCGCTACATCAGTGATGTCATAAAAGCCCTCGTTTCTTTTGACGACACCACTATCATCGCACCGCTCGCTTCTCTCCTTGACAGTGAGTTCGATGAACTCCATCCAATCATCTGGAACCTGACCGAGGAAGATGATCGATCAGCCGTTGAGGATATGGCGGATCTCTATGACGGTGATGTTGAGCTGCTGGAAGAGATTCTGGATGGGCCGTATTCGGTCGACATCAAGAAGCTGGTCATTCATATTCTCGGGGAGATCGACACCTGGAGTGCCAATTATGTCCTTACCGACATCCTCCAGAATATCGATAAGGATGAATACCTTGTATCTGAGGCAGCCGAAGCATTGGGGTTGAACCAGTTCCCTGAAGCCGTTGAACCGCTCTGTATGATGCTGGCCGATAAGGATCGCTATACCGCCGATGCCCGGAGTTATGCGGCGACTGCCCTTGGCCGGATCGGTGATCTCCGGGCTGTGGCGTCGCTCGTAAAAGTTCTGACCGATCCTGATGAGGATGATGATATACTTACTTCCTGTGCTTTTACTGCACTGGAATGGCTTGTAGTCGGTGGAAAGATACCTGAAGACTATGAAGATGAGGAGATAACTGACAGTGCATCACCATCATCCGATAGCGACGATGCTATCCTCGCGGTCCTTCTGGAGGCGCTTGAGGGCCCCCAATACTGCATGAGGGAACTTGCGGTGCGAGGGTTGGCCGTGTTGAGGGATCGTCGGGCCATCCCTGCGATCCTGGATGCTATCAGCGATTCTGAGGAGAGTGAGGAGTATCGTGCGTTCTGTCAGAGTGCAATTGGTGCAGTTGGTCGAATTGGTGATGCATCTGCAATAGAGCCACTCTTCTTGATACTCGACGAGGTTGCGGATGAATGTGAGATCTTTGAGGATTACCGCTGTTGCACAGTGTCTCTTGATGAGGTTCTTCAGGAGGTAGCCAGTATGGGTCCGAAGATCATCGAACCGCTCAGAGAGGTCGTCACCGGAGATTATTCGCTGGATATCAAGGTAGTAGCAATTCGGACGTTAGGGTATCTCTCCGGCCCATATCCGATACCGGTTCTGCTTGAAGCCCTGAAAGACACCTCTTATGGGGGAGATGTCGCGGCATACGCTGCTGATGAACTGGGTATCCGCAGGGCCAGGGAAGCCGTGGAAGACCTCTGCAAGATAATCCTTGATACAGAGAATTACGAAGAGCATTCTCGTTTGTTTGCGATAGGCGCCCTCGGAGAGATCGGTGATCCGCGAGCCCTCGGATCACTCCTGGAAGTGTTTTCTAATGGTGGAGATCCGGCCTGGGAACTTTCGGCGTACGCATATGAAGCATTTGAGTCGATCATCAGTACAATGGAGTCTCGTTCAGGGGATGAGAGTTAGCCCGGTGAGAGGGGGCGGGCTTTTTCACACCCGGTCTGGTTGATACGCTCCCCTGCACTCATGAAGAGGAGGTGCCGGCGGCCCATAATGGAGAAGATGTATCCGGGTTGTTTAATTTGTTTCCGGTTTCAAAAACAATTTCAAAGAAGGATGATGGGATGCTCTGTCAGAATCGTAATGTATGCCTGCACATTCCGCTATCCGATCCGTCAACTGGCACCTGACCTCCGCCTGCAACTACTCCTGCCGCTTCTGTTTTGCCCGGAATCTTGGTGAACAACCGGTGCCATTCTCCGAAGGTTCTATGATGGGAGCACCTCTATCGCTGAGTTTTTCCCATAAATCGATGGTGTTGGGATGTGTGGTGGGGTCAACTCGATAACCGTCATTCACGTACATCAATACTTATACAGCGAGAATGCTTCCATTATAAGTTATTCTGCAGCACTACTCACTGGTTCCTCATCCATGTATCATCGAATAGGCGAGTCTCCCGGAAAGGGTGATCTGGACCCTCGTCTCGCGTCCTTCCGGTTTCTTTTTCAGAAGTCCATACTCCTCAAGAGCATGTATGGACGATGAAAGTGTCTGCGCAGATAGATCTTTGTGGTTATTCGGATTCACTCCGATTTTCCGCCTCAAATCACTCTGGGAATAGGCTCCACTACTCTTCTCAGATAACAATTCGAGGATTCTGCGGTGCAACTGGTTATGCTCGAGCTGGGCCAGGGATACCCTCGGTACCGGAAACTCGATGGGTTCATCCATCTCCCTTGTCAGGTAATACCCTATGCCATCCACCCATAACGAGCCCATGAATGCCATAATGGCCACATCCTTCCGGCCAGCTGTGACATTAAAGTAAAACTTGAATGGCTTCTCCCCCTTCTGGTACTGCCTCCGGATGTCGAGAATCTTCTCCAGAAGGTTCTCATAGTCATTCTTCCGGAAGGTTACAATAGTACATGGCAGATCTCTCTTCGCACAATCCCTCTCTGTTTCTGCAATGCTCTCCTCAATGTCGCTGATAGTATCTTCCTCTTTGAGCAGGACAATCTCCGAGATCGAATAACATTTGGATATCTTCAGGTAGACATTGAAGACATTCACTCCTGGGGTCAGGACATGGATATTCAACATTGTAAATTGATTATCCTGATCAAGATACATAATATTGACGCCCCAATCTGGATGCATGGATTCCACAGTACAAGGACGGAACCAATTATCGATCGACGACGAGCCCAGAATTCAGGTGAAATCGGCTAACTGGCACTTCACCTCGAAATGCAACTACCACTGCACCTTCTGTTGCACACAGAAAAACCAGGGTGAGCTAACATCGCTTCAAACAGCAGCAGATGTCTTCCATCACCTCCGGCGGCTTGGTATTCAAAAGATCAACTTTGTCGGGGGAGAACCCTTCTGCAGCCCTCTGATCTTTGACCTGGTGAAACTCGCGAAGGAGCATGGACTGACAACGAGCATAACCACTAACGGATCGCTGGTGACCGCTGAAATAATCGACCGCCTCTCCCCCTCCTATCTTGACTGGATGGGACTTTCAGTCGATTCGGCCTCTGAGGACGTTGAAAAGGCACTCGGTCGGGGGTATGGTCACCATGTCAGTAACGTAGTTCATATATCAAACCTAATTCGAAATGCTGGTATAAGATTAAAGGTTAATACCACCGTGACCCAGATGACGGCCAGCGAGGATATGCACCAGTTAATAGCCACCCTTTCTCCAGACCGATGGAAGATATTCCAGTTTTTGCATGTGAAGGGGCAGAACGACCACGCAGTCGAAAGTCTGTCAATACCGGATCATACGTTTGAGGCGTTCAAAGAGCGCCACATGGATGTCCGCCTGCACAATGGTCTTGCACCAGTCTTTGAGAGCGCCGACACCATGATCGACTCATACCTCATGTTGGCTCCTTCAGGGAACATCTGCCAGAACACCCACATACCTGCGCCTGAAATCCCTCTGCCATCCGTCAAACTGCATGACCTGCCACACATCCTTAATATCGAGAAATACAGCGCCCGTGGAGGTATCTATGAGTATTGACACGGGAACCTCCCCCCTCCACTTTCTCCTCCTTGGCCATGCAAAAGAGCACATTCGTGCCGTCATTGACCATTATGGTATCAAAAATGCTGTGATATTCACCTCAATGGAACTTGAGAGGGAGAACCTTCCGTTCATCCGGAGCTTGGAGGATGAAGGGATCGTGATCGCCGAGGTGATCAACCTTGAGCCTTTCGGACAGGATGCGCTTGAGCGGATGATGGTGCGGATCCTTGACGCCTACCGCACCCACTCCGGATCCGGGAGAACGGAGTTTGTCGTGGCCCTCACCGGGGGGACGAACCTGATGGTCGTTGCGATGGCATTGGTCGCTCTCATGAAGGGGTTTCCGGCACACTATGTCCTGAACAACGGGAGGAACGAGGTCGTTGAGATCGACCTTTTCGAGAGCCTGGCGCCCTGCGTTGACGCTGAAGAGGTGGAGACACTGATCCGAGCTATGGGGGGAGAGCGATGATCTCTGGTTTTAGCAGTACGTCAAGTACTGATGAAGAATGGAACAACCTCTATTATCAGAATCTTGACCTTGGAGATCCTAAGACCGTTCAAAGCAGAGTCGTACAGCGATTGAGAGACTTCAGGTCCTACCTCGAAAATGCTGAAAGAAAGTTATCCCGGAAGAAGTACGCCTTTACCTTCAACGTCTATTCGATCAGAGGATCGCTGCTACCGAAGAGTAGTGGTGAGATACATGGCCCTTTTAAAGCGGATTTCTTCTCGTTCGATCCAGAGGGGAAAGAAAGGCTCCCGGAGGGAGCGATCAAGAGGGACAGAAAAGAGGTCACCCTTGATGGGGGAAAGAGACCCGAAACGGTTTTCGCTCATTTTGCAGGATGTGCCATCCCGTTCGTTTTTAAGATGAAATCGGCCGTCCTCTCCGATATCGAACCCCATAACGTCAATGAAGGCGAGGAAGATGTTGCGCTTGATTTTCTTTCTGAGTCTGACTCCCTGCGAAGCGGGAAAGATAGGATAAAGATCACCAGGAATCTCATCCGCCGTGAATCGAAGCTCATTGTCAATAACGTTCCGGCCAGCGGATCCTTCATTGTCGAGTATAACACCTACATCCTGAAGCGACAACAAAGCGCAGTCGAAGATCTCGCAATCTCTCCTCTGAAACATCACCTCCCGCTGATCAACCTGATGCGCCAGGAGCGAGACTTCACATGGGAGAGGGTGCGATCTATTGCCAACCCTGAGCGCTGGTTCGTGCTCACCAATGAAGAACTCGATGGAACCGTTGAACAGAGGGAATTTGTTCAAAAAGCACTCGGGACACCTGAATTTGCGATCCTTGAGGGTCCTCCCGGGTCCGGGAAGACCACCGCTCTGCTGGAGTTGATAGCGCAGGTTGTCAGAAATGGCGGACGCGTGCTGATGGTGGCCTCAACTCACGTTGCCGTGGATAATGTTCTCGAACGGCTTGTTGCTACCCAGATCGAGATGCCTGATGGCAAAAAGAGTTTGAAAGAAGCCTGTGGGATCATACCGCTCAGGATCGGCGATGAGGGCAATGTTTCGGATATGGTCAAGCCCTTCTGCCTGGAGACTTCTCCCGAAACTGAACGAAAAAGAATCATCGAGAATATATCCGCTGTGATCCATCGGAAGGAACAGAAACCATCACAGGAGAAACTATACCATACGCTTAAAGACAATCCTGAGGAAGGAAGAAAACAGATCGAGACACTCCTCCTGAGCACTGCAAATCTCATCTGCGGCACGACCATCGGGATCTTGAAGGCGCCGAACATAATGGGTGCCAGTCATACTCTGGAAGCGCTCTTTGATTATGTCATCCTCGATGAGGCCTCCAAGACGACATTTCAGGAGTTTCTCGTCCCTGCTCTCTATGGGAGGAAGTGGATCCTCTCTGGAGATGTGCACCAGCTCTCACCGTACGTCGATCAGGCACCCATTGAAGAGAACCTCCGATCCGCCCGTACATTTACTTCTGAACATGGAGAGAGAGACCGGGAACTCTGCTGCGCTACATACCTTGCCTCCCGGTACTCCCGTGCGAAGGGAAGTGCCCTCCTGTTGAAAGAAACAGATGAAGAGGTTGAGGAATGTGCCCGACTCGCACATCTTCAGGTTGAGGGGTTGGTCCAGGCATGCCGGGGGGCGAAGATAGATCCCCCTGGCATCGTCGTTAAGGCAGTCACCAGCTCTCCACAGACCAATATTGAGAGATGTAATATCCTTTCCTCAAACCTTATTATCACAAAGAAATCGCTTCTCAGTGAGATCGAGCCTTATCTGCCTCCCGACATCCAGCGTGACGAGAGAACTCTTCGTGATATATTCTCACCTGAATTTATTCGGCGTATGGGAGGGTTTGGGGCACGACCCGGGGAGACTCAGACCTGGGAAAAGGAAATCAGCTGGCGAATCGGCCGGATGCACGAGTTGAAGAACAATCCGAAAAAATATCAGCACCTTTACAGGGATATCCTGTTGCTCGTGCCGTATTTCGAGCGGACTGATGATCCAAAACGACCCCGCAATCAGCTGGTTCTTGATGACATCGAGGCAACCCGGCGGATTGCCCTTCCCTCGGTTCTTGAACTCCTGCAGGAGGGGTTTGAGACCCGGCGGGAGGTTAAAGGAGCCGAACAGATCGCCCTGTATTCCGGGCTGCCTGCAAACGTTCTGGAGTCGCGCCATACTCGCCTCTCATATCAGCATAGGATGGATCCCGAGATCTCCCGACTCCCGCGAGAACACATCTACGAAGGGCAGGCGCTGAGGGATGCAGGAGGAGAGGATGGGATGAAGAGAAAGAGAGCGTGGGAGTATGCCCGGTATAGTTCCCGTTGCGTCTGGATGGATATCCGCCCTTCGCGAAATGAAGTCAGCTCTGAACGCACCTGGTTCAACCGCGCAGAAGTGAAGGCGATGAGAGAGGAGTTCAAGAGATTCATCGAGTGGGCACGGGTTCATCCGAACCTCAACGATGCTGATGGGTTCTGGTCGGTGGCATTTCTCTCATTCTACACCGGACAGACCCGGGAGATCATGAAAGAACTGGAGAGTTTCTCACACAGAAAAGGGACCTATTCCTGGTTTGAACTACGTGACTCAAACGTGAGGGTGGATATCTGCACGGTCGACCGGTTCCAGGGTCACGAGGCAGATGTGGTCTTCCTCTCCTTCGTGCGGCCGAGAGGGAAAGGCGTGGGATTTCTGGACAATCAGAACAGGCTCAACGTCGCCGTGACACGTGTACGTTACCAGCTGGTGATGTTCGGCGACAGGAAAAATTTCGAGGGGAGGGGTGATTCGTTCCTCAAGGCGCTTGCGACGGAGAGCGCAAAAGGACCGATCGTATATCGGGGGAGAGATGCATGAAGGAAATTACCTTGAAACGAAATATAAACGTCGAATCGTATGAAGCGTTGATGGATGTCTGGAGATCCAAGGACGAGTATAAGTTCCTGCTTCCGGTCCTTGCACTATCAGAAGAAGGCGGGATCACTGATGAACTGGTCAATACCAGGCTGTTCGGCGTCAGTGAGGATGACCCGAGAGGCAGACGTCTTCTTGAGGTGATGGAGGGGTACCGACTGATCGAAAAGGCAAGTTCGAGAGGAGTATTGACAAATGAACATTCTGATCATATGGGATATCGTTTCACTGAAAGAGGACAGTTAATCAGAGAACACCTTCAACAAGGCCAATATGGTGGTCTCTATGAAGAACTTCTCCAGGATTTATCGAGGCTTCAAATTTTACAAAGAACCACACGCGGTTTTTTAGATCTTAAGGTTGAGTATTCGCTCAATCACCTCGGCAAGGAAATATTTATGTCTGCTGGCGGAATTTTGCCTGAATTACCTTTGGGCGTTGCATCGGAACTCGAAACACTCGGGATTATTGAACCTCAACAAAATCAAAGCACGAGTTCGGCATACTACGAGCTGACCGAGACCGGGAGGCGGGCGCTCCAAGAAGACAAGGTACTTGTGCCTGAGAGGGGTGTGTTTACCCTCACCGGAACCACAGACCCTCTCTTTGTCGAACCAGTTATCGACTGCCAGCCAAAGGAAGGAGGCAAAGATGCACGACAGGAGTTTGACAGGATTGTTAAATCGTCCTGGAACGGAGGCAAAAATCAGGGTAAAAACCAAGACCAGAAGTTGAACACCCCGGTGTGGTTTGACAAGCTCAGAAGGGCGACCCCTAAAGTTCTCACCCTTGCGGCCCAGGACCGGGAAATCATTCAGATCACCGACATCGACGAGAAGACCAATCCAGTTCAAACCGGAGGCAGGATTTCTGTAAACGTGCGGTGTTCTCTGAGGTCTGCTCCTGAGATGGAGGTGATCACGATCAGTGGGAAAAAAGAGAAGAAGACCGCAACCGAGACGACCTTCAACCTGACACTCATGGATATCATGAGATGCCTCTTCCACGCGAAACAGCATGATCTTTTTGAGTGTGGGGATGTTCCTACTCTCCTTGTAGCCTATGACGAGGTAAAGGGCAGTCCCTCCGAGATCAACCACATGCGGCGGACAACTACGGTTCGTACTCCTGAGATTCAGGGATTCGGTCGGTTTGAGGATGTGACAGTCAGTGACCTTCCGCTTCTTCCCCGAACACTTGAGGATGCTGGCAGCTGGGTACGGGACTGCCTCATTAATGGGATCACCACTTATACCGACGAGATATCTTACAATCAGCTCTGCGACAGAGAATCAACCCGATTTTCAGAGAGATTTGACCCGGAGCAGGTGAAATCCCGGCTTCCAACGTATCAGGATATGAGAGTTATCGTAAAAGAGCGAAGAGAAGCGGATCCAGATAGGTACTGGTTTGTCACGGCACCGGCGTTGCTGACCTTCCCGGAGGGAGTGTGAGATGAGAGAGAAATTTGTGGGCGATATAACCGCCTCGCTTGTTGAACCACTACAGGAGACTTTTGATCTCTCTACAAAGGATCTCGGGACCTGCTGGGTGAAACTCTCGCAGGGCAACAGTAATGCACCCTATATCGCGGAGAAAACAGTTCATCTATCTGGCAAACGGCAGTTCATCATCCCTTCGGAAGATGGTGCCCTCCTCACGGCGATTGAAACCATGATCGGGAATGCAAAGGAGATGGTGTGTGTCTCGTCTTTCCTTATACAGGAGAGCCGGATGACCGATGCCCTCCTTGAAGCCGCAAACCGGGGTGTCGGTGTCTTCGTCCTCACTGCACGGGAAGATGACCTTAAGAGGGCCGATGATGACCTCATCGATTTCGAGCGGGAGCAGATCAAGGATCATATCGCACTTCTCGATCAGTTCGCCGGCAAGGTACTGGTAAGGACATCTGAATGTTTCCATGCGAAATATATCCTGGTGGACCCCCGTTCTGCAGATGCTTCTGGGATTATGATGACCTGCAATGCTACTAAGGATCCTATGCTCGGGTCGAACATTGAAGTGGTGCTCACCCTGACCCCCTCAGAGGTGCGGTCGTTCTTTGCCCATTTCCTCCGTGGGTTCTGGAATATGGCCGATCATGAGCTTCTGGAGAAGGGAGAATTGAGGGGTGTGAAGAAAGAGAGCCTCGCTTCAATCAGCCTTGGAAACCTCACCCTGCCAGCGACGGTGGAGGATGTTCGTTCTCTGGAGGAGCAGGTGCTCAACATCATTCGGAATGCCAGGAGGGATCTTATCCTTACGGCATGGTCGTTTGATAGCGAAGCAGTTCATGCAGCGGTACTGGATGCCTGTCAGCGAGGAGTTCAGGTGACAGTCCTTACCCGGCCGCACCACCGGACTACGAGAGTACTCCGTGATTGTGTCCAGGCTGGAGCTAAGGTCTTCGGGCATCCGAGACTTCATGCAAAGTGCGTGATCGCCGATGCTCGCACCGGCCTGGTCATGACCGCAAACATGACGGCGCTCGGTCTTCAAACCGGCTTTGAGACGGCGGTGCCCTTAGAGGGGAGCGCTCTTGACACTCTTAAAAATATTATAGATGACTGGAGGAGCGTCTGTGACTGGAATTTGATGGACCAGGTGACACCTGCTATGGTGAATGGATCGATCCTGCAATTCTCAAAGGAGGGCACGCCCCTCGTCTCGCGTACCGTCATTCCGGGAGAGGGGAAGTCCCTTTCTGCGTTCAGGCCGGATTCCTGTGATAAAATACTGGAGTATTCAATTGGTCGGAAGGAAATAGATCGGATCATGGCGAGCGACCCCCAAAAGGTGTTCAGGCAGGTCACTCTGAAACAGATGATTATTCCACCGCATCTCCCTGAGGGATCAAAAGAGGAGATCCGGAAGGATGTACAGTTTCCGCTCTTCAGAAGGGGAAAGGAGAGGTACATTATTGTCAAAACCTGGGAAGAGGTCCGTGCTGCACAAGAACCCGCACGGAAGTTGAATGCAAAGATAGTGGTTGATATGTGAATCTTAGTTGGTTAGATTTTGGATGGTGGTATATAGTCGAATTACAGACAAAAGAATCGATTGTGGAGCGGATCACCGCTCTTCAACACAACCTTGACACCCTTGTGTTGAGTGCCAGGAAGGAGTACCGGACACGGTTTGAGGTCAGTGACCTCAAATATACTCTTCTCAAGATGGAGATGGATGAACTAAGGCAGACTGTGGAACGATGCTCATGAATAGTTTGTGGACCGACGCCAGATCCTGGAAATAATCAACGTTACTCCTCTTCCTCAGGGATATGTCGTCGTTGAGGCAGGCGAGCAATGCCGTTTCCCGGATGAAGGAGTTATTCATTGTATCTCCTCAGGGTATTGAAGTGTTCTCTGGTAACCTTCCGTCCCGGGACGAGTGACCAGACCTATCCTGCCCCATGAACTTTGGATGCCGGTGTTCCCTGCTATTTAAGATCGGTAGAAGTTGCTTGATATGCATCGTCCGGGTCATCATCCGGGAGCGGGACTGTCTTCAGCCATTCCCGAAGCCGGGGTATATCGGACTGCGCGGTCTCCCAGACGATTGCAAGACTGACGCCGAAGTAGTGATGAATGAGTTTGTCCCGCATACCGGCGATGAACCGCCAGGGTATCTCCGGATACTGCTCTGTGAACGGGGGAGGGAGATTCTTCACCGCTTCTCCAAGGATCTCCAGGTTGCGGATGACTGCGTCCTGCGTCTTGACATCAATAGGAGTTACGCACTTCCTCATTTCGACCGAAAGATCGATATATAATAACAGCAGAATAAATATCCGTGGTCCGCCCTTCGCCGATCTCTGACTGCGATTACATCAATTTCCTTGTTGCTGCTCAGTGTGATGTTTCCTGCGTAAAAGCTGCCGAATGCTTTTCT
>Ga0208462_1001808_pt1 | contig 13203 bp, 12 predicted proteins | sample AD_SCU001_MetaG_FD_184452 | JGI IMG/M metagenome (GOLD analysis project Ga0208462, IMG submission 184452) | Active sludge microbial communities of municipal wastewater-treating anaerobic digesters from China - AD_SCU001_MetaG (SPAdes) (version 2) | ecosystem: Engineered > Bioreactor > Anaerobic...
CATCATGGTGCGGTTCCTATCACAGAATGCCCTGTGGACGGGCTACCGGCAGTTTGCCGGTAATCTGCGACAAACAGGTCGGGGGATCCCCGAGATCCCCGGGCACTCGCAGGAAGCCCCACCCTTAAGGGTGGGGTAGTTCACTCGCCCTTCTTAAAGAACAGCCGGCAGTGGCAGGCTCCCTGCTCCTCGATCTCTTCCTCGTGGTAGATGCAGGGGCAGACGATGATCCGGTCCTTCTCAGGGTCGCCGCTCCGGAGCCTGCAGGGGCAGTACGCCGCCCCGAACCGCTCCTGGTTTCGCGCGAGCCCGCGGAGGACGGCCGAGAGCTGCTTCTCGTCAACGTTTAAGATAAATCCTTTCTCCTTCGCGTACACCTTTGCTTTGGTCCGCGCCTCTTCGATACCTTCTTCACTCATACCAAAACTCCTATTCTACAACTTACCGGCGCCTGTGTTCTTCGATATAGGCTATCACCGAATTAAAGATTTTGACTCCGCCATCCAACCCGAGCACGGGTTTGCGAGGAGCCGCTCGCACATTTGTGCTGCCTCCCTCTCCGCCGCATCCGACGCGTCAAGCGTGATCCGGAAAAGCCGCGCGGTGCGGAGGCTCTCGGTCGGGAATCCCGGGTTCACGAGGGCGTGCCGGATGGCACGCGCTTCGGGGTCCAGCATTCCTTCTTTGAGTCCGATGGTGATGGCTACGTCATACCTCACACCGGCTCACCCCCAGGGCGGGGAGAGTATGCGCTGCGCGACGGCGGCGTAGGTCTCCATAACATCGCCCTTGCTGAAACGGTACACGTCTTTGTCGAGAGACACCCCGGTTTCTTTGTCCCAGAGCCGCATTGAGTCCATGCTGATCTCGTCGCCGACGACGATCTCGCCATCATAGCGGCCGAACTCGAGTTTGAAATCGACCAGGGTGATGCCCCGCAGGTCGAGGTAGTCCGCGAGCACCTCGTTCACCGCGAGTGCCATGGCCTTGATCTGGTCGAGTTCTTCGGGCGTGGCAAGGTGCAGGGCGTAGATCAGGTCGTCGTTGAGCATCGGGTCGTGGTGAGCGTCGCTCTTGTAGTCGATGATGATCACCGGCGGATCGAGCGGCTCCCCCTCCCGGAGCGGGTAGTTGCGCACGATGGAGCCGGCCGCGACGTTTCTCACAATCACCTCGAGCGGGATCATCGTAAGGCTCCGCACGGCAATGGTGCCGGGTTCGATCTCTCCAAGGAAGTGGGTCCGGATCCCGTGATCTTCCAGGTACTTGAAGAGGAATGACGAAACCTCTGCGTTATATCTCCCTTTGCCGCCCAGGGTATCTTTCTTCTCGCCATCGAACGCCGTGATGTCGTCCCGGAACTTTATGATGTATACTTCCGGGTCGTCGGTGCGGTAGACGGACTTAGCCTTCCCTGTGTAGAGGAGGTCAACCTGTTTCATGGCCAAAACTCCTGATAGGTGTTGTCGGGATAAATGATGAGGTTATGCACCAGAGCCCCCGGCCGGTGCCGCAATCTTCTTCGCGAGCTGCCGGATCAGGGATTCGAGCAGGGGGGGATACCAGCCCTTCTCGATGTACTGCGGGTAGATGCAGAGCCGTTCGCGGAGTTCCGCATTCCCGGCCACCCTCTTGAGTTCCTCGATCTGCGGCCAGGGGTGCTCCGGATTGACGTAGTCGATGGTGAGCGGGGAGACCCCGCCGAGGTCGTTCACGCCGCACCCGACCAGGTGAGCCGCATCCGCGAGGTTCGGGGGTATCTGCACCGCCACGTCCAGGGGAAGGATCTCCCGGGCGAGAGAGATCGTCGCACACAGTTCTTCGGTGCCGGGAACCGGGAAGTCCTCCATCGGGGTCCCGGGCTTCGGGCAGAAGTTCTGCACGATCACCTCCTGAATATGGCCGTACCGGGAATGAAGATCCCGGATGACCGCAAGCGACTCCTCGCGGTCCTCCATCGTCTCCCCGATGCCGATCAGGATGCCGGTCGTGAACGGGATTGAGAGTCTTCCGGCGTTCTCGATCATCTCTATTCTGACCGCCGGGTCTTTTCCTGGGGAGTCCCGGTGCGCGGGGACGTCTGCGGTTGTCTCGAGCATCAGCCCCATGCTCGCGTTCACCCCACGGAACCGGTCGAGTTCCTCGTAAGAGAGAATGCCGGCGTTGGTGTGCGGCAGGAGACCCCGCCGGATGGTGGCAAGCGAGAGGTCGTAGAGGTAGTCGAGGATGTCTGCGTAGCCAAACCGCCCGAGCATCTCGTTAAAGCCCGGCACCCTGCCCGGCCGCTCCCCGAAGGTGAAGAGTGCCTCCGTGCAGCCGAGGGCCGCACTCGCCTCCAGCGTCCGGATAACCTCGCCGGGAGGCATGATGCACCCCTCCCGCACCGGGGTGCGGAAACAGCAGTAGCCACAGCGGTTCTGGCAGACCGTTGTTAAGGGGAGGAATGCGTTCCTTGAGTAGGTGATCACGCGGCGGTGCATGGGTATATGTCGGCATCCCCGCACATGAACCTTAGGACAGCGACGAGGCCTCACGCGACACCCGGCGTATAGATGGCAAGAACTTCCCTGTGTGTCTTTAAAACAACGTTCTTCGCGTGAGTCAACAGGGTAGAGAACTACCGGAGCCTCCCGTGAACGGTATAGGAATGCGCCCTCCTCAGGGAGCGTTCTGCAGCACCCCCATAAACCCCCGATCTCCGATGGGGAGACACGATATAATCGGACGGGTGGCTTTCGATTTAGTCGGGGCCGGCCTATCTGCGGCCCACTGGAAACGATGCCTTTTTGATACTGCCCCGACAACCGTTTTGCGATGTACTTCCACGCGCTCATTCCCTTTAAGCCGGTAAACCCGAAGACTCGCCTCTCCTGCATTCTTGACCTAGAAGAGCGCGAGGCGTTCGCCCGGGCGATGCTTGAAGACGTGATCGCCTCCGTGCAGAAGTCCGGGTGCAGCGCCACCCTGCTCTGCACCCATCCCTTCAAACACGAGAACGCCCTCGTCGCCGTCCGGACGGAGCCGCTCAACGATGCCATCAACTGGGCGCTCAAGCAGTTCCACTGCCCGGCACTCATCATCATGGCCGACATCCCCCTGGTGACGGCCGGGGATATCCAGCGGCTGATCCGCACCGAGAAAGATATGGCCGTCGTGCCGGGCCGGGGCGGCGGGACGAACGTGATATTCTTGAAGAGGCCGCAGTGCTTCCGCGCCGACTTCTACGGCGCAAGTTTCCTCGACCACCTGCGGGTTGCCGAGGAGTGCGGCTTCTCCGTCGAGGTGATCGATTCATTCAGGATGTCGACGGACGTTGATGAGAAGGAAGATCTGGTCGAGATCCTCATCCACGGAAAAGGGAGAAAGAGCAGAGAATACCTGGAGAACTCAGGATTCTCTATCGTCCTTGACGAGAAGGGACGGGTCCGCGTGCAGCGCGACCCCCATAAAGAGACACTCTGAAGCGTCGATGGTGGCGACCCCGGCGTAATCGCCGACGGGAAGCCCGATTCCCCGCACCACTGCCGCAGGGACGCACTCGCCCGCCTCCCCCATCACCAGTTCGGCGGCGGACGCGATGCAGTCCGCAACCGCCCTTTTTGTGACCTCGAGTTCCCGGCCGAAGAGATCTTGTTTCCCGCGCTCGTCGACAACCGAGGGGATGCCCGAACACCCGATCGCGACTCCGGAGCACCCGAGGCGCATCGCGTGCGTCCGGGAATCGATGACGATGACGCCAACGTCGGCCCCCGACCGCTCCCGTACCGCGGCACGGATACGCGCCGCGGACGCATCCGGATCGAGGGGGAGGAGGACGAGGGAGCCGGGAGGAGCGTTCGAGGCGTCGATACCCGCGTTCGGGAGGAGGGTCCCGTTCTTCATGCAGAGCAGGAACCCCGGGATGCCCCCGACGACCCGGTCGCTCTCCCGGAGCACCACCTCGACGTGGCGGGGGTCCATCTGGTATTCTTCAGCGAGCCGGAGAGCTTCTGCTGAGGGCTCGACATCGGCGAGCCTCACGACCCGCCCTTCGGCGGTAGCCACGGCCGATTCCGCAACGACCACGACGTCGCCCGTCTCGAACCCCCGGACGGGCGAGCGTTCGACGGACGCAAGAAGGTGCGCCGCGACGTCGTCACCGGCCCGGAGCAGGGGAGTCGCAAGGCCGTATACTGAGAACGATGGTGTCGTCATGCTCCCCCCATCTTCGCATACACCCGCAGGAGGTCGGCGGTCTCGGCGACGTCGTGGCTCCGCACGACGGCTGCTCCCGCCGCAACGAGCATCGTCGTGAGCGCGAGCGTGCCCGCGAGCCGGTCTTCGGGCTGGCGGCCGAGCAGGTCGCCGAGGAACGTCTTCCTTGAGACCGCGGCGAGCACCGGGCGGCCGAACTCCAGGAACGAGCTGAAGTTCCGGCAGAGTTCCCAGTCGTCTTCGCTCGTCCGCCCCCCGACCCATCGCCCGACGGCGGGGTCGAGGACATACTCGTCGATCTCCAGGCGTGCGCACCGGTTCACGACCGCTTCGAGGGCTTTCCGGGTTGCGGCAAGGCCGACGGCGTCTCCCGGCTCGTTAAAACTCGCCATCGCGAATACCGGCAGACCGGAGTCGGCGACCGCCCGCGCGTAGCGCTCGTCGGCAAGCCCCGAGATATCGTTCACCGCATGAATGTCGTGGCGGAGAGAGACCGCGAGCACCTCCGGGTGCCGGGTATCTACCGAGACCGTGAGTCCGGTCCCGTCGAGTTCCGAGAGCGCTGCATCCACCCGTGCCGCTTCTTCGCCGACAGAGATGGGAGGAGAGCCCGGGGCCGTGCTCCGCGCCCCGAGGTCGATCATATCGGCGCCCGCATCCCGCATCGCAAGAGCCCGGTCATGGACCCGGCCGGCCGGGATGTAGGAGTCCCGGTAGAACGACTCGGGGCTGCAGTTGATGACACCCATCAGGCGAACCGGAGCGCCGCCGCCGATCCGGAGGTGGTTTACCGTACAGTGGTGTTTCAGCATGTCCTCAACTTGGCCGCCCTGAAGGTGTTCTCCATCAGCGTCGCGATGGTCATGGGGCCGACGCCTCCGGGGACCGGGGTTATTGCTCCGGCACGGTCTTTCACCGCCTCGAAGTCGACGTCGCCCGAGAGCTTGCCCTGCTCGTCGTAGTTGATCCCGACATCGATGACCGTCGCGCCTTCCTTTACCATCTCCGGTCCGACAAACTTCGCTCTTCCGACCGCGCTGACCAGAATATCGGCGTTTCGCATCTCCGCTTCGAGGTCCCTCGTCTTTGAGTGGCATATGGTGACGGTTGCGTCGGCGTTCAGGAGCAGGGCGGCCATGGGCCTGCCCACATCGATGCTCCGGCCGACGACGACCGCCCGCTGTCCTTCGATCGGGACCCTGTACTCCTCGAGGATCGTCATAATCCCCTGCGGGGTGCAGGGGGCGAAGACCGGGGTTCCGGCAAGCAGTCTGCCGAGGTTGCAGGGGTGGAACCCGTCCACGTCCTTATCCGGCGCGACCGCGTCGATGACCCGGGTGGTATCGACCCCGGCCGGGAGCGGCAGCTGGACCAGGATGCCGTTGATGTCCGGGTCGTTGTTGAGGCGCGCGACCGCTTCGAGCACCCGCTCGGTCGTGGCGTCCGCCGGGAGCTCGATCCCGACCGACCCGATCCCGACCCGCTCGCACGCGCGGTGCTTCATGCGGACGTACATCTGCGATGCCGGGTCCTCGCCCACGATGACGGTTGCAAGGCGCGGGTAGAGCCCGGACTCTTCTATTCTCTCCTTAAGGAGCTCAAGCCTCTTTTCCGAGACCGCTTTGCCGTCGAGTATCATGCGACTTCAGGGTAGAGGGGGTACTTGCTCGCGAGGGCAATAACCTCTTCTCTCACTTCGGTGATCGCCTTCTTCGAGGTCTTATCCTTCGCAATATCCTTGATGACCCGGGCGATCCAGTAGCCAATCTGTTTCATCTCCTCTTCTTTCATGCCACGGGAGGTGACGGCAGGCGTGCCGATGCGTAGCCCGCTCGTCACAAAGGGGCTGAGCTGTTCGCGGGGGATGGTGTTCTTGTTCACGGTGATCCCCGCCTCGCCGAGCGCGACCTCGGCGGCAAGGCCCGTGAGGTGCTCGTGGTTGGCCGAGACCCCGGTCAGGTCGAGCAGGATGAGGTGGTTATCGGTGCCGCCGGAGACGAGGTCGAGCCCTTCCTCTGCGAGGACTTCGGCCATCGTCTGTGCGTTCCTGACGACCTGCCCGCAGTAGTCCTTATACGCAGGGGTCAGGGCTTCCTTGAAGCAGACCGCCTTTGCGGCGATGGTGTGCATCAGCGGGCCGCCCTGCATCCCCGGGAAGATGGACTTGTCGATGGCGGCCGCGTCCTCCTTGCCGCACATGATGGCGCCGCCGCGGGGACCGCGCAGGGTCTTGTGCGTCGTCGTCGTCACGATATCGACGACCCCGACAGGGGAGTTGTGGTACCCTGTTGCACAGAGTCCGGCGATATGGGCGATGTCGGCCATGCACCGCGCGCCGACGGTATCGGCGACCTCCTGGAAGGCCTTGAAATCGATCTCACGCGGGTAGGCGCTCGCGCCGCAAACGATCATCTGCGGTTTCACGATCCGTGCCATCTCCTCGATGGTCGCGTAGTCGAGTGTTTCGGACTCGTGATCGACGCCGTAGTGGAAGATGGAGTACCAGCGTCCGGTGATGTTGACCGGGGAGCCGTGGGAGAGGTGACCCCCCTGGGTGAGGCTCTGGCTCATGATCTTGTCCTTGTAGCCCAGGTAAGCGAAGTAGACCGCCTGGTTTGCCTGGCTCCCCGAATGCGGCTGGACGTTCGCGTGCTCCGCGCCGAAGAGTTCACAGAGCCGGTCGCGCGCCAGGTTCTCCACGACGTCATGGAACTCGCAGCCCCCGTAGTAGCGTTTGCCGGGGTAGCCCTCGGCATATTTATTGGTCATGATAGAACCCATCGCCTCGAGGACTGCCTTGCTCACGACGTTCTCGGAGGCGATCAATTCCAACCCATTGATCTGACGCAGGCGCTCTTTCTCGATGAGGCCTGCGACTTCTGGATCGAAGTTTGCCAGACTAGACATGCAGAAAAAGGGTTGCTTCGGTGAGGTAATATGCTTTCTTTTATACGTGGTTGTATATGGCGGCCGCGGATACAGCGCTGTCGCGTTTTCTCTCGACCGCACCCCGGATACAATTAATATTTCTTCGTTTAGGCAATCTATAGTAATATTATTACGTAATTATTATCAAGGATTACCTTGAGGGAGATAATGGCGCAAAAAGATGCGAGGATACGGTTTCTTGAGCGAGAACTTGCGGAGCGCGAGAAAGAGGTGGAGACGATGAAAGAGTATGTACAGCCGCCGGCGTCGGGGGCGGGGGACGAGCGCCTGAGGGACCTTGAGCGGAAGGTGCGGGAGCTCGAGGCCCTGGTGAAGGGCCTGACGGAAGAGGTCCTGGATATCAAGTCTATAGCGATGAAACTCTCCCGGGACGCGGAAGAGCGCCGGAAGAAGCCGGTGGTGGCCGCTGAGAAGAAGGCCGAGACCACGCTCCAGGCAGAGCCCCGCGCCGCCGAACCCCGGCCCGTGCGTGCCGCGGAACCCCGGAGTTCCCCGCGTCCGGCAGAGAAGCAGCCCCCCGCGCCGGAAGATGCGGATCTCGAGCTCATCATGCAGAACGACGGAACGCTGAAACCGGAGCAGAGGAGACCCTCGGAGTACATCGTCGCCAGCACCGGAACCCGGAGCGCTCCGGCGAAAGGGCGGGGGAAAGGCGACAAGCCGTCTGAACGGAAGCTCTTCGTCGAGCAGAAGAAACGTCCGGTCGGCGATGTCATACATGCTGATGAGGACGATACGGTCGACCTATAGGTAAAGGGAGTCTCGTCCTTGTACATCACGCAGCTTGAGATCGACAACTTCAAGTCTTTCGCAAGGAAGACGAAAATTCCTTTTTTTGAAGGATTCACCGTCATCTCAGGCCCGAACGGATCCGGGAAGAGCAACATTATCGACAGCATCCTCTTTGTCCTGGCCCTCTCGGGTGCGCGGGGGCTGCGGGCCGAGAAGCTGACCGATCTCATCAACGTCAACTCCGGGAAGAACACCGCCGAGGTGACGGTCACGTTCTCGGACGGCACGACGATCCGGCGCCGGATCAAGCGGACGCCGACGGGCTATTACAGTTATAACTATCTCAACAACCGCCTCTGCAAGCAAAGCGACGTCATCGAGTTCCTTGCAAAGATCGGGATCAAGCCGGAAGGCTACAACGTTGTGATGCAGGGCGATATCACCCGCATCATGGAGATGAGCGATACCGAGCGGCGGAAGATCCTCGACGAGATAGCAGGTGTCGCCGAGTTCGACCACAAGCGCGAACAGGCGTTCTCGGAGCTCGAGGTGGTGCGGGAGCGGCTCGAACGCGAGGAGATCCTCTTAAACGAACTCGTAGCGCGGCTGGATGAGCTTCAGCACGAGCGCGAGCAGGCGGTGGAGTACCGGCGGCGGCAGGAGGAGCGCGAGCACCTCGGGCGGTGCCGGGGAGCGGCGCTCGTCCGGCAGAAGGAGCAGGAGATCGGCACCCTGCACGATCTCATGCACGATCAGCAGGCAGCGCTCGGGCGCAACGCCGGCGAGGTTGAAGTTCTCGCAGCAAGCATCGAGGAGGCGCGCGGGCGCCAGCAAGCCGTCGACGAGGAGATAAACCGTAAGAGCGGCCCCGAGTATCTCGAACTCGTCGGCAGGCTCGAAGAGGCGCGGGGCGCGATCAAACTCGGCGAGAAGACCATCGAGCAGCTGAAGGTCAGCCGGGACGAGAACCTCGATGCGGTTCAGCGGGTCTACATGGACAGCAAACGCGCCGAGGCGAAAGTCGAGGAGTGCGCCGGGCAGATCCGCAACCTCTCGATCGACCGCGCGAACCTCGCGATGGAACTCTCGGCGCAGCGCGAGCAACTCGCGGCGGTCGAGGCGCGTATCGCAAGCGAGAGCAAAGAGGTCGAGGGGATAAAGGACCAGCTCTTCGCGAGGATGCAGGATCTCGAAAGCAAAAAAGAACTCCGGGCGAAGATCCTCCGCGAGCAGGACATCTTCATCGAGAAGAGCCGGATGCGGACGTCGGAGCGGGAACGCCTGGATGCGCGCATCCAGCAGGTCGAGGAGGAGCTCGCGAACAAGCAGGCGCAGGTCGCGGACTACTCATCCTGCATTGCCGACTGCGAGGCACAGAAGCGGCAGATCGAGCGCGGCCTCTCGGAGGCCGAGAGCACGCTCTTTGCGCGGCGGTCGGCGCTTGACCGTCTGAAGAAAGAGATCCGGGAGAACGAGCAGACCCTGATGCGCCTGGAGGCGCAGCAGCAGGCGCACGGCGATGCCGGCGGAAAGGCAATGGATGTCGTCCTCGGGATGGAGGGCGTCCACGGCACCGTCGCGCAGCTCGGGCGTGCGCCGCCGGAATATGCGACCGCCCTCGATGTGGCGGCGATGGGCCGGCTCAGATGGGTGATCGTCGATACCGATGCGGTTGCGTCGGATGCAATCCGCTACTTAAAGGAAAACCGGCTCGGGAGGGTCACGTTCCTCCCGCTCAACAAACTCCGACCCCCGATCCTCTCGCCGCTCGAGGCGGACCCCGGCATCGTCGGCTACGCGGTCGACCTCCTGGAGTTCGACCCGGCGTTCGACCGCGCGTTCCGGGTCGTCTTCGGCGCGACGGTGGTGGTGGATACCCTCGAGCGGGCGCGGCGGCTGATGGGCCGCTACAAGATGGTCACCCTGGACGGGGACTTCGTCGAGAAGAGCGGCGCTATGACCGGCGGTTCCCAGGCAAAGAAGGTCCGCGGGTTCGGGGTGGCGGTCGACGACGAGATCATGCGGGTCCGTGCGACGCTTGCCGGCCTTGAGGCGGAAGCGGGCGAGATCGAGGCGTCCATCGGCCGCCTTGCCGTGGCTGCGGAGGCGAAGCGGGCGGAGCGGAGTGCGGTCGACGAACAGGTTGCGCGGTACCGCATGCTCGTGGATGAGTTCCAGAAGCGCACCGAGGTGCTTGCGGGAGAACGGCAGACCCTGGGAGAGGCCCTACAGGCCCTGCTCGAGAGCGCGAAGACCGGCGGCGAAGAGCTTGCGCGGCTTGAGGCCGACCTGGAGCGGACCAACGGTGAGGTCGCGCGGCTCTCGGCGGAAGTCGACGGCCTCAAGAAGAAACTCGACGATACCGAGATCCCTGCACTCACCGAGCAGTACGAGCAACTCCGTAAGGCGGTCGACGATATCGAGCGGCGGCTCCGGAACAAGGATGCCGACATAACCGACGCGAAGCGCGAGCGCCAGCACTTCGCAAACCGTATCGAGGAGCTTGCGATGGAACGGAGCCGCCTGGAAGTGAAGAACCGGGAGATCGACGGCGAGATCACGGCCACTGGGGAACAGATCGAGGACCAGCGCCGCCTGATCGGCGAGCTCGAGGCGCGCCGGAAGGCGTTCTCCGACGAGCTTGCCGGTCTGCACGAGGTGCGCGACCGGATCCTTGCAGAGATCCGGGTGCTGGACCAGCGCTCTCTGGAACTCTCGGGCGAAGGGGAGCGCATCCGGATGCAGATCGACGCCCTCATGGAGCGGGAGCGGACACTGCTATCGGAGCTTGCGGTGCTCCGGGAGCAGGCCGGCGACGTGGAGACGGACCTCGACCTCGCCGCCATCGATGCCGGGATCGCGGAGGCCGAGCGTGCACTGAAGAAGATCGGCGCGGTGAACATGCTCGCGATCGAGGAGTGCGACCGGGTTGCTGCCCGCGTCGAGGAGCGGACACAGAAGAAGGAGGTGCTCTCGCGGGAGCGGATGATGCTTCTCGAGCGGATTGAGAAGTACGAGAAGATGAAGTACGACGCGTTCATGACCGCGTTTACCGCGATCGATACGAACTTCCGCGACATCTTCGCGCGCCTGACCGACGGGAGCGGGAGGCTCGTCCTCGATAACGAGGATGACCCGTTTGCCGGCGGGATGACGTTTGCGGTGCAGCCGCGCGACAAGAAGGTCCACCTCCTCTCCTCGCTCTCCGGGGGCGAGAAGTCGCTCACCACGCTCGCGTTCATCTTCTCCATCCAGCAGTTCATGCCCGCGCCGTTTTATGCGCTCGATGAAGTGGATATGTTCCTCGACGGGAGCAACGTCGGCAGGATTGCCGGCATGATGAACGAACTCTCGGGGAACGCGCAGTCGATCATCGTCTCGCTCCGAAAGCCCATGATCGAGCGCGCCGACCGCATCGTGGGCGTGACCATCCGTCCCGATAAGAGCACCTACGTTACCGGTGTGCAGAACAATGGATGAAGAGCCTGTCGAGATCCTGGCCGGCATGGCCGAGCGGGGGGAGGTCGATCCCTGGAACATCGATATCGTGGATGTGACGGACCGGTTCCTTGCCGAACTCGACCGGAGGAAGGAACTGGACCTGCGGGTCTCGGGGAGGACGCTCTTTTATGCTGCGTGCCTGTTGCGCTTGAAGTCGGATTATCTTGACGGCTGGGACGGCGATGAGGATGGGGAGTCGTTTCTGGACGACGAAGACGAGCCGCTCGCAGATTTCGGGTTCGACTTCGAGCCGGTCGGCGAGACCGAGCCGATCGGGCGCCTGGAGCGGGAGATCCAGCGCCGCCTGGGACGAAAGAGCCTGCGGAAACGCCCGCCGGTCACGCTCTACGAACTCATCAAGCAGCTCAAAACGGCGGAGAAGGAGCAGCGCCGCAGGCAGCGCAGAAGGGTGCCTCTCCCCCGCGAGCCGGATCTCGATCTCAACGCCGAAGACGTGGTGGCGGTCGCGCACGATGAGGGATACCAGCAGGCGGTCTCGGTCGTGATGGACACATTCAGGCGGGCCACAGGAAACGGGGATGTCCTGACGCTCGGGGACCTGTCCGGGGCTATGGGGAGGAGCCGGCGTGAGGTCTACATCCCGCTTCTGTTCCTGATGCTTGAGGGCAAACTCGCGCTCTGGCAGGATGAGTTCTTCGGCGAGATCTATATCGGTGATCGGATCCCCGAGCGCGACATGGAAGAACCTCCGCAATGATGCGCCGCCCCCGGTCTGGTGAGCGCAGGGGGCTTTTATCTAGTAAATTTTGCTGTTTTATTGAAAACCCCGCTGAATCCGGAGTGAAGGGCCTTGCGCGCATGGCCATGTCCCCGCGCTTCCGGCACCTGACGTTGCTTTATGAGTGATATACCCGGCATTTTCCCGGTGTGATGCTGTTTTCTATACGAAAATGAGGTAAATGTATAAATACCCCCGACGTCAACATGTTATAGTCAAGTTGGAGGCAAATTTCGTGCATAATTCTGCATTCCGGTGCAGGATGGCCGATATCTCCAACGAATATGGGGGTCCAAGCCATGTGCTTGGACCCGACGAAGCAGGGAAATGGTTATATGTCATTGTTGACAACATAGTAAGGCTGTGTTGTCAGGGCATCAGACCGTGCAGCCCAAGACGGGTGGTCTGGTCTGATGCCCTTCAACCGTTGTGAGGACCCGGGCTGGTGCCCGGGTCTGATGCGGGTTGACAATGTTTATATGTCTGGAAGTTCAACATATAATCTCACACGATGTATCGGCGTCTGTATTATGCGGGCGTTCCGACGCAATCGGGTCGGGAATATGTGATGAATTTCCGGCCCGAAATCTGAAGCGGGAACACAATGCTTATATGTGATGACTCACAAACATTGTTTCCCTCACAGGTGAAACGGGGCGGTCAGAACTCTCAATGTTCTGACCGGCCACTGTGATTGGGCCGGGAATTCCGAGTGGATTTCCGGAACTGGCCTGGAGCAGGAACATAATGTTTATATGTGATGACTCACAAACATTAATTCCTGCGCAGGTGAAGTGGTCCGGTCTGATTCGGGCCAAGTTTCCCTGTATTCAAAGGACATGAAGATTCAGGGTTCTCACCCTGAATCTGATGCAGGAAGCAAATGTTTAAATAGCTAGGAAATAAACATTGTTTTCCTGTTGATGGAGAATCAACGTGACCGTGCTGTGACGCGGGTTGGTTCTGACGTTGGCATTGGCAATGCGGAAATTTGTTCAGTAACCGCTAATTCCTCCCAAGTTTAGTAGTGTGCATACTTCCAAATTCTGGTTGATCCTGCCAGAGGTCACTGCTATCGGGGTTCGATT
>Ga0208462_1001809_pt1 | contig 13198 bp, 14 predicted proteins | sample AD_SCU001_MetaG_FD_184452 | JGI IMG/M metagenome (GOLD analysis project Ga0208462, IMG submission 184452) | Active sludge microbial communities of municipal wastewater-treating anaerobic digesters from China - AD_SCU001_MetaG (SPAdes) (version 2) | ecosystem: Engineered > Bioreactor > Anaerobic...
GATAATGGAATCCATCAGGGATATGAAGATTCCCATATCCCCGCGGCCGCGGCCGTAGCATCGCCTCAGTACCTCCTCAGCCAGATCTTAGACCGCCTCGCCGCGGTGGAGGAGGAGAACCGCCAGCTTAGGCAGGAGGTCGAAGCCCTCCGGCGGGACCACGCCGACCACAGGGAGACGGTGGGGAGGGAGATAGCCTCCGACCGCCGCCGGATAACCGCCCTGGAGACCCCGGCCCCGGCCCTCCGAGAGAAGACCGCCGAAGACCACGTTAACCGCCTCTTTTCTGAAATGAGACGGCTTAATATCCGCCAGACCACAGCCAAAGACGCCGCCCGCCTTCTCGGAGTCAGCAAGCCGCTTATCGATAAGCTAAAGCCGTATCTGGCGACCGACCCCCGCTTTTTGATCCTCCGAGACCCCCACCATAAGCAGCGTCACCTTATCAGATTAGCGGGAACGTGAAACCGCGTAATTACGTGGTTATGGTTTTGCGGATGGATTGATAGCTGCTAAAATCCGGCCCGTCGGAGGTGACGATCTTCCGACAAAATGGGATATGGATTAGACTGGAATAGGAATATGAATAAGTCAAGGGTATATAAAGAGAAGAAATAATCCGTATCAAGCCATGATTTTCAGAGAACCGCAACCGCGTAATTACGTGGTTTATCCCCGCCCCTCTTCTTTCAGAAAATCGAATCTCACTGGCGTTCCAAGTCGCCACGGCCCGTAGTTATGTGACTATCATCACCTTTTCATTTACTAGATAGTCACATAACTAAATGGGGTGGTACACAATAACCTTATAAGCTGCCTTAATAAATCTTAGGTCATGAATGGTAAAATTTTCGCCGTATTTTTAGTGATGCTGTTGGTAACAACGCCAAGCTTGGCTAGGTTTCCTCAGCCAGAAGATGGTGTTTGGGTCGTCACACAAACGCAATCGGGTCTCGCTACAGTTACAACAGTCTATCAAGGCAACATAACAGAAATTAAGGATGGGTTACTATGTCTCAACTGCACCGGAGACCTGCCTGGGTTTGAGTGGGTGGCTAAGTTCATGACGCAGTACGACGATACATATGAGTATTTCTATTTAACTCCTATAAAGAATAATACATTAGGTATTGAGATCATTCCACCTGTGAATATTTGTATCGGAACGGCTAGCGTTGTTGCTTTGGTTTGGGCAGATGAATGTAGACCTGTGATGGAGGGAGATCCTGAATATTACCCCTATGGGTCAAATTAACCTCCCTTTTTATTTGTTCTTGTTAGTCTTATCACTTCTCCAGCTCGCCACTATCCAGGCAGTCTTTGATGTACTGCTGGACGGTCCGGTCTTTGTACCCCACCTGCCGAGCTATGTTCTGTCGGTTCCGCTCCCCGGCTTGCCAGATCTTTTTGATCTTCTCTTGTGCCGCCAGGTCCTCGGATAGTCTCTGAATGGTTGGTTTAGCCTCCGGTTCAACCTTGGGTTCGGCGGCATTAATAGGCAGGAGGGTATCTTTTCTAGCTGTCTGTATATCTCGTTTAGCGGTGGTTTGTATAGCTTGTATAGCTGGTTGAGCTATCTCCAGCCTTCGGACACGTTTCTCCAGGTCCTCGACCTTCGCGAAGAGGGGCATAGATGACCTCTCCGTGGTCTCGTCTCTCCACAGCTCCCCGTCGAAATACCGTTTCAGGGCATCCCTCACTAGCTCGGCCCGGTCCCTTCCGGTTTCTTTGGCTACATCCTGGAGGGTCTGGATAAGCTCTTCGGGAAGCCTGACGTTATACTGCCTCAAGCTCTCCATATTAGCTCTATAGCTATCTCTAGCGCTATAAGCTATACGGTATAGCGTATATCAGTGATATCTCCACAGCTAGAAAGGATATCAAGGGGTATAATCATCCACCCTCACCAGAGAACCGGCCTTAAAATCGATCTGAGAGATCATTATTTTCGGTGAATAAAATTAATCTTCATCAGGCTGGCCTTCAGCCCCCCGCGCCCTCTTCTATCAACGCCTCATGAATTTGTCTCAGCAACGGCTCTGGCGTGTTGCTAAAATCGGGCAATTCGTCGGGCTCCAAACTCAGCAGGTCATCCTCGGTCATGATCGGCCGCGCCTTCGGCGGGGGGTGGGGGATCTCCGCCTCCAGGCCTGCAAGCCTCCGCTCCAGTTTAGCTATCATCCCTCCCCGCCCCCGCCCCGAAGTTGAAGAGCACAGCTTCAAGTTCTGGATCCATCGGCGGTCTCTCCTCGCCCTCTTCGCGGTTTGCCAGCCAGACCACGTAGTCCCGTAGGGTCTGGATCGTCGCCGGCCCCCTCTCGGCTTCAAGGGCTCGAATCCGCCGTTCAATGCCCGCCCTCATCGATCACGCCACCCCCCGCGCCATCATGATCTGGATGCACAGATCTTTAACCATCGCCGCCGCCTGGCCATGGCCCTCAGTCTCGGCTCTGGACCACAGATCCGCCTCTCGCTGGAGGTCGTCGGGTATCACGCCGCCCTCGTCTTGGATCTCCAACAACCGGAAGGCCAGAGAGAGTCCGCTCCCCTCCAGCCACGCCCGCCGCCCCGCCCCGTCGGTGGTGGGGATTAGGCCCCTATGGGCGCTCTCCTCCAGGTCCTCAAGCCGCGACCTCAAACTCTCAAATCGTGTCATAGTCCTTCCAGATCTCCGCCGCCTGCCTTCGGAGGGCATCGAGCCCGGTCTCGCCTTCCATCGCACCCACCGCGGCCCTGAAGCCGTCGTCATCGTACTGTGGCCCCTGGCGGAACCTGGCGAGCCGTCGCTCCAGATCGCCGTATCTCATCGGTTCCGCCTCTCGTCTTCCAGGGCTCTAAGCCGCTTTTCGATGCTCTCCAACTTTTCCAACTCCCATCCCCGAAGCCAGGTTTGAAGTAGCTGGTTAATTTTTCCAGCGTTCTCTATCTGGCTATCTTCTTGGAATATGTCGGAGATCACCCACCGGGCAACGCGCTTCACGTCCTCCGGGCTTTTGATCGTCAAGCCGCGCGTTCTTTTGTTATTATTCCCTGTCACGAATGTACCCCCCGTTATCGAAAGGAACCGCAACCCCCCGGGGGTCCGGCGGACGGGGGAATGTCGCCGGCCCCGTGTTGTGGTTATCACTCTCGATTAATATTATCACTGTCTATCTATATCTCCGATGTTATCCTTTGTCCTCTTCGCTTATAAGCTTTTCCCCGGCAACTACCAGCTCCCCGGATTCGATCACCGGCCGCGTCGCTCGATAAATCGCCCCGACGGTCCCGACGGCCTAGGCCCTTATCCTGAAAGCAATTCCAGCAAAGCAAGCCCCACCCCGAAGCCCAAAGCCCGCCCCGGCCGAGAGGGTGGCCGCAACGTGCACACCGGCGCCCCCGAACGGCGGAGACGACTCCCCCCAGGTCCTCGTCAAAGTCGGAGAATACTCGAGATCGGGGATCCCGGCCCTCAGCAAAATTGAAGAGATCGGCCTGTCGGATCATCCGACCACCTCCCCCGCGGCCGGAGGGTTCCACCATGGCGAGCCGTTCATCTTCTCGGCTGTCTTGAGATACCCCGACGCCCTCAGCCAGACCCGGACCACGGCAACAGGGAGAGGCGATCCCAGTTTATCCCGCGCCATCTCCCAGAGGCGAGTCTCCATAATTCCGTTCCAGTTCTGGAGGAGCTTTCCCGCCACCTCCTCCAGGGCCTCGGCCTCATCGGCGGTGGGGTCCCTGGACTTCGGCTCGGGGGTCTTCTTCCGCTCGGCATCCTCGGCGTCCATCTCCTTCTCCCTCGTCAAGAGGGCGGAGAGGTTGTCGTCGGGGTGGTGATCATCACCACCCTCTTGGGAAGATATCACCACCCCATCACCACCCTCTTGGGAAGATATCACCACCCCATCACCACCCTCTAAATCGCCATCGGCCGCCTCGGTGGTGGTGATGGTGGTGGTGGTGGTGATACTTTCGGGGGTATGTTCTCCCTTATGGTCGGAGTTTTGGCCAGATCCTCGGGGAGACCCTCCTCTCCCTTCTAGGGGGGTGGTACTGTTATCTATGTCCTTACGGTTATTATCTCTATATTTATCACCACCACCACCACCATCACCACCAATAGCCTTACGGATAGCGTTTATACGGGTGGGGATGGTGGTGGTGATCAATTCTGTATCACCACCGGCCTCCAGGGGGGAGGAGCCCACGGCGTCGATTACCACCACCGTCCCATGTTTCGACAGCTTGAAGTCTATTGATATGCCAGCCCTGGACAGATCCTCCTGGGCCTTCCTTAGGCGGTTGCTGAACCTGTTGGGCTTCGCTGGCCAATCCTGGGGTATTGATCGGAGGTCCCGCTCAAGTGCCTCCTTCAACTCGGAGACTAACCCCTCCCAGTGGCCTCCCTCTTTCAGGACCAGCGATGTCCAGACCCAGTTCCTCAGGGCCAGGACTACGTTATCATCGAGAACCATCTGGCCCGAGTCTCCTATCAGGGTCTGGGTGTAGGCGTCCCTCAGTAGCCCAGGCTCAAACCCCCATATCCGGGCACAGCACTCCCCTAAAACGCAAAAATCGGCCATCCTCACCTGGTTCGCCCAGGACTTCGACTCCTCCAGGACCTCAGGGTAGATCGCCATCACCTTCTGTAAGGTATTGAAGATCGCCCCCAAGATCCTGGGCTTCACCTCCTCAAACTCCTGGAAGAGGAGGGCCTCGGGCTTCTTCAGGTGAGGAGGCAGTGCCCGGGTGTAGAAGTAGAGTATCCTGTCGGCAGCATCGCTCTCAAACTCGGGCTTGATGACCGAGGTGAACATGGTTCTGGCGTTGTAGTCGTGAACCACCACCTCCGAGTCGGTCCTCAGCTTCCTGTTGGTGTTTGAGCCTCCCGTAGCCCCCCCACAAAGGGCGTTGGACTGCCACTCATGGACCCGGGTGATATTGTCGAATAGGACGGCTCGGTTGTTGTGGAGGACTATCCCCATGTCCCTGGGGGTATCGGGCATGTTCTGGCTCTCCTGGGCGTCGGGGTCCAGGAGCTTCTGGAGGAACCTGGCCGTAATCGTCTTGGTGGAGCCTTTGGGCCCGATGAACCCCGCCAGGGGGAGGGGGAGGTTGATGCGAGTACCTCCATCTGCCTCCCAGTAGGGGAGGAAGCTGGCCACCGCCCAGGCCACGAGGAAGAGGAAGTCCTCCATCTGGACCCCCGGCATGAAGTCCATCAGCTTCCATACTTCCAGGGGGCTGGCGTCCAGATCGGGCATTACCTGGGGGAGGTCGGTGGGGTGTCTCACCAGCCCCAGGGGGAGGGGCTTGATGGCCGCCTTCTGGCCGTTCACCTCCACCCCCATCATGTCCTCGGTCCCAAGGTCGTACCATAGGGAGCCGTTTATCACGTTCACCCTAGGGGCCATGTGAACTCTCAGGTCCAGCCCCTTCCGGGCCATGACCTCCTCCCCCACCGCCATAATCGAGAGGTCTGCCTCTTTTATCGTCTTCCTAGCCAGGGGGATACCGTAGAGTGCCATGGCCGTCTTCGTCGCCCAGATTCCAAACTCTCGGGAGTCGAGGGCCATGGGGATATGTCGCCCTTTTGCATCCAGGTAGAGGAAGGGCTGACCTACCTGGTCATAACAGAATCTGGACATGGGGTCCGTCTCCAGTGCTGACCGGACGATACCCACCGTCGTGGCCAGGGCGGAGCCGTGGCCGTCGTCGGCGGTGTTCTCGGTCCTCTTCAGCGCCGCCACCAGCTTCAGCTCCTTCTTCAGCGCCGTCTTCATGTCGGTCTTGATCCCGATCTCGTCCATGAGGACCTCGAAGGCTACGGGGGAGCCTTTTTGGAGGGTTGCCATCTCGCGGAGGACGTCGGGATCCTGGAGCTTCTTGGGGTCCGCCTTCAGCCCCTCCTTCACGGTCTCCAAGAAATCTTTGGCCTTCTCGGTGGAGACGGTCTCCACTTTCGATGAGATCAGACCCTTCCTCTCACATGCCTCCAGTACCTCGGAGAAGATCGCACCGTCCCGGAGGTCGTCGTGGCCAGTGCATGGGGTGATCCCCTCCAGGACTGCCACCAGGCTGGCCAGATCGCCTCCGGCCTCGCACTGCTTACAGTGCCATCTTCCCGTCCTCAAATTGACTTGGAAGCAGTCGCCACTTTCAGATCGGTGGCCGGGAGCTGGACCCTTCGCCTCGTCGCCCTCGGTCCTCTTCGGAGTCCAGCTATAAGCCGCTAATACGGCGTTCACGTCCAGCCGGTCAGAGAGCGGGGAGTGGTAGGTCCCCTTCTTCGCCTTTGCCCTCCTGGAGGCTGCCTCGATCTCCTCCAGCCTCTTCCGCGAGGTCTCGATCCCAGCCGCCTCTTCAAAGCTGACATGCTTCTCAGGGTCGGGTGAGAACTCCAGCCCCCGGAGGATCTCCTTCAGCTGGTCCAGTGAGATCTCGGCCATCTCCTCGGGGGCGTCCTCCACTAAACGGTACTTCGTCCCGGAGGGGTGAGTGGAACCGGGGAGAACGGCGTGGCCTCCTGGCCCCAGTACCTCCCCGAGGTGGAGCCGCTGAACTGTCGCCTTCCCCGTCTTCTCGTCGGTCTTCTCTTCTGTATGGATTGGGTCGTAGAAGACGAATTTCTTCTGTAAGGCCGGACATAGGAGATGGTGGTGGCGGTGGCCCGGCCTGCTCTCCACCTGGACGGTGGCGGGGATCTTCTGTAAGACCCCCAGCTCCTGGAGCCTATCGGCGTCGTCCCCGTCGAAGACGACCACTCCCCCGCTCCCGCATACCAGCCCGTGGTTCCACCCCCTGGAGATGGCCTTCTGGAGCTTCTGGGCGTCTTCGGTGTAGCTGGAGCCGCTGTCCTCCTTCTCCCATCCCAGCCCCTGGGGGTCCTTCCCGGTGTAGACCTTCACCTTCCCGTCCTTCAGGGTGTACTTGTGGCCAGCCGGAGGGACGATGGTGAACTTGCATCCTCGGCCCCGAAGATGGGAAACGGGGAGGAGGGTCATGATTCCCCCCTGGGTGCGGATCTAATCCACTCCCTGAACCTGGAGGTGATCTCCTTCTCCCTCTCTCCGGTGGCTCGGAGGATGTCTATGTCCAGGTACTTCTCCAGCGCTCCCTGAATTAGGGCCTTGGCGTCTTTATCTTCCAGCGCCTCCCATTGGTACTCCCCTGGTTTCTCAAAGTTCTCTTCGATTCCGAACCGTTCACCGTCTCCTTCATTCAGCCCTATGCGCTCGAACTCGAAGATTGCCCCCATAGCCTCGGCCCATAGCTTGATGTCTGCCAATGCCGACGCAGGGATGGACATCCCCTTCTCGTCGAAGTCGCCGAAGTAGAGGATCTTAATGGGCTTCTCGGCTCCGTACCGTTGCTTAACCGCCCTGAGGTGTTTGGCGGTTGCCCACTTGAATGGGATGGAGGGGTCTCCACCGAAGGGGCGGAGAGTGACCTCTCCAGCATAATACCGGAATTGGTCGGCCATCGCCTTGGCCTCAAACCAACATTCGACATAGCAGGGCTGATCTGACCACTTATCGAGAACGCATTCTTGGGCCGCCACATCTTCCAGCCAGTCGTCCTCGTCCAGCGCTCCAAATCCGTTTAGATCGGCGGATCGGGTTTCGTCTGCCAATGTCTCGGGATGCCACCCCCCGTAGAAGTTCTTGCGCAAGCTGGAGAATAGGGCCACCATCGGTTTGTAGTCCTTCTTCCCGCCGTAAGTCCCGTCTTGAAGGAGTCGATAGAATAACCATCTGAGTGAAACGGTGTAGGGAACGCTCTGGACGTACTTCCATGCACGATCTGCAATTATCTGGTTCTTCTTATGGGGCTTATACAGCCGAGGGGAGGTGTCTACCACCCGGACCACTCCCCCGGGCCGGCGTGCGCGAAGCTAAATACTTCCCCCGTTTGCCTTGATCTGGATGAGGTGGCTGTAAATGGCAATATAGACACATTTATATCGGGGAAACTACAACAACTCATATAGACCACCTGCTCGGCTGGCTTCTTCGGTTCCTGTTGGCCGTGCAACGAAAAGGAGGAAAGCGGCTGGTCTGACACGGTGGCGGATGGCACCCGCCACTACCCAACTTTTACTTATCATTTCATCGCCTCGATTAAGAGAGATGGATTTCTCTGGACTTGATCGTATCCGATTCTCAAAATTAGCCTTCCGAAAGCTGATACGGGAACGCCTAAATTTTCGGCGGCGGATGCAAAAATAACCCGCTCATCTTTTGGCATGTAAACTGTGAGGATCTGATCCCCAGGTCTATCTACGGTCATATTTCGGTTCCTCCTGGGGTGGCACCCCCAGGTCTATTACGGTAATAACTATAGACCGGAAGTTGTATTTATAGGTTAGCACACCAATCGGCTCAACACCTATCGATATATAGCATATTATAGCATATTATAGCATATAATAACATATTATCTAACCGCTGGTCTCCTGTATTTCTTATGTAACCTGTTCTTCTATTCGGGGTCAATCGGTCACATAAGAATGGGCATATCATATTAAAATAATATCAATTTATCTCCCCGCGTGGTGGCCCTTTATGATCCGTCTACTTGCTACAGCCGATCGATAAGTCAACTCGAAAATTTCGCCCACAAAACCGCCATCTGTCGCCGCTGCTCCGGGTCGACCCCCTCGGATAAGGATCTTTTCGACCCATCACCCCATACCTTTGCGCGACAGAAGGGGGCAGATTCCATAGTCTGTGGAACGCAGGGGCAGGAGTTGTAAACAAGCCCACTTTGGACGATTAGAAAAAAGAGAGAAGAGTTGGAGAAGCTTCACTTCCGAAGCTCCTTGATGATAGTTCTGTTATATTTCACGCCCAAATCTGGAAGATATCACAGAACTGCCAGCGCCTCCGCCTTCAGCTGGCGGGCCTTCTCTGTGGCCGCCTTTTGGGTCATCTTCCGAGGAGAGCCGATGTACTTATTGACGACCTTATCCCCCATCTTCCAGGACGCGAAATAGTACTCATACGTCTTCGGCCCCTTCGCGGTGATCTTCTCCACCGGGCCGAGGTAGACCGTCAACGCCTCCAACCGCGCCGCGCTCCACAGGTCCTCGGCCTCGCCCTCCAGCCTGGCCGCCTCCGCCTCCCTCTCCCTCGCCGCCGGTTCCATTCCCCGGAACTGCCGGAGCTTCGCTGCCTCGTCTCGCAGCTTCCGGGCCTCCTCTCGCAAGGCCTTGATCTCCTCCCCGCTTGTGGTTTCGTAAATGATCTTCGGCGTAGCCATGTATAATAGTTATGTGACCATACCATATATATTTGGTGGCTAGGGTCACATAACTAATCTGGCTTGTGGGATTTGGAACTCGGCAAAAAGATTATTTAGATAGAATCACAAAGCAGTAGCCGCATGTAACCACAATAGAATGAGGTGATAGTAGAATGGAATTAGTAGACCAACCCCTAGCGGATGCCAGAGGCCGGTCCTCGACCAAGGATAACATGGCCCTTCTGGCGGATAAGCTTTTCGATGACGTCCCGAGAATTAAGCATCTTTTAGCCGAGGTCCTCCAGCAGCAGGAGGATGAGATTCACCGGCTCCAGTGCATCTCCCAGCAACGACAGAGAGACATCCAGCGCCAGGAAGAAGAGATCCACAAGCTCAGGGTGGAGCTGGACACCTTCCGGGAAGAGGCCGCCCTCGAAAGAGCATACGATCGCCAGAGGATCAGCAAGCTCGAAGCCCCGGCCCCCGCTCTCAGTCAAAAGACCGCATCCGACCACCTGGACCGCCTTTTCTCAGAGATGAAACGGCTTAGGATGCGTCAGACCACAACGAAAGACGCCGCTCGCCTTCTTGGAGTGACAAAACGGCATATCAATCGATTAGAACCGCTATTGGACGACGATCATCGTTTCCAGGTCATCAAAGATCCTCGCCATAAACAACGTCATCTCATCAGATTAGTTTAGGAACTTAAACCGAGACATGTCTCGGTCCCAGTTCTCTGAAGGAATCACTAGCAGCTAAAAATCAGATCATCAGATGTGACGATCATCTGATAAAATGTAACATTATCTAGTCGGAGATATAGATATATATACGAAAAATATATATAAACAAAAGAGAAAATCGCTATCTTGTCTTGGTTTTGCCAAGCCGAGACCGAGACATGTCTCGGTTTATTTCCAGTTTTCTTCCTGAATTAATCGGTATTCGTTATTAAGTGCATGGGGCATAGCAAGCAAATGGGCTTGACAAGTTACAACATCACATAGGGATGTGATGTTTATTGTGTTTGCCTGCGTGTGCCCCTCTAATGTATAATACGTTCTTGTTATATCAAACCCTGCGGTCAAGTTGAGGGGTCAACGTTTAGTACATCTAATGGGGAGTATAATGAGGTGCGTATAAGTGGCAAGCATAGGGGTTAAAAAAAGTAACCTTGGCAGAAGATCTAACGGAGGGAAAAACCAAATATGTATGTCAGATTTACCTATACACGGGTGGTATCAATTCGTATTGGGATATCCACCTCATCTAGTCACACAGTATTTAAATAAATTCAATATCTCACATAACGCTATCGTTTTGGATCCTTTTTGTGGAACCGGAACAACAAATGTAGAATGCTTAAAAAGTAATATACCAAATTATGGAATTGAGGCAAATCCGGTTGCATATTTTGCCGCAAAAGTTAAGACGAATATGATGCTGGACGTAGAGGATCTTCACAATTATTTAGGTTATATTTATAATTCTTCACTGTTGTCTTATAAAAAACTTTATATTGCTGATAATCGTTCGATAATCGAGCCAAAAACGAATTTAAACTTATTTGTTGTCGATTCTATACCTACACTCAAAAGCGAAAAACAAAAGATACTACCAAAGGGGTTTATAAGTGATGTGCCGTTAAATAAAGTTTTAATACTAAAAAAAGTTATTGATTCGATTGAGGATGACGAAATACGATCATTTTTTAAACTTTCATTAGCAAATTTAATTATAAATCGAGCAGGAAATATAGCTTTTGGCCCGGAGATTTATCGGACTAAACCGAAAGAAGACATTAATGCATTGGATTATTACGTAGCTAATACTCAACAAATGATCGAAGATGTATCGAGATTCAGTGGCATTGATAACTCAAAAATTATCAAAGGGGACGCACGTAAAATCGATAAATGTCTGCCAGAGGAACTGATGGGACAGATTAATTGCGTTATAACTTCCCCACCATACCCAAATGAAAAGGATTATACGAGAAGTACCAGATTAGAGAGTATTTTACTTGATTTTATCAATAATAAGCGCGATTTAAGGAACGTTAAAGAGGATCTTCTACGGAGCAACTCTAGAAATATTTTTGCGAAAGACGTTGATGGTAACTGTATTGCAGAATATAGTAAAATCACAGAAATAGCAGATGAAATCGAGAAGAAAAGAATATATCTGAATAAAACTTCAGGATTCGAAAAGATGTATCACAAAATCGTCCGTCATTATTTTGGAGGAATGTATCTCCATTTAAAGAGCCTAAAACCATATTTATCAGAGGATGCTAAGTTAGCTTATGTCCTTGGTGACCAAATGTCTTTTTTCAGAGTTTATATACCAACCGCCGAATTAATTGCGGACATTGCTGGATCACTAGGGTATAATGTCATGGGTATCGAACTTTGGCGCACGAGAATAGCTACAGCAACAAAAATGAACATAGATGAAAATGTGTTGATACTTAAAAATGATTGAGGTTGACCTAAATGACTACTTTAAACAACGAAACAAAATATGATAAAATTCTTATAGAATTGTTTCAGGCTAAATTAGCAGATTGTGGGGGCGAAGATATTATTAATTTTGATAAAGATGACGTCGCTAAAGTGGCGAACGATCTCAACATAACTATTAGAAATATTCCGGATATAATTTATACCTACCGATCGAGACGACCGCTGCCAAAGACCATACTTGATAAAGGCAATTGGATTATTGCACCTAAAGGGAAGGGAAAATTTGCGTTTTGCAAGATAAGCCGCTCCCCGCATCTAACAATACAAGAGGGACTAACATCTATCGATATTCTAAATTCTTTACCTGAGATTGTAGAGAAATATTCTACAAACGATGAGCAAGCTCTTTTATCATGTATACGATATAATAGACTTATTGATGTTTTTACCGGAATAACTTGCTTTCATCTCCAGTCGCATATTAGGACCACAATTAGGGAAGAAGGTCAAGTAGAGGTAGATGATCTCTATGTGGGTGTGGATACCGATGGAAACGAGTATATTATACCAATTGAAGCTAAGGGTCCGGACGCACGTGATATGATTGGATGGGTTCAAATATCAAATTTGGTTAAATATGCAAGGCAATATTTCCCGGGAATTACCTGTTGTCCAATCGCTGTAAAGCCAATCGATGCAAATAAAATATATTTAATCGAATTCGAGGATAATCCCAATTTCGAAGAAATCTCTATAAAAAACATTAAACTTTATAACTTAGTCCGGAAATCTTCACAAAAAAGTGGATTACAGAGCAAGCTGATATGCTAAAATCCAGCCGTTCTATCTCCGTCGCTCCTCGACTTATTTCTCCAGCTCGCCGCTTTCCAGGCAGTCTTTGATGTACTGCTGGACTGTTCGATTCTTGTATCCTACCTGCTGAGCTATTGCCTGTCGGTTCCGCTCCCCACTCCTCCACAGCTCTTTGATTTTCTCTTGTGTTGCTGAGTCCTCGGATAACCTCTGAATTGTGGGTTTAACCTCTGGTTTAACATCTTGTTTAACCGGTTTAACGTCCTGTTTAATTTTTGGTTTAACTTCTGGGATCAGTTTAACCTCGCGTTTAACTTCTGGTTTAACTCCTAGTCTGCTATCAATCAGATTTATAAGCTCTTTTTTATCTAATACTATTAGGCCTGTACCTTCAGGGATCGCGACGTTAAAATATTGGTTTAACGCATCTCTCACGATGTCGCTTTTGGACTTATCGGAGCGTTTAACCTCTTCGTCGATCAGGGTCTCCAGCTCCTCTGAGATCTTGACCCCTAAGAATGGCATGTTTAACTAATTGTTAAACGATCGGTTAAATATCTATGCCAGGTTTTACGTATCGTTAAACGAAAAGTGAAACGCATCAAGCCGGGGGGCCGGCCGTCACGCTCCCACGTCGGCTGGAATATTTGGAACAATTTGGAACGGTTTTGGAACACTTTCTGTTCCAAAAA
>Ga0208462_1001814_pt1 | contig 13183 bp, 11 predicted proteins | sample AD_SCU001_MetaG_FD_184452 | JGI IMG/M metagenome (GOLD analysis project Ga0208462, IMG submission 184452) | Active sludge microbial communities of municipal wastewater-treating anaerobic digesters from China - AD_SCU001_MetaG (SPAdes) (version 2) | ecosystem: Engineered > Bioreactor > Anaerobic...
TGCCGGGGAGAAGTGAGGGGAGAGGCGCCGGGGGGGATGGTTGCCGGGTACCTCCAGTTGTTTTCGGCTGGCGATGTTTCCCATGCCCCGGATGCTGGTGCCCTGTATGGGGGCGGCAGCGGATGAGAGTTCTCATCTGTGTACCCGCAAATCTTTAGTGAGAAGAGGAGCCGGTGTATCGCCACGGTTTGGCCTTGGGTGTCTTGCTACTCCGGTCCGGCAGCATCATCGTCGCGCTGCTATATATCTACGCTTGCGAGATCGTTTTTTGGAACCTGAACGCTACCTATATGATCACGCAGAAGACGATCGTTGCACCTGATGAGCTGTGACGCGTCTGAGGTAAATGAGGGCGCGAAACTCGCCGAGGTTTCAATCCCTATCGGGTTTTCTGATGCGCTGTGATCGAGTGAAATGGTTCCCGATACTCAAGGCCGCTCTGGTTTCAATCCCTATCGGGTTTTCTGATGCGCTGTGATTATGGAAGGGGACCGGGGTCCGACCCTCAGAGCAGTTTCAATCCCTATCGGGTTTTCTGATGCGCTGTGATAGCGTCGTCCCGACCGTCGATAACCCGACAACCAAGGTTTCAATCCCTATCGGGTTTTCTGATGCGCTGTGATCGGTCACGCTCGACGCGGGCGGCTCGTTCGACCGCGTTTCAATCCCTATCGGGTTTTCTGATGCGCTGTGATCCCACGGTCCGGGGATCTCCCGACGGCCCTGGTCGACGTTTCAATCCCTATCGGGTTTTCTGATGCGCTGTGATTTGGTCACACCAACGTGTAGAACCTACGGCCTGTCGTCTGTTTCAATCCCTATCGGGTTTTCTGATGCGCTGTGATTCGTAAGGTAATATCAGGCTAGCAATACCGCCGCTGTTTCAATCCCTATCGGGTTTTCTGATGCGCTGTGATGCCTTTACCGGACAATCGTATACCGCTGTCACGGAGTTTCAATCCCTATCGGGTTTTCTGATGCGCTGTGATCTAGCACTCCTGCGATGAATATCCTTGCATTGACCAGTTTCAATCCCTATCGGGTTTTCTGATGCGCTGTGATAAACCCGGGTCCTTCCGCTGTAATACCGCCGTAATGGTTTCAATCCCTATCGGGTTTTCTGATGCGCTGTGATCGTCTCGCCGTCGGCGATGACCCGACCGCAGCTCCGGGTTTCAATCCCTATCGGGTTTTCTGATGCGCTGTGATACGACCGACGACGATACGTACCAGTATCGCAACGAGGCCGTTTCAATCCCTATCGGGTTTTCTGATGCGCTGTGATGTGAGAATGGCGCGCGCGGGGAAAGGGGCTGAAATCAAGTTTCAATCCCTATCGGGTTTTCTGATGCGCTGTGATTATCAGGGAGCGAGCGGCATAGCGCTGCCGTTGGAGTTTCAATCCCTATCGGGTTTTCTGATGCGCTGTGATGGGAATCGGAGGCGAATTTGTCGTCCGATTCTGCGTTTCAATCCCTATCGGGTTTTCTGATGCGCTGTGATCGAATGCCGCATAGGGTAGCCAGATACTAACAATCAGAGTTTCAATCCCTATCGGGTTTTCTGATGCGCTGTGATCACCTCAGCCCGCCACGCGACGATCACGGCCACCGTGTTTCAATCCCTATCGGGTTTTCTGATGCGCTGTGATCGATGTCCAGGCCGCCATCCGGAAGATCTCCGGGGCGTTTCAATCCCTATCGGGTTTTCTGATGCGCTGTGATGAGATCACCCACCATACCGGGGCCGGCATCACGATGTTTCAATCCCTATCGGGTTTTCTGATGCGCTGTGATACCGACTGCCCGATCTGCGACGCCACCTGCACCGCCGGGTTTCAATCCCTATCGGGTTTTCTGATGCGCTGTGATCATGCTGGACGACATGCGGCAGAGCGGGTGGGACCAGTTTCAATCCCTATCGGGTTTTCTGATGCGCTGTGATAAGGGGCCGCCATCGGGATCCTTGAGGACAGCATCACGTTTCAATCCCTATCGGGTTTTCTGATGCGCTGTGATGAGGCCTTCGCCCGGCACGGAGGCAAGACCGATGATTCGTGTTTCAATCCCTATCGGGTTTTCTGATGCGCTGTGATGATACCGTCATAGTGTCGTTATCGTGCGCTCCATCAATGTTTCAATCCCTATCGGGTTTTCTGATGCGCTGTGATAAAGAATTAACTTCGAGGAGAAAACACAGACTCTTGGTTTCAATCCCTATCGGGTTTTCTGATGCGCTGTGATATTGTTCTTGCTGACGATAAACTGACGGTTAATGTTCGTTTCAATCCCTATCGGGTTTTCTGATGCGCTGTGATGATGCTTTTGGTTGGCCCTGGGAACACCTGAATCGATGTTTCAATCCCTATCGGGTTTTCTGATGCGCTGTGATATAATATCCTGGTTCTCTTCGATATACTGATGCTCATGTTTCAATCCCTATCGGGTTTTCTGATGCGCTGTGATATGTTTCATTCGCATGTTCTCCAGGTGTTGTTACGGGTTTCAATCCCTATCGGGTTTTCTGATGCGCTGTGATATGATTACCAACAAACTTTTTGTGGAAAAATACAGGCGTTTCAATCCCTATCGGGTTTTCTGATGCGCTGTGATCAAAATCATCAGAATGATGTAATACCCTTCCATTCTGTTTCAATCCCTATCGGGTTTTCTGATGCGCTGTGATCTCCCGGTCGCCCTGGACGATGACGGTTTCGTCATGTTTCAATCCCTATCGGGTTTTCTGATGCGCTGTGATGGAAAACTCACCTTCAGTCATACCCTCTGACATGGGTTTCAATCCCTATCGGGTTTTCTGATGCGCTGTGATGAAAGTCTGATTCCTGATAAGGAGTCAGAACCAAGTTTCAATCCCTATCGGGTTTTCTGATGCGCTGTGATTACTACAACCGTTGAATATATTAAAGAGACTTCATTTGGGTTTCAATCCCTATCGGGTTTTCTGATGCGCTGTGATCCTCATGTATTCATTCCATTGCAGAAACTTGCTCTGTTTCAATCCCTATCGGGTTTTCTGATGCGCTGTGATGCTTCACGGTTGCCCTGGACGATGGCGATTTCGTCATGTTTCAATCCCTATCGGGTTTTCTGATGCGCTGTGATAAACAACAATGTGTGCGTCTGATGCGATTGTAGCATGTTTCAATCCCTATCGGGTTTTCTGATGCGCTGTGATTCTTCTGCACTTGCATCCGACTCACCATCAAACAGGGAAGTTTCAATCCCTATCGGGTTTTCTGATGCGCTGTGATCGACGAGGTCGGGGTTGAGGTGGTCGGGGTCCGGGCGGTTTCAATCCCTATCGGGTTTTCTGATGCGCTGTGATTGATCCCGGAATACTGGATCCGGTCCTTCCCCGGGTTTCAATCCCTATCGGGTTTTCTGATGCGCTGTGATCGCCGCGTGAGGAGGGTATATGCCTTCAGCATCCTCAGTTTCAATCCCTATCGGGTTTTCTGATGCGCTGTGATCTTGCAACCGACACATTACTATGTGGTTCGCGGAAAGTGTTTCAATCCCTATCGGGTTTTCTGATGCGCTGTGATCAACCGGCACGGGGAACGGGCCGGGGGCGAGGTCGAGTTTCAATCCCTATCGGGTTTTCTGATGCGCTGTGATCGGACATCGACCGCGACGACCTCAGCGAGCTCCGGGGTTTCAATCCCTATCGGGTTTTCTGATGCGCTGTGATTTGATGGGTGTCGTGGTGAGGTTGAGCCCGAGGAGCGTTTCAATCCCTATCGGGTTTTCTGATGCGCTGTGATACGCGGACGGGAACGGCATGTGGTCCGTGACAGGTTTCAATCCCTATCGGGTTTTCTGATGCGCTGTGATCGCGTGATCCTGGGTCTAGGTAGAGCGACTTCATCCGGGTTTCAATCCCTATCGGGTTTTCTGATGCGCTGTGATCCCGCTGGTGCGCGTCATACTCTACAACAGCAGTTTGTTTCAATCCCTATCGGGTTTTCTGATGCGCTGTGATGGGAAAACGGCACGCTCACCCACGATGTATTGTGGTTTCAATCCCTATCGGGTTTTCTGATGCGCTGTGATGGATATCCCGTAACAATCTCAACGCCGTTGACAAAGTTTCAATCCCTATCGGGTTTTCTGATGCGCTGTGATGTGGAATTTGCGCGGCAAAAACGCGCGATCTGTCTGGTTTCAATCCCTATCGGGTTTTCTGATGCGCTGTGATGGAGAGCGATAGGGTAGTAACCCGATGCGTGTTTTCGGGTTTCAATCCCTATCGGGTTTTCTGATGCGCTGTGATGACCCTAATTTTTTACTCCACAATGAATCTATACCGTTTCAATCCCTATCGGGTTTTCTGATGCGCTGTGATGAAATTCTTTGCCATCGAGGTCTTCGCCATCGAAGTTTCAATCCCTATCGGGTTTTCTGATGCGCTGTGATGACGGCGCGCCTACCCGACGCATTTCGATTATGGAAGGTTTCAATCCCTATCGGGTTTTCTGATGCGCTGTGATCGAGTGCCGGATTGATGCCATCTCCTCCTTTGTCCGGTTTCAATCCCTATCGGGTTTTCTGATGCGCTGTGATGATGTGCTGCCATCGCTGGATCTTCCCCTCCTTCTCCGGGTTTCAATCCCTATCGGGTTTTCTGATGCGCTGTGATTGATAGCGAGCGACGAAATGAGGAGGGATAGACATAGTTTCAATCCCTATCGGGTTTTCTGATGCGCTGTGATATGGGAGAGCTCGAGTTCTCCGCGGGGCTGTTCTACCTCGTTTCAATCCCTATCGGGTTTTCTGATGCGCTGTGATCGAGGAGAACGGGGGAGCCCTCAACTTCCTCTTCGTGTTTCAATCCCTATCGGGTTTTCTGATGCGCTGTGATGGTGACGTTCTTACCCTCTAGATTTGCGGTAACGCCCAGTTTCAATCCCTATCGGGTTTTCTGATGCGCTGTGATCGCGACCGAGACCGACCCCTCCAGCGTCCGGCTCGGTTTCAATCCCTATCGGGTTTTCTGATGCGCTGTGATCCCCGCACAACGACAAGACCTCCCCCCTCTTTTTATAGTTTCAATCCCTATCGGGTTTTCTGATGCGCTGTGATCGTCCGTGGCTCCCGGGTAAAGACGTTCGACGTGTTTCAATCCCTATCGGGTTTTCTGATGCGCTGTGATCGGGGTTGTAAAACCGATACGTCCCCTGGAGTTGGTAATGTTTCAATCCCTATCGGGTTTTCTGATGCGCTGTGATGGTATACAACAGATTACCAACGTTATCGTAGACAGAGTTTCAATCCCTATCGGGTTTTCTGATGCGCTGTGATCGAAGACTGGATTGAACGCCTGAAAATGCCGGAGCGGTTTCAATCCCTATCGGGTTTTCTGATGCGCTGTGATGGGTATTCGACCGCCGATGATGTGATGCACCCCTACGGGAGTTTCAATCCCTATCGGGTTTTCTGATGCGCTGTGATTTGAGATTAAATCCTTATACCAACGCTTCTTCTGCTGTTTCAATCCCTATCGGGTTTTCTGATGCGCTGTGATCCGAGCCCGAGCACGATCTTGCCGCTCGGATACTGTTCGGTGTTTCAATCCCTATCGGGTTTTCTGATGCGCTGTGATAGCCCGAACTCCCGGGCGTAGTCGAGCCCCCGGGCGTTTCAATCCCTATCGGGTTTTCTGATGCGCTGTGATACGCCCTCGGAGGGGCCGATACCGCGAATTTCACGTTTCAATCCCTATCGGGTTTTCTGATGCGCTGTGATTATCGACATCATCCCCGGGCCGGGCTCGATCATCGGTTTCAATCCCTATCGGGTTTTCTGATGCGCTGTGATCGACGATTCGGCGTCACTGATTCGGCGATAGGTCGAGTTTCAATCCCTATCGGGTTTTCTGATGCGCTGTGATAGCGCTGCCTCGCTGTCATCCGGCTGCGAGTCTTGTTTCAATCCCTATCGGGTTTTCTGATGCGCTGTGATCATCGAGTGGTGGATCGACCCTGAGAGCGGATATGCCGTTTCAATCCCTATCGGGTTTTCTGATGCGCTGTGATTTCGGCGATACCGGGGTGGTCGCACCTATCGATACGTTTCAATCCCTATCGGGTTTTCTGATGCGCTGTGATTACCGGGTCCTGGACACGAACGCTGCGGAGACTGTCGCGTTTCAATCCCTATCGGGTTTTCTGATGCGCTGTGATCCGGCCTCTCGTGGTTTGTGCACGTGCAACAGCAACGGTTTCAATCCCTATCGGGTTTTCTGATGCGCTGTGATCCTTCTGACTTAATGGTAACGTCCTCATTGTCAAAGTTTCAATCCCTATCGGGTTTTCTGATGCGCTGTGATCGCTACTGTTGTCTGAAGAAGGATGTGCTGGATTTTAAGTTTCAATCCCTATCGGGTTTTCTGATGCGCTGTGATCGCCCACTCCACGGTGGGCGGCGGAGCCATCACCCAGTTTCAATCCCTATCGGGTTTTCTGATGCGCTGTGATCCTCCAGCGTCCGGCTCGCCCTCACCTACAACGAGTTTCAATCCCTATCGGGTTTTCTGATGCGCTGTGATGGTGTTGGATGCAAAAGGGCACACCTGCACGATAATGTTTCAATCCCTATCGGGTTTTCTGATGCGCTGTGATCGTTCGTGATGATCATCGTCGACCCCATCGCCGCGGTTTCAATCCCTATCGGGTTTTCTGATGCGCTGTGATTTCATCATCGTGCTCGCGTCGGCGGCCGGGGAGTTGACGTTTCAATCCCTATCGGGTTTTCTGATGCGCTGTGATGGCGGTGCGAGATATGGTGTGCAGGAAGAAGTATACAAGTTTCAATCCCTATCGGGTTTTCTGATGCGCTGTGATGCCGGTGCTGCTTCGATTGGTATTGTTTATCCCATTAGTTTCAATCCCTATCGGGTTTTCTGATGCGCTGTGATGAAGAAGCGCATAATCTCATCAGTGTCGCGCGTGAGGATTAGTTTCAATCCCTATCGGGTTTTCTGATGCGCTGTGATGCCCATACTGCGGCTGCAAGGGGCGCAAGGCTCCAGTTTCAATCCCTATCGGGTTTTCTGATGCGCTGTGATAATGAACCTCGAAAGAGAGATGGGGGGGTTAGTCGAAGTTTCAATCCCTATCGGGTTTTCTGATGCGCTGTGATCCGATCACGGAGACCATGGCGATGACAATGAGGCTGTTTCAATCCCTATCGGGTTTTCTGATGCGCTGTGATTGGGACCGCCTGCATCCGCGTGATGTCTTTCTTGTTGTTTCAATCCCTATCGGGTTTTCTGATGCGCTGTGATTCCACGGGACGGCAGCGGGGGTCCGGGGGTTTTTTGGGTTTCAATCCCTATCGGGTTTTCTGATGCGCTGTGATCGGCCAGGAACAGGGTGGCCCCCGCCTTGTTCCCGGGTTTCAATCCCTATCGGGTTTTCTGATGCGCTGTGATGTCAAAGACGCCACAAACCTTGTAATCCATTTTTAGTTTCAATCCCTATCGGGTTTTCTGATGCGCTGTGATCAATATCACGATACTCATCAATTACATCTTCTGCGTTTCAATCCCTATCGGGTTTTCTGATGCGCTGTGATTGAACTTTCACATCCATCACTATCAATAATACCCGCTGTTTCAATCCCTATCGGGTTTTCTGATGCGCTGTGATCTGCCCCCGGGCCCGGTCCTGAGCCCCGAAGGGGCTCGTTTCAATCCCTATCGGGTTTTCTGATGCGCTGTGATTCTAGCAGGATCAGTATTCGCCGTAGACCATATTCCATCGTTTCAATCCCTATCGGGTTTTCTGATGCGCTGTGATTTCAATACCATCAACACTAATTGGGCCACGTTCCCAATGTTTCAATCCCTATCGGGTTTTCTGATGCGCTGTGATGGAATACAGGCATGATGTTTGATAATCGTAACTTCTCGTTTCAATCCCTATCGGGTTTTCTGATGCGCTGTGATATCCGGTCGGGGGCCTTGACCTTCCCCGCTTCCTGGTTTCAATCCCTATCGGGTTTTCTGATGCGCTGTGATCGCAATCTCTGCCGGGGAGTACCACTCGCTCGCCCTGTTTCAATCCCTATCGGGTTTTCTGATGCGCTGTGATGCAGCGATCGCATGGATGAAGGGATGGGCAGCGTTGTTTCAATCCCTATCGGGTTTTCTGATGCGCTGTGATTACCGCTAATCCAGGTTTGTAACCAACCACGCTCTGACGTTTCAATCCCTATCGGGTTTTCTGATGCGCTGTGATAGGTGTCGAAGGTTGCGCTACGTTCTGCCATGCTTCGTGTTTCAATCCCTATCGGGTTTTCTGATGCGCTGTGATCCTGTCAAGATCGCCCGTCAACCCCTGGTATTTATGTTTCAATCCCTATCGGGTTTTCTGATGCGCTGTGATTTGAGCGGAACAACATCTATGTCGGGTCATACGAGGCGTTTCAATCCCTATCGGGTTTTCTGATGCGCTGTGATGGTCGCGTCCATCTCCGTCCCGATCATGTGCTCGGCGGTTTCAATCCCTATCGGGTTTTCTGATGCGCTGTGATCGGCCGCCGGTTCCGCACCGAAGAGGCCGCGTTCGTCGTTTCAATCCCTATCGGGTTTTCTGATGCGCTGTGATCCGAACACTGCAGCAGTCTCACAGGTTATCGTCAAGGGTTTCAATCCCTATCGGGTTTTCTGATGCGCTGTGATGAGGGGTTTTTCATCGCTGCAATCGATTATCATTTTGACTGGTTTCAATCCCTATCGGGTTTTCTGATGCGCTGTGATATTGGTTAGTGTCCCCCACCACATCCATCCCATCGCAGTTTCAATCCCTATCGGGTTTTCTGATGCGCTGTGATTCGTCGCCGGGGTCGGTATAACCTCGTCGGCATTCAGGTTTCAATCCCTATCGGGTTTTCTGATGCGCTGTGATCCTCGACAAATATGGTGATTGCTCCGGATGGGACTGGTTTCAATCCCTATCGGGTTTTCTGATGCGCTGTGATCACTTTTGCGAGTTGTTCTATACGTAAGAACGTCTGTTTCAATCCCTATCGGGTTTTCTGATGCGCTGTGATGATACCAGAGCGCGCGGTATACGGTGAGTATTTCAGGTTTCAATCCCTATCGGGTTTTCTGATGCGCTGTGATCTCGAAGAAGGGGGCGAAGCCTAGCGCCATCCCGCCGGGTTTCAATCCCTATCGGGTTTTCTGATGCGCTGTGATGACCTCGCGGCGCTCACCTACGTCCAGCGTCTCAACCGTTTCAATCCCTATCGGGTTTTCTGATGCGCTGTGATACACCAGTGTGTAGAACCTCCTCCCGGACGTTTCGCTGTTTCAATCCCTATCGGGTTTTCTGATGCGCTGTGATGTAACCGTCGCGTCGGCTACGCTCGCGTTATCCAAGTTTCAATCCCTATCGGGTTTTCTGATGCGCTGTGATCGGTTTATCCAGTCTTCGAGCCGACCGATTACATGGTGTTTCAATCCCTATCGGGTTTTCTGATGCGCTGTGATATGGATGGATTCGGTATTAGTTCGTCGCGCATGATGGCGTTTCAATCCCTATCGGGTTTTCTGATGCGCTGTGATTTGGGTCTGTTGTAGGGCAATCCCGGAAGCGGAAGTTTCAATCCCTATCGGGTTTTCTGATGCGCTGTGATTTTCTCGACAATTGCAGTGGGAAATAGTGCTGGGGAGGTGTTTCAATCCCTATCGGGTTTTCTGATGCGCTGTGATGTAGAGTCTAACCTCCTGAATACGTTCGGCATCGGTCTGTTTCAATCCCTATCGGGTTTTCTGATGCGCTGTGATCCGGACATTTGGATGTCCGGTATCCGACACCAGACATGAGTTTCAATCCCTATCGGGTTTTCTGATGCGCTGTGATCAAAACCGTCCGGGTCGCCCTCCCGGTCCCTGTCGAGTTTCAATCCCTATCGGGTTTTCTGATGCGCTGTGATTAGAGTCGCCCTCCGTCTTCGCCGACATTGTTCTGTTTCAATCCCTATCGGGTTTTCTGATGCGCTGTGATCGGCTACCGGGCAGACTACGGCGTTGTCTTCCTCGGGTTTCAATCCCTATCGGGTTTTCTGATGCGCTGTGATGGTGTCCGGACGGCGTCTCCCTCCTCAGGCAGAACGTTTCAATCCCTATCGGGTTTTCTGATGCGCTGTGATGCCGCCGGTTCCGCACCGAAGAGGCCGCGTTCGTCGTTTCAATCCCTATCGGGTTTTCTGATGCGCTGTGATCGACGTCAGGGATCCGGAGAGCGCGACCGTCACTGTTTCAATCCCTATCGGGTTTTCTGATGCGCTGTGATCAGAACAAAGAGAACCAACCGTATGTGCAGTTTTCGTTTCAATCCCTATCGGGTTTTCTGATGCGCTGTGATGAAAGATTACGAGAAGATTACAGGTGCTATTGTTATTAGTTTCAATCCCTATCGGGTTTTCTGATGCGCTGTGATCCATACAGTGCGGCGGTTGCGGCCCCCCGGGACCTCGTTTCAATCCCTATCGGGTTTTCTGATGCGCTGTGATCGCAAGTATGTCCTCTTGGATCTTGACATGATCGCGCTGTTTCAATCCCTATCGGGTTTTCTGATGCGCTGTGATGGTGTTGCTCGACACGCGGAGATGTCTCCCGGCTCGGTTTCAATCCCTATCGGGTTTTCTGATGCGCTGTGATGTGTGAAAGTGCAGGAACCAGGACCCCAAATTGTGTTTCAATCCCTATCGGGTTTTCTGATGCGCTGTGATGGAGGAGCGGGGGGCGGGGGTGCCGCAGGAGGAGAGTTTCAATCCCTATCGGGTTTTCTGATGCGCTGTGATGCAAGTATGTCCTCTTGGATCTTGACATGATCGCGCTGTTTCAATCCCTATCGGGTTTTCTGATGCGCTGTGATCGAGGACCAGGTCGAGCGGGTCCGGGAGACGCTGGGTTTCAATCCCTATCGGGTTTTCTGATGCGCTGTGATATGCCCAACCTCGCCCATACCCTCCTCCATGACTTCCGTGTTTCAATCCCTATCGGGTTTTCTGATGCGCTGTGATCTCAGTTGTCATCACAGCGCCGTCTGGACTCAATTTGTTTCAATCCCTATCGGGTTTTCTGATGCGCTGTGATCCTCGCCACCCTCACCCTCTCCGGCATCAGCCCCGGGTTTCAATCCCTATCGGGTTTTCTGATGCGCTGTGATTTACGGCTATGGGTCTCCCTGAAGCGAACCTGCTGATGTTTCAATCCCTATCGGGTTTTCTGATGCGCTGTGATTGAAGAAGGCACTCGCCCCGAAGCAGCAACCGGGTTTCAATCCCTATCGGGTTTTCTGATGCGCTGTGATCGGGTTCTGGCTGCGGTTCAACTTCCCCTGCGAAGTTTCAATCCCTATCGGGTTTTCTGATGCGCTGTGATCGGTCACGGTTCGCCCCATCCGCTACAAAGATTTTGTTTCAATCCCTATCGGGTTTTCTGATGCGCTGTGATGGGACATCGACCGAGTCGCCGAACCAGCGCCAGAGTTTCAATCCCTATCGGGTTTTCTGATGCGCTGTGATGATCTTAACCCGTTTCCCGGCCCATTCCCACGGTAGCACGTTTCAATCCCTATCGGGTTTTCTGATGCGCTGTGATGGTTCCAGCCCACCAGATGCGCCGGCGGATATGTTGTTTCAATCCCTATCGGGTTTTCTGATGCGCTGTGATGAGGAGTCGGGCCAATACATCGTCGTCGATGGGTTCGTTTCAATCCCTATCGGGTTTTCTGATGCGCTGTGATGGTGTGCGTCAGTAGATCGCGCCGAGTGTTTTTGAGGTTTCAATCCCTATCGGGTTTTCTGATGCGCTGTGATGCCGTCGACTCCGTATACCTCTCGGAGGAGATCGAAGTTTCAATCCCTATCGGGTTTTCTGATGCGCTGTGATGGGGGTTTTGCGGCCCCGCCGGGGAACCCTGCCCGGTTTCAATCCCTATCGGGTTTTCTGATGCGCTGTGATTGAATGAGGTTGACGGCAGAACTCCGGAACGCTTTGTTTCAATCCCTATCGGGTTTTCTGATGCGCTGTGATCACGACGAGGTCTTGAAAGACGACCCGCAGCGGCTGAGGTTTCAATCCCTATCGGGTTTTCTGATGCGCTGTGATCAGATCGGGATCTTCGCCCTCACGGAGGACCGGATGTTTCAATCCCTATCGGGTTTTCTGATGCGCTGTGATTATGCCGAGCGCAGGCCCCGTAGACGCTCGCTGATACGATGTTTCAATCCCTATCGGGTTTTCTGATGCGCTGTGATCCCCCGCCCGGAGACCGGAGATCGTGAATGAAGTCGTTTCAATCCCTATCGGGTTTTCTGATGCGCTGTGATAAACCCTTGTATGGGGGCTCGGTGATCTTCCACGTTTCAATCCCTATCGGGTTTTCTGATGCGCTGTGATCGACTTGAACAGCTGTGTAATGAGGTAACGCTCACCGAGTTTCAATCCCTATCGGGTTTTCTGATGCGCTGTGATGGGCCAACCGCCACATGGCGGTAGCCTGGAACCGATAGTTTCAATCCCTATCGGGTTTTCTGATGCGCTGTGATGGCAAAGTCTACCGCCTCCCCGCTTATTCTTCCAAGTTTCAATCCCTATCGGGTTTTCTGATGCGCTGTGATTCCTATTTTTTCTTCACACGTTACTACCCACTCTAAACTGTTTCAATCCCTATCGGGTTTTCTGATGCGCTGTGATTCGTCGGTGATCTCCTTCTGTACTGCGTCCCAGTGGTTTCAATCCCTATCGGGTTTTCTGATGCGCTGTGATCGCAGGAGAGCGGCCCGTGCGTGCACTACGAGGACGGGTTTCAATCCCTATCGGGTTTTCTGATGCGCTGTGATCGACGCTCGCCCTCGACCGGGGGGTCATCCTCTCCGTTTCAATCCCTATCGGGTTTTCTGATGCGCTGTGATGGTGGCACCAGGACGACCTGGCAGGCTACCTCCTCGTTTCAATCCCTATCGGGTTTTCTGATGCGCTGTGATGCTGGAAAAGCAGTTCTCTTGGATGATCGCTCTCGGGTTTCAATCCCTATCGGGTTTTCTGATGCGCTGTGATAGCCCCCTTTTTTTGGGCTATTCGACGTAGTGCCAGCATCTCTGGCTTGGATCGGAGCGACGGGTTCATGACCCCTTCCCGTACCCAT
>Ga0208462_1001815_pt1 | contig 13181 bp, 12 predicted proteins | sample AD_SCU001_MetaG_FD_184452 | JGI IMG/M metagenome (GOLD analysis project Ga0208462, IMG submission 184452) | Active sludge microbial communities of municipal wastewater-treating anaerobic digesters from China - AD_SCU001_MetaG (SPAdes) (version 2) | ecosystem: Engineered > Bioreactor > Anaerobic...
TCCCGAGGAACCCCTGCCCGCCTGAAGCGATCAGCGTGATATCTTTTGAGTCGATGACGTGGACGAGAACCACCTCCCGGGTTCCCACCTCCTGCAGCGCAGGGATGTAGTCCAGCACCTTCATGGAGGGTGCTGAAAAGTCCGTTGGAAACAGGATGCGTTTGAACATGCTCTGACACTCCCTGTGTTTCTCTCTGTGGGCTGGATATTTAAAGAGCACCATCCTTAATCTGCCGGGTGAGTGGGGGGCTCACCCTCACCGGGCACTGATACCAGCACTGCCAGCCCAGGGTCTTTTTCCCTCCAGTGCGACGGCCGTTTGGTTGTATAGTGCCCTGCTCTGGGGCCTCCTCAGCACCCCGCGATCAGCCTCTACAAAGCCACGGTGACGGAGAACGATGGGATTATGGTCCGCCGCCGGAAACAATACTTCACGCTCGATCGTGGGGTCTACTGGGCCCTGGCCGGGGGTGCCTCCGTCTGGCTGGCCGATAGCCCGAGCATTGGCAGCAGTTGCTATGCATATGCTGCCATTGCTGCCATCATGAGATTGGCCGGAACGAAAGAAATTCCGAAAATGGTGGTCAAAATCCTGGTAGATCCATCTATCTATGTACATGTACAGCAGAATAGGAGAATGGAGGGCACGGGCGGTGTAATCTTGGATGATAACCGAGGTGCCTGTGTTTTTCATACTGCTGTACATAAACTGGGAAATCTCTCGTATCTGAGCGGGAGGCCAGATCCAGGCCAGAATATGGCTGCACTTATTGGTGGCATCTGCTGTACATATACTATCAGCGCTGCCAACTTCAACCTCGCCACTCGCACCTGATGGTGTTCAAACTTTTGTTCTGCAAACCATCGTTCACTCCATCTCTCCTCTTGGTCGCAAAAGATGAGCCCTATTGCATCTGCGACTGGTGGCCGATATCGTGGGTCTTGCGGGACCAAAGTGGGCGGTAGGCCACTCGCAGAAGGTGCGAAACAGGAGTGTAGAAGAAAAAACGCTCCAGAGGAACGGAGTTCGAGTGTCGAAGGTACGAAACGTATCATTTGAGGCTGATACGGGGTGGATTGCAGGGCGAGGTGAGGTGGTTTGAGATCCCTCAAGAACTCACGTTTTAACCTTGTGGAGGGCGAGAACGGTGGATATCGATGTAACGTTGAAGTAAGAAATCTTAGCACCTCGTATTCGTGAAATAGTGTGCCACAACGCCTGGAGCCCGATATATATAAATAGCGAGACATTAGAGAGTATTATTGACGAGACTTGCACGAAAACTGTAAGTCTGCCCTCGACAAGATTGCTTTCTTGCCGAGCCCGACCTGAAGATCGGTGATGACGATTCACAGCCTCTGACGATGGATATGTTGCTCTCTGTCATCATCAATTTTTGGGTTCGGGTGTATTAACCTCGAACATGAGACTGAGGGGCTCATAGAACCCCCTCAACATATGGAATGATATGAGAATTAATTCGCGAACCCCCTGGGGTAAAAAAACCGAATTCACTGAGACTATTGGCGGGTACGGCATATGTCGAGAAAATGACATTGGGCAAAAGATCATCTACCTTCAGAATCTCCAGGATACGAGCGGTAAGCACCTCATCATCTACATATGGTTTCACCGCACCGCTGACTTCGATGTGAACCGGGAACTCCTGGAGAATGACGTCATAGGGTTCACTGCTGGCATCGACCATCTTCCTGCTCAGACGCCTATCTTTGACTGTCAGTTGCAGTCCTCGATGAATGTCAGGGAACTTGGGTCCATCCCAACCTTTGTTAGTCGCGGAATGGGGCGTAACGCACACATATTACCATTATCACATTATTCAAGCTGGGGCACAACCCCGCAGGTGCCGCAAAAAGGCCTCAAATTGGAGTTATTTCCTTCAGACCTTTACATGCAGCCGGCTCATTTTCCACTTGTGTCCCAGCCTGTATTGTCAGGTTGAGCAGATTACAGGAGCTTTGCACTCTCCATGCCAAAAGTGATTACATGCACTCTATAAGAACAGATTCTAGACCTGGGGGCGTTACGGTGATACTTCCCCTCAAAAATCTACTGGATGCAAAAATCACAGGGTTATCCTCATATTATCTGAGGCCGGATATGGGCGATCCTACCATTGATATCCCTCTCATCAACATGGGTGATATTGGTGATGGCGTTATCAACACCAGGACGGTCAAAAAGGTAACCGTCAGAAAAACCGGGAAACTAGAGAACGACACTATACTGCCGGGCGATGTTATCCTTACCCTTCGTGCCCAACCCTTTCGTGCCGTGATCGCAGGTGAAGATGTTGCCGGTGCGGCACTCAGCGCTAATCTTGTAGGTTTGCGATGCTCGGATCGGATAAAACCGGAAATCCTTGCAACCTGGTTCAATAGTTCTGCAGGTCAGCGTGTTCTTGCTCCACGAGCTGGTATATCCACTCTGGTAGGTATCTCCCTAAAAGAATTGCTACAAGTAGAAGTTCCGGTTCCCTCCCATGAAAAACAGGATCTCCTGAGCAGATATCTAGCACTGGCAGTTGAACATACCAGGATCCTCAAAGAGGAGCAGAAACTCCTGAACTCCATTGCTGACTCGATGATGAATTCTCTTTAGTGTGATGACGATGGCGACGATTACATTCGAAGAAATGAAGAAAAAGGTCTGGGAGGCAGCAGATATCCTCCGCGGATCCATCAGCTCGGTTGAGTACAAGGACTATATTTTGGGGATGCTCTTCCTGAAGCGCCTCTCCGATGTATTTGAGGAGGAGGCGGAGCGAGTCGAGCGGGAGACCGAGGACCACGATCTCGCCTGGAACGATCCCGACGAACACCAGTATTTCCTTCCTGAAGGATGCCGGTGGGGTGAAATTCAGAAACTCACACAGAAGATCGGGGATACATTGAATATGATCACACAAAAGATTGAGGATCAGAACCCCGTGATGGAAAAAGTTCTTGGGAATATCGATTTCAACTCTTACAAACTTGGTGATCTCAAGCAACGGGATACCAATCTATCTGCACTTATCAGGAACTTCTCTGCAATCCCGATGAGAAATTCCGACCTTGAAAGTCCAGATATGCTCGGGGATATCTACATGTACCTCATCGAGCGGTTTGCCGACGATGCGGGGAAGAAGGGGGGAGAATTCTTCACGCCACATCAAGTTGCTGCTTTGATGGCCCAGATCCTCGACCCGAAGGAGGGCATGCGTATTCACGATCCATGTTGCGGTTCGGGTGGCGCAGTGATCCAGTGCGCGAAGCTTGTAAAGCAGGGAGGAGGCAATCCAGCAAACCTCACTCTGACGGGGCAGGAGAAGAATATCGGGACCTGGGGCCTCTGTAAGATGAACATGCTCCTCCATGGCTACATCGATGCTGATATCCGGGCGGGAGATACGATCCGGGAGCCACAGTTCTTGCTTGGCAACCATCTCATGCAGTTTGACCGGGTGATCAGCAATCCGCCCTTTTCGCTTGACAAGTGGGGTCAGGAGATAGTAAAGAAAGATCCGTTCGGCAGATTCGGCTACGGAATACCTCCGGCGACGAAAGGGGACTGGGCCTTTGTGCTTCACATGATCAATATCCTCAACGAGACCGGGAAACTTGCGGTCATTGTGCCGCACGGGGTGCTCTTCCGCGGCGGTGCCGAGGGGAGGGTCCGGACGAACGTCCTCAAAGATGATCTGGTGGAGGCGGTGATCGGGCTTGCACCGAACCTCTTTTTTGGTACATCGATCCCGGCTGGGATCCTGATCATTAACAAGGATAAGCCCGCCGAACGGAAGGGAAAGGTTCTCTTCATCGAGGCCTCGGTGGAGTTCCAGGAGGGAAAAAACCAGAACTGCCTACGCCGGGACGACATTGAGAAGATCGTGATGGCCTACCGGGATTACAAGGACGTGGAGAAGTTCTGTCGGGTCGTTCCGATGAAGGAGATCGCGGAGAACGACTACAACCTAAACATTACCCGATACGTGGATACGAAGCCCGAGGAAGAGGTCGTGGATGTTGCGGGGGTAGCCCGAGAACTGCACGACCTGCGGGAGCACCGGGCGGCGGTAGAGGCGGAGATGGATAGGTACCTGGAGAAACTGGGCTATACGGGGCGGTCGGCGTGAACGAGGAGGTGCCAGGTGCAGTTAACCATGTGGTCGCCGGGGAACCCGCTCCCCGGGCAACTATCCGGAAGTTCCGGATGATTCGTTGCGGGGATGCTCTATGAAGTCCGAGGTCGTCCACCGGCTTCACCGGCACTTTGAGGATTATGTCCGTGATACAGGCGGGGTCGAGTTCTGGTATGCCCGGGATCTTCAGGTGTTGCTGGGTTACAAAGAGTGGCGAAATTTCGTCAAGGTTGTTGGAAAGGCAAAAGAATCCTGTAAAACTACAAAACACGAGATTTCAGACCATTTTGTTGACGTCAACAAAATGGTCTCCCTTGGGTCGGGGTCGGAGCGAGAGATCCCTGATATCATGCTGACCCGGTATGCCTGTTATCTCATCGCCCAGAATGGGGATCCCGGGAAAGAGGAGATTGCGTTCGCCCAGAGTTACTTCGCCGTACAGACCCGCAAGCAGGAACTCATCGAGGAGCACATCCTTCTTGCTGAACGCCTGAAAGCCCGAGAACGGCTACGGGAGTCCGAGTCCGAACTTTCGCGGAATATCTACGAACGCGGCGTGGATGAGGCCGGGTTCGGACGGATCCGTAGCAGAGGTGATACGGCACTCTTTGGGGGGTATAGCACTCAGGAGATGAAGGAGCGGCTGGGGGCGCCGCAAAATCGTCCCCTTGCCGACTTCCTCCCTACGGTGACGATCACGGCGAAGAACCTCGCCACCGAGATCACGAACTTCAACGTGGCTAAAGAGGATCTCCAGGGCGAACGTGCGATCACGAACGAACATGTCCTGAATAACACAGATGTCAGAGACCTTCTCGTACGGCGCGGGATCAGGCCCGAGTCTCTCCCTCCGGAAGAGGACCTGAAGAAACTCGAACGACGGACGAGGTCGCAGGAGAAGAAGATCGCTGGCATCGGACGGTTGACAAGCGCGGAGATGACCGACGATGAACGCTGATACGGTCGTGCCGGTCGCATACGCGATGCACGCCTCCCCGAGACGCTACGCCTTGCTCCTTGGGGCAGGGATCTCGGTTGCTGCGGGCCTTCCGACGGCAAGCGACGTCTCCGGGAACATGATCCTCGCCGTCGCCCGAGGACGGGGCGAGCAAGTGGAGCGGGGAGAGAACAACAAGATCTGTCTTGCGTGGTTCGAGGAGACGTTTGAGGAACCTGCGAAATTCCAGCGCCTCATGAAAGAGCTCGGGATCTCTGAGGAGAACCGCAAGGACGGGCTGAAGAAGTTCATTTATCGGACCGACGAGAATGGCACTCCTGTCCCCGGTATCCCCACAGAAGCCCACCGCGCTATCGCCCGACTGGTGAAGTCCGGGATGGTCTCGCTCATCGTTACTACGAACTTTGATACGCTGATGGAGGAGGCCCTGAGGGCGGAGGCAGTCCCCTATGAGGTCATCACCGAGGAATCAGACGTCAGGCAGATGTCGGTATTCCCGGACAGGTGCCGTATCCTGAAGGTCAACGGGGATTTCGAGCGGGGGATGCTCCGGATTACTCCGGAAGACCTCAGGCACTACCCTCCGGTGATGGAGGACTACCTGAGGCGGATCTTCGGAGAGTACGGTCTTGTCGCCTGCGGCTGGTCCGGGATTTTCGACACGCATCTGGTGGAGACCCTCTGCGCCGCGGAGATCCCCCGCCGGTATCCTGTTTTCTGGTGCCGGAGAAATGGGGGGAGCGTTCCCGCTGAGGTGTGCAAGGTTCTCCTGCCGAACGGGATCGATATCGATGACGCGGATGAGTTCTTCACTACGCTTGAAGCGGTGATCGAGAGGTTTACGCGGTTTGAGCCGAGAACGACCCTCACCGCTGCTGCGGCGGTGAGGAAAGTCCGTGTTGCACTGAGGGATCCTAGGCCGGATCTGATCTTATCCGATCTGATCAATACTGAAACGGATAGAATATATCAAGAACTTGCTTCGGGTAACTATCGTCCTGATGATGACAGCGAGATCGTCGCACAGGATTATTTCAAGGAGGTTCTAGATAGGCTTGAGCATCTCACAGCTCCGTTGGCCACAATGACAGCCATGATCGCCTACTACGACGACGGTGCGAATACTGACCTGATAGTAGATGCTATCGAGCGGTTGGTCAACATCCCTTCGGATCCCACACGAAATCTTAATACTCGGAGTGAGTTGGGGCCAAAGCTCTATGAAGCCCTATATCGGCTTCGGTGTTATCCTGCATTACTGGTCATATATGCATCGGGAATTGCAGCCGTGAAGAAAGGGCATTTTGGGACGCTTGAAGCGATCCTCACACAGCCGAAAATCCTGAGTTACATCACTTCCTCGATAAAATGGATGCCTTACCACGATGATGTAAATATTTGGTCCGTAATTGCCCAATCTCCGGATTGGATCTTGGACTGTAGTTATGAGCGATATCAGAAGAAGGTGAATGTCCATTACTACCTTTACCGGGTCATTCAGTCAATTCTCCAGCCGATTATACCGAACAAACTTGTATATGATGGAATGTTTGATACGTTTGAGTATCTCTACGGTCTCTCTTACCTTCACCTGGCATCCTCTCCGCTGGAGGGGAAAAATGCCGCTAACCCGCCTCTCCCCTTACTTTCACGAGTCTGGATCAAGACCGTTGGGTTTAATAGATTTGATCGGGCGGGTAAGTACACGTTCCCCGAACAGGTTGTTTCCTACTTGCAGAACCTTAAAAAAACGGCAAAAAAGTCGAATCTCTTCGGTGGAGACCTTCAGGAATTTGAGAGACAGATCCGGGCATTTGCTAAATTTTTCGGTATAGACGCACCCAAAACGGGAATTGAGTTGCCGATGCCTGCGAAGGTGTTATGATGCTCGGTGAGTCGCTGCCCAAAGGTTACAAGATGACAAAGGTGGGGATAATCCCAGAGGAATGGCATGATGGAACGGTGTCAGATCTCTTCCATGTTGTCACAGGGACGACCCCCTCAACATCTTCACCCGAATACTGGGAAGACGGCACCCTATTATGGATTACTCCCACCGATCTCAGTATGAATGACGGCCAGATTTATATCTCTAATTGCGAGAGGGAAATTACAGATTCCGCAGTTCGGGACTATAATTTAAGCCGCCTTCCGGTAGGGTCGATAATCGTCTCAACCAGGGCACCTGTTGGATATGTGGCACTCAACAGAAACGTGGCTTATATTAATCAGGGCTGTAAGGGTTTAATTCCCAAAGAGAACGTCTCAGGGACGGAAGTCTATTACAGTTACTATCTGAAATCCAGAACTTCCGAACTGATTCGAATGAGTGAGGGGAGTACGTTTAAGGAACTGTCAAAACGGTCCCTCGAATTGTTCTCCATACCTATCCCTCAGAACTATGAGTGTAAGAAGATTGGATCAATTCTCTCCACCGTCGACGCCGCCATTGCCGCCACCGACGAGGTCATCGCAAAGACTAAAGACCTGAAGCGGGGCCTCATGCAGGATCTCCTCATGAAGGGCATCAATGAGGAAGGGCGGGTGCGATCCGAGGAGGCAGACGCGTTTTGTGAAAGGACGGTTAACTCAACGACGTTTAAGTTCCCAGAACCCTGGGAGTTTAAAGCCATGGGTGATATAATCACTCTTAAAAGGGGCTATGATCTCCCTGCTGATGAAAGGCTTGCTGGAGGTGTCCCCGTTATCTCCTCCTCTGGCATATCGGGCTATCATAAGGAAACAAAAGTTTGCGGACCTGGTGTTGTGACGGGGCGCTATGGAACTCTTGGAGAGGTTTTCTTTATCGAAAGAGATTTCTGGCCCCTTAATACGACGTTGTACGTTCGTAACTTCAAAAATAATGATCCCAAATTTATCAGTTACTTTTTGAAACTACACCTGGCAGTATACCAGAGTGATGCGTTATCGATTCCTGGAATAAATCGAAATTTTGTGCACAAACTACTCTGTGCCGCCCCTCCCCTCCCCGAACAGCACCGCATCGCGGCCGTCCTCTCCACCATCGACCACAACCTCGCGGCCGAACGCGACCACCGCACTTGCCTCCAGACCCTCAAGAAGGGCCTGATGCAGGATCTTCTCACCGGGCGGAAGCGGGTGCCGCTCAATGGGGGCGTGATCCATGGTTTCTAACTATATGAGTTCCTGCCGAAGGAGCGTAACAAAGAAAGTGAAAGCTGAGTCTCGTAAAAAACGGGCAGGGGGTTCTTGGCGTCGAGACCTGTATCTCCGTTTAATTAACATCGCTAAGAGAGATTATGAAGTTTCTATTGTACTTTATAATAGAGCATACCATCCCCAAGCCGTCTTTTTCCTTCAACAGGCTGTTGAAAAAGCATCAAAGTCTCATGCCCTCGCCTTAGAAATCATCAAAGAGCAGGAAATGCGTAAGATAGGACATAATACCCCTAAAATCTTTAAGAAAAGTGTTCAGCAACTTATGGAGGCTATAACCCTCTTACATACTGAAGCAGGTCTCACTCCTGAAACCGAAAGTCTCCTGTCGAATGCAGGAGTAGACATCACAAAGATCGCCACAAACAGGAACCGGATTGTTACTCATGTTGATAAAATATTTAGTATAGTGTCCGATTATGAACAATCCAAAGAGCTAATAGCGGGAATAGTTAAAAATCTCGAATTAAATTTAGAATATATTGAAAAAAACCGGGAAGACTTTGAAAAAGATGGTCTCGACGAAATACACATGAACGCTCTCCGGCAACAACTGAACATCACACTTAATAGGGTTATGAAAACTGGGCCTCAAAGCGATGTAGAGCAGATTGTATCCTTGTTTAGTCAAGAAGATTTCCTCAAAAAAGCGGTTAGATTGATCCTTAAGCATATAGAATGCTCAATAATACTCTTTTACCTTGCACTGCTCACGGCCCCCCACGCTGAGAAAGCAAGATATCCTGTTCCTGATCAGAGATTCGACCCCCTTGACTACTATACCCCTGACCGGCCCATCATCGCTGCCCTTCCAGAACTGCACATCTACACCGGCATCGCCCTTGAACGTCTCGATCATCTCTATGATCACATCGAAACTATGGCTGCCAGAAAAACCGGAGAGATTGCCACGCCAATCCATGCCCCTTGTGTAGCACTCCCCGTGCACCCGGAGGATCACCCATGACCCACGATCCTAAAGAACTGACGGAAGTCGAAAACCCGGCCGTCGAGGTGCTCACCCGCCACCTCGGCTGGACCGAGCGCACCGTCCGCGGGGCCGACGCCCTCCGCCCCTCCCGCAAGGAGCCGGTCCTCGTCGGCCTCCTCAAGGATAAGATCCTGGACCTCAATCCCTGGATCTCGGAGGAGAACATCGACCGCGTCGTCTACCAGCTCACCAACATCCCGGCCACCTCCGTCCTCGAAGCCAATGAGAAGATCCATGTCATGCTCGACCTCGGCACCACCGTCCAGCAGGACCTCGGCGACGGCTGGGGCGAGCGGAGCCGGACCGCCCGGCTCATCGACTATGATACGATCGAGAATAACGACTTCACCGTCGTCAGGCAGTATCCCGTCGAACACTACACCGAGTGCATCCCCGACATCGTCCTCTTCACGAACGGCATCCCCATCGGCGTCGTCGAGTGCAAGAGTCCCTACATCACCAGGGCGATGCCCGAGGCTCTCAAGCAACTCAATCGCTACCAGGAGAACGGCTCCGGGTTCAGGAACCAGGGCTGCCCGCAACTCTTCAGAACTACCCAGTTCCTCATCGCCACGCACGGCACGGTCGCCAGATTCGGGACGAACTACACACCCCTGCGCCACTGGTCGGAGTGGAAAGACCCCTGGCCGTTGACCCTTGAGGACCTCACCCTTGCCCTCGGCAGGCTCCCCACCTCCCAGGACGCCCTGCTCTTCGGCACCTGCTCAAAGAGCAATCTCCTCGATCTCATTCAGAACTGCACCGTCTTCGAGCGCGAAGACGGCCGGGTGGTCAAGAAAGTGGCCAAGTACCCGCAGTTCCGGGCCACCAACAAGATCATTGCACAGGTCACCGCCCCCGAGCGCAGAGGCGGCTTTGTCTGGCACTGGCAGGGGAGCGGTAAGAGCCTCACCATGGAGTTCACCGCTGTCAAACTCCGGCGAAACAAGGCCCTCGCCAACCCGACCATCGTCGTCGTCACCGACAGGACCGACCTCGACCAGCAGATCCACGGCACCTTCCTCCACTGTGGTTTCCCCAACCCCGTCAACGTCGCGAGTGCCGCCGACCTCAAGGAGACCCTCTCCCGCCCCGTCAGCCAGACCGTCATGACCACCATCCAGAAGTTTCAGGACGCCGCCGAGGTCTACCCTACCCTCACCGAGGAGAGCAACATCTTTGTCCTCGTCGACGAGGCACATCGCAGCCAGTACACCATCCTCGCCGCCAACATGCGCAAAGCCCTCCCGAACGCCTGCTTCATCGGGTTCACCGGCACCCCCATCTCTCGGAAAAAGCGTGACACCTTCGCTGAGTTCGGCCCCTGCATCGACCGGTACGATCACCGGCAGTCGGTCAAAGACGGGATCACCGTCCCGATCTACTACGAGGGCCGGATGTCGAAACTCTCCGTCACCGGGAACAACCTCAAAGACCTTTCAGAGCGCCTCTTTGCCGGTTACTCCGAGGAACAGCGGTCAAAGTTCATGAAGAAGTATGTCACCAAAACCGCCATCGCCGTCGCCCCGGAACGGATCAGGCGGATCAGTGAGGACCTGCTTGAACACTACCGGACCCGGATCGAGCCCAACGGTTTCAAGGCCCAGATAGTCGCCCCCAACCGGCTTGGGGCCGTCCGATATAAAGAGGCACTCGACGCCCTCGGCAGGCACGACTCTGCCGTTTTCATCTCGAAGATGCACAACGACGAGAAGCAATACAAACCCTATCACACCTCCAGGACAGAGGAGCAGGAGGTCATCCGCCGGTATAAGGAGGAGGACGACCCGAAGATCATCATCGTCTGCGACAAACTCCTCACCGGCTTCGACGCCCCGCGAGAGCAGGTGATGTACCTCGACAGCCCCCTCAAAGAGCATACTCTCCTCCAGGCCATGGGTCGGGTGAACCGCCGATATAAGGGTAAGAATTACGGCCTTGTGGTCGATTACTGGGGCCTTGGCGGCGCTCTCCGGGATGCCATCAGCATGTACGACGACAGCGACGTCGAAGGTATGGTTCATACCGACTTCAAGAAGGAGATCCTCCCCCATCTCCAGGCCGCTCACCGCGCCGCCCTGAACTTCTTTGCACCTGTGCCTAGGGTAAACCGGAAGGAAGACTACAAACAGGCCTGCATCCTCTACCTTAAGCCTGAGGACTACCGGATCGCCTTTGACCAGGTATTCAAACAATTCTCGCAGTATCTCGACATGCTCCTTCCCGACCCCGAAGCGTTGCGCTATGTGCCTGACCTCAAATGGCTCGCCGACATCCGCATCGGGGCACGGAACATGTTTTGCGAGGACGACGATCCCATCGAAGACATTGAGGCAAAGGTGCGGGCATTTATCGACGAGCACGTCCAGGCCGATGGTGTCATTAGTGTTTTTGAGCCGGTATCCATCTATTCGACGGACTTTAAGGCCGAAGTGGGACGACTCAGTTCGGACGATGCCAAGGCCAGCATGATCGAGCATGCCGTCAAACGGGAGATCCACCTTAAACTCGAAGAGAACCCGATCTTTTATGAGACTCTACTGGACCGCCTGAACAGGATATTACAGGAGTATGAGCAGCAGCTGATCGGCAGCGCAGAACGCCTCACCCGGCTTACTAAAGTCCTTGACGATGCCCGACATCCACAACAGCACGCCATGACCCTTGGCCTCGACCCTGAAGTTGCACCCTTCTATATGTTGATGACAGCGGAGATCGAGAATCCGGAGCACTTCAAAGAGGCAGCGACGGATATCTGTGCGGCCATCAAGGAGCACGCGGTGATCGACTGGCAACAGAAAGAGAACACCAAGCGGGTGATGCGCCAGAGCATCAAGAGAGTCCTCCGGTCGGTCAGGTATCCTCAGGATAGGATCCAGGATACGACGATCCGCCTTATCGAACTGGCCGCGCGAAGGTACCGGGGATGACTGGGACCGAGGCTATACAGTTCGGGATGACAACGATCCGGTATATCGTCTCCTTCAGCCCCCGGCGAAAAAGGGCGGCGATTGCGGTTTATCCGGATACGACTGTGGTCGTGACGGTCCCGACCGGCACAACCGACGACTCGGTGCGAGATCTCGTCCAGAAAAAGGCTCCCTGGATCCTGGAGCAGATAGGGGACTTTGAGCACCTTGCCATGTTCGATGCTTCGAAGAAGTATGTCAGTGGTGAGACATTTCTCTACCTGGGGCGGCAATATCGGCTGAAGATCACCGCCGGTGGGGAGAAACCATCTGTAAAACTTGTGGGTGGGTATTTTGAGGTGATGGTACCTGAGAACATGCACCCTGAGGCAGACCTGATCAGGCGTATTCTCTGTATCTGGTACAAGGACCATGCCATGCAGATAGTGCGTGAGGTGGTGAGGATCTATGCGCAGAGGCTCCATCTTGACTCACCAAAGGTGACAATCCGGCGCCAATTGAAACGATGGGGAAGTTGCACGAAAGGCGGTACACTCAACATCAATCTTCTGATCATAATGGCTCCGATGATGCTGGTTGAGTACGTGGTGGCCCATGAACTCTGCCATCTCCGGTACAAAGGCCATTCCTCAGAGTTCTGGGACCTGCTCCGTCTGACGATGCCGGACTATGAGATTCGGAAGGAAAGGCTACGGAAAGAAGGATGGAGGTATGTGCTGTGAGCGATCAAAACCACGTGCTCCCCGTGCCTGAAAATGTGGAGGAGATGTGTATCCTCGGTATCGTGGCCGCCAACCCTCACCGGATGTGAGCACCCCCTCTCCCCACCCCCTCACCCCCGGATCTGCACCCGCCACCGGTTGAGCATCCGGCGGACACCGGCGGTCCCCACGGGCGCCGGATACGGGAGCGGGATAGGGGTTCCATCCGGATCGACGGCAAGGTCGAGGGCTATGGCA
>Ga0208462_1001818_pt1 | contig 13178 bp, 11 predicted proteins | sample AD_SCU001_MetaG_FD_184452 | JGI IMG/M metagenome (GOLD analysis project Ga0208462, IMG submission 184452) | Active sludge microbial communities of municipal wastewater-treating anaerobic digesters from China - AD_SCU001_MetaG (SPAdes) (version 2) | ecosystem: Engineered > Bioreactor > Anaerobic...
ATTAAATTTCCATGTAAGGAAACGCCATTATGGAAAAATCATCTGAAACAAAATCCGTCATTGAGCAGGCAGGGGAAGACCTCTTTAATTTCGCCGTGGACCGCGAAGACATCAAATTGCTGATGGCCGGCCTTCATGAGGCCGCCGACATCAAGCGCAACGCCGTCGAATATGAGCTGCAAATTCTGAAAATCATCAGCGTGGGCTGGGCCATCTCCTACTACCTGGAAAATTATACCCAAAAGGATCTGATCGGTGCAGCCTATTGGCGCACAATTCAGGAATTTGCCAAAAATCTGTCCGACACATACGGATTGTTCGTCAGCCAGTCCATTGATTATTTTCAGATTCTCAAAGACCGTCTGGAAACATACGTCCACGCCCTGCACGAGCAGCCCGGCGCACCCGAACCGGCGGTGATCATCGGACCGGTTTTCGCCGATCTTTGCGGCAATAAAAACGACGCCTTCACCGCGTTGACCGGCTCCAAAATGTTCATCTCCACCATCGGATGCGTAAAGCAGTACATCGAGAGCCTCAGCGTGAAGCAGGCCATGTAAAATCAGCCGGCATCTCTGTAAAAACTCTCGATCTGCATCAGTAGAAAGCAATAGGGAAAATTTCGCAACGAGTCCGGCAGACACCGGCCAGGGAAGGATATAACAACCATGCGCTACAAAGTTGAGCTTCTCAGCTTGTCAGCGACCGGAGAAACAAGGGATTTGTTCCATCTGGTCGTTTATGCACAGGATGAGAATGACGCCATAATAAAGGCGCAGAAGGAATATGCTCTCCGGCATCCCGATGCTCCTTTGCCTCCGGAAAATTCATCCTGGATTTCATACGGCACCAGAGAAGAAGACTGCTGGGGATGAATGATCCGCGCTGAAAAATTGCACCTTTACGGCTTCGGCAAGGCCCGTGACGGAAATTTTTCATAATAGTTAAAAGAAACATAAGAAAACCGACCGTTAAGAACCTCATCTTTCAGAGCGCCTGATTTCCATGCATGATCATCTTCACTGCTGCGGCATATTTTTAATATGAATGTCGTACTGCGGAAATGGAATTTCAATGCCCTTTTCCCGGAAGCGCCGGGCAATTTCATAGTAGAGCTGGCTTCTTAGCACGCCGGGGCTGTTGATGTATTCCCTGGTCCAGACGCGCAGATTGAAATTCATCGCACTCTCTCCGTATTCGAAGAACAGCACATCGGGCCGTGGATTTTTAAGCACGCCGGGATTATCCATGGCGATATCCAAAAGCACCTGTTTTACCACTTGGGGATCTTCCCTGTAAGATACACCAACGGGAAAATTAAAACGGACACTGCGATTAGTATGGCTCCAGTTTATTACGGTTTGGGAAATAAACTGCGAATTGGGAACGATGATGGAGATGTTGTCGTTAGTCAGAATCTCGGTCGCCCTCATGGAAATATCCACCACGTTTCCGGAAACTTTATCCACTTCAATGCGATCACCGACCTTGATGGGACGCTCAAGCAGAATGATAATGCCGCTGACGAAATTGTTGGTGATATTCTGTAAACCGAAGCCGATACCGACGCCTAAAGCGCCCATGAGAATAGTCAGGCTACTGAGATTGATTCCGGCCGTCTGCAGGATAATTATGAATCCGATAACCAGTAAAAGATATTTGACAATTGAACCTATTGCGATCCGAACGCCCAGTTCAATTTGACTCTTGGACAACAGACGGTAGGCAATGACTTTATTGAGCGCTGAAGCAGCCAGACTCAGTATCAGCGTTGACGTAACGAGATAAATAAAAGTGATCAAGGTGAAGGGAGAATCCCCCAGTGTGAAAAGAGGAACTTTAAGCACATCCACAACACTTTTGACCCAGGAAGTTATATTGTCCATGTTCAGCTCCTAAAAAGGGAAAAATACCGGTATGAAGATCGTTGCTAAAATCCAGAAAATTATATTCAGTGGTGCACCCACTTTTATAAAATCGGAAAAACGATACCGGCCGACGCCGTAAATCATGGTGTTTGTCTGATATCCGACGGGGGTCATAAAGCTGGAAGAAGCGGCAAAAGCGATGGCCATCAAAAAAGGAGTCGGATTTGCCGCCATGGCGTTCGCCGAGGCAATGGCAATCGGGGCAAGCAATATAGCCGTGGCATTGTTGGACATCAGTTCTGTTAAAATGGAGGTCATCAGATACAACACCGAAACAACAACCACCGGCCCCAAATCGCCCAGCAGCCGGATCATTCTGCCTGAAAGATACATTGCAGCACCCGTCTTTTCCAGCGCAGTCCCCAGAGATATGATGCCGCCAAGCAGGAAAATAACCTTCCAGTCAATGGCGTCGTAGGCTTCTTCGAGCGTGATGCAGCCTACCAATATCAGAAGGATTGACCCGACGATTGCGGTAACCATTATCGGCAGTATTCCCAGGCTGGCCGCAGCAATCACACCGGAGATAATGACCAGCGCCGGTATAATTTTACTTTTCCGGTATCGGGGTGTTTCAATATCGGAAACGATGACAAAATTTCTATTGTTTTTAAGCGCATCGTAATTGTCCTTGCGGGTTTCCACCAGAATGGCGTCGCCCGATTTAAGAGGTGTATCGGCAAATCCCGTATTGAGCAGTTGTCCCCTTTGCCGGAGAGCCAGCGCCGTAGCGCGAAAAATATTCTGGAAGTAGGAAGATTTCACGGTTCTCCCCACAAGTCTTGAATTGGGGGCGACAACGACCTCCATCAGAACGAGGTCTTCGCGGTTGAAGTCTTCATCGCTGAATCTGTAATCCGTTTTCATCAGAATGCCCATACGGTCCTGAAGTTTCTGAAGCTGTTTGATATCACACCGGACGCGGAGCAGGTCGTTTTCTTCGAGAAGAATGTCGGCAACCGGAACCGTCACACGCCGGCCTTTGCGGACGACTTCGAGAATGTCAATTTCCAGTTCTTTGACCAGTGGAGAATCTGCAACTCTGAGACCGACGGATTCAGCATTGCCCAGAAGCACAATGTCCGTGAGATAATCGTTCATCCTGTATTTCTGCGTCAAGTCAGAGTCCGCTTCCCGCGCCGGTATAAGCCTGACTCCGAAAAGAACCATATAAACGATGCCGACGCCAAAAAATACAAGCCCCATTTTCGTGAACTCAAACATGCCTAATGCCGGCAGACCATGATCAATGGCCACGGAGCTGACAATGATATTTGTGGACGTTCCGATAAGGGTGCACACGCCGCCGAACATCGAGGCAAAAGAAATCGGCATCAACAGCCTTGAGGAACTGATTTTGTTTGTTGCCGCCAGACCAAGCAGAATGGGAATAAAAACGGCGACAACCGGCGTGTTGTTGACAAACGCTGAAATGACGCCGACCAGAATCATGGTACCGATCAGTCCAACCCAAAAATTGAACTTAAATATCTTCGAGGAAACCGCTCCGACAAAATTCACGGAACCGGTTTTTTGCAGGGCGGCGCTGAGAATAAACATCGCGGCCACCGTCACGGTGGCGGTATTGCTGAAACCGGATAACCCCTCCAACGGCGTGACGATGCCTGTCACCAGCAGGATGGACATAACAAGAAGGGCAGTCAGATCAACGGACAGCTTTTCAGAAGCGAATAAGAAAACAGCCAGAATGATCACTCCCAATACAGTCAACATGTCCGGTGTCATAAATATTTACCCTGATGTTAAATTATTATCACAGTTGGAACATGGTTGAGGCCGGTTTCATGCATCAGCGTGGCAATTTATGGCTGTCTGCCGTGCATAATCAAACCCACAAAATTAGTAATTACCGGTCAATTGCATACGGTGTTTATCGGCAGTCTGTAATTACTTTGCCCCAGGATACGGGGAAAGGAGATCAATATTGATAGGCTACTCTATTTATCATTTTTCGGGACGGTGGAAGTCGAAACCAGGTTCCGCCCGCTAAAAAATTGATTTGCTGATTGCAAATTCGCACTGCACGGAATTTCAAAAAACCACCAAAAATTTTTACGGCAGACAACAGGAACTTTTTTTCATAAACGCTCGCCATTGCTTCCCGAAAATTTCAGGGGGCTTTTTGTCGCCCCCTGAACACAGTCAACATGATATTCTTCTTCGATAGCAAACCCACTTTATTTCTGCAGGCGCTTCAGCAGTGCATCCACCAGAGCCCTTCGTTTTTTCAGAAAATCACGAAACTCTCTATGTCCCACATCAGTCTTGGCTATGGACCGTTCCAGTACCGGGATAGCTTCACTGAGCATTGCAATACTTTCTTCAGTTTCCTCGTCGGTCAATTCCATGGTCAAATTCGTTTCCAGACGCTTTATCAGTTCGTCCACGAAGTCTCGCCGCTTTTTAAGAAAATCACGCCATTCTCTGTGCCCCAGATCCGTCCTCGCTATCGACCATTCCAGCGGCTCAATAACAGCCTTCAGCAAATCACGGGTTTCCGCCGCTTCCTCTTGAGTAAATTGAATCGTAACCATTTTCTACCTCCTTTCGCTTCTGAGCTGAAAGTTGCTGTCATCTACCTGGTTTCGATAGGCATCCCAACTTTCTACCCGCCATACGTACAATGGGAAAGAACATGTTTCTGATCGCGTATTCACAAATATTAGTGTAAGAAAATGAACTTATTAAAACCGCGATGCCGTCTCGCTGTTAACTGGAGTCACTTTTAAAGAATTTGGTCTATTTCGGGCGGCACGCCACAAAGACCCTCTACTTTTTAAATCACTAACACCCAGTACTAAGGCTCCTCGTGCATCGCGGTATTTTCTTTTCAATATTAATTTATTCTGCTTTGTACCCTTGTCAAGAGATGTTTTCCATAGCCCGACGCTGCGCACAAAGGAATGCAAAAAATTGATCCGGTGCTTTCGATGCACAGGAAAACCTGTGAAAGACCTGTAGCCGAAAACGAGTCTGTAAATACTGATAAAAACCAAATATAGATCGGCTTGCCGTCGTCGTCTAGACGGCAACCTTGAAGGTTAATTCCCCTTTGTCAAATTTTTCTTTGAAGGCGTCGGTAATTCCATCTAACCACCGGAATCTCGGCTGTTCAGTTTTGATCATTCTGTCCAGAAGAACAAAATCCTTTTCGCCTTTTTCATTTAAGAATTCTACTATCTCAAATCTAACCATTTTTTCCACCCCCTGCCTTAAGGTTTTCAGAATTCCCAGGCAGGTTCTACTTATTTTTAATAAAATCAGTATATAGCATTTTTTCTTTTTTACAAGGAATTGCTAAAATACTTTTCCTGCCCCGGAAAATTTACGGCAGAGCTGCAGACGAAACCGTTGCCACCCGACGAACCGACAAAAAAGTACCCGCACAGGTTGCGGCCCAATTCATGCCCCATCGGCCGGGCGTGTGGCCTTCCCGGGGAAAACTCTTGCTCCATCAGCGATGGATAGACATCACCGGTTCCAGTACTTGCGCGGGCACAAAATTAAATCAGCAAAGAATTAAAGATATTGGAAACGTCTCGTAAGCAAGGCATTCGGCGTTTGACGGAAGACGTTTCTTGTTGTGGATAGTCCAGTCATCTGATCTCTTTTTTTTATTTTTTAAGAATTTTGACAATTAGAAGTCTATTTTTATTCAAAAAATTTTTAAATTGTATGGATTGTTTGCGTAAACAGATGATTTTCATTGCTTTTTGCAAATGATCCATACAGATTGACACTATTCGTTACCAAGTGGAACCATTTTATCCCCGACTATGGATTGCCTTAGCCTTAATACCGGATTGATCTTGCTGCCACTATTTCTTTCGGTTAACGTTTAACCCGATTTTTACGTTATCTTTTTCCGGTATCGAAATATTGCCTTCCGTTGATGCAATGATAATGGTTTTCCCGGAGGCCGACAGCCCGAATTCCTTCGTCACATCCACTTTGATATTCAGAATATTTCCTTCCAGTTTCATTTCCACATTTTTCATTTTTTCACCCCCCAGTAATTGTTGCTGTCCCGATTACTATTAAATAATAATCCATCAGCCCTTAAGCTGCCCTTCTTCCAGAAAGCTGAAATAGTTGGTTCGGTTAAAAATGATATGGTCAAGAAGAGAAATGCCCAATATAACGCCCGCCGCTCTTAGCTGGCTGGTTATCTCAACATCGGCAGCCGATGGTTCCAAACTACCCGTAGGATGATTGTGCGCAACGATCACTGCGGCTGCACGATCCACCAGAGCGTCGGCAAATACCTCACGGGGGTGAACAGGCGCACGATCAACAAGTCCGATGGACACAACTCGAATGTTCAATATTTCGTTGGCGCCATTGATGCTGGCGCAAAGAAAATGCTCTTGCTTACGATCTGCATAATGCCGCACATGGGGAAGAAGGTCTGCCGGTGTTTCAATCTTTGCCCCTTCCGGTTTTATGCGACGTCGTGCATATTCAAGCGCAGCCAGCACCAGCGCAGCTTTCGCGTCACCTATCCCGTTGAATTCATACAAGTCTTCTGCCTTGATGCCAAGACCCTTCGTGTCTATAACTTTAACCAGTTTGCCCGCCAGTGTCATCACGTCCATTTCCGGGGTGCCTTTGCCGAGCAACACCGCGAGTAATTCTTGATCGCTAAGCGCCGCTGCGCCATCGCGAAGGAGCTTCTCACGCGGCCTGTCTTTCTCAGGAATATCTTGAATGCGTTTACCCATGGTTTTACGCCGCCAGTAAATTTGTTTTTATTACCGTAATAGCCATGCTGTCAAAGATTCCACCCGCGTCGGTGTATTTGGCGTCCGCCAACTCATCATACCGTCCAAGATCATTGTAAGTGATTTGAATTTCGTCATTGACCTGCTCCCGGTAAGCAGTCTCCAGAAATATGCTATCCTCTCGATTCTTCTGAACAGTATCGCGAATAGCCGGGTCCGCTATCTTCTCTTCCGTGACCTGACGAATGTAAAGAGCCTCCTCATCACTAATGGCATGCTTTCTGCGGATTTCGTCGATCATATCTTGTACGGATACTTTCACGGGAGGCGGCCCCGCGCCTTTATTGCCGCCGCCCGATCTTAGTTTTACTTCGCCGTTTGTGTTTTTGACTTCTCCCTGGAATTCAACCGCCGCCCTGATAACTTCCGTCTGACGAATCTGTTTCATCAACTCGGATACGCTGCCCTGTTTAATCAACTGCGGCCCAACATGTTCGGCAAAAGCGACAAATTCCTTAATTTCATCCGTAAAGGTAAAGAAGCAGGTCAGAAAATGGAAACTCTTGACCAGACGGGCAAGCAGGTAAACAAATGACTTTCGATCTTCAAGCGAGGAGAGCCTGGTTTGAAACCGCAACCGCAGGCCGCTAATTTTATATTGTACCTGGGCATCCGTTCCCCTGGCAGCCAATTGCACAAAGTCATGCGCATCATCCTGTGAGAAAACACCTGCCGCGATAATTTGATCATACAATTTGGTGCACAGCGAAGGGTCCGGTTCAGACGGCTCGAAAGGTGTACCTTGACGATATTTGGCAAAAGCCTTCAGAATCGCCGAAGCATTATTTGTGAAATCAACCACAACAACATCCTTCTTACCTTCATGGCAGCGATTCAGGCGGGATACCGTCTGCACTGCGTTACGATCAACCACCGGTTTATCCAGAAACATTCCGGCAAGCAGCGGCTGATCAAATCCGGTCTGGAACTTGTTAGCCACAATCATTAGCCGATAATCGTCACCTGCAAAGCGATCCTCGATTAATTCGCCATCTTTCAACTCATTGACCGCATGTTCACTGACGGGTTTGTTGGTTTCCGTATGCACAAAATCCGAAAAGGCATAAAGCGCTTTATAATCTGCGTCGCGTTCCTTAAGCTTCTCCTTGATGATATCGAAATAGAGCAGACCGGCCATGCGAGACGTGGCGACGATCATTGCTTTGGCGCGGCCGCCAATGAGCGGCTTTACGTCTTTTTCAAAAATGCGCAGCATTACTTCTGCTTTATATTGGATTAATCCCTCATCTTGATAGGCCAGGTTTTGCAGCGCCTTGGCTACAACACCCTTCGGGTAAAGCTTTTCTTCATCCGGTTTGGGCACAACCGGACAATGCAGGTTATAGAGTGTTTTATAAGAAATGATGCTGGCTGCTACATCTACAATGTATCCTTCAGCAATTGCTTCCGCTTCGGAATAGGTATCAAAAGGGGCACCAAAAAGAGTCACTGTGGCCGGAGCCGGCGTGGCGGTAAAGGCCACAAAAAGCTGATTCTGGTCGTGCGCCCGGATAATATCGGCGACCTTCTCTTCTTCGTCATTCGCGTCATCTATTGCATCTTCGGCATCGGGATCATCCGGCTTGCGAAAAGGCACGCGGATGGCAACACCCATCTGCCCTTCCTGTGAACGGTGCGCTTCATCGATCAGAAAGGCCACACGTAAATTCTTCAGCTCCGGTTTTTCCTCGATTTCCTCCAGTATCCACGCAAACTTCTGTATTGTTGAAACAATGATCGGTTTACGTTCTTTGAGAAAACGCGGCAGATCATCGGCACGATTAGCAAGCCCGACAACATCCTTCAAATGAGTAAAATTAATAATATCTCTGCGGATGTTTTCATCCAATGTTGTGCGGTCGGTAAGAATGAAGGTAATATCGACAAGTTTATCATTAGTGTCCGGTTTGAACTGACTGTGCAGTCGGTCAGCCAACCAGCACATGGATAAAGTTTTGCCGCTTCCCGCGGAGTGATTAATCAGATACTTTTTATCGATACTCCCGGCCGCAGAAAAATGCGCCACGGCATCATCGGCCACTTTTCGCACCATACGGCTTTGGTGGTAACGCGGCAAAATGGTGAAGGCCGGCTGTGCCGGTTTATCTTCATCGGACTCCCGCATGGGAACACGAATCAGGAAAAACGACAACATCTCCAGCAACTGATCTTGAGATAGCACTTCACGATAGAGATACTCGACAGGGTATTCCTTGCCGTCTTTGGTCAGAGGCTCGTTCGCCAATCCCATGTTGTGCCAGCGGAAGTTTTCAATCCGGCGCGGATCGGTTGCCGCCATGACGTCGCTGGTATCAGCGGCCAGATAGAGAAAGGGATGTTGAAAAATTTTGTGGGCATGGTCGCGTGCAGCAAACTGCATCACGGCGTCATGCACGCTTTGATTTTTTTCGTGCTTCACCTCCAGGGCGATAATGGGCAGGCCATTCAAGAAGAATACAAAGTCAATTTCCTGATTGGTGTCGCCAAAATAAAAGTGAGGCCGGAAGGTGATACGATTTTCACCATGCTTTTTCACCGCTGAGCTTTCACTGGAGCGGGGTTTGGGATAGAAGAGGCGGAATTCCAAGCCGCGCACTTTTAAACCATGACGTAAAATCATCCATAAAGGCGTGTAGTCCAATTCCCTGTGTAGTGCTTTAAATACTTCGTCACGGGCATCCGTGCCGTAATCATCGGCAAGCTTTTTAAGCTGCTCAGCTTGCGTGGCGGTCAAGAAAGCCCAGAGATGGTCTTCGGCGATGTAATGCACTGTATCCGTGATTTCGGCCTGCTCAAGCACACCATACTGATGTTCGCGGTTCAGAAAAGCCGCAATGTGTTCCTGAAATTTCAGTTCCGGGGACTTCTTCTTAGCCATGAGCTTTCATCTTTCTAAGATCAACATCAGTAATTCGTTTCTGACCAGTAACGCATTCATGGATCAGCGATTTGCGGTAGGCAGTCAGAACTTTGATTTGTTGTTCAATGCTTGAAGCTACAACATTATATACTGTATTTTTCATTTGGATAAACTGTGCAATTTCTCTTTGTTCCTCAGTAGGTGGTATAGCCAATTTGAATCGACCCAAATTTTCCATTGTAAGTTTTGGCTGAGCGGCACCCGTTATAAAAAGGGAATAGTCTTGTGATTCCAACAAGTTAACAAAGAATATCACATCTCCTTTCCACCGAGGCTTGAGAATGTGAGCATGGTTGTTTACCCAGAACTTGCCTGCTGCCAAAAATGCTAGTGTTTTGGTTCGCGCTAAAAGATTTGCACCGTCTTCTGCGATAAGAATGTAAGTACCGTCGAAAAGATATGAGTCAACCTTGTCAATTACACCAGACGCCCCATAATAGTCATAAGTTTTTTCCGTCATCAAACCGCGTTCTGCAGCACTAAGCGGAATACGAACTGTATTGAAAAACTCCACAACATCCTTGAGACGTACCACCCGCCAGTGCTTGGGCGTTTCGGGAATCCATTGAATATTCGTTTTTTTCATAGAGATTGATGGATTCAAACCATATGTTACTGCATGATGAATTGTTGTTTTTCTCACCGCGTGTAACGTATCCAGTTGTTTCCGCTTTACAGCTACTGCCGCATCAATTGCCGCGCAGCTTGCATCCAGGTACGCCGCAATCCGCTCTTGCTCTTTGCTCGGCGGTAAGAAGAGCCGCGTATCTTTCAAAAAGCGCGAAGCAACCCTCTTTTGCCCCGCAGCCCCAGACATATTCTCTGCCGCATAGGCGCGATAGATAGAATTGTAAGTATAGTAGTAAAGGAACTTGGGATTGATGAAACCGTTAGGGCGTAGGACATGGAATTCTGTGCTGCCAAATGCGTATCTCGTCGGAAGGCTCTCTACAAAAGCGCCTTTTCCGTTTTCCATGCACGGTGTGATTTTTGCGAACAAGACATCACCAGCCTCAAGAAGCGTAAGCCCATCAGGAATGTCTTCAAATGGCTGCATGGAAGTTACGTCGATCTTGCCATCTACTGATAGAAACTCCATGGGTACGACTGTGCATGGTTCCTCTGGTAGAGGAGAGCCTTTAGAATATTTCGGAGAAAGCGTTGCGATATTTCTTATGCGGCTTGAAGACCAGTCGGCAGGCACATTACACAGCCAGGGTTCGTCTGCTTGAACGTATGTCATTTAGCCAATTCCTCCAATAACTTCTCCGCTTCTTTCTCTAATCTCCAGAATTCCGCCAGCAACTCTTTCGCCGGTGTCGGTGCTTCATAGCGGTAAAAATATTTATTGGGGAGTATTTCGTAACCCGGTTGCGGACTGTCCTCCCAGCGGATAATCGGCTTGGCAATTTCCCTTTTCAGGAATGTCTCGATATCCTCGCCGTACGGAATGTATTCGTCGTCCTTAACATAGTGGCGATGTGTCCACGCCACCGAAATGATTTCCGGCTCGTCTGTCATCAGCGCCTTGAATTTCTTTGCTGAGTCGTCCTTCGGTGTAACGGTAAGCGTCTCTGTTTTCTCTTTGCCGGCAATTTTCAGCCGTACACGAAAAGTAAGTTCGCTGGCATAGAATTCCTGTTCCTTCTTCAGATTTGCAGCACTGAAGGTCTTTTCATAAGGCTCAGTAATGATGGCAGGCTGATCATTTTCATCAAACTGCCAGAACACAACGCTGACCTTATGATAAGCAAAATCCTCCCGCCGGAAAATCTTTACCTGTTCATCTGCAAAACCCTTCTTCCAGCCGTTATGGTAGTGTTCCTCTATCCAGGACCGATGGGCGTCGGTGATGCGATTACGTTTGTTGCCGAAAGACTTTGGTTCTTTTTCAAATTGTTTACGGGCGTCAATCAGCATGACACGACCCTCGTGCGAAGCCGGCTTTTCGTTGCGCAAGAGCCAGATGTAGGTAAAAATACCGGTGTTGTAAAAGAGCTGGTCGGGCAGCATGACAATGGCATCGAGCCAGTCGTTTTCCAGAATCCAGCGGCGGATTTCACTTTCACCGGAACCACAATCGCCATTGGAAAGGGGCGATCCATTGAAGATGATGGCAATTCGGCTGCCGCCTTTCTCCGGTTCTTTCATTTTGGCGAGCATGGTTTGCAGGAAAAGCAAGGCGCCATCGTTTACGCGCGGCATTCCTGCCTGATAGCGTGTCTTTCGCAGTTTTCTTGCCTCGGTTTCATAGCCGTCCTTGCCGCCCCAGGTTACGCCGAATGGCGGATTAGAAAGCATAAAATCAAAATGCCATTTGGATTCGGGTAACTGATCGCCGGGGTCTTTGCTGTGTGGTTCGTGCGGAATAAGCGAGTTTCCATAATAAACGTTGGCCTGCTTGTCATTTTTAATCAGCAAGTCAGCCTGGCATACGGCGTAGTTGGTGGGAGATAGTTCGTGACCATGCACGGTAACGAACTTTTCAACATTATCCTTCTCTTTTTGCGTAGCGGCGCGGTCAAGCAGATGTTCTTTGGCTACCGACAACATACCGCCTGTTCCACAGGCCGGGTCATAAATGGATAGATGCTTGTCGGGGATAGGGATATCAAGAAGCTCGACCATCAAACGGATCACTTCGCGCGGCGTAAAATGATCTCCAGCTTCCTCGCCGCTTTGTTCAGAGAATCGCCGCAGCAACTCTTCATATACGTAGCCCATCTCCAGTGGAGACAGTTTGTCGGGGCCGAGTTCCAATTCTTTGTACTGGTTTAAAATCGGCGCCAGACGGTTATTCTTTACCATCTGCCCGATGGTGGCCCGGTAATTGAAGTGTTCAATGATATCGTCAACATTTTTGGAAAATCCGTTAATATAGGCGCGAAAATGTTCTTCAAGAAGTGTATGATCTTCTTCGTAAATCTTACGCAACGTCCAGTCGGTCTTATTGGAAAAAGGCGCACCATTGATTTCCAGCCCTTTCACCAATTTGGCAAGTTCTTTCTCCGTAAGATTTGACCGCTTGGCCAGAACTTCAGCCGCTTTTTCCTCCCGCCATCTAATCAACACACACTCCAAACGGCGAATCACAATAATCGGCAAAATAACATTCTGATACTCGTAGGCTTTAAACTTACCCCGCAAGCGTTGCGCGGATTTCCAGATTTCTTCGGCTAGATTGTCCAGTTTCTGTTTATTCAGTGCAAGAGTCATTAAGTTGAGGTTCCGTTTCAATATAAGCAATTAAAAACAAGTTTAAAATGTCACATTATTAAACGCGAAGCATAATACAACTTCCCGAAAACATTGCAAGAAAAAATGGCTGATCGGATGGCAATAAAAAACCCGCTATTTCTAACGGGTTTTTACACTTCTTGGGATTGTATTGAACTATGTCTTGGTGGAGGCGGCGGGAGTCGAACCCGCGTCCGAAAACCTTCCGCTGCAGCTTCTACGTACGTAGCCTTCGTTTTAGAACCTTCACGCTGGATTGCTCCCTAAGGCCGGATCGTCACCGCGCTAGCC
>Ga0208462_1001819_pt1 | contig 13171 bp, 8 predicted proteins | sample AD_SCU001_MetaG_FD_184452 | JGI IMG/M metagenome (GOLD analysis project Ga0208462, IMG submission 184452) | Active sludge microbial communities of municipal wastewater-treating anaerobic digesters from China - AD_SCU001_MetaG (SPAdes) (version 2) | ecosystem: Engineered > Bioreactor > Anaerobic >...
ATTGGGAACTTACGACCCCTGATTACTCAGACGCCGCTCCCTTGAACTACCGGGGTGAACGGACAACTCCCCGGACGGGACTTTAACCCGTTAGAATAACAGTTGTTACTGCGTACGGACACAACACGTAATTCCTCTTTTAATATGTGTGTGTCCCCTGAATACTGCCAACATGAATAATCCACCTGTTTCTGTATATCCTGAAAATCGACATGATAGGCGTAAAGATGAAAATAGAGGGTTGCAAAGGCAACGCAATTGATTTACAAAATAACATCATGAAGTTATTTAGCAAAAACAAATTAGTTGCAAAGTGATCCATAGGGGATGCAGTTACGTAAACCTTGACAGTGTTTACATAATGTAAAGTATCCAGAAACTATAGAACTCCTAATTCCCGGCGCTCACTTCGTTCGCGATTAGCGGGCGAGCGCACAAATCAGGAGCGTTGGTCATGAACTCTTCTATCATCAAATGCCCCTCATGTGGAAGACAAATCGAAAGGGCTAGTGTGTTTTGCCGTTACTGCGGTCAGCAGGTTCCCCACAGACCAGTCGATCTGCAGGAGCTTCTGAATCGCACCGCGAATTTCCTGTCTGATACAGACACTGCTCTAGATGCCATAGAGGAGTACGTCAAGCGCTGGCCTGATAGCCCCGAGTCGCGCGACATTTACCTTACTAACCAATGCATGCGTCTCTACCTTTTTCTTCTTCAAATATCTCGAAGCAAATTCACAGGAATCTACGCGGAAGTCAAACCTTTGGCTGATTCGTGCGCCGAAGGCCTACCGGCTCGTCTCGCAAATGGACTTATGACTTCAGCTCGTGTCAAGGATGTCACGAAACGCAAAGGGATAATTGACATACTCACGCCAATGCAACAGGTATGTGCGGCCATTCTGCAATCTCTCTATGACGCAGCTGACAAGGAGTGCCAATCTCTTTTGGTGAATGGGAAGTCTCAGGCACAAATCAAGGGCGTATCTTGTGATTACGCGACTCGTGATGCCGAGGTTCATTGGACTTCATTTCAAAAAGGAGAGTATGAAGCAGCGCTACGGGGCTTTACATACCTGAAAGAACTTGACCCAACAGTGCCCTTTTTCCACCAGGCGCTCGGATCGATCCTCTTTCGGCAAGAAAAGTGGCTGGGAGCGCTTCAGGAGTTCGTTTACGGCCTCTCTCTTGCACCAGGCAATGTTGATCTGACGGCTTTGACATTGCGTTGCCTTTGCGGATTGAGTCTGTATCCAGCTGCGCTTGAAATAGTGAGGCACCAGCAGAAGATCGGGCAAGATGTACAAGACCCAAGCATAAGAGGATGGGGGGTGTTGGCCAAAGCGGTAACGTCCGTATTGGTCACGAAAATACTCAACTGTGCCCCAGAGGACTTCTCAGAGAAGGCGACGGATCTGATCGATGAATTCGATGTGCCGGATCGGCCGTGGCTTACTAAGCCCGAAGAGTCGAACGAGCGTAAGGATGTGTTCAGTAACGCGAGGATTTTCATCTCTTATCGTCATTCGGGCGGATTGAATTTCGCCGAGCGTGTCGAGCGTGCGCTTAAGGCATCCCATCCCTCCATGCGGGTCTTTCGCGACGAGACATGGATCACGCCGGGGCACGACTTTGAGGATCAGCTCCGAGAGGAAATCGATACGACGGACATCTTCTTAGCGCTCATCGATCGAAACTGGGCGCAAAGATTTCAGGAGCCAGGTGACGTCCTTCGACGAGAAATTGCAAGAGCCTTGAAGCATGGGCGGAAGATCATACCCATCCTTCTCAATAAAGCCAGGATGCCTAAAGAGATCGACCTGCCTGACGAACTGAAGGAGTTCAGACGTCTGGATGCAATACGCCTTACTGAGAGCGGCTTTTCCGACTGCCTTCGCCTTTTGGATGTAGAGATGTCGCGTCTTCTTGAGGAGAATGAGCACGAACAACAAGTAGTTTTCAAGCAAATCGACGAAGTATTAGAGCTTAAGGAGCGTGATCCTGAGGCTGCTGATCGAATTATAAGGCGCTGGGCGGATGTTGTTCCAAAGTACATTCCGGGGAAATCCGTCCATGGTGAGGGGGTGCCGAAGGAAAACATGGAAATATTGGGCCTATGGGAATGCACGGCAACAATACTTAATGTTAGGTTGAAACTGACCTTCATGACCGAGGAAACAGATCAAGGGACACCATTTGCAGGTGAGTATTGCATTACTCCAGTTGGCATCATGAGTTTTTGGAAGATAAAGAAGGAAGAAATCAAAGGTACGTGGGAGCCGGTGTGGGACACGGACAGCAATCTCTTATTGGGGATCTTCCTCGACGGGCTTAAATCCGGGGCGCCTTTCAAATTGATGATCCCGATCCATCGACGGCTTGGCGACGGGTTTGTGGGAACGGACCAGCAAGGAACTACTTACAGCAGTAGGAATGTGCAACCCAAGCGAAAGGGCCTTTAGTCACTGCAGCTTTCTCAAAAAACCTTGCTCCACATAAATAGCTTCCGACAAATCGTTCACTTCCAACGGAAGGTTGGCAGCTCGAATTTTGGCTACGGGCTGAAGCGGATCGTACCCGCTAACTTATAACGTCGGGGTGCTTGTCGGCATATTCTATATAACTTCAGCCCCCGATCGTCAAAATATAGTAGTCAATCAAATGATTTTCTCTAGGCAAATTATGATTACGGCAAATCATCGTGGTTCAGGATGCGAATTCCCCGTTCTTTCATTGCCTGAACGGTGGCCGCGATATTTCCCGCCGGAACATCAACACCCCGGCAGGCATCCAGAATTACACTGACATTAAATCCCATATTCCTGGCATCGACGGCGCTGTAATAGACACAATAATCAGTGGTCAGACCGCAAAAATATAAATCCCGTATAGAGAATCCTTGCAGATAAGAGTGCAGACCGGTGAAGGTCTTCTTGTCGTTTTCCATAAAAGTCGAATAGGAATCGATGTTTCGATGACTGCCCTTGCGGATGATCAGATCGACCGGGCGTAGATCCAGATCTTTGTGAAAGTCGGCGCCCAAGGAGCCCTGAACGCAATGAACAGGCCACATGACCTGCTGAATCCCATCTATGGTAATAACATCATAAAGTTCTTTATCGTGGGTAGCGGCAAAAGAAACGTGGTCAGACGGATGCCAGTCCTGAGTCGCGGCCACTTTGTCGAACTTTTGCGTAAGCGAGTTCACAATCGGAATGATTTCGTTTCCTCCCGCCACGGCCAGCGCGCCGCCGGGACAGAAATCATTTTGGATATCCGTAATGATCAGGCAATTTTTCATTTACACTTGCCGGTGCTCTGAGCATATTTTAAAGCAGCTGCGATAAACTTACTGAAAAGCGGATGGGGATTTGTCGGCTGCGATTTAAATTCCGGATGAAACTGGCAGCCTAAAAACCAGGGATGGTCTTTTAATTCCACAATTTCCGCCAGACGACCGTCCGGCGACGCCCCTGTTATCCGCAAACCCTTGTCAGTCAATGCCTTTTTATAATCGTTGTTAAATTCGTAGCGATGCCGGTGCCGCTCGGAAATTTCCTCCTGCCCGTAAGCGTCAAAGGCGAAAGAATCAGGCGCTATCACACAAGGCCACGCGCCCAAACGCATCGAAGCTCCCATATCCTGAACATTGCGCTGTTCGGGAAGCAGATCGATTACCGGATAAGGAGTCTCAGGATCAAATTCGGAGCTGTTGGCCCGGGCCAGACCGCATATATCCCGGGCATATTCCACCACCGCCATTTGCATCCCCAGGCAAATTCCGAAAAAAGGAATTTTCTTTTCCCGCGCGTACTGCGCAGCAGTAATCATGCCCTCGATGCCGCGGATGCCGAAGCCTCCCGGCACCAGCACTCCGTCCACATCCTCGAGCTCATTGCCCAGGCCCTCCGCTTCCACCTTTTCCGAATCAATGAATTTTAATTTCACCCGGCAGTTATTGCTGATGCCGCCATGCACAAGGGCTTCGTTGAGGCTTTTGTAGGAATCGGTCAGATTAACATATTTGCCGACAATGCCTATACATACCTCATGCGCGGGATTGTGAAATTTCTGCACCACTTCCTCCCAGGCGTCGAGCCTGGGCTGACCGGTCCAGATATTGAGCAGATCGACGATCTTGGCATCCAGGCCTTCGCGGTGATAAATTAACGGCACTTCATAAATGCAATTGACATCCTTCGCCGTAAAGACGGCGGCCACTTCTACATTGCAGAAGAGGGCGATTTTCGCTTTGATGTCTTCGGAAAGAAAATTTTCCGTCCGGCACAGGAGAATGTCCGGCTGAATGCCGATCTCGCGCAGGGCTTTGACGCTGTGCTGCGTGGGTTTGGTTTTAACTTCACCGGCGGTTTTGATTAACGGCACCCAGGTTAAATGAATGAAAATTGCATTCTGCCTGCCTACTTCATTACGGAACTGACGAATAGCTTCCAGAAAGGGCAGGCTCTCGATATCGCCGACGGTCCCGCCTATTTCCACAATCGCCACATCAAAACCTTCGGCGGTGTGGCGAATAAAATCTTTGATTTCATTGGTTATGTGGGGAATAACCTGGACGGTCTTCCCCAGATAATCGCCGTGCCTCTCTTTGGTGATGACGGCAAAGTAAACCTGCCCCGTGGTCAGGTTATTGCTTTTCCCCATGCGGGTGGATGTAAAGCGCTCATAATGCCCCAGATCCAAATCCGTTTCCGCGCCGTCGTCGGTGACAAAAACCTCGCCATGCTGAAAAGGGCTCATGGTGCCGGGATCAACGTTAATGTACGGATCCAGTTTTTGATTGGTTACTTTCAACCCGCGGCTTTCCAGCAAAGCGGAAATGGACGCCGCCGCCAGACCTTTACCCAGTGATGAGAGAACACCTCCGGTAACAAAAATAAATTTCGTATTCTTCACACTAAAGCACCCCTGCCATCTTTATAGTGATGCCCTGAGCGACGATCAATTAACATTCTTTAAAACAATGCTCCGTTCTTTGAGTTTCTTTTCATTGAGCAGCAGTCCTTCAGCCGCGATCCGGTCGAGAACATAGATCAACTCGCCGCCCTGTCTGGCGTATTGCTGGCCATAAGATATGGGAATTTCGGGGGTTGCATCGCCCAGAAGAGACTGGGTCACGGACTCTGTTTTGCGTGCGCCATTGGCTACAAGAAGAACCGTTTTGGCCTGGTAGACCAGTTCGGCCCCCATGCTCACGGCATACTGCGGCGAATCTGACTTCTTGCTGAAGTGTCCGTCGGCGACTGCATTGGCGATTGTGTTGTCGTCAAGCTTGACCAGCAGCATTGAACTGCCCTTAAAAGGGATACCTGATTCGTGGAATGCCACATGACCGCGGCCGCCCACTCCGATGATTTGAAGATCAATTCCGCCGGCCGCTTTGATTTTCCGGACGTATCCGTCCAGAATTTCTTTCCGAATCCAGGCCAGATAGGCTGACGCCGGTTTGGACTTGACAGCAATTGATTTTCCCGCGTCCGTGCCTTTGAACTCCCAGTCGTTTTTGTTTTCTTTTAATTCTTTAACTAATGTTTTCTGATCAATCAGCGAACCATAGGGCACCCGTGTTTCGATGAATTTTTTATTCAGATGACCGAAAAGTTCCTGGATCATGAAATAAGCGTAGCTCTCCGGGTGCATCACCCGCTGCTGGACATTATCACCGGGCAGACCCACATATTCGTCGAGATTAAAACTGCGAATTCGACCGGCGTCAAACTGGCCGCTGTTGGCCGCCTTGGCGAAGTGTTTATAAAGGCCCGTGGGTGAATTTCCCGTGGCCAGCCCCAAAACAGCCTCTTTTTTATTTTTTATGGTTTTGATGGTTGTTTTTATAACAAGGTCCGCCGCGACTTCACTCATGTGTTCAAAGTCTCGTGTAACAAAAACAGTTATTCCCATTATTTCTCCTCTTCGGACGTCATCCGATCTCGCTTTTCACGACATCGGCGATCTGTTTACAATACTTTTCCGTCACGGCAGCAGACGGTCCTTCCACCATGACGCGGCACATATTCTGGGTGCCGGAATACCGAACCAGAACACGCCCCTCGTCACCCAGTTCCTTTTCAACCTGCGTAATTGCCTCAACAAGACGGGGAACGGTGTCAATTTCCGGTTTGCTTTTAACGTCAACGTTAATCAGTTCCTGCGGGAAAATATCCATCATGCGCGCCAGTTCCGAAAGCGGCCTGCCCTCTTTCACCATGGCCGCGACAACCTGCATGGCTGCTATAATACCGTCGCCTGTGGTATGGTGGTCCAGGAAAATCATGTGTCCCGCCTCTTCGCCGCCGATTACCGACCCCAACCGGAGCATATCCTCAAGAACATAACGGTCTCCGACTTTGGAGGCGTGGTGGCTAAAACCGTACTTCTTGCAGGCAAGCCTCAGCCCCAGGTTGCTCATTACCGTACTGACCAGAAGATCGTTTTTCAACTTTCCTTCTTTTTTCAGGATACTGGCGCAAATAATAAGAATCTGATCACCCGTGATTTCGTTACCCTTTTCATCTACGGCAATGAGACGATCACCATCCCCGTCGAAGGCCAGTCCAATGGCTGCGCCGCTTTCCACAACCCTCTTTCTGAGATCCTGCGTGTGCTGGGATCCGCACCGGTCGTTGATATTAATGCCGTTGGGCGTATTGTGAATAACCTCAACATCAGCCCCAAGCTCGGTGAACGCGTCGGGGGCAACTTTGTAAGTCGCGCCGTTGGCGGTATCCAGAACAATCTTCATTCCTTCCATGGTGAGATTGCGGGGAAAGGCATTTTTCAAAAAAACGATATAGCGCCCGTTGACGTCGTTCATACGGGCGGCTTTCCCCATTTGACTTGCCTGGGGCAGGAAGTCCGAAAGTTTTCTGTTCAGAATCAGGTCTTCAATAGTATCTTCCTCTTCATCCGTCAATTTAAAACCGCCGCCGCCGAAAATTTTCAGGCCGTTATCCTGAAAGGGATTGTGTGAAGCGGAAATTACAATTCCGGCATCCGCACGCATGCTTTGTGTAATAAAGGCAATGCCCGGTGTGGGGAGCACACCGACCAGATAGGGGTAGCCTCCCATGGATGTTATTCCGGCTTCCAGAGAACTTTCCAGCATGTAACCGGAAATTCTGGTATCTTTCCCGATAATTACGTGGGCACGGTGGCCGTTCTTTTTGAACAGGTGCGCTACGGCCTGCCCGACACCGAAAGCGATTTCCGCGTTCATGGGATAGCGATTGGCTTCGCCCCTTATCCCGTCGGTTCCAAATAATTTACCCATTGACATTCTCCTTTCTAATATGATTCATCGCTTACGGAATCATTTTTCACCTTATTTTTAGAATTAATTCTTGAATTATTTCTTGAACAAATTCAGAGACGGCGCCGCCTGCATAACTTTCTCACCCAGTGCGTCTACTATATTATTGAGCCACAAACTACCTTTCAATGAAATCTCGGCAGGCAGTCCCTGGATCGTCTCTATGTAATTTGTCCTGCTGTTTCCTGCGGCTTTCTCGAAATCTTTGAGAAATTCCTCGCGTAGTTTATTTGCCATTTCCAGTCTATCCGCACCGCCGGTCTTGAAGAGACCTGCAATATATTCCATTTGATCGTGCAGTTCGTTCCTTCCCCGTGCGGAGGGCTCGTTCAGTTCTTTTGCGGTTGAAGCTTTGGCCTTTTCAGCCATGGCTTTAAGTCTTTTCAGTCTTTCCTTCCTCGCCGCAGAAAGCTGCTCCATCACACCTTCGTACAGGAGGGAACCAAACGGCTGAGCTTCCAGAAAAGGCCGGCGAACATAAATGTACCATGCCTCCAGAGCCGCCAGATTCGCCAGGTAGATAATATTATTTTCTACAACGCGGCCAATGGCTGGATATGCAGCGGGCAGGTAGTCTCTGACGCTGCTCGTGGGGGCGCTTTCGAAAATCAGCTGGTTGTCTGCTATATAGTCACGTCGCAGGATGGAGCCTGCCGCCACAACATTGCCGTATCCCATGCGCAGGGGACCGATAATTCCACCCTGACCGCCCAGAAAAATGGGCGGCTGGTTGAGCATGACCCCCCGGGGAACATCGCCGAGGAGCGAAGGCGTTGTTTTGTCGGCATCAGGTGTAAAATTAAAATGAATATAAGAACTTCCCACTTCACTGTGATTGGAGCGGCTGGTGCCGCCGGCCATCAGGCAGTCGCAAAAATTAATCAGACTGCCCAGCGTCACAAAGGGAAAAAGAATTGTCTGCTTTAAGCCGACGCAATGCGCTCCTCCGGCCTGTTCTTCTAAAATGCATCCTTCACGAACATGCGCCCCCATGGCCATATTCGCTTTTTCCAGAAAAACGGATTTACTGAAGAAACCGCCTTTGAGCTCGACTTTAGCTCCCAGTTGACAGTCTTCAATTGTGACCGGGGCCTCATATCCGAGTTGACTACCCGGCGATATAACTGTTTTGCCGCCATAGATTCTGCACCCCGGATAAATTTTTACCCCTTTTCCGGAAATTTGATCAATGTTGACCTCATCACCGATATCAAGGGTTCCGGGATTGGGAATATCCACTCCTTTTTCCAAAAGCTTGCATATTTTTTCATAGGACTTCGGTTTCAAATCCATAGAGATCACCTGCGTCTCCAAATTAATTGATAAAATTATTGCTTATCATCCACGGGAAATGGCTTTGCCACCCGCACCCTCAGCCTGCTGGCTACGGGTGGCTGCGGCAATTCCCGTCGTTCTAAACCATCCAGCCTGTTCTTTCTATACCACGCCGAAAGCCAGCATGGCTTTAGCCACTTTGAGGAAGCCAGCAATATTTGCGCCAGTTACATAATCTCCTTTTTTACCATATGCCTCCGCCGTATCAAAACAATTCTTATGGATGTTCTTCATAATGATGAGCAGGCGCTGATCAACTTCTTCGCTGGTCCAGGAATAGCGCATGCTGTTCTGGCTCATTTCCAGACCGGATGTCGCCACGCCGCCTGCATTGGCCGCTTTACCCGGACCGTAAAGAATTTTGTTATCCTGATAGATTTTAATGGCTTCCGGTGTGGACGGCATGTTGGCTCCTTCGGCCACGCAGAAGCAGCCGTTCTTCACTAATGCAGCGGCGTTTTCACCGTTGATTTCATTCTGCGTTGCACACGGCAGAGCGATATCCACCTTGATGCCCTGTTCACGGATAACGTCCCAGACATTCTTGCCTTCGTAGCAGACCGTCTTGTATTTGTCCGCGTATTCCGATATGCGGCCACGTTTGACGTTTTTCAGATCCAGAACATATTCACATTTCTTTTCGTCAATGCCTTTTTCATCGATAATAGTTGCCGATGAGTCACACAGAGAGATGACTTTTCCACCCAGCTGATTGACTTTTTCCACGGCATACTGTGCGACGTTGCCGGCGCCGCTGATGGCGACCGTCTTGCCCTTGAAATCCAGACCGCGGGTTGCCAGCATCTCTGCGGCAAAATAGGTGGTGCCGTAGCCCGTTGCTTCGGGACGAATCAGACTTCCGCCGTATTCCAGACCTTTGCCGGTCAGAACGCCGGTATGCTCATTGCGGATTTTCTTGTAATAACCGTAAAGATAACCGATTTCACGGCCGCCGACACCAATGTCGCCGGCGGGGACATCCACATCCGCGCCGATATGACGGAATAATTCCCGCATGAAAGCCTGGCAGAATCTCATGACTTCACCATCGGACTTGCCTTTGGGATCAAAATCGGAGCCGCCCTTGGCGCCGCCCATAGGCAGGGTGGTGAGGGCGTTTTTCAAAATCTGTTCAAAACCGAGGAATTTGATGATGCCCAGATTAACGGACGGATGGAAACGCAAACCGCCTTTAAAAGGACCAATGGCGTTGTTGAACTGGACGCGAAAACCGCGATTCACAACGACTTTCCCTTTATCATCCACCCAGGGCACTCTGAAGATCACGGCTCTCTCCGGTTCGACAAGCCGTTCATAGATATTGGCTTTAACAAATTCCGGATTTTTCTTCACTGTTGGTTCCAGGGTTTCCATAACCTCCTGCACAGCCTGATGAAATTCGGGCTGATCCGGGTCGGTCTGCTTTACTTTAGCAATAACATCTTTAATAACTGACATACTTTATCCCCCTCTAAAAAAATTCGTTGTTTATTTTGCGCATCAATTGGTACGTTAAATTTCCTGAAATCATTAAAAATTCTCAATATCCTGAAGCTCTTCGTATTCCATCACCGTAGACATGGCCTTGTTGTCCGCTTCAAAACCCGCTTCGTAGGCCGCCGCGACCGGGTTGAGACCGCCGATAAGGATCATACCGATTTTGTTGACGTCAACATGAGTTTGACAGATGGGATGACCAATGCCGCCTATTGATAAAACGCCGTTGATGCCGACCTTGTTAAAATCATCGACAATGTCTTCGACCAAAGGACGGCTCAGCGCGGGAATTTCACGGAAGTTAGCCAGGATTTTACCCTCGCCCTCTTCCACAACCTGCCGGACGGAAGTCATTTTGCCGCGAATAAAGATTTCCGACGGGTCAAGGGAAGATCCGGCATAATGAATCAACTCCACAAACCTGAGGGTGTCTCCTCTGCGCATTTGTAGTATGCCGCCGAACTTCGAATCAATGGGAATGCCGTGCTTTAAAAGAACGCCGTTAATCACAATACTGCAAACAGTCGCCAGGCCGATTTTGCCCGGTGGAACCAAAATTTCACCCAGGTTTTCTCCGGCCCCGGCCACGGCCACGCGGGAAGTCACAGCCAGCTTTTTGGAAAATACGGGTTTCATCACTTGCAGTGCGGCGGGAAATTGTTCCTCCGCGAAAAAAGAGACGTTTACAGGCACCAGGCCGCATTTCTTTTTGATGTCGAACGTTGTTTTAAAAGAAAGAACGTCTATCCGGGAAATGGACAGCCCCATTTTGTCCTGCACACGGGCGTCGGTAATTTCGTTGAGCCCCTGCTGGGTTATTACGCGACCGTCGCGCCGGCCCACGAGTCGGGTGAGTCCTCTTTCGTCCATGATTTTCAGATGATAGCGAACCGTCCTTTCGCTGAGCTGCACATCGCGCTCCGACATCCTGCGGGCAATAACGCGCGCACCCAGCGGTCCGGGGCTTTCGTGCAGGATTTTCAGAATCAGGAGAACTTTGCGTTCAATGTCCTCCGGTTTAAAAAGTTCTTTCATGCGCCTCCTAATACGGCAATCGGCTATCATTTGCCGTATGGCAATACTCAGAAAATACATTTTTGTCAAATACAAATTTTATTTGTTCATTTTTGAACCAAAATAGAAGCTGCGGCCGGACGATCTTCAAAAGAAAATAATCTGTCTCCCGGTAAGACAAATCCGGGAAAAGGCAATCAGGCGGACGGCGGCGGATATCTTTTATTCACGGAGAGAATGCAAAGACTTAGAAATTGCTGAATCAGACAAACCGCAAACCGGGATTTCCTTAAGAGGTTCATCCATTTTGAAAAGCACTACTGAACCTATGTCTGGCTATGATTCTGTTTTATCTTACCGGCAATCACTTCGATAGGTTCACTGAAAAGAAATTCCAGCGGCAGGTCATCCAGATACTCGTCATTCCAAACGAGGTTGTATTCATTGATAAGGTTGCGGATATCATCATATCGATTCCCCAATACCTCTATTTTTTCCGGTAAATTCAGGTTTTCATTGAAGATGATATGAATCAAAAGCAGATTGCTGATTTGACTGCCCGCACCTTGCAGGGGGATAATCATGATCGGTGCGTTGTCCGTTTTACCCCGGCCCAGGTAGACATGACCTGTGCTGACGATGGTTTTCTTGACCCCCATCAACGTTGTCGAATGATCGGCGCGCGACTTCATTTGAGCGGCTGCACCGCCTTTGGCTTTGACGGCGATCGTTGAATTTCCTGTTGGATGCCCCTGTTCGTCGAGTCCGTTTACATCATAAACGGAATATCCCCGCACCTCCGCAACGGCAGGTTGAAGGCGATGAACTGACATAATGTTCCGGTAGGTAAGATTTTTCGCAGAAAATTTGAGCGCCTGGAGGAGATCGAAGACAATGCCTTTGAGTTCTTTTTCCTTCCGGCTGGTTCCCACCGTAACAGTTTTGGCCTGGTGGCGGATGGCGTCAATCGGACGGGTAAGCTCATCGATGGCCGCACCCAGTGTTGCATCCAGAAGATCAAACGGGTTGATCAGGTTCTCTTCCGGGTTGAATTCCTGGCGAATGTCCTGCAACGGCAGCTTTCCGGCGGCATATTTGAGCAGGAGCAGCAGATCGGCAATAGTTTTACCGCCCAGAACGTTAAAAGCTCCTCTTTGACTCCGGGATTTGAACAGGATATAGAAGTCGTTGATCAGCCGGCAGAAAGAGACATCGGCGATCATGTCCAGGATATCAAAAATGGATAATTTTGTTTTTGTCCTTTTCGTGAATTCCATTGCCAGCAGATTTCGGAATTCACGGAAGATTTGCGCCTCTTCGTCGATGGCGCGAGCTGCATAGTAACCCCACAAATGGCCGGCCATGGTATTGAGAATAACCGGCAGGGGAGCGGGCGCAGCAGGTATGGGAATTACGGCGTCGGCTATTTGATGGAAACGGGTCTCTCCCTCATCGGCAAAAACAATTACGGAGGCTTTATGAGCCTTAAAAATCGCCACATCTTTAACTACATCCTCCACGACGGTCGCCGGGTTGCCGGCGGCGCAGACGAGGATTAAAGGTTCGGAAGACAAATCGATATGCTTTTTATTTTCGACGATGTCGGAGGAAATGGTTTTATAACAAAGTTCGCTGAGTTTTATACGCACTTCATCAGCCGCCGCCTTATTCGGGCCGCTGCCGACAATGGCCCAGTATCTTTTATCTGCGGCCTTTTTCACCGAGGCGGCGATATCATCCCGGCGGGCAAAAAGCTGATCCATCAGAACGGGGATGGATTCCAGCCGGTGTAACTGCCGGGCGATGTCGTCGTTCGACCGCGTCCCCAGAAGCTGCGCAAAAAACAAAGCCAGCACCTGCCCGGCGACGATCTGGGCATAAAAAGCCTTGGTCGAAGCAACGGACATTTCTATGTCTCGTCCGTCGCTGGTATAAAATACGCCATGCGATATAGCCGTAATGTCGGACTGCCGGCGATTGACAATGGATATAATAT
>Ga0208462_1001822_pt1 | contig 13164 bp, 18 predicted proteins | sample AD_SCU001_MetaG_FD_184452 | JGI IMG/M metagenome (GOLD analysis project Ga0208462, IMG submission 184452) | Active sludge microbial communities of municipal wastewater-treating anaerobic digesters from China - AD_SCU001_MetaG (SPAdes) (version 2) | ecosystem: Engineered > Bioreactor > Anaerobic...
ACTCAAGATCCCCCGCGCCCGGGCTCGATCGAGTTCCAGTTCTCCAGGATGGCCACGACCTCCCGGACTTCCGCGCGAAGCGCCTTCGCCTCCGCGCGCAGGGCTTGCACGTCCTCGACGGGGATCATGCAAACGACCTCACGAGGTCATGGTCGATCGACTTCGCCTGCTCCCGGTCCGCGTCGATGATCGGGGCCGGGGCGGAGAGCCGGGCGGCGAGCTGCTGCCCGGAGAGCACCTTCTGCACCTGCGCGAGTGGGGCCGACATGAGCCTGCTCTCGATCCGGACGTTCACCGCCCGGCCGCTCCGGGAGATCCGGGCGCTGCCGGCGTGACCGACGAAGACCTCGCGGTCGGGGCGTTCCTGCACGAACTGAACATCTACCACGCGACCGTTTAGCATCTTCGGAACGTCCGCGGCGGCGATCACAAGTTCGCCGAGTTTCCACCCGTCCACCTGCACCTGCAGTGCGTCGTGGACCTTCTCGATTTTTCCTACGGGTTTGAACATTCTCTCTCACCTTTGTTGCTACAATGTTGCTACAATATAACAATAGACGGGAGAGTATATATACTTTGTTGTCACATTGTTGTTACAATGAAACCGTTCACTGTGACCGTAGAGGCATACGACACTATCGAGAAAGAAGTGAGGAACGGCGGCAACTCCGGCCGGGTCTTCGTGCCGAAGGCATGGGCCGGGCGTCGGGTGCGAGTGCTCCTGCTCGAACCCGTCGAGGAAGAGGGGAAGGTCGAATAACCTCTTCTGTACGCCCCTGTATCATCGATTTCCCGGCCTATCTTCTACCGAGGGTGTAAAGTATCGCGGCGAGAGGTATCGTCGGATTTAGGCGCGGTGTGAGGGCGCATTTTGACAGGGCACTATCCCGCCCGCCGTTGCTGCTTGATAGGGATCCCGTCGTGCCGGCCCTCCCGGGCTGCCTGGTAACAGTCATCGCAAACCCCGCGCGTGTGGCATCGAGACTCCCGGTCCCGGGAGGCGAAGGTCTCGCGGTAGGTCGCCGGAGCGCCACAGTAGTAGCACCGGAGCGGCGGCCACGGCTTCCCGCTGCGGGCGGGTCTGATGAGTTCGTAGTCGGCAGGGTCGAGTGGGGTCATGGTAAGAAAGGGAACATCCCGGCAAATTTGCCGGAATGTCTGATCACCGTGGGGGCTCGACGACCTTCACGTCGGGCTCGTCGGTCCCCCACGGATAGACCGCGACGGTGGCCAGGGGGAGAGGCCTGTACCGAATGATGGTGAGCCCTGGGCGCTCGATGACTTCGCGGTTGTCGGGATACATCAGATCACCATCTGCGTTCCGATGTTCCGGAGTGTCCGCTTCGTCGTGTTCATCATCGTCGAGGCATCGGCGGCGGGCGAGTTGACGACCAGGTTCTCGATCACCACGTCGCCCCTCGAGGCGGAGTTGGTCGCGGGCAGCGCCGCTGCCTGTGTCGATGCCGGCACCGTTGCACCGGCCGTAGAGCTCCCGGCCCCCTCGCGTCTCCCGACACCCGAGAAGTCAACCGGCAACAGCGACGGCGGGAGAATGGTTACCGTCGGGACCTGTGGCGTGTAAGAGGGTGCGCCGGTCTCGTCGTAGGTGATGTTGTAGGTCTTGGCGAAGATCGGGTTCTCCTCGATGAACTTCTTCGCCGTTGCCCAGTCGGCCATCTGCTCGGAGGTTCCTGCCTTCTCGATCTCGGTGAGGGCCGCCTGGTGGACCCGCTCGGCCTCCTCCCGCTCCCCCTGGGCGACGGCCATCTTCTCCGTCTCCTCGTCGAGCAACTTCTTCAACTCCCCGAGCCTGCCCTGGGCGCTCTCCACGCTCTCTCCGTTGAGGTCCTTCTCAAGCTGCGTCTTCTCCTCCTTGACCCGGGCAGACTCCTCCAGGGCATCGGTGTACGAGGTCTCTGCATCGGCGAGGTCGAGGACCGCCTCCCGGTGCCGGAGCTTGAGGTCGGCGAGTTCCTGCTCCGCGTCCTCCCGTTCATTGATGCTCTGGTAGTTTCCGGCCTGGAGCTCACGCTCCTTCGCGGCGATCTCATCATCGAGGTCGGCGAGGTCCTGGTGTGCCCGGATCCGCCGGATGTCGGCCCGCTCGATGTCCCGGTCCGCATCCTGCATCTCCCGATCGATCCCGAGTGCCTTGTCGATCGTCTTGCTCAGGGCATCGTACTCCTTCTGCAGGTCGGAGACAGACTTCTGGTGGTCGCGGTATGCCTGGTCCGCCCGCCGGAGCTCCGTCTGTGCAGCGGAGGCAACACCCTTGAGCCCGCGCACGTAGTCGGCGGCGGCGATGCTGGCATCGGTCATGCTCAGTTCGTGCTTCTTCGTTGCGATGGCCACATCAAGGGTGAAATTCTCGACATCACTCAGAGCGCCGGCGTTCTTGTTCAGGGCCGCGGTGAGGTCCTGGGCGGCGAGATAACCCTCCCCCATCGCCCGGGCATTCGACCGGCGGGAAACGGTCTCCTTATCGAGGCCTCGCTTCGCGTTCTCAAGCTCCCGGATCTCCTCCCGGAGCGCGTCGGCGGCAAGGCGCTGCCCGTCGATGTAGACCGTGAGCTCTTCCGTGCTCTTAGCTACCATCTCGTCGGTGTCGATCAGGGCTGCAGCGTGAGCCTTCGCGGCCTCAGTGGCCTCGTTGGTGCTCATCTTGAGCGTCAGGAGGACCGCGGCAAGGGTAGCGATCCCGGCGATCGCCAGGGTCACGGGGTTTGCCAGAATTGCGGCGGTGAACCCCTTCGTTGCGATGGTCGCGGCGATGGTAGAGGCCTGATACACCTTGTAGAGCGCGATGATCTGCCCGACGCCCCCGGCCATGGACCCGAGCGCCCAGGTGGCCGGACCGACCGCAGCGGCGAAAAGCCCGGCGGTGACGATGGCCCGTTGCGTCCCCTCGTCGAGGTTTGAGATCCAGTTGGTAAGACGGGTCGCGGCATCGATTGCCGGCATGATGGCCTCAGCGATGAGGTCGCCGAACGTGATGTTGAGGGTCTCGACTGCCCCTTCGAGTTCGCGGAGCGAGCCACCGACCCCGCCCTCCATTGTCTCAGCCATCTGCTGCGCCGCCCCATCACAGTCTTCGAGGGTGGCGGCGTAGTCGTCGAGAGCTCCAGAGCCGGCGGAGAGGAGGGCGATCATTCCCGGCCCGGCCCGGTCGCCGAAGATCGTCATGGTGTCGGCGGTGGAGAGGTTCGCGGCCCCGAGGGTATCGATGATCTCGGCGAGGCTGTGTACCTGCGGATCCACATCGGCGGCAGTCAGGCCATACTGTGCCAGAGTCGCCGTGACCTGGGCGGTGGGGCTCATCAGGGAGGTTAGTGCACCACGGAGTGCCGTGCCTGCCATCGAGCCCTCGATGCCCGCGTTCGACATCAGCCCGATCGCGGCGGAGGTTTCCTCGATACTGAGACCCGCGGCGCTCGCAACCGGGCCGACATATGACATGGCCGCCCCGAGTCCCTCAACCGAGGTGTTCGAGGACGACGCCGCCTGTGCGAGGACGTCGGAGACGTGGGCGAGGTCCGATATCTCCAGGTTGAAACCGGCGAGAACGTTTGTGCTGATGTTCGCCGCGGTCCCGAGATCCAGTGCACCGGCGGACGCGAGGGAGAGCATCTGCGGCGTGGCCTCAAGGATCTCGTTCGTATCGAGGCCAGCCTGCCCGAGATACTGCATTGCGGTGGCGACCTCAGACGCAGACCATGCGGTGCTCGCGCCGAGGTCAATCGCCTGCTGCCGGAGCCGGTCAAACTGATCTCCAGTCGCCCCGGTGACTGCCGCGACCTGCCGCATCGAATCGTCGAAGTCCGTCGCGGTCTTGAGCATCAGCCCGCCTGCGAGCGCGAGCGGGGCGGTGACCTTCAGCGTCATGTCCTTGCCGATCGAGGTCATCCGCTCGCCGATCTGGGTGAACTTCGCGGTGAGCCCATCAGTCTCCTTCTTTGCGGTATCATAGGCTGTGATCAGCCCGCTCACATCGCCGACGATCTCGACGACGAGTTTTCCTGCGCTGGTTTCACCGGCCATTATCTCCCTCTCTGGATCATAGTTCCGAACACCCGTTCAATGGCATCGACATCCGGCGCATCCCCCACAGGGCGCGGGAGGGTCTCCGCCTCCGCAGTCCCGTGGTCCTCGGTGGGGGTGTAGAGGTGCACCCGGCCCGCCTCCCGGGCAGACCCGCGCATCTCCTCCGCCTCCCATCCCCGGCGATACAGGGTGACGATCTGTTTCCAGGTGAGCCGCTGCAGGATGTCGCGCGGCATCCACCCGTACAGTATCCCGAGTTGGGCGAGGATGAGCCCGAGGTCGATTACCGGTTTTTTCCGGCGGCCTCCTTCGGTCCGTCGGCTGCGGTTTCGTTCACCTGCTCTTCCGCGTGCCGCATCATCCAGGTGCAGAACTTGTTGAGCTGCGGGAACGAGCAGTTGCTCCGGAGCCACGCGGCGGTGATCTTCGGGTTCGTGACCCGGCAGGCCCGGGCGACGACCTCGATCAGCTCGTCGAGGGAGAGGCCGATATCCTTCTCCGCCGGTCCCGTCGTCACGTCGGGGTGCTCGGTCTCCCAGGCCTTCCGCTTCCGGTCGAGCGTATCCATCAGGTAGAGGGTCGCCTCCGCCGGGAAGAGGGAGACGTCCACCTCCTCGATGTTCTTGCCGGACCCGATCTTGGCGATCTTAGGTTCCGGGACAAAGGTGGTGAAGTCGAGGATCTCAGACATCGCCGCACCCCCGGCGCCGGGCCTCGTTCGCTGCAAGCTGCTTTGCCGACTCGTTCATGCACTCCTCGATCATCGCGGTCTCGCCGTGATCGCCCGTGCATGCTTCAATGGTCTGTACAAGGTCGGGGTTCTGTGCGGCGGCCTCCGCCGCGAGGGATCCCCTGGGGATGGATACGTTTCTCATGCTTCACTCCTGATAGTCGTCGTCGTCGATTGTCTCATCATGCGCCCGGGCAATCTCTCGCCGCTTGCGCTCGATCACCTGCTCCATGTAACGAGCGTCACGGAGCACTTCTTCTGCCTTTCTCTCAAACCCTCGTGCAAGGTTGTTCGTCCGCTCAGTGATCCCGATACGGACGGGCGGACCGCCGATGTACGGCTCGGGGCGTTTCAGGAAGTAGTCGCACTCCTCATACTCGTTGATCTGTTTGAGCAGCTCCTCAGTATGCTTCCAGTGCTCTTCTGCTTGTTTCCGCCGCGCGGCGGCCTCCTCCTGACAGATTTTGATGATCGCCTGATCGCGCTCCAGGCGCTTCTTCTCGATGCGGAGCTGACAGGCTGCGATCTGCTGCTCTAACAGAGCCTGCCGGATCCGGAGGTCCTCCAGTGTTTTGCCGGCCTTCCGCTCTGCCGCCGTGTCGCCGGCGAACCGGGCATCAAGCAGGGCCTCCCCTGCGTTCTCCTCGATTTCCCGCCGGTCCCGGGGGAGTGCCTTGATCTCCGCCTCCAGGTCGCGGGCGGTCTGTTGCAGCCGCGCGATCTCATCTTTGAACGGCTGGATGTGCGGTTCGAGGAACTCATTAATCCGGTTCACAGTGACCGCCCCCCGAGAGCCGCCCGGGCCGCTGTCTCCGAGAGCCCCATCTTCCGGAACCCGTCATACAACCGCTTCTCCTGCTCATCGAGGTCGCGGGTCTCCTTCAGGGCGAAGGTCGGACCTTCGCGCCCGATCGCCGCCGCCCGGGCTTCTCCCTCAGAGAGTCCCAGGCTCCGGAACCCGCTATACATCTCCCGGCCGGCCTCGTCGAGGTCCGCAACGAAGACCGCCTCCTGCAGGGTCTTCGCCGGGTGGTCGCGGCCGAGCGCGGCGGCGGTGGCTTCCTGTTCGCTCAGTCCGAGATCCCGGAACCCGTGATACAGGGCGATCGAATAGTTCTGCTGCAGTTCGGCGCGGGCTATGCGATCGCCGACCTCCTGCCGGGCAGATTCGAGGATTGCCCCGCCCCGGCCGGCGACGGTCACGAAGTCCACCGACCACACCCTGTTGATCTGCTCGATGATCGTGCCGGCCCGTCCTTCGGCGCTCCCCTTGCGGGTGCTACCGTCTGCCCGGTGCGAGATGCCGATATGCGGGGCCATCTCCCGGACCACATCACGGTAAGGGGCGAAGACCTGCACCCGGGCATAGAGGCCGGGTTCGGGCGAGTCGCTCCACCGTGCGTCTTCTGCGAGGACGCCGGCGAGGTCGGCGAGGCTGCGCTCGGGGCGGTCGTGCTCTTCGGTCCGGCTCGGGTGGTTCCAGAAGCAATGCGTCCCCTGCTTGTAGAGCGGGGCGGCTGCCTTGAGGACCTCGGGCGAGTAGTGGCCACTCGATCCCCATCCGGGCGAGATGATGCGGATCCGCATGAATCCGGTGCTGTCGGTCGTCGATTCAACCAGTTTCTGAACGTCGTTCCTGAACTCTGTCATGGTGTTCACAGTCCTGTAAGTCTCTCTCCGCCATCGTCGGCGGGGGTCTGTTCGTCGGTCGGTGCGATTCGCTTCAGTAAAGCGATGATCTCTTCGTTCTGCTCGATGATGGTCGCGTAGAACACCTGGTCCGCGGTTATTGCCCGCGGTATGTCGCGTGTCATTGTTTCACCTGTACTGTTTCCGGCCGTGACCCGGGCCGGCAGGGTGTTCTCATCGGCGGCCTACCCACCCCACCCGGGCCGCCAGGCGATCCCGAAGCTGGCGGAAGACCTCACTTTGGGCGTTTGCATTTGCTTCCCGGACCATGTAATCGCAGTAGCGGTCTATCGCCGCGATCAAATCTTCCCGGGCTTTCTCCTTCGTCATGGGGGTCTCATCCGTCATGTTCAGTTCACCTGCTGAGCCGGACCGTCCCTGCCGGCGGGGCCCAGGCACTCAGCGAGCAGGCGCTCGATGTCTTCGGGGAGGGGCGGCGGAGTTTTTCCGTAGTCCTCCCACAACCCGGCTTCACGGAGGTACATCAGGTCTTCGGCCATTCTCCGGATCCGGGGCGCGATATTGTCCTCGGGCGCCGGGGCCTCACCCGACGCTGCGGAGTACGCCTTCTGCAGGCTGAGCCCTTGCACCATGAACCGGAGCTTCCAGACCTTCGCCTCGTGCATCTCGTCCAGGTATTTCGTCAGCCAGTAGCCACTGAATAACTGGAAGACCTCAGCCGAAAAGGCGTTCCGCGCCCCGGGGTTGAGTTTCGAGATCACTCGCTCGATCTCGGGGATGGTCTTGTCGCGGTACGCCTCGATCGTCACCTTCCCGGCCATGGCCTCCTCCAGCCCTTCAACGACCGTGGAGACGGCGTACTGTGCCTTCTCGTCGGTGGATAGGGAGCCGGTGATTTTGTCGAGTTTGCTGTCGATTTTGCTCATAGTCTCCTCCTTTTTGCTTGTTCGCGTTCGATCTGTTCCAGGTATTTTTGGTCCCGGTCCCGGGTCTCCAGCGTCGCTTCAATCCGGGCGAGCCGGTCTTTGATCTCCTCCTGCTCCATGTCTTTGATGAGGGAGCTATGGGCCGTCAGGGCCGCGACGAGTGCCCGGGCATACCCGAGTTTCGTAGCGTCGTGCTTGTTCGCCCGGAACCGGCGGCCGGAGATCCGGCGGTGCAGCGACCGGATCAGGTCACTGGAGAGATCCAGGAGATGCACCCGGTCGATTTTTTCATCAGTCTGTGCGTTGTTTTCGGTCCATGATGCCCGATCCGCGGGCGGAAGGGGCGCGGTTGCGCCTCCATCGAGCCCGCTATCTGCCAGTAAAACCGCGGTTTCTGTCATGCTGTCACCGTTGCTATGCGTCTCCTCAGGTCGGCCGCCTCCGCTCGATACTTCGTCGCCTGCCGGGGCTGCCGGTAGTAGTCATGGAAACCGGCGAGCTGATCGAGTGCAGCGGCTACGAGTGTTATGTCGGGGCACTGCGCGACGAACGCTTCCAAAAGTTGCAGGATGCCGTTCGCGCCGGAGAACCGGGACCGGAGATAGCGCCCGGCGTTGTCCCGGCAGGAGGAGGTCATGGTACACCTCCTCGGGGGTAGAGCACCGACCAAAACCCGATGTGTTTCCGGGCATACGGCTCCAGGGCCATTTTTTCACGGAGGATGATGTCTTGATACTTGATCGCCCGGTCAAGGATCTTTGCCCCGACGTGCCCCGACAAGAATTTGATGAGCACGTCCATGCTGGCAGTGCACTTGTCCAGCTCTTCGGCAATCTCGCGCCACTCCTGAATGTTCAGGGGCGGGTATCTGCGACCGGGGCGAGGAGTGTAGACATACCGTCGGCCGGGTCCCAGATTCCGCGGATAGAATACGTCGAGGTCTTGCGGTCCGCCGCCCCGGAACATCTCCGACTCGAGATCAGACCGGAGGTCCACGATGATGCGGTCGCCACGAGCCATAGGAGTATGTGCTTTGTTCGGCAGTCGCGTCCAGAGCATGGACCACGCGAACGCGTGTTGGTCCGAGACTGCGAGTGTCAGATCGCCGACAGCTCGCCAGAGAGTGTCGGAGTTCATGACCTCACCTCTGATCTGTTCCCGGTTTTCCCCCCCTTTCCTTCTGTTCCCCGGGCGGGAAACGCAAAGGTATGGGCTATGTTTAGAGAATCGGCAACGGTGCTGGGTTTCCCAAAAGTTGGTGACCTTCGTGTTCCCACTTGCCGATCACGCTCGGGAACAGGGGAGCAACCGCCCATTGTCTCTCTCTCTCTCATGTTCTGGGAACATAAGATATAATATATAAATATATTATATAATATATCTAATAATCTGGGTTCTTTTCTGGAAATAGGCTTATTCCTTCGTGTTCCCGTTTTTGGAACACTACGGGAACAAACGGGGGACATCTGGAACACTTAGACCACCTCCGGGATGTGCTCGGGGTCCTGCTTCCAGGCGTCCGCGTCGAACCGATAGAACCCGCCATAAAGGGAGATATCCGGCTTCGCCCTGATGACGATCATGTTCCTCTGCCGGCGGACCGTCTCACCGTCCCGACCGAACCCAGCGGCAACCTCCTTTCGAACCGTGGCTCCGGGAACCTTCCCGAGTAAACCGCCTTCGTCGACACCGCGATCGGTGCGACCGTAGAGGAGCCGGCGTACGTGTGTGCGGGTTCCTGACCTGCTCCTGCCGTCCTTGCCACACAGTTCTATCAGGTCGTCCTCGGCGATCTCCCCGCCACGAGACGCGATGACATGCCAGAGCCGGAGCTCCTCCTTCGTGAGTGAGAGCTTCCGGGTATCCTCGTTAGTCTTGAAGAGGCTCGCAGCGAGCCGCATGTCGGCGACCGTTGCCGTCAGGGTGACGATACCATTCTCGTCGGGCTCACTCCGCACTCTCTGCGCGAACCGGAGCACTGCGACCGCCGCGATAAAATCCAGGAAATATCGCATAATGCGCCGGTTGCTCTTGTCCTCGAAGGTCACGTGCTTGAAGAACGGCATCCGAACCCGGAAGAGGTGCCGCTTGACCTCCCGGATCATCGCCCGGCAGACAAGCACCTCGCGGGAGACCGGGTAATCCGGCTCGCCGTCGATCGCCTTCCGCCGCAAGAACTCTTCATACGCGGCGTCCGTCAGCTCGTCCGCCTCGACACCGATCTTGAACTGCCGGTCGTTCAATTGATCGTCGCCCTGGTCGCCCAGACTCGTGAACAAGAACACCGATCGCGGCGGGATCGTGTAGACCCGGGGCTGGAGCTTACTGTCCACCGTGCGGTACTCGGTGACGTCCTGGAACGAGGACATGCACCGCTTCACCAGGTCGGTCATATCGGGGTTGAGGGTCGTATCGTCGGAGAAGACGATCATTCCCGGTTTCAACTCCGCATAGAACAACGCCTTATTCGAGAACGTCCCTTCGATCAGGTACTCCCGCGGGAAGAGGTGCACACCCGCCTTCGCGGCGGAGGTCTTCCCGGCGCCCTTGCCGCCCGTCAACGCCGGCTGCACTCCCTGAGTGGTCACACACGACTGTGCACCGACCGCGACGGCGATCGTGTCGATAACTTCCCGGTCCCCGCTATGAAGTGTTGCGAAGGTTTCACGGAGCTTCTGTAAAGGGTCGCCGGTCTCGAGGATCTCCAGCGCTTCCGCCTCAACGTCGAGGGTGATCTCCGGGTCGGGCGCGTCCTCCGGGGCCGGCGGATCTACTTCATACCCCTTCGCCCGGAGGACCGCGAAGACCTCGCGCCATCGGCCGTGCAGGCACCCGGGCCGCGCCTCGGAGCAGTCGATGATCTCCGCCTCGACGGCGATCCATTCGAGCGGGCCGCCGCCGGTCCCGCACCGGAAGCAGTGCCAGCTGTTTTCATGCGGATTGATCGTGAAGTTCTGTCCGGTCGTCGAGCCATGCACCGGATGACTCCCGCGGATCTCGTCGCCGTACCGCACCCCATCGGTGAGGGTGCAAACGTCCGTGATCGAGAGGTTGAGCTTATCGGTGATCGTGCGACCGCCGCGGGGGCGGCTTCTGGGCGGCACTGTCGCCGGATCCCGTGTCGCCTCGGTCGTCTTCCGCACGAGTCCGTTCTCCCGGATGATCGGTTCGAGCGCCTTCGTGATCTCCTCCCAGGCGAGCACCGGGAAGGGCTCCCCGAATCCCCGTGTTATCGTGTAGAGGATCGGGCGTTCCCGTGTGCTATCAGGGTGCTCCCCGTAGATCAGAGCGTGCTTGCTCCCGGTGAAAATTTCCACGGCGGGATGATCGGGGTCGTCCTTTGGGACATACTGTATGATCGGGTTCTCCGGGCGAGCGCCGGCCGGATCGAGGATGGCAAAGAGTTTGCTCCCCTTCTTCCCGGTTGCGCGCGCGGACCGCTCCAGAGCAGGGGCGTTTGCGACCGCATCGCAGAGGCTCACATCGTCGATATCTATGACGATAACCTGCCGTGCGTCATTCCAGTCGGGGTCCAGCGGGACGGAGATAGAACAGTCCTTAACGGTCGCCTGCTGGTGATAGTCCTCATTGCCCCACCACGAGTTGACCGCGGCCATGCGTTCCCCGGTCGGGATGAGGAACGAGTCGCCCGCGGGCGCGTTGTCGCCGTAGATCCCCCGCCGCGATATCTGCGCGATCGGGCTCTTGGACTTCGGCCGGCATGGCAGAGGAGTGATCCCCTGGCCCCGTAGCCAGTGGACGATATCCATCGGGGTTGGGGCTCCAGTGGTCCGCGACCTCGCCGGGGTCGGCTGTCGGCCGGGTGCCGGCGTCGTGCTCTTCGGCCCGATCTCGACCTTGAACCCGGATGCCTCCAGGCTTGTGCGGGTCGCGTCGTCGATCACAGGCTCACACCCGCGTCAACGCAGTTCCCCGAAGGGTCGATCAACGCAAATCCCGGAATCTTCCGGAGTAGACACCCTCGATCCTTTTTCAGCACACACGGGCCGCTGCGAGTTAGCACCGATCCGCACCACGATCCGCAGGCGTAGCACTCGGGCGGTAGGTCATCCGGCGATATCCCCGGGGGGCATGCCGGAGCCTTAATATATTTTCCCTGCGAATAACTGTCCACAGACATTGCGATCCCTCGTCGAGTCGCTGAGGCACGGCTCTGCCGGGGCGTGCCTCGAATCACTGTCGCTGTTTTTGTCGTCGTTGCCTGCGATCTTCCACGAACCTTCTTGTATAAGCAGGGTCGCCATTGCCGCCTCAAGCGGGTGGGTCCGTCGCATCGCCTCCAGAAGCTCCCGGCTGATCGTGCGGGGGGAAGGCTTTTCACCCGGTGCGCCAGAGTGAGTACCGCCGCACCTGGGAATGGTCGTCGTCACTGATCGTCATCTCCATGTGTGTGTTTTGAACCTGTGAGACCGGGGCCGTGGTTGGTCGCCTTGCCCCGGGATCGCCCATATTCTTCTTCGAGTACATTTCTGATCGTTGCGCTAATGTTGATCCCCTCCTTCCGCGCGAAGAGGCGGAGGTATCGCGGGATCACAACTGACGTCTTTTCAGACACATCGTGATATTCAACCACCACGCTTCTTTCACCTCTACGCCATAGGTATGCGCCTATTTACCATATACAAAATCTAATAGCGCCGGAAAAGACGCAAACTGTTTTAAGTGTGACAGTGTAATAATAGTGCGTGGTTGGTAAGATCAAAATCCCCACCGGTCCCCGGAAGTGGAAGGAGCCGATAGGCGATAGCGAGCCTGTTTTAGTGCCATGTTCTATGACATATTCAATGACAGTAGGCGATAAGCGAGTCCGTGGATTCGCAGACCTCGTGTCAGAGGTCGACTGCCCCACCCACCATGTGAAGATTATCGTCATCCGCCGCAAAACGCCCGAACAGGGAGACTCCAAAGAAGAGATTTGTGAGATTCTTGACGGGGGCATTACCTATCACCGAAAAACATGTCGGCAATGCGGCGAGACGTTTTTCATAGCAGAGTTCCCCACGAAGACCGGAAGACCGGATAACCCCAGGCAGCGCCCTAATTTCTATGATGGGTGTAGGGTTGCAAAATGGCAGCACCGGGTTGTTTGTCCCGATTGTACAGAGCGGCGGAAGGTAAAATATTCAGGCGACCACGTTTGCGCAATCTGTGGTAAAGAAATCCCGACCGGGGCTAAGCGGCGGGATGCTCGTTTTTGCGACGGTTGCGATACGCCTGCCAAGCGCCGAGCCTTTTACCGAAACCGTGAGAAAAAAGAGGATAGGTCCTTCACGCAATTGGCTTCTGTGCGTCTCCCTGCATCAGCCGGATCGCCTCAATCGCCCGGGCCGGGTCCTGTACAAGAATAGTTCGAAGTTCGGCCAGAACCGTATCCAGATTTGCCTGTGCTGCGTTTTGTGCCGCGACCTGTCGCCGGAGATCGTCGTAATTATCCCGAAGTTCCCGGTTTGTTTGTTCGAGTTGCTTTATCTGCTCTTCACCGATCGGCCGGGTCCTGGCAATCCACAGGGTGTGTTCAGCCTGCCGATAGCCGGATTCCAGATCGTCCGAAGTCAACCTCACGTAACTGTCGACCAAATACCCCTCGTGCCCAAGCAACAATTCCACCACGTCGAGCGGGCAGCCGCCCTGTGGCAACCGGGTTCTGAAATATTTTCGCATCCCGTGAAGGTGGATGATTCTCCTTCCCGTCGTCGGGTCGCGCTCATCTAAACCGGCCCGATCCAGGATGCGGGCAAACTTGCTCCGGGTCGAGTCGTAAGTTGCGGGGAAAACGAGATCGGGGTTTCGAACAAA
>Ga0208462_1001825_pt1 | contig 13148 bp, 11 predicted proteins | sample AD_SCU001_MetaG_FD_184452 | JGI IMG/M metagenome (GOLD analysis project Ga0208462, IMG submission 184452) | Active sludge microbial communities of municipal wastewater-treating anaerobic digesters from China - AD_SCU001_MetaG (SPAdes) (version 2) | ecosystem: Engineered > Bioreactor > Anaerobic...
TATGGTTTCAACTGCATTGCTGCACAGAGCTACTACTTTGAATTCTTCCTTTTCTCGAAAAAGATTTCCTAATCCCTGTAACATAAGAGGATGATGATCAGCTAAAACCAGTTGGATGTCCATTCCATGACTCCCTTCAATTAAAAATAAAACCACATATATAAAGATTATACAAATATTTGCTATAAAAATTTATGATGCAGCTCCAGATTTCCGTCTTTCAGCAATGCAGCGGCAAAATGAAATTGTTGAATTATTTTTCCTCTTCTTTTTGCATCATCAGCACGCCATCTTAAAAAACGGAAAATATTTCACTGACCAGGAGCTTCTTCACGCTCCGCCGTTCAAAAGACGACTCTCAACTGATTCCTCATATTCACGAGCAAATTGCGTATAGACGTTTTTCCGGTTATCAAAAAAGTCCTCGTTGATTTGTTTCAAACCTTGTACATGTATTGTCAACGCTGACCTGATTGAGGAATATATTCTCTCTCTTCTTTTTCCTTCTGCACCGGTAAAAATGTAAAGAGCTATAATACCATTGAGCATTCCCCAAAGTATAAACTGGTTATATTTAATATCGATGGTGGATGGAAATTCTTTAGAATCGATGCCATACTTTAATATATTGCCGATTACATCGATAGCTTTTCTTGTAGTTGCAACAATATTTTTATATTGCTCTTCAGAGAGGCCCAGTTGGTCAGTGCGCAGCATAAATGTCATAAGCATCCTGAATAACTCAGGTTCTTGGAGAAAAAAATCCGCGTACAGGTATGAAAATTCGAACAGCGAATCAACGGCCGTTTTTCTTTTATTAAACAAAGCAATGGCCTGTTGATGAAACATCTCAATATCATGCAGCAATATTTGAGCATAAATTTCTTCTTTACTGCTAAAGTATAGATATATCGATCCCTTACCAAGTTCGGAGAGTTTGGCAATTTCATCAACCGTAACATCTTTGAAACCTTTGGCAAAAAAAAGACTGCGTGCCGATTCCAGAATGAGCATCCTGCGATTATCTTTTTCTTTTTCTCTGCGCTCCTGAAGCCCCATATCCCGCTCTCCCGTGTTAGACCCAAAAAGGCTTTTCTAAAAAAGCAGACAAAATGACTCATGGTCGGCATATGACCGGAAGTTTGTTGGATTTGTAAAACAATTACTTACCAGTGTCAAGAGAAATAGAATTTTTTTAAAACTCAATCATAATTATAAAAAGCTTTTCTTCGCTTTCTCAACATCCTTTACAAGGGTCGGTCTTAGCTGAAAAGCAAGTCAGGATGAAAAGATTATTATCCAATTCCTGGCAAGCAAATCAGAAAAACTTGCCTCCGCATGGATGGCGTATAAAATATGCACAAAACATGCCGCCTATATTCAATATCCGATCATCGTCAAATATTCTTCCGGATTTATCGATTACCGGCTGTTTTTCATCATATCTAAAGCTACAGACACATTCTTTTGAAATTCAAGGCTTTCAGGGTTCAAATGCAAAGACTGCTGAAAATGTTCAAGACCCTCTTTAATCTTTCCCATCTTTATTAAAGCGATACCCAAATTATTATGAACATCGGCATCGCCCGGATTTATTTTTAAGGATTCATTGAAATGATTTATTGCCTCCGGAAACCTGTTCTTTAAAATTAGAGCGATTCCAAGGTTATATTGTGCTTCAGCCGACTTGCTATTAATCTGTATGGCCTTTATGTAGCAATTTATCGCATCGTCCAGCTTACCCATATTTTGCAAAGCATTGCCAGCATGCAGGTATGCCGGATCATATTTAGGATTAATTTTTAGTGTCTCGTAATAGTAGCATAAGGCCTTGTCATTATCGCCATATTTTGCAGCATTATAACCAAGTATATGATAGGCGATATATTTACTCTTATCAAATTCGATTGCATGCCCGAATAGAGTGAAGTTATTCTCCCAAATTTGCACTCGATAATATGATGCCGTCGCTGCCGTTGTTATAAACACCGCTGCTGTCAATAAATTTACATATTTTCCGTATTTTAGTTCAGACAGCAAAGCAGGCAGCCCCCAACTGAGCATGATGAATATACCGATCAGCGGAATGTAAGTATAACGATCCGCCATCGCCTGGGATCCGACTTGAACAAGACCGATAACAGGAATAAGCGTGCCCAAATACCAAAACCAGCCTACCGCCAAATATGGTTTTTTCTTAATAAAAACAATTGCCAAAGAAGTCAACAAAACAATCAGGCCGACGGCTCCTGCGATTTCCGGAAAATTGAATTTCTCCGGATATGTATAAAAAACTCCCAGATTCTGAAACCAGAATGTTTTCCCCAGATAACCGGCATAGGAGCTGAAAGAATTACAGATTCTTTGCAACAGTGAAATATCCTGTAGGGAAATCACGGAGTGATATTCATTTTGCGCTATGTAGGTTATGACACAGGAAAAAAACGTCAACAAGAATAACGGCACCTTCTCCAGAAGCAGGAACGATAAAGATTTTTTTTCGACAGATAAATCGTTAAGGCAATTATCCTTCCCCACCTTCATTCGTCCCAAGGGCCAGTAATCCAGCAGCAGAAATACAAAGGGCAGGGTAACGAGCATTGGCTTAGCCATCAAGCCCAGCGCAAATAAAAAAAGTACAACTCCGTATTTCTTCCAGTTCGGGATCTGACTATAAATGACATAAGCCCATGTAGTCATCATCCAGAAAAAGGCGCTCAACACATCTTTGCGCTCAGACACCCAGGCCACCGATTCCACATGCAGGGGATGCAAAGCGAACAACGCCGCCACAAAGGCACTGCGATAAAGAGTACCCGTCATCCTGTTCAATAAAAAGAACAGCAGAAGAGTATTAGCAACATGAAACACGAGGTTAGTAATATGGTAGCCGCCGGCATTGTCACCATATAAATTATAATCCAGAATTAATGACAACCAGGTTAAAGGATGCCAGTTGGAAAATTCCAATGTCCGAAACGACCAGACAATACTCTCCAATGTAAGAGGTTTGGAAGACAACGGTATGTATTTGGAATCATCATATCCCACAAATTCAAAACCGGAAACCTGCCAATAGATGATCAGAATAGAGGAAACAAGAAGAAAGGATATAATTACTTGGAAATAAAAAATTTTTTTATTCATGGAGGATAACTTTATTCAACTATTTAGAGTTTTTAAATTCTCTTTAAGTGGAAAACTAATATTAGATGAATTATTATTTTATCATTTGCGTTTCTAGCTTTTTATCAATCATTCTAAAATGATTTTCAGCAGTTTTATCTTTTTTTAAAGCATATGCATCGGCAATGTATTTATATATGTTTTTTGAATGGGGATTTAACCTTAATACTGTCTGGGCTTTTTTTATCGCTTCCTCCGGCTGTTTCTTTTTAATTAAAAGTTCACTGTAAGTTAAATAAAAACCCGGCTCCTGCGGCTTAAAGGAAATAGCCTTCTTCAGCATTTGCTCAGCATCGTCCAGCAGTCCTTTCTTCATCAATAGCAGGCTCAAGCGGTAATACGAAAGCGGAACATAGGAAGATGCGGGGTACCAGTCTATGGATTTCTTGTAATAGTCCAGTGATTTTTCATAATCACCGGTAATATAATAATATTCACCGATACAGCCATATGTTACTCCTTTTTTAGTAATCAAAGCCGATTCATAAGAGGCCTCCGCTTTTTTTAGTTCAATAATGGCTTCCGGCAGGCGTCCGGTAATGAAAAGGGCAACGGCATAACCCTGGCGCGGATGATGAAGCCGCGGAGATTTTTTAACATTATCACTCCATAGAGTAAGTTCATCGCGCATAATGTCATTCTGAATATAAACAGACAAAGATAAAACAATCATCACCCCGGTAATCATTGCAACCATTGGATAAAATATTATCTTTTTCTCAGAAGAATACTTCAGCCCCTCAACCAGTAAAATAGCCAGGGGAATAAACAAAAGCATGGAAGGCAGATAATTTCTATGTTCAAAGATAAGTTCGAGAGACAGAAACGAACCTTCAATAAAATGATTTATAAAAAAGAACAAAACACAGTAAGTTATCAAAGGCCACTTTTTAGCCTTGATGATGCAAACAACTGTAATCAGAATAAGAAATAAGATAGCGGCGAAAGTTGTCCAAGGATCGAATAAACTTTTTGACACTTCAATATCATGAATTAATGTGAGCCTTGATGTTAAAGGATAAAAAAGAAGAGAGATGTAAAAAAGAATGATGCGGGGTTCCGTCAGAAGTCTTTCCTGCATAGTAAATGGACGGAATTCATAATCTTTTACAATAGACGAAAAATCGTAGGATATGGCAAACCCGGTCATTATAACAGCAACCGGTATCACTATTATTTTTACATTTTTTTTAATGGTTTCTCCGGATATTCCCTGAATAAAGAATATGTCATAAAGCAAAATGCTGACCGGCAGCATAACTGCATTCTCCTTCGTACCCAGTGCCAAAAATGCACAGAGGACACAAAGGATAATAAAAACAATAGATGTCGGCGTTCTAAGAGAGGTTCTGAATTTAAGATAAAAATACATGGCCATGATATAAAATAAAGCAGCCATACTGGCCATGCGTTGAACAATGTAGGTAACGGCAGTTACATGAACAGGGTTTATCGCCCAAAGCAGTGTCGCCAGCAAGGCAATGGAATAGGCCTGTTTCTCATATTTTTCCTTAAGCAGGGGTAGCCTTAATGTATTGATAATAAATAAAAATAAAAATATCGCAGCAAAATAATGAATCAGAAAATTGACAACATGATAACCGAAAATATCCAGACCACCAAAGTAATAGTTGAGCGCAAAACTCAAATAGGAAAAGGGACGCGATATTCTTCCCTCGTTCATAATGCCGTAGGAAAGTTTTTTGAAATTATCCCAGGTAAGCTGCTTTATGTGGATACTCGCATTTTCTACAACATTGCCGTAATCATCAAAATGCCAGGAGCACTCAAAGCTGTTATTGTAAGACAAAAGCAATATGACCATGAGGGCTGCGGCAACAAACAAGTAACGCTTCCCCCAGTATGAAAATTTAAATGTTAGAGGTAAATTAAAATCCTGTTCATCAATTTTCATAATCTTCATTACCATAAAAAAGGGGCGAAAGATTGGCTCTCACCCCTTTTTTATCCTTTAAAGTCCGTCATTCATAAATTATGGCGTGATGGTTCCCGCGGAATTGACAGTGTAAGTTGTCGTACCACTCGAATGAACCGCTGTCATTGACAAGGCACCAATTGTACCGGCGCTGACTGTAGGAGTCACACCAGCAGTAGAAACATAACCATAGCTGTTCAAAATAGCGGTTGTGACTGTTCCGCTCGGGCTATCGCTGAAGAACGCCTGTGCTGCTGTATACATTTGTTTAACGTCGGATTTTGCAGAAGCATTATAGCCTCTTACTCTATAGGCGGTGAACTGGGGGATGGCGATGGCGGCCAGAATACCGATGATGGCGATAACGATCATGAGTTCGATTAATGTAAAACCTTTCTGTCCTTCTTTTTTGCTAAACATCTTTAACATAATATCTTCCTCCTTTGTAGTTGTATAGACTTTTATGGTTTTTTACCTAAATTGCATAGTTTCCATTCAGTTTTTTATTTACCCCCAGTCACCTCCTCGATTAATAATTATTTTTATTTATCTTCTCCAAGCAATTTTTAATAAATTGAAAGCAATTCGTATGCCATACAGATCAGACATGCTCAGATATTTGGATATTATGAATAAGTTTAAAGAAAATTCTGAAATGAAAAATTTTTATAACGACCTTCCAGATACAAAGTGTTTTCCCTGTTTATAAAAAACAGGTGATTTTCACCGGGCATCCGCCAAAATCCTCTTGAATGCAGCCACAGGAAACAGAAGAACAAGGTGTTACGCGCCCCGTTCCAGGAGCTTGTCGGATTGAGAACAGTTCTAAGCAAAATTTTAATTTAGGCGGCAAATATTGCCTACCGGATTTAGCTATTTCACATGGCAGTAAAATGTGATAGGAATTGCTTCATAAATTAATGGAGAGTAAAATGTACGAAGTTACGATAATTAAATCATTTTCAGCGGCGCATATGTTGAAGGCCGTTGGAGGAAAATGCGAAGAATTACACGGCCACAACTTTAAAGTGGAAGCAACGGTGATCGCGCAAGAGCTGGACCAGTCAGGAATATCGATTGATTTCCGTAACGTAAAAGAATGGCTTCAGGAAATACTGGACACTCTGGATCATAAGCATTTGAATGAATTAACTTCTTTGCTGGGGGAAAATCCTTCTTCCGAAAATATTGCTCATTATATATGCAAAGAAATGAAATTAAAAGTCCGGCGGACCGAATTAAAAGTAGCCCGTGTTAAAGTTTGGGAATCGGAAAGCGCCGCGGTAACGTATAAAGAAAATGATTGACATTCAAAACCAAAAAGATTTCCGCAATATTGACATCAAAAAGGTTGGCGTTAAAAACATCAAGTACCCTATTATTGTTCTTGACCGGGTCCGTGGAACACAACCTGTAAATGCAACAATTAATATGTACGTCAATCTGCCGCATCATTTTAAAGGCACACACATGAGCCGTTTTGTGGAAGTGCTCAATGAATTTAAAGGGCAGATCAACATTAAAACTTTTCACACAATCCTGGAAAAAACACGCCAGAAACTGCACGCGCAGTCCGCTCATATGGAAATTGAATTTCCGTATTTCATGGAAAAGACGGCCCCTGTATCACATGCCAAAAGTTTCATGGAATACCGCTGCGTTTTTGCCGGTGAAAATAATGTGGAAAAAACCGACTTTCTGGTCGGCGTTATAGTTCCGGTTACAACATTATGCCCGTGTTCCCGTGAAATCAGTAAATTCGGCGCGCATAACCAGCGCAGTATTGTGACGGTGAAACTGCGCTTTAAGAAATTTTTCTGGATCGAAGACATTATAAAAATTGTGGAAGAATCGGCCAGCGGCGAGGTATACTCCCTTCTGAAGCGCGTCGATGAAAAATATGTTACCGAAAAAGCTTACAAAAATCCTAAATTCGTTGAGGATGTCGTCCGGAGTATAGCGGTAAAATTAAACGCCGACGAAAATTTTATCTGGTACAGCGTCGAAGCGGAAAATTTTGAAAGCATCCACAACCACAGCGCCTATGCCTATGTAGAGAAAGGATAAATTCATGGCCGCCGTAAAATCAGACCGGTTTTTTAATCTGTATAATCAGGGTTTTATCCGCACAGCCGTCTGCATTCCGGAAGTCAGGGTCGCCGACACATTTTTCAATACAAAAAAAACTCTCGAACTGGCAAAGAAGGCTGCTTCTCAAAAGGCGATTCTGGCCGTTTTTCCGGAATTGGGCCTGTCCGCCTATTCCAATGAGGATCTCTTCCATCAGGATGCCCTTCTGGCGAGTGTTCAGGAAGCCCTTGTAACAATTAAGAAAGCTTCCGAAAAAATTAATCTTATTATGGCGGTAGGTGCGCCTTTGCAAATCGATTGCCGGCTTTTCAATTGCGCAGTTGTTTACTACCATGGTCAAATAATTGGCGTCGCCGTCAAATCTTACTTACCAAACTATCGGGAATTTTACGAAGGAAGACAGTTTACGCCTGCATCGGCTGCACTTTCCAATAAGATAGAATTAGCCGGACAAAAAGACATCCCGTTTGGCGCGGATTTAATTTTCAAAGCAGCGAACATAAAAAATTTCACCTTTTTTCTGGAAATATGCGAGGATTTATGGGTTCCCATTCCCCCATCCAGCTTCGCTTCCATGGCCGGTGCCACCGTCATCGGCAATTTGTCGGCCTCCAACATCACCATCGGCAAATCCGAATACCGCCATCAACTGGCGGCCAATCAGTCGGCGCGCTGTGTCGCCGCCTATTTGTATGCGGCCGCGGGCTGCGGCGAATCCACAACCGACCTGGCCTGGGATGGTCATGCCATGATTTATGAAAATGGCAACATGCTTACGGAATCGGTTCGCTTTGCACAGCAAGCGCAGATCATTTACAGCGATATCGATCTGGACCGTCTGGCGCAGGACCGGATGCGGCTGAATTCTTTCAGTCAAAATACGGCCACCCATAAGGAAAAGCTCTCCTCGTTCCGTAGAGTTGAATTTGAAGTGGATATTCCCCAGGGACAACTTCTGCTCGACAGAGAATATCCCCGTTTCCCTTATATTCCCGCCGATCCTTCCAAGCGTGATATGCGCTGCTACGAAGCATATAACATTCAGGTGCAGGGGCTGGCCAAACGTCTTCGCGCTTCTGGTATCAATAACATCGTTATCGGGGTTTCCGGAGGTCTTGATTCCACGCACGCCCTGATCGTCGCCGCAAAAACAATGGATCTATTGGGCCTGCCGCATTCCAACATCAAAGCTTATACTTTGCCCGGTTTTGCCACGACATCAAAAACATACAATAATTCCCTGAAGCTGATGGCTGCCTTAAATGTCGAAGCCAATGAAATTGATATTAAACCGGCCAGTATGCAAATGTTCAAAGACATAAAACATCCCTATGCCTACGGCGAGGAACTATACGATATCACCTTCGAAAATGTACAGGCCGGCCAGCGCACCTCTTATCTTTTCCGTCTGGCCAATATGAGAGCGGCGCTGGTCGTGGGCACCGGAGATTTAAGTGAACTGGCTTTGGGCTGGAGCACTTACGGCGTCGGCGATCACATGTCTCATTACAACGTCAACGCCAGCGTGCCCAAAACCCTCATCCAGCATTTGATCCGCTGGGTGGCGGGGAGCAATCAATTTTCGCCGGAAGTTTCTCAAATTCTGATAGATGTTCTGGATACGGAAATTTCACCGGAACTCATCCCGGGAAAATCCGTTACGGATCCTCACCAAAAAACGGAGGATTTCATCGGACCATACGAACTTCAGGATTTCAATAACTTCTATATAACGCGCTTTGGCTACAAACCCGCTAAAGTAGCTTTTCTGGAATACTGCACTTGGAAAGACAAAAACCGGGGAGTCTGGCCGGACATCCCCGTCGATAAAAGAAATGCTTATTCTTTAAAAGAAATTAAAAAATGGCTGTATGTTTATTTATACCGCTTTTTTAAAACGTCCCAATACAAACGTTCCTGTGTGCCCAACGGTCCGAAAGTCGGCTCCGGCGGTTCGCTCTCACCTCGCGGCGATTATCGGGCGCCCAGTGACAGCGAACCGGATGTCTGGCTGAAGAACTGGGAAAGCATTCCGGAGGGCGAGAGTTAAATGTTTGAATTATATAAAGATTCTGATGCTTAACTTTTCTGCAAAGCTTTTTTTAACTTTTCCGCCAGCGTCCCGGTTCCGGCTTCGGTTTCAACCGGCTTTTCCTCATAAACCACGCTGAATTCACGCCCCGAACCACCGTCTTCCAGGTACTCCGCCAATACGGTCCGGCTGTGAACATCTTCGTGGCAATAGGCGCAGAGATTTTCCCAGTTGCTTCCGTCAGCCGGATTGTTGTGATGATTGCCGTCTTTATGGTGCACGGTCAAAAGATTTCTATTGGTACTGGTAAATTCACGACCGCACCGGGCGCAAACCAGACCGTGAAGGGCTAAAGATTTTTCCCGGTAATCTTCGCCTGCCGGCGCTTTCAGGGCGGCTTTCATCTGCCGGACAGAATCCTCCACCGATTTGTTTACGCCACCCGAAGCAACCGGTTTTTTATTGACTTTGACTTTGCCCCATTTACTGCTGAATGTTAACTTGGCCATAATGCATCAAAATCTCTTTTTCTCTTTCCCCGAGAGAACATTAAGAAAAACACTGACTCCTTTGGCCACGGCAATGGCATTTTTAACGGTTCGAAGAGCCGGCGATTGCGCAATTTTCGGAGCAACGTTCTGGACGCTATCAGCGACATCCGCCATGACCAAATGAAAACGGTCAACCGTTGAGGAAATATTCTGGATTTCCCGATTGACGGTGCTGGTTGAATTGTTGATGTTCGTAGAAATTTCTTCCAGATTTTTCAAAATCGTCGGCAAATTGGCATTTAATGTTTCGAGGGTTACAGCAACATTTTGGACCGCCCGCCACAAATTGACAAGAACCGGAATGCAAAAAATGACCAACAATAAAAAGGCAACGCCCAGAATCATAAGACCAACATCGAGATTCATATATTATTGCTCCTCATCTTTGATGACGACCTCGTAAAAAGGCCGGATGCTGCGTTGCGCTTCATCCCTCGTCACTGCGGCGTACGCTAAGTACGCCTCATTCCTCGGTATTAGCGCGCCTTGCCTGCGACCTTTTTACGAGGTCGTCTAAGAATTGTTAATTTCATGACTTTTTACGAGTCCATGTTTGACAGTTCATGATAAAAAGTGTTTTCCCGCAATGATAATTTTTTAGACCGGTTTTTCTGTTTTCTCCTCACGATAAGCCTCAACACCGGCATCAATCGCCTTCATCAGCTTATCTTTTCCCTCATGGACAATACCGGATCCCTGATGCGCGAGATCGGCGACCTTTCCTTCGACTTCCTCCACTTTTTCCTTCGCCTTTACTTCCAGATCCTGTAAACGTTTCACCGCCGCTTCATATGCGCGCTTGCTTTTATCTACCGCTTTTTCGTATTCTCCCCGTGCCCTTTCCAGAACATCTTCCGTCTTGCGGGCAATATCTTCACGTGTTTCCCTGCCGCTCTTGGGCGCAAATAAAATACCCAAAACCGCGCCCACCAGTCCACCGATAATAAAACCTTTCATCAAATCACCATTATTTTCCGACATAGGACACCTCCTCTTGAAGTATTTTACAGTATCTTTATTATACTGACTCTATTTTTTAAAGCAACAGATACTTGCCGAAAGCCCTGCGTAAATGTAAATTTATTTTTATCTTGATTATCCATTTTCGATTGTTTAGATACTAACAATATTTCTTTGAATATTTTTTCGGCATACCAAGGAGCTTCTTCTATGACTCAACCCAATCTGCCCGTGCTGATGATGAACTCGAACCTTTATCCGCACAAGCCCGCCAGCGTCGAGCTTTTACAAACCCATATATCCTATGTTTTCATTGCCGGTGACATCGTTTACAAGATAAAGAAACCGGTAAATTTCGGCTTTCTCGATTTCACAGATCTCGCAAAAAGAAAATTTTACTGCGATGAAGAGCTTCGATTGAACAGGCGTCTCGCCCCCAGCGTTTACCTCGATGTCGTCCCTATATCGCAGGATTCCGAAAATGATATCGTCATCGGCAGCGAAGAAAAAATAATTGATTATGCCGTGCGCATGAAAAAATTGCCGACAGACAAAATGTTAAAAACCCTGTTGGCCGGGGGCCAGGCGGATGAAAATGTAATAGATGCCGTCGCCGCTAAAATCGCCTCTTTCCACCGGACGGCCGAAACCGGCGGTCGCATTGATGCAATGGGCGGCATTGACGTCATCCGGCGCAACCATGAAGAAAACTTCGCCCAGACGCTGAACTATATAAACATAACAATACCCAAATATCAGTACAATTTTATTAAAGATTATGCAGACAACTTCCTTCTGGAAAAGAAGGCGCTGCTGGAAAAGAGAATCGTCGACCATAAAATCAGGGAATGCCACGGTGATTTGCATCTGGAACATATCTGCATTGCCGATGAAATAATTATTTTTGACTGCATTGAATTCAACGAGCGCTTCCGTTGTGGAGATGTGGCTGCCGAAGTTGCTTTTCTGACAATGGATCTTGATTACAACGGTTATTTTGAACAGGCTGAAACTTTCGTCAAATCCTATCTGAAGTATTCGGGCGACGCCGACCTGCCTGCATTACTTAATTTCTATCGCTGTTACTACGCCTATGTCCGGGGAAAAGTAACCAGCTTCCGTCTCGATCAAAAAGAGCTGCCGGCAAACGAACGCTCTGAAATCACCAAAACCGCAAAGCGTTATTTTGATTTGGCCTACACGTATGCAGCACGCCTGGAAAAGCCTGTTTTGATTTTAACCGCCGGTCTGATGGGTTCCGGTAAAAGCTACCAGGCCCGTCATTTGGCCGCCCGCCTGGGCGCCGGAGTGATCCGCACCGATGTTATCCGCAAGGAAATGCTCAACATTACACCCACCGAACGCCATCTGGAAGACTTTGGTGAGGGAATCTACTCCGATGAGATCTCCCGCCGCACCTACGAGAGAGCTTATAAACTGGCGGAGGAAGAAATAAAATCCGGCAAACCCGTAATTCTTGATGCTTCCTTTAAAAGACGCTCGGAACGGCAGAAAGCTTTTCAACTGGCGCAACGGCTCCAAATCGCTTTTTATATAATTGAATGCACGTGCCGAGACGAAATCGTTAAAATGAGGCTGGAAAAAAGGTCGCGGGAAAAAAACAACGCCTCCGACGGCCGCTGGGAAATATACGCGGCGCAGAAGGATGATTTCGATGAAATCAATGAAGTAGCGGCGGATAATTACTTTAAAATTGACACCTCGGAAGATCCGGAAATCTTAAGGCAGGAGATAATTCGCAAAATTAATTTCAGACAAAGGCCGGAATGAATGAACTACCCCGCAGCAAGCTGCTGGGTATCTAGTCGTCCCTGAAAAATACACAACATATTGATATTATTGTTTTACTAACGAATATTAATATGTTATAATTGCCGGAAATTTGAAAAAAAGGAGCCCAAAACCGGCAAAAAGATGAGACCGAAAGACACGAGTTTTGCAGAAACACATGGCGACCTGTTTCGCTCCCGACTGGAACAGATACTGGATCGAAAACACCCCTTGTATGTGCTGGCCGATAAGATCGACTGGAAAAGATTCGACCAATCCTATGGAGCCCTGTTTGCCCAGAAACAGGGCAGACCGGCATTACCGACCAGATTGGTAGTAGGACTGCATTATTTGAAACACGCCTACAACGAGAGCGACGAATCGGTGGTGGCGAGATTTCTGGAGAATCCCTACTGGCAGTATTTTTGCGGATTCAAATATTTTCAACATACACTGCCGATTGATCCGTCCTCAATGACCCGCTGGCGGAAGCGCTTGGGACCGGAGAAGATCGAAGAACTGTTGACGGCAACGATCAATGCGGCCAAGGAAGAAAAGCTTTTAACCGAAAAGCATGTCGAAAGAGTGAATGTGGACACCA
>Ga0208462_1001827_pt1 | contig 13126 bp, 7 predicted proteins | sample AD_SCU001_MetaG_FD_184452 | JGI IMG/M metagenome (GOLD analysis project Ga0208462, IMG submission 184452) | Active sludge microbial communities of municipal wastewater-treating anaerobic digesters from China - AD_SCU001_MetaG (SPAdes) (version 2) | ecosystem: Engineered > Bioreactor > Anaerobic >...
TTCCTCGTGATCGGAAAGATAATCCGCAATAAAGTCTAAGGGATCCATGGCCCTGTTCCTCCTTTCTGCAAATCTAGGTTGGGTCCAGGGCCATTTCAATTTTACAGAAACTTCGTTACGCTACCAATATATCCAGCCACTTATGGGGCTGTTGCATGACTCATCAAATTTCTCCAGAAGTATAAATTTGCAATCCGATTGGATTTAATGGAGTCATTTAATCGGTTGGTTCTTGAGATCGAGATCAATTTTTATCTTATAGTAGAATGAAATTTGTTCGTGCAACAGCCCCTTATAGGGTGGAATTTCATTGAGATTGTAGGCACCGGGACACGGAGGGAAATCCAGCTGACAACGGAAGGGAGGAATATCCTGATATTTTTGGGCTAATCGTCAAATAGGAAAAATGTAATAGCTTATCTACAGAGCCCTTTATCCGATAGCGTTATAATTAAACGCAAATTGTCAGGGGGTACAGATTGTGAAAAACCAATCTATCACTCTCCTATTGCCTTGAGGAACGCATCACGGGGATCAGTATAGTAGATCACGGCGAGCCGGGCTGCGAGCTCATCCGACATCTCGTTCATTTGCCGCCGGCTTGCAACCGGAAGGAGGAGCATGGTTGCTCCTTTTTCGATTACAAGTTCTGCCATATCGAGCGCATGGTATATCGGCTCGATGGTGCCCCCGACACTCATACCCCCGGCGATCGCCATGCCTCCCTTGAGACTCCTGTTGAGTGTGGCCGAGGCGAGAGCCAGGAGGATCGAGACCGAGAGAGAGGCGCCGGCCCCGACCGGTGTCATCGATCTCACCTGGACCGAATACTCGGCATCTGCAGGATCATGATCGCCAACAAGATGACGAGCCTGCGTGTAGAGGACCTGCTCAGCCGCCCGGAGACTCTCACGAAGTCCGGCCGGTGCCTTGACGTTGATCAACCGGATGCTGGAGCCCGGTGTGACCGTGATCTCGATCTTGTAGAGGCCGCTGCCCCCTCCCTCCTCATCAGGCCCTACAGCCCAGCACTGTCCCGGTGGGAGCGGTTCGGGGCTGATCGCGTTCTCTCTGTGAAGTTCAGGGGTGGTGACGTACTGCTCGATCCCATCGAACCCAAGTCGGTAGCTAAACATCGTGTTCCGGAACTCGGCCGATCCGATTCGCTTCTGCTGCTCCTTGACCCGGCGTCGTGATTCGAGAGCGATGCGAGCGGCCCATTCGAGGTCTTCATCCGGGATCTCACAGTCGGGTGAGGGATAGAGAAGTTTGAGAAGACCATCGATCGTCTTCATGACTGCACGACGATCGCGGCCGGACAGGGCATCACCGAGAAGGAGCCGGTCGGCGATCAGGTGGAGTCGGCTGCCGTTCCGGAGCTGCCGCCAGGACTCGCTGAGAAAGTCGCTGACGAGCCCGTAGTGTTCAGTCATCATGGAAGGATGGATCTTCGGGTAGTCCCATCCCGGGATGTAACTGTGGATCCGATCCATGAAGGCCGTGTCGTCCCGCATCTCAGGGGGCATCGGGCCGAAAAGGTGACCGATCCGTTGCTGGTGCTCGACGTCGACATCAAAGTTCCCGAGCATGATGATGCCACCTTCGGCGCGGATGCTCTCACGACCGCGGCTGAACTCACCCGACTCCATGTAGCCCTTCATGATGTTGACGCCATCTTTCTGGTCGAACCTGATCCCGGAGACTTCATCGAAGCAGACGACGTCATACTGGCAGACGAGGCCGCGTTGCCCGGAGGAGTTGTTGACGAACATCTTGGCGACGGTCGCTTTGCCCCCGGAGACAAGGTGTGAGTAGGGGCTGATCTGCTGGTAGAGATAGGACTTTCCCGTACCCCGGGGACCGAGCTCGATACAGTTGTAGTTCTTCTCGACGAACGGAATCATGCGGAGGAAGAGGACATTCTGTGCTCGTTCGTCAAAAGAAGAGGGTTCGAGGCCGATGCTACGGATCAGGAAATCTTTCCACTCGCGGGTGGTCATCTCTTCCCGGCCACGGGCCAGATCACTGAGGACGTTTCGCTTTGAGAGCTGGATCGGCCGGAGGTTGGTGATGGAGAACGGTCGGCCGCTCTTGCCCTCGCCCGGACCGGCGCCATACTCGAGTTCAACCTCGGCATAGAAGCCACCGGTCAGCATCCGTTCGTTCTCGTAGACCATCTCGGCCGGGATATAGACGTCGTTGAGGAGGAGGGTCGGGATGGTGGCCATGAACGTGTCGGTGCGCGTGTCGAGCCGGGCCGTGATCAGGTCGATCACCCTGACCGAGCCTTGTTCGCGGGCCCGGGCTTTGAAGAGTTCATTCTCGCCGGCGCGGACGATCCGTTCGGTGAGTTGTCGCTGGACGATGGCAAGACCTTCGCGGATCTCGGTCTCGTCGGTGGTCGCACAGTACTTGCCGATCAGAAATTCGGCGACGTAGGTCGGGACGGGGTAGCCGCCACGGAACTTCTGGGCAAGGTCTTTACGGACTACGTAGCCTTCAAATGCCTCTGTTACCTTTGAATCAAGTGCGTCAAGATCCACCATTCTATCACTCCACTCCTATTCTGACAGGTCTCTGTGCTACGGGAGATTTCTGGCTGTCGAGAACGACAAGCCAGGCCTCTTTTCCTTCGTTACTGTCGTCTTCGATGGTGAGCGAGGCGTTGCCCTCGATGCCGACTATTCGGCTGCCGGTCGTGACGCTGCTCTCTGCATCAGCCGGTTTCCATCGGATGTCGACAGCATATCCTTCGGCGCCGTCAACATGGACCCTGCAGATCAGTCCGACCCATCGCACCTGACCGATCTCTATGCCCTTGCTGCGGGTCACACCTCTTTTGACGACGATCTCCGGCACGACGGTCTCCTGCGGGCTGAGGCCGCCATGTTCGTATTCTTTCCCTTCCTCAAAACAGGATGCCCCGGGCGCCAGGGCGATCCGGACGTTGCGGTCCCAGAACCACGGGACGACAGGATAGTCGGTCTCTGCGTCGGCTCTCAATTCGGCGCAACGGCCTTTTTTCACCTCGGTGAGCCCGGGCTTCAGTTCGGTCTTCCGGAGTTTATCCGGGAGGAGGAGCCAGCCGTGGTCGGTGACGATGCGCACCTGCTGCCAGCCGGCCTCAAGGAGTTCGATCGTCCGGTCACGGATCTTTTCGAGTTCCCGGTCGAGAACTTCAGGGAGGGCAGTCCCTTTGTTATGTCCCTCTGTGTCGATGTCTCCGCAGTCCGTCCAGGCGGATTTCGTGGGGTCGCCGGTCTCGGAGTCGCTGAGAACGTCGAACCCACTGTTATTGAGGATGGTGCGCAGCGCGGTGATCGTCGCGAACGCCCCGCTCTTCGTTCGGGGCGTCAGGTTCTCGCCGGCTATGAGCTCGCCCGCGATCGGCATGACCGCGGGTTTTGCCGTCGATGTCTGGGTGGGAAGAGCGCTGAAGCGGTGGGAGAGGGTGCAGGAGTACCCGGCCTCCTTCAGACTCGAGGCGAGGCGGTGACCGAGGTCCATGCGGAGGCCGTCGACAAAGAGCAGAACTTCGCCGGCAACGGGTTCCCGATTCTCTTTGCGCATTGGTGCCGGCTCCCGCAGCCACTCCTTCTGGAACGCCTCTATCGTCGCGTCGAGCCAGTTCCGGTAGAGAACGTTGATGACAGCCGTAACAGCCTCGCTGCTTTTTCTGTCCGTTGCCTGCTCGAGCGCTCGGACCACGGCATCGTCGGCCCGCCATGTGGTGTTGGCGTACCGCTCTGCCTGTTCGGCCACGGTCCCCCCGAGCCGCATATTGCCCGTGATGCCCGCGAGGTGCGCGAGGTGTTCGAGAGCCCGTGCGAGGGGACTCTCTCCCATCCCGGCCCATACCCACTCCCGCCGCTGGCCGTGCGCCCGTTCCAGGTCCGCGATCTGCCTGCGTGCTTCCTCCGGGGCGACCTCTGCAAGGGCCGTGAAGACCAGGGAGAGTTCTTTCTCGCGGGCATCGTTATACTGCGGCCATGAATCCTGATAGGACATCCAGCCGGGCAATTTCAAGCTACGGATGAGCCGGGGAATCTCAGGGTAGGCTCCGGGTTTCTCCGTGAACCGCTCCCATACGTCCGCCCACCTGCCGGATTGAGATCCCAGTTTCTCTGCGGCGGTAGACGCACCGTCTTTCTCTGGATCGAGGTTGTACTCTTTTCCGCATATCTTGCAGAACGCTCCCCAGTCGCCGCTGACCCTCATCCGCTGCTCTTCTTCCGCCGGGGCATTCATCCACTGCAGGATCTGTTTGTTCGGGTCGGGGTGGTGGAGTTCGTTAAAGAAGGCCGCGTTGAGCGGTTCCTTTGCTTTCAGGAACCCCACGGCTTCGTCGGCGAGGACGGCCGCCGCGCCCCTGATGGCATCCCGTGTCTCAGCATCGTCGTGGACCTGGATGGCGAGGCCACCCTGGCTCGTCTTTAAGAACGCGAGCAGGGTCCAGTCGCGCCCATTTCGTTGCGACCAGACGTTGCCGAGGTACTGGAGACCGGCGAGCGGTTTGATCTCATCAGGGCAGTCTTCGAGGTTTCTGAGCTGATCACGTGAATATCCGGGGAGGTACACGATGACCGGCTGGTCTTTGGGGAGGGGAGAGCCGATGGTATGGGCGACGAGGCAGCGGAGGTAGATGGCCGGGCCGGTGAGGTGTTCCGGGTCGTAGGCGCCGAAGGTGACGATGGGGAGGCTGTCCCGGAGTCGGGCGACGATGGGCGCCCACTCGCTGTTCTTGTCCGGGATGATGACCACCTGCTGCCGGACGACGTCTTCCCGGTTGTAGTCGTTCATGGCGCCGGTGAGAGAGTCGCGAACTGCGTCGAGGAACGTTCTCTTCATCGAGCCTCCTCCCTCGCCTTCCGTTTCTCTTCGAGCGTGAAGTGCAGGTCGTTCAGCCGCTCCGTCGTCCCGGAACAGTTCGGGACCGGATCGGCGCCCCGGTCCTTCCCCCACTTGATGTTCGGTTTCCACCGCAGGACACCGGCCTCCATGAACGGCCGGATGTTCATCCGCACGCCGTCATTGAGATCCGGCTCCCAGCCTATTGCCTGCTCGTGGAGCGGCTTCCACCGGACGTAGATGTCGTATGGCGGCTCGCCTTCGAGGATCTGTTCGAGTTTCGCCTTGAGCGCTTCGGCGGCGGCAAGCCTCCGCTCGGCGCCGGGCTTCTCCTGCCTGACTTCGTCCTTCTGTTGCGAGATCCAGTTGTTGCCGAGGTAGGTGTAGATCAGTTTTTCAAGCGTCCTCCGGTCGAGTTTGTGGTAGTTGAGGAGCACCGAGAACCCGTCCTTCGTGCCGTCCCAGACCTGCCAGATGAATGGGCGATGGTGGAAAAGTTTGCAGTGCGACGCAAAGAACTCGTCGCGAAGGAACCCCTCAAGCCCGCCGCTCTTCGTGTATCCAGCCTGCCGCAGGAGTTCTTCTTCCTTCCGCGGCGACCACTCGCTCCCGTATGCGGCGGCGAGGATGCTCCGGAGCAGTTCGACCGCCGGGCGCTCGCCCCAGACCGGCGGGATGCAGACGATGCCGTCCTGGTCGGCAAGAGCGTCGATGGGATCGTCTGCGGGCTGCTCCGGCCAGTGGTAGCCGAGCATCCGGGCGATGGCGACATGAAGCGGCTGTTCACTGCCAGCAATATTGCCTTTGAAGAGCCACTGGGTGGGGTCGTCGGAGTAGGGTTCGGGGAGGCCGTTGGGGTATCTCTCCTCGGCGACTTTTTGCCAATGGGGGAGATCGACGGCAGCTTTTTCGAAGTAGCGAACATCTACGCTGAGTTTAGGATTTTTTTGGCGAACCGCCCTATAGAATTCATCAGAAGAACAAAAAGTCCACAGCTGGTCTAATTGACTGGCATCTTTTGGTATTAGAACACATATAATATTCTCGAATAATTCTCCGGTATATAGTGTTACATTGAGATTGCTTGTATAACTTATTGCTATCCCTTTTTGTCCCCAAACTTCACGTCCTGCTATGGTTGCATACCCTTCTTTCGCTAACTTCGATAGTACCCCATTACCATGCTCCCAGTATATTAGGGACTCCCTGCCTCCATAGAGAGTAGTCTTTTTAACGGTTCCAAGGTTATATGCCCACTGGCTATCGATTTTTTCATTTTCCCAGAAAAATCTTCGATATCTTGGGGAGTCACCAGTAGTAATTCCTCCTCTGACATCTGCATACTTCCCAAGTGTAACAGCATCTTGAGCAGATAATTTGAGTGTACAATCTTCCTGTGATAATTGAGATAATTGAGACAGTAATTCTCCTTTGTTTTTTCTAATTATTTCCTCTTTCCCAGCTGCTTTTGCAGATTCCATTGCATCAATATATATGAAATTTGACGATGCCGTTGGAGATTGGTTGTTTAAGCAGATCAAAGAGTTTTTAACGACTTCTCCCGATATAGTCTCGAACGCCCCATGCCCGAGATTAACTAAAAATTTCAGGTCTTGATTCCGAAAAATACCACATCTCATTTTAGTAAAACTTCTGAGAAATAACCAAATCTGCATTGAAACTAAGCTATAAATACACTTTTTCGCTGTGAATTCTTTTGATCTTCTGATAAAACTCGTCGCCAAATTCTTCTTACAATCACCATAATTCTTAGATAAGAAAATCTGTAACACTTCAGCGTGCCCGCTTGAGCCCAAATATGGTGGATTCGTCACTACAATATGAAAATCCTTCCTCCGCAGGTACTCCGCCGCCTTCAGCACCCCGCTCGCCGTCTCCCCGAACGCCTCCGCCACGGGGTCGCCAGTCGCTTTCTCCTTTGCGAGCGCCTTCTCCAGTTTCTGCATCAGCACCTCGCCGGGGACGAGTGTGCCGCCCTCCTCGATCTGGATCAGGCTGCCGAGGCTGTCGGCGTTCTTGAAGAGGTCGTAGTACTTCTCAAGTTCGCCTTCGAGCAGACCGTCCCCTCCGGCGAGTTTCAGCCACTCCTCCTTCTCCGCACGGATGGGGAGGCCGACGCAGGCGAGGTTCGGGAGCGGCAGGTAATCGTCGGTGGGGAACCCGGCCTTCCACGCCTCCATCGCGACCGCAAACCCGGCAATCTGGATGCAGCGGGGGTCGATCTCAAGTCCGTGCAGGTTGTCCTGGACGATGCCTTTGATCGCTGCTTCAAGTCCCTCACCCTCCTCCTGCCGCATCGCAAGCAGCATGTGGAACGCTTCGACAAGGAAGTGCCCGCTCCCACAGCAGGGGTCGAGGATCTTGAGATCCCCAGCCTTCTCCGGGAACGCCGAGAAATCGTGCTGCACCTGATCCTTATAGTAGACCCATCCCACCCGGAGCGGGCTCTCCGGGTGCCGGTTGAGCCACCAGGCGCCGAGGGTGTTTTGGAGCAGGAATTGCACCATATACGGCTCGGTGAAGAGCTGCGTCACAGCACAGATGTCCGCCCCCTCGATCTTTCGCCCCGACTTGTTGACCGCCGCCTTCTCCTCTGTCTGCCAGAACTGGTAGGTCCAGCCGAGCGCATCCTGCGTCTGGAACGTCTCCGCTGGAATCTCCGCGAGGATCTCCTGCAGGGCAGCCCGGTCCTCCGGGGCGAACTTCAGGAGCAGGAACGGATCGTCCTGCTGGAAGATACCGGGAAGCATCCCGGCTGCATACCCGGCCGCGACCTCCCACTGGTCAAGCCCGCGGTCGCGGGCGATCTCGGCGCACTCCTCAAGCGTCACCGGCGCATGGTACTCCGGGTGGATCAAAAGCCTGTTCTCGGCCAGGAACCGGGCAAAGAGCATCCGGTGCCACTGCTCGTATGCCACCGCCCGGACGATCTCCTGCCATGACCCGAGCCCCCGGCACCGGACACGGAGGCGCCGGCGCAGCTCGCTCTGCTCCGGGGTGAGGTGCGCCGGCTTCTTCTCCTGGTCGACAGCAAGCGCCCGGAGCGCACGATCGGCGCCGACCGTCGCGGCACGGCGGGCGGCCTGCACCGCCTTGTCCAGCTGGTTCCGGGCGGACTTCTCCAGCACCGTCATCTCAGCATCACCGGGTTGCCTTTCCCGAGTTCTCTCACCACCCGGGTCCTCAGGTCGCCCAGGTACGAGTCAAGGTCCTCCTCAGTCCTGACGACGACCCCCGACGAGAGCCGCACCGTCACCGTCTTCGGCTCAAGCAGCTTCGCCGCCTCCGCCCGGATCTCAGAGAGCGACCCCTCGATCAGGCGGGCGGTCTGCGCAAACGAGGCAAGCGGTGTCTTCCTGATCTGGGCGATGATCGCCGCGTCGTCCTCCAGGGGTGGCAGAGATTGAACGACAAGGTCGTGCCTGCTCAGCAGGTCCGCCTTCTGAGATTCCGAAAGTTGCTTCCAGAGGGCGTCGTCCTTCAACTTGCCGAGCACGGCTTCCTGCGCAAGTTTTACCTGCTTCGCCCCCCCTGTCAGGGCATTACGCAACCCCTTCCGGATCTTCTGCAGAAGAAGTGGCACCGGATCGGGATCGTCGAGCAGGCTCCGCCGCTCTATGATTGCATCGTACTGTTCCCGGACCTCCCCAAGGACGTCGAGCCCCTCCGCATAATCGATCAGGGTCTTCAGTTGTTCCCACGCCGGCGTTCGTGCATCGATCCGCCCGGCCGTCTGCTGCCATCTCCGGGCGTCGCCACGGATCTCCGATTGGCGGGCCACGATCGCTTTGACGAGCGCATTCCCGGAGAGAGAGCGCAGCTCAGAGAGGTATTCCGGTGCCTCCGGCTCCGGCAGCGGCGCTTTACCTCCGGTCTTCCCGGCGAGCGTGCTTACCGCATCGAGCACGCTGCGTGCCGATTCAACCTCCGCGACGCCTTCGGTCAGGATCGCAAGGGCAGTGCAGACACCTCGCAGGGCGAGCTTATCATCCGTCGAGAGAACGACCGTCTCGGTGCGGAACTCCATCTTCCCGAGATTTTTCCGGTCGATCTCCTTTGCGGGAACCGGTTTCCGCTGCAGGGTGGCAACCAGGTGCTCCGAGGCACAGAGGGCAACGAGCGCTCCGTCTATCGCATCCCTCGGCCACCCGAACGGCGGGGCTTCGAGCGCGTTCCGGATCTCGTTGCCGGTCTTCGGACCCGCGTGCAGCCGGTGCAGGATCCCTTTAGAGACCGGATGCTCCTCGGTCGCCCGGGCAAAGCCGATCGCCTCAAGCGGAGCCCTGGCATCAACTTTGACCTTCGGGATCACCCGGTCCCAGCCGACAGCATCCGCCTCGTTGAACCGGGGAAACATCCGGAGCATCGAGTTCTGCGCCGCATCGTGGACGGCTTTGACAAGATCCGGGCAGTCCACGCCAACCCCGCCCCCGGGATACAACTTCGTGTTTGCGAGTATCGCCGTGATATACTCCGCGACTCTTGTTGCATGGTTCTTGCACTTCGCCTCGATATTCGTCCGGGCCTGATGCCCTTCCGACGTCGTCGGTGTCGGCCGGCTCTGGAGTATCTCGGTGGCGGCAAGCATCCCGGCGATCTCGTTCCGGATCTCGTTATGGTGCATCCGGGGCAGGAAGACCATGAGCAGGGGGCTCTCGGTCCCCTCCTCTTGCGCCTCGGTTCTCACCTGGGACTCGGGGACCTCCCATCCGTGACGGATCCAGACGGGAACTTTGGTGCCGATCTCCGGTTTCTGCGACCCGAAAACAGTAAGTTCCGCCTGGCGTGGGGTCTTGCTCTTCCCCTGAACCAGGCTGAGTCCACGCAACTTCGTGTCAACCGCGCGACTGAGCAACTCGTCCCGCTTGAACATAATCTTCGAATCGTCTGCCCTGTACTGCACGAGCTTCGTCCGGTAATCTGAGTCCCAGGCCTTCCCCTCCTTCGTCTGGATCTGGTAGACCCGGTTCCCCACATCGCTGATCACGCCGCGGTCGTTGAGTTCCAGAAGGAGCTCAGGAACCTTCTTTCGCAACATTTCGCTTCCTGCAGGGAGATCCGTGACCAGCAGGTCGGATAGCATCTGCGCGTTCGCGTTAACCCCGAACGACTCGTCGACGTACTGGATGAGGTAGATCAGCGCACAGATGCGTGACCGCAGGCTCCCATCCGGTGTCCCGTCATCCTCCTTCCGGATCATCTCGTTGATCTCATCCGCAAGCAACCCGTTCCGTATCAGGTAGGTGCTCAACTGGTCGAAGATGAAGTCTGCCGGAATGACGCTCCCGATAGGCTTAAGCGCCGTGCTCCGGGACCCCTCATACGCCAGGCGCAACTGTGTGCGTAACTGTGTACTCATGCCGCCGGTATCGACGGCGTGGAGAATCCTGTCCCACAGTCGCTTCCTGGTAGGGAGAAGCGGATAGTCGAGGAGGAGCGCGTCGTCATCCTCCATCTGGTGAGCAAGTTTTGTCCCGCCGAGATGCCTTGAGATCTCCCCGTTCACCTGATCAAAGACCAGTTGCAAAGGCCTCTTCATCGACTCCTTCTTGCGCAGCACCGTCTGGTGGAGCACGACATCGACATCCTTCGACTCCAGCTGGACGGGGACCGAAAAGCGCCCCTGGAGTCTCTGGAGCAGAGTGTTTGCCTCAAGGGCCTCCTGCCCGGTCGCGACGATGAGCAGTTTCCCCCCGAAACTCTTACAACACTCTTCGATGATATCCTGAAATGCGAGCAGTTGCTTGCTTCCCTCCCCGATAGTCAGGTACTGCTGCACCTCATCGAGCACAAGGAGAACAAGAGGGATCTGTCCCCTGGCCGAACCCTTGAGGATGAAGACATCCTTCATCAGCTTGATCAGTTCGGCATTCGTCATCTGGCGGTTCGTGATGAACTGGTTGCTGAGAAACTCGGTAGCCTGTGTAGTTGAATCGGCAAATCCTGGTTTGAGTTCGAGAAGAACCTGCGCAAGATGTTCTGAAACGAACGGGAGTTCCATATCCTTCTCTTTTCCGATCGCCCGCAATTTTTCGCGCATATCGTCGAGGATACCCTCGTGCGCGAGCCAGAGATGTACGCGTGCAATATCGAGGATATCAGGCAGATCTGCGGAGCGGAGCACCACTTGGAGCACGGCAAGGCGGGGATCATCCGAATCGCCGCTGGAAAGTGTCCCGGCCGCAGACCAGATGCCTCCGGTCCGACGTGCCTCTGTCGTTAACTCTTTCAGGGCTTCTTGTATGCCCGGTGGTAGATTACAGAGTCCGCGAGCGGTAGCCCCATCGGCAAACCTGAGATCCGACCACAGGAACTCAAGCACCCGGACAAGGTGTGATTTACCTGACCCGAAGAAACCGCTCACCCACGCTGCAGGTTGTGATCCCTGATCGAGGTTCTGGATATACGATGTGAGGATTCTCTTTAGCCCGTCATGATAAGACCCTTCACAGACGAAGTGTTCGAGCTCGTAACGTGCGACAGCCCATTGTTTGTCCTCCCTATTCTCCGGAAGCGGCCCTACCCTCGCCACGCCGTCGTTCGGTAGAGCGTAGGTCGTAGGGTCATTGTAGAATACCTCGTGATTTAAGGTTGTAAGAGAGTTTATCGTCATTAATCCATCTCCTCTGCCTCAATAGGGGTGGCAAGATAGTTCCACCCATCCCGTGCTTTTAGCAATCGGTAGTTTTTTCCATCCCGTTCTCCCGGGAAAAAGACCATAAGGCGGCCGGGAATCGGGACGGTCTTTACGATCTCCTCGACGATCTTGCTGACACGTACGATACCATACAACGCTCCGATACCGCTGATCGCAACAACAGATGACGGGGTGCTCGCCTGTGCCCGGTCCCCGACGTAATTTGAGAGATGCTTGAGGAAGTTCTTCTCCTCGAACTTTATGAGCCTGGGATTCTGGTAGTATTTCTCATGATGCTCGTTAGATGCGAGAAACTGCTCGAAAAGGAACGTAACATCGACCGGAATCCAATCGTGCCCCGCTTCCTGGGTAACTATGGCAAACGCCTCCATCTGTTTCCGAAGCCGGCGCTCCTGCGCGGGATCGTAAATGCAGAACCAGACTTTCTCCTGCGGGGAGAGGAGATCACTCCAGGGGAGCGACATGTGCTTACGATATGCAGTGAGCAGGTCATCGATCTTGCTCATGGGCCGTTCACCCCGGCAAAGATCTCGGGCGTCAGGGTGATCTCCATCATACCGCCACTCTCGTGATATCTCAGCCACCCGCGCCTCGAAGAGAGGAGGATTGAGTCCTGAAGTTCGCGGTCGGTTGCATCGAGCGCCCTGACCCAGAGAGAATCAAAGAGCATCCGCCCCTTTAACCCGGTCAAAGATGCAATATACAACGCAAACACAGTTGCCCCGGCGTGAGACGAGGCTTTCGCGCGACTCTTGTTCCGGAATCCGTGGAGATGCCCGGACCTGGTCCACGACGAGAGCAGGTTTCTGGTCATCGATTCGATCACTGCCGGGCTGTACGTGTTCGGAAACGCATGTTCCAGGACTGAGGACAACGCCTGCTTCTCTACGATCGTCCCCGGGGATAGGGGGAGAACGTAGGATGCAGAAGCGCGGAGAGATGCATCGCGGCACAGAACATAAAGGAGCGCCAGGAGCGGGCGCTCGTTTTCTTCGCTCACGCTCCACGCCCAGCGGAGCGCTCTGAAGATTGGAATGTCGGGATCGAGCCCGTATGCCTTCTTCAGATGAGTAAATGACTTTCGTCTCCCAGAGATGCTGGCCTTTTGAAGCAGGTTCTCTTCAATCACCTTGCTCTTGATCTCATCGAATGAAGTATCTGCGTCGGTTGTATCCAGAATGGTCGAAATCTCTTTGAACATTATTGTTCGGGCGGTGTGCACTCCGACTCCGTTTAAAAAACCTGCATCTTCGGGATATTGTTGTTGAGCGCTGATATGGTACTGCACACGTTTCTAATAACCCCGTTCCCCGATAAAAGCGTTGGGAAATGTTTCCCGAGGAATATATGCCCCATATAGAGTCCCCTGGCGAAACCCTCGCTCCAAAGGGAGATATCTACGCGGGAAATCGATTTTCAGGATCGATCCCCAGAACAAATCTCTTATTATGCAGAGTTAACGACACTATCATATGACCCACTGGATCGCCTCCTCCAACCGTGAAAACGCGAAGATCCTCAATACGAAGCGCGTCTGGGGAGTACCCCGCCGGAACAGAACCCTCATGCAGCGGGTGAAGCCCGGCGACATCATCCTCG
>Ga0208462_1001828_pt1 | contig 13124 bp, 9 predicted proteins | sample AD_SCU001_MetaG_FD_184452 | JGI IMG/M metagenome (GOLD analysis project Ga0208462, IMG submission 184452) | Active sludge microbial communities of municipal wastewater-treating anaerobic digesters from China - AD_SCU001_MetaG (SPAdes) (version 2) | ecosystem: Engineered > Bioreactor > Anaerobic >...
TGGCGTACTCTCGTGAGAGAGTTATCGTCCAGTGCGCTGTCAAACCGGGGCATGCACCGGAATTATTTTACGGTGCCCGGCAGTGGTAAAAAGGAGAAAGGGAGGTGAGGAACCTCTCTCACGTCAGGGCCGGGACGAGATCGGTCCAGGTCTCGATCGTGCTGCGGATGGTTTCATCCTGGTAGGACGATATCCGGACGGTCTTTCTGGTGAAGGTGACGTAGTAGTCGTCGCCGGACGGGTCGTGGCACTTGAGTTGGGCGTAGAAGGAGTCGCCGGGGAAGTTCCGCTCGGCAACGCCTCCCATCGCGGTCGCAAGGGCCGCGTTTGCCATGATTGCTGCAGAGCTCGCGTTGAGGGCGGCGATCGTGGGGGCCTGGAACGAAACGACACCGAGACGTTTGCCGGTCCCCTCGTCGATGAAGTTCACCTTGCCGGTGTAGTGCTCGCGGTTCCGGATGATCGGCGCAACGAGCACGCCGTCACGGTTGGTGTAGCTTGCGCACTCGAAGGGGTTGTCAGCGATGATCATCTCGATGAGGCTGTCAAACGCCGTTACGCTGGCGATCGGGGTCGTGAGTTCCCGGACCGCCGATCTGTTTACGGTAGTGGGCACGAAGTCTGCCATGGGTTGTACTCCTGCCTGCATCTTCCCGGGAATATGACAGACATATATAAGGTGGACGCGGGAGGATATTAGTCTGACTTTATCGGAAAGCCCGGAACGGGCTCCGATTCTTCGATATAACCCTTACGGTCAGGCTTTTTGTCTTCCCCGACCTATAGTCCTCCAGGAGGGTTATGAGGATGGCCGGCGAGAAGACCGCCCGGGAGCTCATTTACGAGACGAACCGGGACGTGAAGTGGATCTGTAAGGTGCTGCAGAGGATGGAGGCGCGGGACGAGGAGTTTGAGCGCCGGCTCCGGGCGCTGGAGGGGTGGCGGGCCGAGAAGGCCGGTGAGGAGAGGCGGATTTCGACCCTCGGCGCCGGGGCGGGCGGGATCGTCGGCGGGGTGGTGGCGGTGCTGTTACGGATGATCGGCGGGGGGTGAAGATTGCCGGCCGGGGTGGGTCTGCCGGGCCGCTGGTGATGCGTGGGGTTATGCCGGCGCTCGCGGCGGGGTGTGATGCGCGATGAAGAGGGGATAGGTGGATCAATTTATAGTGAGCCTATTAGGGGGAAGTGGATTAGGGGGAAGTGGATTAGGGGGAAGTGGATTAGGGGGAAGTGGATCAGTTTACGATGGGCGAAAACATTATTCTCCTGCCACTAATTTTTGAACGACAAACCAATAGATAAAAAGACTCTTTTCAAGATCTTCCCAATCGGGATATTTATCAGATATCCTTTTCCAGAATATGGCATTATGTCTCTTTTCGAAGAGATGTAACATCTCGTGATATATCACATATGCAATCACTCGATCGGGGAGGTATTTGAGAAAGAGATTCACCGTGATGTTTCCATTCTTACTACAACTCGCCCACTTCGAATTCATCCTCCTAAAGAACATATGTGATGGGCTTTGTCCAAGTTCCTCAGAATAATCATCGATAAGACTATATGCCAGAATCTTGAATTCCTCGTCTGATCGATCACAGAGTTCTTTATCATGTGACTTTTGCAGCGCTTCTTCGATTATTGCAGACTTTTCCTTGATCCAAGAGGCATATTTGATAAGCAAGTCTTCTTCGCTTGCACCTTCCGGTAGGATGAGGAGTAATGTTCCTGTTTTAAATTCAAGGCGCGGGTACCGTATTTTTCGGTACACTACCTCATATATGGGAGATGGCTTAGATAGACCCGGCATAGGCCTTCACACTCTCGAGGAGTCTAATGTAAAGCTCATCGATTTCATCAACGTTTTTCCCACGCTCCTTTCCATAGCGGCGGACGAATTTCCGAATTTTCTGCTCAATGTTCTTCTTTGCTGTCGTTTGTGAGGCCCAACCAGGGAACATTTCACCTTCAAGTTGTTTGCCGAGCCGCTTGACATCCTCAACAACGTGTTCGTTTGAGCCCCATATACTCTCTATATTAAGCAGGAACGAGTACTCAAGGTCGGAAAGACCGATCTGTACTTGCCGTTCGTCCAGGCGCTGCATCTCCTGAATGATAGTTGCACCCTCCTGGTAGATTGCCTCATAATCTTTTGACTTTTCTCGCCACTTCTTGATGAGGCCCTCTACACGATCCAGGAGGGTTTCATTGGCAGGTGAAAGGTACTTATCAGTCAGCCGGAACCGATTAAGGGTGAAAACAACGTTTGCAGCTTTTCCCTCCCGGCTCGCAACCCGCTCTTCAAGACGCTGGATATAGTTGGAGTCCAACTCGAGTACCGGCAAGCTCTGGTCGATCTCTTCAAATTCCATTGTTTTATGGACATATTTTACCGTTTTCGAGAAGTATTTCTCGACGTCCCGAGCGTAGTTTGGTTGACTACGGAGCACCTTTCTGAAGTAGTAGACGTAAATCGCAGAGAGCCACTTATAGTCATCAAACCATTCCAAAGTGGTGGCATCAGATCCCAGCAGTTCGAAGATCCTCCGCATGTGTCGATAGGTCTCCAGGAAGTATTCCCCTACTGCCTGATCCTCTATCAGCTTATCACTCGTGAGAATTTCGATGGCTTTCAGGAAAGTCAGACTTTCGTAGTTCCGATCATCGATATCCTCAAAGATTTCCAGCAGTTGCACTATCAGAACATGGAATTCAGCTTTGATGTCGTCCATACTGAAGAGAGCGCCCCGAAGATCTTTTTCGTGGTACTGCTCAAGTGCCTTCGTGATCTCTTTGAAGATCCCCACATAATCGAGGATTAAACCCGCTTCTTTGACGTCCCCATAAGGACGGTTGGTTCGAGCAATTGCTTGAAGTAGACGGTGTTCCTTGAGTGGTTTGTCAAGGTACATTGTCTGCAGGATTTTGGCGTCGAAGCCGGTAAGGAGTTTGCTTGTGACGATAAGGATCTTCGGCAGTTCTTCCTCTCTGAATTTTTCACGAATGCTCTTGTTGATGGCATCGGTATCCTTTGTGCCGTACCTTTTCGTAAGTTCGGAAGTGTATCCTTTGATGACTGCCTCGTCGTTATCCGAGTGGGTCATTACGATCTCGGAGTACTCAGGGGGAAGAAGTTGATCTAAAGCTCGTTTATAGAGCACGCATGCTTTCCGGCTCGCTGCAACCACCATCGCTTTGAATTTCCCATCCACGTTACTAAGGAAGTCTTCTGCAATGTCTCGGGCTACTTTCTCCACTCTGCTTGGGTTTTCAAGGAACAGATTGATTCTGTTGAGGCGACGCTTGACCCCTTCTTCAACGTCCTCGCGGTCATCTTCAGGGATCTCCTCCAGTTCGGTTTCCAAGAATATCTGGAGCATCTTTTTATCCAGATGGACACCTTCTTTCTCAAGGCGCGGCTGGTATGCAATTTTAACTGCGTAACCATCATCTATTGCGTCACGAATGAAGTAGCGGTCGAGGTAGTAATCTTCGTCATCTGGATACCCGAATTCCTTGAATGTGTTCCGTGTAGGCGTCTTCTTGACCGGAGTACCGGTAAGAGCGAAGAAGAATCCGCTCTTGAAGATCTCCTTCATTTGTGCGGCCATGACACCATATTGGGAACGATGTCCTTCGTCGATGAAGACCACGACGTTTTTACGCTGAGTGATGTTATTCTCAGTCGCGGCAAGTTCCTCTTGCAGTGCTCGAAGTTCTTCAGGTCTAAACTTGTGGATGAGGGTGATCATGATCCCGCGTTTTCCCCGGCCTTCGTCATGGAGTAGTACACGACGAAGTTCAGGGATTGTCTGGATTATCTCCGGTTGAGGGATATGCAGACCCGCATATTCAATATAGAGTTGGTCTTCCAGGTCAATCCGGTCAACGACGAAGAAGATCGAAGGGTTTTGCAACTGCCGAAGGTGATAGAGTTTGTTGGCGGCAAAGATCATGGTGAGGGTTTTTCCCGAGCCTTGCCAGTGCCAGATGAGGCCCTTGTTCTTATTGGTCTTGCCATTTAGGTTGTTAAGGACTCTTTGGACCATCTTGTTGGCCGCCCGATATTGGATATATCGCGGGAGCACCTTCGTCTGTTCACCGCCCTCTTTCCGCATAAAGATGAAATTTTGGAGGATATCTAAGAGAGTTACTGGGGCAAGCATAGCCACAATAGCATCGATAGGTTCGTACTCTGTCTGATCAAGCTTCCACTCGTCAACCCTCACATCCTCGAGCCACGAGACGATAGGGAAGAATTTGAAGACATCCTCGGCTGCAACGCCAATCTGGATGTACTTATAGAGTTCTGGAATAGTCTGCTCGTAACCCTTGATCTGGGCGTAGGCATTAGTCCAGTCCTCCGTCAAGCTGGCGGGGTTTTTACATTCGATATTGATGACAGGAATGCCGTTGACGTAAAGGATAATGTCATTTCGCTTCGGCTTTTCTCCAGGCTCGCTACTCCACTCATGCAACACCTGATTGCTTACGATAAGATCATTGCGTTCGGGCGTTTCATAGTTGATCAGCTGAACGTAACGGATCTCTCGAAGTCGCTCGATCCGGATGGGAACACCATACTGATAGTACTGGAGTATCTTCTTCTGGTCTTCGGGTCCGGTGCCCCTAAGTTGCAGTTCCCTAATGACTTCCCAGATTTCAGTATCCGTGAGATCAAGGTCCTTATTAATTTCCCTGATCTTTCGGGCGAGCATACTGGTAAGCAGAGGTTCCTTGAAGGAATCCCGTTCAAGGTTGTCGCTAGTGATATACTTCCAGCCGCTCTCTTGTAGTGCGTCAATCAGCGGCTTCTCAACGAGTTTGTACTCTAACGGTCTCATTTTCTCTCATCTCCAGGCATATGTCCCAGGGAGATTGTGCAATTTGTCCATTGATCGATAAGCGATACGGTAGAACGCTGGTAGAACTCTGATGATGGGAGGGAAACGACTTCTCTCATTGTCTCTCTCCTTTCGCCGACTGTGAAGGCCGCTTTTCAGGCATCATCTGGTATAGATCCGCAAGATGCGCTAAGGATGAGGTGCAGATCCCCTGTAAGTCATCAAACCTCTGAACGAGGAGACTATCTTGTGTATAGGTACGAAGAGGAGAGTACCCATTCTCTTTTGAAGAGGCATACCGGGTGAGATTTTCGTGGGGTTGCGTGATGATTGCCAGATAGAGCAGGGGCTCGAAGATCACCATTCCATTTAGGGTGACTTTGATGAGGTTTTCGAGGTCTTCTTTCTGGAACCAGTTGACACCGCGTCGGAGCAATCTCCGCTTAAATGGAATGCCCCGCAATATCTTCCGGAGTGTTCTTTCCGCACCCCACTTGATCTCGACATACAATTCATCTGAAAACATCCGATCCTTGAGGAGATCGTTGACAATCCCAAGACCGCGTTCATAACCATGACATCGTGCCACGATTTCGTCGAATTGTTCCTGTGGGATTGACTTATAGCGGTAAGGGTCGTTCTTTACTTTTTCTAGTTCACCAATCACCCTGAGTGTCTGCGTTTCGAGATCACCGAGATATGCAAGGTCATCATTTACGGTCTCTAAATCCTGACCAAGGTCCAGTTTAAATTTCCGGAAGTCGCTGAGATGGAAGTTTACGATCTTTTGGAGGAGCACACAGCTCTTATGGCTCACTTCACTGGGAGTATGGCTGATGGGGTTTTGTGCCTCCTGCTCGTCGATGATGCCGTGCTGGAATCCAAAAGACTTCCAGCCCTTTTCTACGCTCTGCTGGAGGAAATAAACCGCCTGTGGGTATAACCGGGCGTCATACAGTAACCTCGCTGCCTCTAAGTCCTGGCGGGCAATTTCAAGCGTATCCACTGCGAGAGGCTGGTTCAGTCTTTTGAATTCTGGATTGCTCCATCTCTTTCTCTTCCCCATCTCATAACCACCTAACCTATTTCACTGGCCTCTTTGGTCGTTGTTTATGACCGCATTTTCAATAATCGTTTTTTTGAGCACAATCATCCGGTGTATGAATTTATCAAACGATTCTTCTGGATATTCGGGATTAAGCACTGATTTGTAGAAATCTCCGCAGAGTAACTTGACTAAATTAGAAGCGAATACGGATTCACTGCGCTCAGGAGAAATTTGCTTGTATAACTCCTTGAGTTGAAATAGGTCGTTCTTGAAGATCTCCTCTGATGCGATTGAGAGGTTTGCGCTCAACCTTCTTGTGATAATCTCCTGAATTTGCTCATGGGTAGCCTCATCTGCGTTTGTATTGCCCCGGACGTATATGCGGGTCTTGGTAATCCCCTCTCCATCGCTCGCTGGAAGAAACGGGATGTCCCTTGGAGAGTCGTGCACAAGGATGACCTGGAACTTCTTCCCATTCAGGGGACTATATTCTGATTCGGTATAAGCAAAGTCAAGGATATCATACTTGAGCCCTTCGGGCAAATATCGGCCCAATTTCTGCATCATAGAGGTTTTATCCTCTAACTTTTCGAGGCCTTTCGGAGTGTAAGAGTTATCTTCAAGTTCCTGTATTCCAAAAACAATTCCACCGCCCCTGCTGTTTGCCATTGCTATAATGATTCTTGCCAGTTTTGAAGGTTCAATCCAAGTCTCTTTGAAATCGACGTGATTAAATTCTCCAAGGTTGTCTTTCAGGAGATCCCTGAATTTCACCCGGTCAGGATCCTGGAAAAAGGGGGCGCATGCCTCCCTCATGCCTCCGATACTCGAACTCATGCCACCACCCGGCGCTTGCCGGTGAGCAGATCGTTCATCAGTCCCTGCTTGAGTCGATCGAGGGCAGCCGTTCGCTGGCGCTGGAGGTCGAGCTTGCGGTCGATGGTGGAGAGGATGGTGGCGATAGACTTCTGTTCGCTTGACGCCGGAAGTGGAACGATGTAGGACTCAAGTTGGTCTTTGGATAATTCCTTGAAAGTGCTGCCTGAACTCCTATTCACTAAATCGGATTTCTTGAACTGGAGATAGTAATAATAGAACCTTACGTTCGTTCCAACCCCATTATGGGGTATTAACCCCTTACAGCCTTGATTGAAAGTTGCCTCTTTTTTTGTGATACCAATCGTTCCAACCGGTGCTCGGGTTGATAGGATGATGGTATCTGGTGGAACTAAATTGACATTAGTCTCTTTACAGGCTTCTGCCGTGATCTTCTTTCCACTTTCTGGTAGCAGAACCTTCTCGCCAACATTGCTGAGATCAGCAGGGGTATACCACTGGATAGTCCCATCTTTCCAGTACTTCGACGCTTTTGTTGGAGGTGTTGTGCCGGTTTTTATCTCAAATAAGTCGGCGATTGTTTTCGGACACCAACTCTTTGGTAACCTCCTTGACATCTTATCCTCCTTAAACTCGGTATGCCCAATACCCTTCATCAGCAGTTCCCGCATCACCCCCTGCTTCAAGTACTCGGTCGCTTTGGTGGCGACCTTGGACTTCTGGATCACGACATCAACAGCTGAGAGAATTGCGCCTATTTTCTGTCTTTCCTTTTTAGGTGGGAGGGGGAACTCATACCGGCTAATCGCTTTCCATGATGTCCTTGGATGATTCGTACCTGATGTGTGACTTATAGCGTACTGTATGAATGGCCGGGAATGAATGGTATAAAGGAGATACTTGGTTGATTCTCGCTCGATCTTTGGAACAAGGGTAAGGATATCTGTTGAACAGATGCCCTCAAAGGAAGATTCTACTGCTTTGTCTAGGTATGGTCGTAGTTTTCCATAGAGGAGATCGCCCTCGTAGAACCGGAACTTTGTACTCTTAACGTCAGTGTCCGATGCCCATGAATACAGAGCGGGCTCCCCTGATCCAATGTGTTCCAACCCTACGAAACGAGTGTCCCCATTTCCTTCAGGTTGGATCAACTCGCTTCTCTGGTCGAGAACGTCACTCAAAGCAACTTTATCCCAACCAGGGGGTATTTTTATTCGCGCGGTCATGATTATACACCTATTTCCTTTAGATGACCTGCAATCTCCTCCTCAACCACCCGCAGTTTCCCCTCAATCATCTGAATCTCTTTCCACGTCATCTCTAGATCAATCTCTTCGATTTCTTTCTCCTGGAAGACATAGAGCGTGACGTTCAGGCTCCAGTCGTTCTTTTTGATATCATCGATTGGCACAACCTGCGCAAAGCCCTCCTCATTAGAAAATTTTCTATAGGCTTCTGCAATTGCAGTGATATTTTCCGGCGCCAGGATGTTCAGTTTCCGAACGTGGGGGTGTTTGCCGAACTGCTCGGAAGCATTGATGAAGAGCACCTTTCCCTTACGCTCTTCAGGTTTCTGCTTACGGAAGATCAGAATGGCCCCAGGTGCGCCGGTGTTGTAGAAGAGTTTCTCAGGGAGCAGAATCACACAGTCAAGGAGGTCGTTCGCGAGGATCTTCTGCCGGATCGCCTTCTCCTTCCCGCCCCGGAAGAGGCAGCCGTTGTCGATTACCACGCCAACGCAGCCGCCGTCGTCTTTGGCGGATGCGAGCATGTGCTGGATCCACGCCCAGTCTGCACTCTGTTTGTTGGTGAAGCCATAGGAGAAACGAGTTCTCCAGAATTCACCCTTTTTGAGCGTCAATTCCTCATAGCCATCCTGATTCCAGGGAGGATTGGCCGCGACGAGATCAAATTGCTTGATTCCTTCGCCGCTCTCATCCTTGAATTTCGGGTAGAGGAGTGTATCCCCGCCGGCGAGGTGCACGTTCCGGATGTCGTGAATATACATATTCATCCGGCCGAAGGCCAGAGTCTGAGGATTTGCTTCCTGTCCATAGAGGAAGAGCTGCTCCGCCTCCTCCTCACCAAAATTTTCGACGACATGCTTATGAGCGATAATCAACATTCCGTTCGATGCGCTTGCGGGGTCGTAGACGCTTTCACCGGGCTGTGGGTCGAGGATCTCGATGAGCAGTTGAATGACCTCACGAGGCGTATACACTTCACCCTCTTTTGCCTTCTGCGGGGCAAAGTACTGGAGAATCCACTCATATGCGTCACCGAGGATGTCGGCAGGGACATGGTTGAGTTTCCGTTCGCTAAAGAGTTCGACAAGCTGGCGAAGGATCTCTGCGTTCTCCCTGCTCTGGGTGAACTGGATGAAGTCCACCGTATCAAGCACATCCTTCAGTTCAGGGTTTCGTGTCGATATCTCTTTGAGTGCCTTGGAAAAAGTCTCAGGCAGTTTTTGGGTATCTTTTCGGATATTTTCCCAGAGGTATTCTTCCGGCAGGTCGAAGTCATGGTACATCGCTCGCTTTGCTTCATCGCGGGCTTCTTCTTCAGTGTAACCGTCTTTGCGCGCATCGTTGTATGCGACTCTGGCCTCATCTTCCCACTTGTCGCTGATGCGCTTGAGGAAGAGCGGCAGGAGGATGAATTTATAATCGACACGAGTGCGGATGATATCGGCAGCTCGTTTTAGAATTCGTTCAAGATCCCCGCGAGTAAGTTCATCTTTCTCAACCGAAAATGCGGTGGAGAGCAGATCATCTTTACCTACAAGCCGGTAGATCTTCTTCCGGGCATCATCCTTATCTGGCCGAACCGTGAGCCACCCGGCCTTGCGAAGCTGTGAGAGCAACATGGGCACTTTCACGGTGCTCTCTTTCTGCTCTTCGGTCACGAAAGCCACAGCTTCCTGGAGGCGAAATTCATTCGTTCCGAATTGATTCCAGAGTGATGCGTATCCTTCTTGAACCCATGCCGGGATAGAATACCTAACTTCCATAAGTGTCATTTATCCTATAAGTATAAATGATTATCGCTTATTACATAAACAAATTTTAATTCACTTATATTTATGATCGCTCCCAAACAGAGGTGGATCTACGCCTCGCAGAACCCTCAAGGTTATACGAAGAATCTTTACGTCCTATTATTCCAATGATGGTATCTGATACACTGGCTTGCCATCTCTAACCGAGAGAACTGGTAGCGCATCAAATCTTCTGTAATTTGTCTGAGCACTGTCTTCGCCTACATGATGATCTTCTTCAGTTTTTATTGGGTCATAGTAGCGTGGGGATTGATGAACACGCGAGAGGAAGAGGATGCGGATCAATTCGCACCTGTATGGTTAAAAAATGATGCGATCCGATGTCTGATCAATATTCCCGTCGGAACAGGGCGTCATCTTATCATTACGGAACAAAAGGTTCAGCGATAAACGTGGTCAGATGCCCGGAGAGTTCTATCACCTCAGGTGTGCGGAACGAGAGGGTCAGCGTTCCATGATAGGGGATCCAGAGGTCAGCATATACATCGGTGTTCGCGGGTATGGGCTGCTGGAGGGGCAGGGTCAGTTCTACAACTTCACCCGGTTCGAGCACATCATCCCCTCCCCATCGGGAGAGGGAATAATCCCCTGGATTGAGGAAGTAGAGATCGCAGGTGTCAGAATAGGTGATGTACATCGCTGTGATATTGACTTTCTGGTTCTGCGCTGGGGTACCGGAGGCTACCGCTTCGGGGGCAATCGTCAGGTTGAGGATGAGCGTGGTCATCGCCGTTTCGGATTCGTTCATCGTGGTGCCCAGGTAGTGGATCGGTGCTGCGACCTTGAGCGGGGAGCGGGGATAGATATCCACAGGAGTCTGGTCGTTGCCGGCCTGCAGTACCGAAATGCATCCGGCAGCGACGAGGAGCCCGATGATCAAGAGGAGTGTCAGATACCTGGCAGCGGCGCGTATCGCCATGCAGGAGCGTTATGAAGTTCAATCACAAGAACTTTGCGAGTCTATCCCGCGTTATCACATCACCATCTGAGCTGCTTCAAGTGCAATTAGCATCCACTCGCGATCCAGGGTGATATCAGACCCAGTACTTCGCTAAGTTTGAGGATCTTTATGCTCCTCGCTGAGCTCTTGAATTTGACAAAAACGAAAGATCTATATAGATTGCAGGCGCCTTCTGATGTCTCAGTACTTCTCTAACTTCGGCATCTGCAATCGAGCAATGCCGCCTCACCTAATACCCTCGAGCGGGATCAGCAGCGCCCGGGTACCTGACTTCGCGGCTTCGCGCTCAACGCGAGAGGCTGCATTGCTATTCCATCCACAACCTCGCGCGAAGCCGCGAAGAACGCGAAGGGGAGTTGATGGATTGGCCTCCAAAGGATGGTTTCAACCAGTTTAGCGAAGTACTGGGATTGGAAGTGGGACTCGTGCCGGGGGATGGCCGTCTCGGTGGACTCATCAAAAACCATCGCGCCCACCACGCCGAGCGCCGGGCCTCTCCGGCGTTGTCCGGTTTTCGGGGAACCCGGGGTTCGTCGCGAAGCTTTCGGTGCAGCGCCGCATCGAGTCCCGGGGTGACGGGCGCTTTTTGGGCGTTAAACGCGGACAATGGCACCGGACAATCCCGAGATCAGGTTTATCGGCATGGAACAACCTGCTGGTCAGTACAGCACGTTGATTTCATCGATCTGAGGTGGAGTTGTCCTCGTCAGGGCGAGCGTCGCACCATTTGCAGGTTTCACCTCAAGGGTAAGCTCTCTGCTGTTTGCAGGACCTGTGGTATATCCATTTCTTAATCCGTTCCGAATTACTTTACAAAGATATTAAAATCGATGGACCTAAACGGTATTAATCGATTAACCGATGCCTCACAACGTATTCCCCGGGCGATTACCATGAGTTCACGACGGCGAGGGCCAACACCGAGGCCCCAACAGGATACGGCAGAAGAAACACGATGCCAGTCAGAGCAGGGAATATTGCCCTGCTTCTTGAACCGGAACCTTATCCCGGTGCTCATCTTCCTCTTTGCGCTCTTCTTCATTATAACGTTCTCAAATCCGGCGCTTTTCCTGAACGATGAGTGGATCACGGTCAACCAGCTCCACCAGCTTGGGGATGGGCACCAGTTCGTCGTGAACGAAGGGAAGTATGGGACGTTCGTGAACGGCACGCCGGGACCCTACATGCAGTCCCACCACAATCTCCTCGGCTACACCATGATGCTCCCGGTCCTTTCGCTCCCTGCACTCTGGTTATTCGGGCTCTTTGGGGATCAGTTCCGGATCGCTGTCGTCCTCCTCTGGTCGATGCTGCCGGTCGCGATGGCGGTGCTCGTCGATGCCTATCGTCCGGAGTACGCCCGGTGGCGCGGCATCCGGTGGACATGGGTCGTGATAGGCGCCGCGTTCCTTGCCCTGCTCGCAAACCTCGCCTTCTACTACCCCTGGCCGTTCACCTTACCGGATGCACCGGTGGAGGCCGCGGCGGTGGTTTTCACGAACCACCTCCTCTTTGCCGCGCTCGCGGTGATGGTCTACCTCACCTGCCGGACCGTATTCGAGGATACCTGGTTCGCGCTCTTCGGGACGATCGCCTGTGTCTCGTGCTCATCCTACATCTTCTGGGCATCGAACGCAAAGGACCACATGCTCGTGGCGGCGATGACGGCGGCGGTCATACTCTTCCTGGTGCGCTACATCCGGTATGGAGGTCTCCGGGATGCCGCTCTCGGGTTTGCGTTCATCGGGCTGCTTGCGTGGGCACGGCCGGAGGTCGGGCTGGCGGTCTTCATATTTGCCGCGCTCTACTTCGTCGGGCTCCAGGTCTCCCGTGGCCTCCTGCGCCGGCCGGCAAAAGATATGATCCGGACGCTTGCCATACCCCTTGCGATGCTCATCGGGGCCGTGCCGCTCTTCATCAACAACATCTGCGTGACCGGAAATCCCCTTGTGCCCTCGTTCTACGTCTACCAGACCCGGGTCTGGCGTGCCGGAACTGACGGGGCGTTCATCGGCTCGGCCGAGGCGATCGGGGATGTCGTCCAGGCGGTCCCGGTGCCGGCCGATGGGATCGCAAGATTCCTCTCGATGGTCACGTCACAGTTCTCGTCGTCGTGGTCGACCCTGCCCGGGGATATCCTCGGCATCCTCTTTGCCCCGGCATCGGGGAACATGAGCCTCGTTGCGGTCTCGCCGCTGATCGTCTTCGCGGTCATCCTCATCCCGGTGCTCTACCTGGACTACCGGAGAGGGGAGCGACCGCAGAACCTCGCGGTGGTGGTCTTCCTCGTCGTCGTGGCCTGTGCCGTCTGGGTCGCCTACGCCAGGAGCCTCCCGGGGCTGAACGCAAGCCACGGCATCGTCCCCGACATCCG